>Ga0181533_1001246_pt1 | contig 33166 bp, 32 predicted proteins | sample PEATcosm2014_Bin_45_FD_119772 | JGI IMG/M metagenome (GOLD analysis project Ga0181533, IMG submission 119772) | Peatland microbial communities from MTU Mesocosm Facility, Houghton, MI, USA - PEATcosm2014_Bin11_60_metaG | ecosystem: Environmental > Terrestrial > Soil > Wetlands > Peat | place...
GGTAATGCCTGGCGACAATGTAACGATATCGGTAGAGATGATAGCGCCCATAGCGATGGAGAAGGAACTGCGGTTCGCCATACGCGAGGGTGGCAGGACAGTCGGCGCCGGTGTTGTTACGGAGATACTGGAGTAAGCTATGAGAGATATAATCCTGTTTCAGTGCACTGAGTGCAAAAATAAAAATTATTCCAATATGAAAAATAAGAAGAATACAACCGAGAAACTGCAGCTCAAGAAGTATTGCAATCATTGCAGAAAGCATAGTGTGCATAAGGAGACAAAGGCATAAGGATAGGCCAGTAGCTCTAACGGCAGAGCATCGGACTCCAAATCCGAGGGCTGGGGGTTCAAATCCCTCCTGGCCTGCCATAAAACAAACGTTGTGCGTCGAGCGTGGAGCGTCAGGCGCAACGGCTAAAAAGCACTAAGGAATTTTAGGGGCACTGCACTAAAATATAATTTTTTTACGCACGACCCTCGACGCGTGACGCTCGACGGGGTTAAGGAGACGGAATGCTGGACAAGTTGAAGAGCTTTTTCAAAGAAGTAAAAACAGAGGCAAAGAAGGTCAATTATCCATCAAAGGACGATCTCCTCGGCTCTACTCGGGTTGTTATTATTACGGTGATAATCGTCTCTGTGTTTCTGGGGATTGTCGATCTGAGTCTGTCTAAAATAGTGAAATTACTCATACGGTAAGAGGGACAATGGCTAAGAGCTGGTACGTTGTGCACACATATTCGGGCTACGAAGAAAAGGTAAAGATTTCCATAGAAGAAAAAATCAAGCTGAAAGCGCTTGAGGAAAAAATAACCAGAATACTGATCCCAACTGAAAAGGTTGTGGAACTCAAGGGGAAAAAGAAGAAGGAATCCAACAGGAAGTTTTATCCGGGTTACATTCTTGTAGAAATGGAGCTTGATGACGATACGTGGCATCTCGTTAAGAATGCTCCCCGTGTTACAGGCTTTGTAGGGGGGGCCAAGCCGGTCCCGCTTCCTGAAGAAGAGGTCGAAGTCATACTCCAGCAGATCGAAAAAGGACCTGCCCCTATGGTAAAGAGTCAGTATGAAAAGGGCGAAAGCGTAAGAATCACCGACGGCCCGTTCAGCAATTTTGTCGGTTATGTGGATGAAGTTGATATGGACCACGGAAGGATGCGTGTTATGGTAAGCATATTCGGGAGGCAGACGCCAGTTGAACTGGCCTTCTCGCAGGTGGAAAAAGCTTAAAAGCCGTCGAGCGTTGTGCGGCGTGCGAAGAGGACAAAAACATTAAAGTAATGACAGAACGATAGGATATGAGCAATAAATTAAATAATATTATAACTATTTGTCTTAAAATTTTTGATGACTTGCGCTCGACGCTCTGCGCTCGACGCTTGACGCTTTTTATTTGGAGGATATAGATGGCTAAGAAAGAGGTAATTGCACAGGTCAAGCTCGTTATACCTGCTGGAAAGGCGAATCCGGCGCCCCCTGTCGGACCGGCGCTCGGACCGCACGGAATAAATATTATGGAATTCTGCAAACAGTTCAATGCACAGACCCAGAGCATGGGCGAAACGCTGATCCCGGCAGTGTTAAGCATTTATAATGACAGATCGTTTACTTTTGTGCTTAAGACGCCGCCTGCCTCGGAACTCATAAAGAAGGTGGCTGGCATTGTAAAGGGCTCGGGGGTCCCCAACAAGGATAAGGTCGGCTCCTTGACTAATGCCCAGGTGGAAGAGATAGCAAAGACAAAATTGCCCGACCTGAATACCACATCGCTTGAATCTGCGACAAGGATTATCAAGGGCACCGCCAGAAGCATGGGTGTGGAAATAAAGGATTAAGGAGGAGCGAGAAAATGGGCAAGAAATTTGACAATGCGGCGGCAAAGGTTGATACAAATAAAGAATACACCATCGAGGAAGCAATAACCCTGGTTAAGGAAAACATGGTTACAAAGTTCGACGAGACAGTTGATATCGCAATAAACCTGGGTGTTGATGCAAAGAAGTCCGACCAGATGGTAAGGGGTACCGTCGTGCTCCCTTACGGAACAGGAAAACCTGTGCGTGTGCTGGCATTTGCAAAGGGAGATAAAGAGAAAGAGGCAAGTGAAGCCGGCGCCGATTTCGTTGGCGCTGAGGACATGGTTGAAAAAATCCAGAAAGGATGGCTGGATTTTGATAAGGCTGTGGCAACCCCCGACTTAATGGGAATGGTCGGCAAGCTCGGCAAGCTGCTCGGACCCAGAGGGCTTATGCCCAATCCGAAACTGGGCACCGTGACGTTTGACATCGGCAAGGCGGTGAAAGAGATAAAGGCGGGCAAGGTTGAATATAAGGCCGAGAAAGCGGGCATTGTTCATGTGCCGGTAGGAAAGGTTTCGTTCGATAAAGAAAAGCTCCTTGAGAATACAACGGCTGTTTTGAAAGCCGTAGTAAAGGCAAAGCCTTCTTCTTCAAAAGGGAAGTATATAAAGAAAATCACCATGTCATCCACCATGGGACTTGGAATTAAACTTGATGTCGCCCGACTGAAAGTGGGATAGGAAAATAAGAGGGTTGGAGGGTTGGAAGTTTAGAAGATCGTTTGCTAACCCTCTAACCCTCCAAACTTCGTTTTTTAATTAGTGAATCAGGCATTGCCTGTTTGGATACTAGTCGGAGACAGTAGGTAGTACGGCACTTTAATTGATAGCTTTACCGGTCAGCCTACCGAGACAGAAGAAGAAAACAAATGTTGAATGTTAAGTTTTGAATGTTGAATTAAGGTTGCAGATAACTCCATAATTCAACATTGAACCTTCATAATTCAACATCGCCGATTTTTTCTGCCCGCTAAGATGGTCTCTGGGAAAGGAGGAAGCATTTGATTACCAAGGAAAAAAAATCCCAACAAATAACGGAACTAACTGAGAAATTTTCACGCTCAAAGGCCGTTGTTTTCACGGAGTACAAAGGGCTGACCGTAGCCGAGCTCGCGAACCTTCGAAGGCTCTTGAAGGAAGCCAATGCAGAGTATAAGATTGCAAAGAATACGCTGATCGCTATTGCCGTAAAAGACACCCCTATCGAAGCCGCAAAAGAGTTTTTTGTAGGCCCTACCGCTGTCGCGTTCGGTTTTGATGATCCCGTAGCCGCCGCAAAAAAATTGCTTGAGTATTCCGAAAAGAATGATAAGCTCAAGATCAAGAGCGGCATTGTTGAAGGAAAGCTCTTATCAGTTAATGAGCTTAAAGCCCTTTCAAAGCTGCCGTCGAGAAATATTCTTCTTGGCATGATGGCAGGGACATTCCAGGCTCCGGCAACTAAACTGGCCTGTGCACTGAGTGCTACTATAGTTCAATTTGCTTACGCTTTAGAAGCGGTAAAAAATAAAAAAAGTTCATAAAGGAGGACATTTAAATGGCAGTTACAAAAGATGATGTATTCGGTTTTATTGATAATATGACCATTCTCGAGATGTCGCAGTTTATTAAGGAATTCGAGGAGCGCTATGGAGTGACTGCTGCTGCTCCGGCTGCGGCTGCGGCAGCGCCGGGTGCGGCTGCTGCTCCGGCTGCGGCTGAAGAAAAGTCGAGCTTTGATGTTGTTCTGACGGCAGTCGGTGACAAGAAAATTCAGGTCATCAAAGTCGTAAGGGAAATCACCAGTCTGGGGCTCAAGGAAGCCAAGGACCTGGTAGATGGCGCGCCCAAGCCTGTCAAGACAGGCGTCTCAAAGGAAGAAGCGGAGTCAATAAAGGCCAAAATAGAGGCAGAAGGGGCTAAAGTAGAAATAAAGTAATAAAAAACGTCATGTGTCATGCGTCGAGCGTCATGCTTCAAAACATTAAAGACAACGAACCAAATAATAGTATTATTCCCGGCCGCAAAGAACATGCCGAACACACGGGCATGACGGGGTCGTCGTCTTTATTTATTTTGACGCTGAACGCTCGACGCCCGACGCTCGACGCATAAAGTAAGGAGACCTATGGCTAAGCTTCTGAGAGAGAGAGTAGATTTCGGGAAAGTCCCTTTGGTACTGGAAGTCCCGTACCTTGTGGAATTCCAAAAAAGGTCCTTTGAAAGATTCCTGCAGAAGGACGAAGTACTTGAACAGATGGCGGATGAAGGACTGCATTCCGCGTTTAACAGTGTTTTCCCTATAACCGATTACAATGATACTGCATCCATAGAGTTCATCTCATATACGTTGAGTGATTCAAAACTGACACCCCGCGAGTGTATCCTCAAAGGCCTGACCTATGCAGCGCCGCTGCGGATAAAGGTGAGACTGAACATATGGGAGAAGGATGATCGCGGTAATAAGCGCCTGAAAGAATCCCGGGAACAGGAAGTCTATATCGGGGACATGCCTGTCATGACTGATACAGGAAGCTTTATCATAAATGGAACTGAGCGGGTAATTGTCAGCCAGCTGCATCGCTCCCCGGGCGTTTATTTTGCGCCTGACAAGGGCAAGACGCATGCGAGCGGAAGGCTTTTATATACAGCACGTGCAATCCCGGCGAGGGGTTCCTGGCTGGACTTCGAGTTTGATTCTAAAGACATACTTTACGTAAGGATAGACCGGCGCCGGAAATTGCCCGCAACTATTGTGCTGAAAGCTCTCGGTTATTCGAATGAGGACCTTCTGCGGACTTTCTATCCCGTCGAACAGATAAAGATAAAAGGCAAAGATAACTACACGCGAGTCGTCAGCGAGGTCCTTGCCGGGGTAAGGGCGAAACATAATATAATAGCTCCTCACGCAAATGAGGTAATAGTCAGGGAAGGCAGCAAGATCACCAAGGCGGCGCTTAAGAAAATGGAGGCTTCGGGGATAACAGAAATCCCTCTGTCAAACAGTGACATAATCGGCAGGGTCACACTCACCGACATAGTCGATCCCTCAACCGGAGAGATTATTCTCGACGGAAACAAGGAAATCACCGAAGAGGTGTTCTATACTATCATTTCTTCGAAGATCGACACATTGCACCTGCTTTTTATTGACAACGTTAACTACTTGTCCTCATTCAGGGAGACTCTCCTTACCGACAAGGTGGCAAAACAGGAAGAGGCCCTTAAGGAGATTTACCGCAAACTGAGGCCTGGAGAGCCTGCAACCGAGGATGCTGCCAGGGAACTCTTCAACGGTCTGTTTTTTGATCCGAAGCGGTATGACCTTTCACCGGTGGGCAGGCTAAAAGTCAATGAGAAACTCGGTCTTGATGTGCCTCTTAATATGAGAGTCCTGACAGACAAAGACATTGTCGAGATTGTGCGCTACCTTCTCAACCTCAGGACCGGCAGAGGGGAAGTCGATGATATCGACCATCTGGGAAACAGGCGGATACGTGGTATTGGAGAACTCCTGGAAAACCATTTCAGGATAGGACTGGTGCGCATGGAACGTGCTATCAAGGAAAAAATGACACTGACCGAACTCGAAAGCGCGATGCCGCATGACCTTATCAATGCTAAACCGGTCATGGCTGCAGTAAAGGAGTTTTTCGGTTCGAGCCAATTGAGCCAGTTTATGGACCAGACCAATCCACTCTCGGAGATAACACACAAAAGAAGGCTTTCCGCCCTCGGACCGGGTGGACTGACGCGCGAAAGGGCTGGGTTTGAAGTAAGGGACGTTCATCCTACTCACTACGGCAGGATCTGTCCTATCGAGACACCTGAAGGACCTAACATAGGCCTCATTACGTCGCTCGCATCATATGCCAAGATCAATGATTTCGGATTCATAGAGGCCCCTTACAGAAAAGTCCAGCAGGGTCGAGTGACAAAAGAAATCGTATATTTGTCAGCCATACAAGGTGAGAACAACATTATTGCTGAGGCGACGTCGCCAATCGACAAGAAAGGGTTTCTCGTGGGTGAGGCGGTGTCGGCAAGGGTCGGAGGAGATTTTAAAATAGTCTCGCCGGAAGAGGTCCAGTATATGGACGTTTCTCCGAAGCAGATTGTCAGCGTATCCGCAGCACTGATTCCTTTCCTCGAAAATGACGACGCGAACAGGGCGCTTATGGGTTCAAATATGCAGCGCCAGGCAGTTCCTGTATTAGTGCCGGATGCGCCGATTGTCGGCACAGGCATGGAGCATGCCGCCGCGAAAGATTCGGGATGGCTCGTACTGGCAAAGCGGGCTGGAATTGTTGAAAGCGTTGATTCCGCCAGGATTGTGGTCAGGGCAACGGAAGAGGGAGCAGTTGACATATATAATCTCGTCAAATTCGATCGCTCCAACCAGGGTACCTGCATGAACCAGAAGCCTATTGTCAACGTCGGGGATGTAGTTGAGCAAGGCAGTGCATTGGCTGACGGTCCTTCAACCGAACTAGGCGAGCTTGCCCTCGGGAAAAATGTGACTGTTGCCTTCATGCCCTGGGGAGGTTACAACTTTGAGGATGCCATATTGCTCAATGAAAGATTGGTCAAGGATGATGTTTATACCTCGATACATATAGAAGAATTTCAGGCTGAAGCCCGCGATACAAAACTCGGGCCAGAAGACATCACCAGGGACATCCCGAATGTGGGAGAAGAGGCTTTAAGAGACCTCGACGAAAGCGGCATAATCAGAATAGGCGCCGAGGTCAAGCCGGGTGATATCATTGTCGGCAAGGTCACGCCGAAAGGCGAAACAATGCTGACCCCCGAGGAAAAACTGCTCCGCGCCATATTCGGCGAAAAAGCTGAGGAGGTAAAGGAAAGCTGCCTCTACGTGCCCCCGGGCATCGAGGGTGTTATTGTCGATGTCAGGATCCTTTCCAGAAAGGGAGTCGAAAAGGACAAGAGGACAAAGAGCATAGAAGAAGACGACATAAACAAACTGCAGCGTGACCTTGAGGAGGAGATAAAGATTCTCAAGGAAGAGCGCGGGGCAAAAATAAGAAAGCTGTTGGTCAATCAGATAGCCGCCGAGGATTTCAGCGATCCGAAGAGCAAAGAACTGATAGGCCAGAAGGGCAAGAAGCTGACAGAGGCGCAGGCGGCCAAGATCAAGGACGACCATCTCCTCAGGGTAAAGATCGATAACGCCGATGTCAGGGCACAGATAGAGGCCGTCAATACCTCAAGCGTCCAGTATATTAAGTTGCTGGAATCGCGTTACCAGGAGCGCCTGGAAAGGATCAAGAAAGGAGACGAACTGTCTCCCGGCGTCAATAAAGTTGTCAAAGTGTTTATTGCGATGAAGCGGAAAATACAAGTAGGTGATAAAATGGCAGGACGCCATGGTAACAAGGGCGTCGTGTCCATGGTGCTGCCCGAAGAGGACATGCCCTATCTTCCCGACGGCACGCCGGTTGATTTTGTCCTGAATCCACTCGGTGTGCCTTCACGAATGAACGTGGGACAGATACTTGAAATTCATCTGGGCTGGGCAGCCAGGACACTCAACCTTCATGTATCGACACCTGTTTTTGAGGGGGCCAAAGAAAGCGAGATCAAGGACCTTCTGAAAAAAGCCGGACTACCCTCCAGCGGCCAGATGACGCTGCACGACGGGAAGACAGGCGAGGCGTTCCAGCGGCCTGTCACTGTTGGATGCATGTATATGCTGAAATTGCATCACCTTGTTGCCGACAAGATACATGCCCGCTCTATCGGACCATACTCTCTCGTAACACAGCAGCCTCTTGGCGGCAAGGCCCAGTTTGGCGGCCAGCGGCTTGGTGAAATGGAAGTATGGGCGTTGGAGGCTTACGGCGCTGCGCATACATTGCAGGAATTCCTGACGGTCAAGAGCGACGACATCAGCGGGAGGTCCCGAATGTATGAGGCTATTGTAAAAGGTGATCCGATACTGGAACCCGGCGTACCCGAGTCTTTCCATGTATTAATAAAAGAACTCCAGAGTCTCGGGCTTGATGTTGAACTCCTGGAGAAAAAGAAAAAGAGGGAGGAATTAGCTTGATAGAAGATATATATGCCCTTTTTCAAAAACCGAAGAATCCCAAAGACTTTGATGCAATAAGGATAAAACTTGCATCGCCTGAAAAGATCAGGGAATGGTCCCATGGCGAAGTAAAGAAGCCGGAGACGATTAACTACCGCACTTTCAAACCGGAACGCGACGGACTTTTTTGCGCCAAAATATTCGGCCCTGTAAAAGACTGGGAATGCCTCTGCGGAAAATACAAGCGGATGAAACATCGGGGTGTAATCTGCGACAAATGCGGCGTTGAAGTCATCCAGTCAAAGGTCAGACGGGAGCGTATGGGGCACATAGAGTTGGCAACCCCTGTTGCCCATGTGTGGCTGCTCAGGGGAGTGCCGAGCAGGATGGGCACGCTTCTCGACATGACCATACGGCAGCTTGAAAAGGTGCTTTATTTTGAAGAATACATTGTCATTGATGCCGGAGATACCACGTTAAAAGAGAAAGAACTGCTGAGCGAGGATGAGCACAAGAAGAAGATCGCCGAATTCGGCAACAGGTTCAAGGCCGGAATGGGGGCCGATGCCATACGCGAGCTATTGAGGAAGGTAGATCTTAAGACTCTGGCAGTCGAGTTAAAGGAAAAAATCGACTCGGTCTCGTCTCTGGGCGTAAAAAGGAAACTCTCCAAAAGGATTAAAACCGTGAAAGCGTTTCTGAGATCGGAGAATAAGCCTGATTGGATGATCCTTGATATAGTGCCGGTATTGCCACCTGATCTGAGACCCCTTGTTCCTCTTGACGGTGGCCGTTTCGCCACATCTGACCTCAATGATCTTTACCGGAGGGTCATCAACAGGAACAACAGGCTTAAACGCCTCATGGAATTGAAGGCCCCGAGCGTCATTATAAAGAATGAAAAAAGAATGCTCCAGGAGGCAGTGGATGCACTCTTCGATAACAGTAAGCGGGCAAAGGTGCTGAAAGCAGGAGGCAAGCGCGCCCTTAAATCCCTCAGCGATATGATTAAGGGCAAACAGGGACGTTTCAGGCAGAACCTGCTCGGTAAGAGAGTAGACTATTCCGGCCGTTCCGTTGTTGTGGTCGGCCCTGAACTCAAGATGAACCAATGCGGCCTTCCCAAGCGCATGGCTCTCGAGCTTTTCAAACCGTTTGTGTTCAACAAGCTTGAAGAGAAAGGCTATGCTACGACGATAAAGCAGGCAAAAAGGCTTGTCGAGCATGAACAGCCTGAAGTATGGGATGCCCTTGAGGACGTCATAAATGAGCACCCCGTATTGTTGAACCGTGCCCCGACATTGCACCGACTGGGGATACAGGCTTTTGATCCTATCCTGGTAGAAGGGAAAGCCATCAAGCTGCACCCGCTCGTATGTACAGCGTTCAATGCCGACTTTGACGGTGACCAGATGGCAGTGCATGTCCCCTTGTCGGTTGAAGCACAGATAGAGGCGCGGGTGTTGATGCTCTCAGTAAACAACCTCCTTTCGCCGGCCAACGGCAAGCCTGTAGTTGTCCCTACACAGGACATGGTCCTCGGCCTCTACTATCTTACGAAGCAGAGGAAAGGGGCCAAGGGTGAAGGGAAGCTCTTTGCCGATACCGAAGATGTGCGCATTGCTTATGACTCAGGGATTGTTGATGAACACGCCGCCATCAAGGTCAGAATGAACGGGGGTTTTGTCGAAACAACGGTTGGAAGAATTATATTCAGCGAGATACTGCCTAAGAACATCCCCTTCGAAGCTGCCAACAGGGAACTGACAAAGAAGGAATTGGGAAAGCTGATTGAGTATATCCATAAGGTATCGGGGAAACGGGACACTGTGGTGTTTCTGAATGAACTCGAACGGCTGGGATTCAAATACGCTACCAACTCCGGCATTTCGATATGCATCGATGATATGCACGTGCCGTCTAAAAAGGCTGAGCTTATCAAAGAGGCGGAACAGGAAGTTATGGAGGTCCAGAGGCAGTATGCCGATGGTCTGATTACCCAGGGTGAACGGTACAACAAGGTCATCGATATCTGGGCCAACGTGACCGAGAAGGTCGCCGACGAGATGATGAAGGAACTGGGCGCCGAAGAAGGCAAGTCGCTCTCCGAAGAAGAGATTAAAGAGAGCCGTTCCTTTAACAGCATATTTATGATGGCAGACTCCGGAGCAAGAGGCAGCGCAGCCCAGATACGTCAGCTTGCGGGAATGAGGGGACTGATGGCCAAACCTTCGGGGGAGATCATAGAGACACCTATTACCGCCAATTTCAGGGAAGGCCTTACTCCGCTTCAGTACTTTATTTCTACACACGGTGCACGTAAGGGTCTTGCCGATACCGCATTAAAAACCGCCAATGCCGGATACCTTACCAGGAGGCTTGTAGATGTTGCCCAGGACGTTATCCTTATAGAAGAAGACTGCGGCACAAGGGAAGGGATTACAGTCATCCCGCTCATAGAGGGCGGAGAAATTATCCAGTCCATTGAGGAGCGTATATTCGGAAGGACGCTTGCCGAAACTCTCAAAGATCCCGTGACCAATGATATTATTGCAAACAGGAACGTGGAAGTTGACGACGAATTGGCAAGGAAGGTAGTGGATGCCGGCATTGACAGGGTAAAGATACGCTCGGTGCTCACATGTCATTCAAAGATCGGCGTATGCGGCAAGTGCTATGGAAGAGACCTTGCAAGGGGCGGCAAGATTGAGATCGGAGAGGCGATAGGCATTATCGCTGCCCAGTCTATCGGGGAGCCCGGCACGCAGCTCACGATGAGGACCTTCCATATAGGTGGAGCTGCTACAAAGATCATTGAGCAGGCTACGCTGGCGCCGAAGAATTCCGGGTTTGTGAAGTTCATTGACGTAAGCGCGGTCAAAAACAAGGAAGACGTTCTGATAGTGCTCAACCGGAACGCCATGCTCGCCATCGTCGATAAGACAGGCCGTGAAAAAGAAAAATACAGCCTTGTCTATGGCGCGAAGATATTTGTGGAAGACGGGCAGAAGGTGGATGCCGCGCAGCGTCTGGTCGAGTGGGACCCTTACTCTACCCCGATCCTGACTGAGATCGGAGGCAGGATAGCGCTCGGTGACCTGGTTGAAGGCGTGACCTTTAAGGAAGAGGTCGACGAAACCACCGGTCTGGCACATAAGGTCGTTATAGACTATCCTGCTCATATGAGACCCAGGATTTCGATAAAGGATGAGCACGGCAAGACCGTGAAGAGCCCGGGCACAAATAACCCCGCGAGGTATCTGCTGCCTGCAGGCGCGCATATGCTTGTTGAGAAAGGAGAACTGCTGGCCCCGGGCGATATTCTTGCCAAGATACCCAGGGAAACGACAAAAACAAAGGACATTACCGGAGGTCTCCCCAGGGTCGCGGAACTTTTTGAGGCCAGGAAGCCTAAGGAGCAGACGATTGTCAGTGAAATAGACGGCATTGTTGAGTTCAGGGGCGCGCATAAAGGCATGAGAGTTGTTGTAGTTAAAGGCGGCAGCGAGTCGAGAGAATACCTGATCCCGAAAGGCAAGCACGTTACCGTCCATGAGGGAGACTGGGTCAAGGCTGGAGAACCGCTAATGGATGGGGCTGTAAATCCCCACAGCATACTCGACATCCTCGGCCCGAAGGAATTGCAGAGCTATCTTGTTGACGAGGTGCAGAAGGTCTATCGGCTGCAAGGCGTCTCTATCAACGATAAGCATATCGAAGTCATTGTACGGCAGATGATGCGAAAAATACGGATTGAGGACCCTGGCGATACGGTATTTCTTATTGGTGATGAAGTCGACAGGATGATATTTGGCGAAGAGAATGACCGGGTCAGGGATGAAGGCGGACGGCCTGCCCAGGGAAGGCCGTTATTGCTAGGCATTACGAAAGCCTCATTGTCAACGGAAAGCTGGGTCTCGGCTGCATCGTTCCAGGAAACCACGAGGGTTTTGACCGAAGCGGCGTTAAGCGGGCTTGTCGACGAACTCAGAGGACTGAAAGAAAACGTGATTATGGGAAGGGTAATACCGGCAGGTTCCGGTATGAAGATATACAGGGACACCTTCATCAAAGGCGATTTCTATGCCATGCAGCTTGAGCATGAAGAGGCTGAAGTAGAGTAAAAATAATCGCGTCGAGCGTCATGCGTCGCGCGTGGAGCGTCAAAGATAAAAAGACAACAAAGACTTGTCTTTGATTTTACGCATGACGCTTGACGCGCCACGCTCGACGCGTTTTATTGCTGATGTTATGCTCGGAAGCCTTGCCAGGTGGCTCAGGATTCTAGGTTACGATACGCTCTATTTCAGGGCAATCGATGACAATGAACTTATAAAGATGGCCCGTCAACAGGAAAGGATACTCTTAACTAGGGACACTGGTATCGCGCGACGTAACCTAAAGAAAAAGGATCGGGGAAGCGTGGAATCGGAGAGTCGGAGAAAAGTCGGGCCTGATGTTATTCTCATACACTCCAACGATACTCTTGAACAGTTGAAAGAGGTTCTCTACGTACTCGGAATAATGAACCAGGGAAAGGGAGATTCTGAGAACCGGAGCGAAAGACTTTTCCCCGATTCCCCGATTCCCCGATTCCCCGTTTCGGATGTTCTTTCTGACGTGCTGCCCCAACTCTCACCCAGGTGTACTTTGTGTAACGGAGAACTTGCCGCAACGGAAAGGAACGCTGTTGCCGACCGTATCCCCGAATATGTCTTTCTGAACGCGGCGTCTTTTTTTAGTTGTAAGGAATGTGGTAAAGTTTATTGGTGCGGTTCTCACAAAAAATCAATTGATTCTATATTAAAGCAATTAAAACAGGTCATAGGTGATGGGTCATAGGTGATGGGTAAAAAGCAAGAAAGTATAATGTATAAAATCTATGACCTATGACCCATAACCTATAACCTGTTTGTTTTTTATGGAAGCACTCAGAAAAAGACTGATTCTCTCCGGCCTGCTGATATTCCTGATGGTCGCTCTCGGCACAGCAGGTTTTATAATCATAGAACGATGGAATTTCCTCGATGCCCTTTATATGACCATCATAACCCTTACCACTGTCGGCTATGGTGAAGTCCATAGTCTCTCGTCGGAAGGAAGGATATTCAATATTTTCCTCATCATCGGGGGTGTGGGCACGGTTTTCTATGCGCTCAGCACGGGGGCCAAGCTGGTGCTGGAAGGAGAACTTCAAGAAATGTTCGGGAGGAATAGATTGGAAAAGAAAATAAAAGATCTGCATCACCACTATATTATTTGCGGGTATGGAAGGATGGGTAGAATCATATGCAGAGAGTTAAATGCAAAGGGGGAAGAGTTCATTGTTATTGAAAAAAACCCCAATAAGCTGCATGAGAAAGAAAATATTCTTATTATGGAGGGTGATGCAACACAGGATGAGGTGCTTATAGATGCGGGCATCGAAAAGGCAAAGGGGCTGATATCGGTGCTGCCGACCGATGCGGAAAACCTTTTTGTTGTCCTGAGTGCCCGCGGCCTCAACCCGCAACTTTTGATCGTCGCCCGTGCAGGCGAGGAGGGTTCGGGACAGAAACTGCTCCGGGCCGGCGCAGACAGAGTAACATCACCATATCATGTAGGGGGTCTCCATATCGCTCATACTATACTCAAGCCGGCTATAGTAGATTTTATAGAATTCGCTACAAAAAGCGGTAATATCGATCTTCAAATGGAAGAGGTCACTATTTCGGAGAAATCTAAGCTTGTCGGGGTCACGCTGGACGAAGGCGGAATAGGGAGGGACCTCGGGATCATCATAGTCGCGATCAGAAAAAGTTCGGGTGAGATGAAGTTCAATCCCACCTCGCGCAATATTATTGAAGCCGGCGATACGTTGATTGCCCTTGGAGAAGTCCCTAAATTAAGAGTGCTGGAAGATTTATCCACTAGCGGGAAATGATTACAAATTTTGAATGTTGAATTAAGGAAGAAATAGTTTTTCCACTCCACAATTCAAAATTTAACATTCAACATTCAAAATTGAAGACAAAACAGCTTATATGAAAAAACACAGGAAAATTGACGAGTTGCTTGAAAAGGTGCTGGAGCATGTCAAAGGATTTGTTCTGGCCGCATTCGTAATCGTTGCAATCCTCAGTGCGCTGGTCGGTTACAGGTACTATCGTTATACGCAGGACGATCCGCAGTTCTGTGCTTCCTGCCACCTTATGAAGGAAGCTTTTACAGAATGGCAAAAAGGCAAGCACAGGGACGTGGTCTGCCAGAAGTGCCACCAGTTGAGCATCCTGGAGAAAAACCGGCTCCTTATTGCGTATGTCGTAAGAAGCACTCAGCCTCTTGCCCAGACCCATGGCCGTGAAAAACCTTGGAAAGCATGCAGGGGTTGCCATATGGAAAATATTGAGCAGGGCTCTGTGACGATGAATAAATCATACGGACATGCCCGGCATGTTTTTATGCAGGGACTGGAATGCAAGGTATGCCATAAGAGAACGACGCATAATTTTCAACCCAATGAAACAGCATGTCAGAACTGCCATAAGGACAAGAGCGTTCACGGGGTCGGCATGGAGACGTTTTCCTGCCTCAAATGCCATTCTTTTTCCGAAAAAACGCCCTCGATGATTCCCAAAGACCGTTGCATCAGATGCCACACTCAAGTCCCTAAAACTGGTCCCATGTCAGGACTACTCTGCCACCAGTGCCACAAGCCTCATGGCACTATTAAGCCAGTTGGGGCAACCTGCGTGAAGGAGTGCCACCTCAATAAAACCTCTGCAGGCCAACATGCATTGCACTCCCGTCAAGGGATCGATTGTATGTACTGCCACAAAGCACATACCTGGCTTGTGGGAAAGAGCAGGGCAAAGTCACTGTGTGGCAAATGTCACCAGCCTAAAGATCCCGAATTGTTTCTCTATTAAATAAAAGGCAATAGAAAAACCACAGTGGCCGGCAATAGGCTATGGGCTATAGGCGAAAAACAAAGAGGAAGGCGGCAAGAGATTATGAAGAGATTGTTTCTTTGCCTATAGCCCATAGCCTATTGCCTATCCTCTTTTTTTCGCAATTACGCAAATAAAGTCACCAGTTTTGCAACCATGCAAAAGGTTTCAAGGTCAAAAGCATTTAAAATCAGTTCATTCAAGGCTGGCATGAGAAGTGCAGTAATAGTAAGAATTAACTAATAAATAAAAGTCATAAAAGACAACGCAGCGCCAAAAGCGGGTGCTTTAAGCGAGGAGGAATATAAAATGAAAGCGAGAAAAGAGATGGTAAGGATGGGGACTAAGATCGGGGCTGCACTTGGAGGTTTAGTATGTTTGACCTTTGGATTACTGCCGGGCTTTTACTTTGGCAGCTACGGTGCGCTGGTGGTATTGAAGCATCTTGTGGGTGGTCCGGTTGAGCCTACGGTGCCGGTGCGCATGATCGTGGCAGTCGGCATTATTCTGGGTATAGCGTGCATAGCGTCAGTAAGTATAGTGGTAGGGTCTATTCTTGGTACAGTGCTTGGTTATTTGGTAGAGGCCCTCACATCGCCCACTGTAGCTAAACAAGCGGCAGGAGAAGCTGTAAAGGCCAGATAAAGAAGAATGCATACGTGCTATTGTGCAACAAAAGAGGGGGGCATCCATCCCCCTTTTTTATATTCTCATGCCTTCTGGAGCAAAAGTTGATAAGTTATCTGACGTTGATTGTCAGCAGATACATTTACAAAATACAATTTTTTTTTGTATTATTCCCGCTATGACGACATAGCTTGTTTTTAATCCAATAGGAATACATATGGAGGTCTGATGAGAAGACTCTTAGTTATCGCTTTTCTGTGGTTCCCGCTGCTCATTCTTTCCGGTTCGGCGAGCGCCGACACCTTTACCTGTCTTGCATGTCATAGTGCCATGAAGGGGAAAATCCGTACGGAAAGAAACGTATTGATTGATGTAAACGTTGATTCGGAGAGGTATGCAAGCTCTGTGCATGGAGGGTTTGACTGCATAATGTGCCACAAACAATTCCAGTCCGACCCCCATGAACCGGCTAAAATTGGGGATGTGCCTCAAAATATCGCCGCACTCGCCCACAGATTGTCCTCTAAGGCAGAAACCGACCCTGTCGCGCTCGCCGCGTGCGCGGAATGCCATGGTGAGGTGTATAAAGCCTGGCAGGAGAGTGTGCATGGCAAGAATATCATGGATAAAAGACAAGCCGACGGAGCTGATTGCCTGGACTGTCACGGTTCACCTCATTATATTACATCCAAAAATACCGCATCTTCAATGGTCAACAGAAAGAACATTGTCGCCACTTGCGGGGAGTGCCACGAAAATAAACACCTCGCGGAAAAATATGGTCTTGGCGACTTTATAATCGAAAGATATGATGAGAGCTTTCACGGGAAGAAATACTTGCTCGGTCATCCGAATGTCCCGACCTGTGTCAGTTGCCATAATTCTCATGGCATAAAGAAATGGGATGACCCTGCCTCTCCGGTAGCATGGGAGAACAGGACAGTAACCTGCGGCAAATGTCATCCCGGCGCGACCAGGAAGTTTGTTGCCGCCATTACGCATAAACCGTACGGTAAAGACAACCCTATCCCGTACTACTTCCAAAAAGGACTTATTATCCTTCTCTTCGGAGTATTCGCCTTTATCGTGGGACATGTCTTTCTCGAAGTTTTTTCGGAAATCAGGGACAAAGTCTTTAGAAAAGAAAAGGAGGAACACCATGAATAAAAATCTCCCTGCTGAATATCAGCGGTTTAACGTTACCGAACGTCTGCAGCACGTAATACTGCTCGTTACCTTTCTTGTGCTGGCTTTTACCGGGTGGGCGCTAAAATATCCCGAGGTCGAGAACTCCAAATGGCTGGTACATTTGTGGGGAGGCGCAAAGACTGCCGGCATTATTCACCGCATTGCAGGGATAACCATGCTGATGGATTTCGTCTGGCATGTCCTTTATATGGGATATATGCTCGGTACGGGGAAAATGAAACTGCGTATGACTACGACTGTAATCCCCCTGCCCAAAGACATACTCGACATGATGAAGAATATATCTTATTTTATCGGCCTGAGCAAGACCAAGCCGCAATTCGGCAGGTTCACTTATGCTCACAAGTTTGATTATTGGGCGGTTTTTTGGGGAATGGGAATTATAGGACTGTCCGGACTATTTCTCACTTTTCCGGTACAGGCCTCGTATCTTTTCCCTTCATGGAGCGTAAACTGGATATGGGAAGTCTTGTTCGTCATGCACAGCGATGAGGCCCTCCTTGCAATAGTGTTTATTCTGTTCTTCCATTTCTACAATGAGCACCTGCGGCATCACAACTTCCCCATGAGTATGAGCTGGATTACCGGTAAAATCTCCATCGAGGACATGAAACATGAACATCCCCTGGAGTATGAGCTTGAATTCGGAGACAAAGGGGCCGATAAATGAAACTTCCCATAGCAGTAATGCTAATAACCTCATTGCTTTTGGGATGCACTCCACCGAAATCGGAAAAAGCCAGGACTGACAATCGGGCAGAGAAGATTATCTCAAGTGATCAGGCGATTGGAGAGCTGCCCTGTTTCGGGTGCCACTCCTTTCAGAAATTCTCGGCCAAACCTTTAAGGGGAGTATTCGCCCACAGGCTGCACATTACCGGCGGCGTTCACTGCAACCAGTGTCATAACTTTCAGGGGCATAAGCACATCACCGTTAACAAAGAGGTATGCGGCAACTGCCATAACATTAAGAAAATAACATTCAACAAAACGGTCATGCCCTCACGGTTTGACCATGAAGCTCACACCAAGAGGTACGGTTGCAAAGAATGCCATCCAAAGCTCTTCCTGATGAAAGCGGGCAGCACTCGTATCACAATGCAGGACATTAATAACGGCGCTTACTGCGGGAACTGTCATAACGGCAAGAAGGCATTTCCTTCCAGCGAGTGTGCCAGGTGCCATAATACGACCAGGGGTTTTAACAAAGAGCTGGTGTATAAGATTGACGGCATGGGACCTGTGACATTCAGCCACACTTTTCACACCGGCTCATTCTCCTGCGAAAATTGCCATCCTAAGATATTTGCCATGAAAAAAACCCAAGGCAAAATGACTATGGATGCTATGAACAAGGGTAAACAGTGCGGAGCTTGCCATAACGGAACAATTGCGACAGCGGTGACAGATTGCGGCAAGTGCCATAAATAGCGGATGACGTCATTTGGAAGGGATCGGGAGGGGCAGGCTGTTTATCGGAGCGCTGAAACTATTTCCATAGCCAGAGACAATTCGTTATAGTAGACCTGTTCATACCCGCTCTCAGATGGGGCTCGACGCACGAGGTACAGGTTAGTTGCCGCTGCAGATCCGATATAATTAATAGCAGGAGAAGTGGAGCACTCGTTTTTCGACGCGATGCACGGGCCTACTGCAACTGCAAAGGGGGCGAGTAACGCCGAGCCCCTTCTGAGAACGGAGAAGGTTATCGCTGCTATGGAAAAATTGGGATTTGCCTGCAAAGGTAGTTTCAGCGCGTCGAAAAACGAGTGCTCCACTTCTCCTGTCTTCCTCACTGCTGTTAAAGACACAATGTGTCGTCCAAAAAAGTAACATCCACTTGATAATATCGGCCCTTCTTTTTCTCGATCTTTATTTCTAAAAGAGAAATGTCCTGTTTGGTTGGCGGAAGGTTTTTTTTGTTCAAGCTCTTTATCGACTTAGGTCTCAATGTGCTAATAGTTCCCTTTCCCTCCGGACCCGCAACGGACTTTTACCTCAAAGAGTCTGCGCCTGACCGGGCGCACATAAAAAAAGGCGGGTCTTTCGACCCGCCTTACTTTCACGCGTCATGCATTAGGCATAACGTTTTACAGTCTTTAGAAGTTGAGCTGTATGCCCGTCCTCATTGTGTAAGCATCTTTAGGGTTGTTTCCGGGTGTAACAGCTGAAACCGCTCTCCAGAAATCTCCTGCCCATAGGTAGCCGCCTTCGACCCAGGTTATAAGTCCTTTGTCGATTTTGTAGGTGAGTCTTGCGTCAACTTCCTCACCTATGTCTTTTTTGGCTTTATACCCAGAGTTATTTACGTTGCTGGCTGAAAATGGATCAGCTGCGCCAGTTAATGGGTTAGCTAATAAGTTGTATAAACCAACATTTTGTGATGTGATTGCGTCAACTGCCCGCAGGTAGAATAGAGCGGCATCAAAATTCAGGTCCTTTGTTAAGTCGGTATCGCCGCCGAGTCTAACATACCAGGTGTTTGCAAGGCCGCCGAATGTCTCTCCTGCGGCGTTGATGGTGCGGTAGTTATACACATAAGGGCCTTGAATCCCTCCCTGTATGCCTACGCCTCTGTAGGGATCGCCGAAGGTTGACTCCGGGCCCTGAGAGGTCACGAAGGTATTGATGTCCCTGCTATGCTTGCCGCTGTCACCGCTGCCGTACCCGAACTCAAGGTCCAGCTTTACGGGATCAAGTGTATAGCCGGCTCCTGCCTGCAGTGCATAGCCTTTGAAATCGATATTTTGCGTAGCAAGCTGGCGAAGTTGTCCTACCTGGGCTTCCCCGTCTACCTTCAATCTGAAACCTTCAACCTCGGTTTTGCCTCTTAAGCCAAAATTCCACATGTGGATATCGGGATATACACCCATTGCACCCGAGAGGTCGCCGATATTCTGGTCATCAACATAGGTTGTGTCAAAACTGACGCCCGTGGTTGGACTTGCTTTATAATTTGCTATAAAGGCATATCCATTGTCGTGATTGCTTTTCGTGACGGTTGCGGCTGTTCCAGTTGAGAAATAGCCGTTAGCTAAGTCGAGCCCCACAAGATCAATTTCGAGCTCTTTTACAGGCATCATGAAGAAAATAATACCGTCGTCGCCATAATAGGAATGGTCAAGGAACAACCCACTGCCGAGTATAATAGGCATATGGCCGACCTTAATTCCTGCAGGTATGCCGAGCAGGCCCGTTCCCTGGTGCATTATCCACATTTGACGAATGGCTATCTGTCCCTTAAGCTCATTGCCCCCATTAAGAAACTTGCTAAAAAGTCCTGTCGCCTCAGACTGGTCAAATCCTGAGACATTCGCGGTACCATTCGTGGTACCACCTCCGATCATGTTATCCCGGTCAGCCTGTGCAGGATCGGTCTCGCTCGTAAGCTGAATCATGCCGGTTGTGTTCGGACTCATTTTGGCTTCGATGCCGAGTCTGATGCGCTCGTTCATGTAAGCTGTCTCGGACTGGCTATCGTTACTGTTGAAACCCACATGCCGCCAATCATATCTTACCCTGATTTCACCGCTCAGTGTTACCTGGGTATCGCCTGAAGCTACCGATGCCGTTGTTTCTGAAGGGATGTCGGCATGGATAGCAAAGGCACTGGCTGCAAAGCCGAATACGAACAACATGGCTAAAAGAATTGATAAATACTTTTTCACTTCCTAACCTCCTAAGGTTAGTTCAGTTTGTTCCGCCAAGGGCGGATTTTGTGATCCTGGCTTTGATAACTTTCAGTTTTTTATCTTGCGATGATCACTCTCCTTTCTGCTGTGGATTTTGTCTCCGCAAACGGAGACAAGCCTTATAAACATGTAAACACTTTTTTAAAAAACTGCCATCAGTATAACCGCTTCAGAGCAAATAGTCAATAAAATTAAGGTTATCTCGGTTCAAAGAGCGCAATCACACCAAGAATTAAAAAGCAAAAATTATGCCGAGTATAACTACTTGAATTCATAGCTACAAAAAAGTATGCGTACAGGCAGGAGTGTGTTCAGTATGCTACATTATGTGAAAAAAAACACCAGGCTAAAGGCGAAAGGCTAAAGGCAAGAAAGGCAAAGGGCGAAAGGCTAAAGGCAAAAGCTAAGGGCGGGAAGCCTTTGAGCGGACTGATATTAATTTTGATAACATGCTTGAGATTTCTATGCATTTTAGTTCTGTCTCTGTAAAAGTCGCTTGTTCGATATATCCTATTTCGTAAGCAATTGTTGCTTGTGTCAATACCTCAGCGTATGATCCTTTTGCAATATAAAAATATCTGACAGCTTCTTTATCGGTATCCCGTTCATCACCTTCTGCTATATTACTCGCGATGGATACTGCAGCACGCCTAATTTGATCGCGCAAGCCATAATCTTTATTGAAAATTCCATTGTTAGTTATCCGGTATATATAGACCGCAAGGTCTTTGCTTTTCTGCCATATTTTTAGTGACTTGAAACCACCCTTACCCATTTTTTCTTGCCCTTCGCCTTAAGCCTTTCGCCCTTTGCCTTTCTTGCCTTTAGCCTTTCGCCTTTAACCTTTCGCCCTTTGTTATTATCTCTTTGAAACAGGCGGCGGCGCGGATATTGTTGTACGTGCCGGAGGTTTTTATATATGCCCAGTTATTATACCCCTTGTCAATAGCCTTTCTCAGCCACTTGCACGCATCCAGGGCATTCCCGAGAACAGCATAAAATTCTGCCATACTGTTCAGGGCATATATATTGTTCGGATTGAGCTCTATAGATTTTTTAATGTCCCTCTCCGCCTCGTCGCTTTTTTGCATTAACATATACGCAAAGCCCCTGTTGTTATAGGCCATGCTGTTTTCCGGATTCAGCGCGATCGCTTTGTCATAGTCTGCTACTGCACGCTCGTAATTGCCTGTTTTTTGATAAGCGTTGCCCCTGTTGATATAGCAAAGGTCGAATGACGGGTTCAGTTCAAGGGCCTCATTGTAATCCACAAGCGAGAGATCAAAGTCTCCCCTCTGCTGGTATGCGTTGCCGCGATTGTTGTATGCCCTGTAATCATTCGGGTTTGATTTGATAAGCTTGCTGTAATGAGCGATTGCGTGATCGCATTTTTCTTTTTTGCTCACAAACATCACCCCTATAAAAAGCAGGAAGTATGGAATAGGCAGGAGAAAGAGAAGAACTCAATACTACAATGCTTGTCGCCTACTGCAGCGATGTAGGCATTGAACCTACGACCTCTTTCGTGTGAAGGCATAACCTACCCCATATAAGTTAGCAGTTTTTTCTTTCTCTTTGCAATTAGCACCAAATTAGTGCATTACTTATTCTTATTTGGTATTGTCGGATAATTGACGGCCAGGGTTACAAAATAGTTGCAATTATGAGCGTAACCCACGTCAACCAGCTTTTTATTGCGTATCTTTTCGGGGAGGAACTGCATAAAAACTACATAGGAACTGGGGGTATATTACCCAAACGGGTAATATACTTTTGAAACGCAATATGTTTATATATCGTTTACCAAGGGAGAACCAGTTGCTTTCCTTGTTAAGGTTGGCCCTACAGGCTCTCTACTAATAGCGTGCTATGACAACTTCAGTTCAGTGTTGCTTTATGATTTGGCAGCTACATACACACAAAGGGAGGATTTATGAAACGGTTTTTAGTTTTATTTCTAATGGTTGCTTTTATTTCTGCATGTGGAGGGGGCGGCGGGGGAAGTTCTTCATCAACATCAACACCCGTAACAAATCAATCCCTTGCTGGAATATGGACAGGATCATTTCATTCTACGGTGTTAAATGCAACTTACAACGTTACCGGGCTTGTCAGTGAAACCAACATATTCCGCTTCCTTTCGCTCTCCACAGGGGGTCAATACAGCGGCATAGCGAGCGTAACAGGTGCATCATTCTCGTCCACAATGACCGGTTATTCGCCCACTGGCACTACCTTTCCAAACGGGACTGCTGTCACATCCTTTAAGGTGTCCGGGAATGTCTCCCAGGGAGTCGCTCTGACCGGGACATATAGCGGTGGTGGCGACGCTGGCACTTTTGCCGTTAACTTCAATAATGCTTACAACACCCCTTCTTCGTTGACTATTATAAGCGGCAATTGGAGCGGTACTTTAAATGGCAGCACGATCAATGTTGCTATATCAGATAGTGGAATAGTAACAGGCAGCTCAACATCGGGATGCACTTATTCAGGCAATGTCAGCACGATAGATATAAACTATAATTGCTATAACATCACAATTACTGCCAGCTCGTGCGGAGCCTCCTCCGGAAATTATAGCGGGCTTGCAACGCTTACTGAAACTGCCAAACAATACGACACCTTACTTGTAGGCGTATCCAATGCTGAAAACTCAGTTGTCATGGAGGCGCATAGGCAATAATTCGAATGGCACGAAAAAGATTAGCATAAAATTAGCACATTTCGGTGGATAACTGGTGATGGGAAGAACAGGCAAAAAAGAATGGTAGGCGATGTAGGGATCGAACCTACGACCTCTTCCGTGTGAAGGAAGCGCTCTACCACTGAGCTAATCGCCCGCAGACATTGAAAAGATAACACTTTTTAACCAACTCCGTCAAAAGTCAGCTTATTACGCATATATCCAGTCTCTTCCCCGGCACTAAGGAGTATGCACTTAAAGCTACAACGAATCAAGGAGTTGCTGAATTGTTTTAGTTCCCTCACTGGAAAGATCGAGGAATTCCACCGATGCAACATCATCAACGATAAGCACCTTGAGTTTTTTCATGCCGAAAATAGTATAGAAGAAGTATTCACTATTTGTGTAGTCATTTTTAAGGCAGGCAAAGGCAGAGGCAGAGGCAGAGGTAGAGGTATAGGAAGAGGAAGGGAAAAATCTGTCTTTACCTTTGCCTATACCTCTACCTGTTTGTAATATTGACAAGATTTCTAATGTGTGCTAAAACACTTACATGTGGGAATATACAAAACAGGTAAGAGATCTTTTCCTTCACCCGAAGAATGTAGGCGAGGTAGAACACCCTGATGCAGTCGGAGAAGTCGGCAGTATAATCTGCGGAGATGCCCTCAAACTCACGCTTAAAATCGACAAGGAAACCGGCAGGATTCTCGATGCAAAATTCCAGACCTTTGGCTGCGCCTCTGCGATAGCCAGCTCCTCAGCTCTGACCGAACTGGTGAAAGGCAAGACCCTCGATGAGGCGCTCAATATCACCAACAAGGACATAGCGGATTTTCTTGGCGGCTTGCCTGAAGAAAAGATGCATTGTTCTGTAATGGGTCAGGAAGCACTCGATGCCGCCATTGCCAACTACAGAGGCAAAGCCCCTGTGCGGGAATCGGGAGAGCGTGTAGTCTGCAAGTGTTTTGAGGTGACCGAGGAGAAGATCCGGAAAGTAATAACAGAAAACCGTCTTACCACGGTTGAAGAGGTCACCAATTACACGAAAGCCGGAGGCGGGTGCGGCACTTGCATACCGGAGATCGAAGCGATCCTTAAAAGCATTTGGGCATTGAAACCTCTGCCTGAGAAGCCTAAAAAATCCGGTAGACTTACCAATCTCCAGAAGATTGCGCTTATACAGGATGTGATCGAACGGGAAATACGGCCTCGACTGCAGGCCGACAACGGTGACATAGAGCTTATCGATGTCGAGGGCCCGCAGGTAATCGTGGCCCTGCGGGCAATGTGCGTAGGATGCCCTATGGGCGGTGTTACAATTAAGGGGATAGAGGAAAAATTAAGGGAACTCGTCAGCAGCGATATAGTAGTGGAGGCCAGAACAGAATGACAACCCCGATTTATCTGGACAATAATGCGACTACATCCGTTGCCGCTGAAGTTTTGGAAGCAATGCTCCCGTACCTTAAAGAGCTATACGGTAATGCGTCAAGCATGCACACGTTTGGCGGACAGCTCGGTCCCCGCTTAAGAGCAGCCAGGGAGAAAGTCGCTGCGCTTATCGGCGCTGAGCCGGATGAAATTATTTTCACTAGCTGCGGCTCCGAAAGCGACAATACTGCGGTCATGAGCGCTCTTGAAGTAAATCCGCATAAGAGACATATAATCACCACGAGGGTCGAACATCCCGCTGTATACAATTTCTGCAAGCATCTTGCGCGCAAGGGGTACCGCGTTACCTTTCTTCCTGTCGATAATATGGGCAGGCTCTCGCTGGACGCCTTCTATAAGGCGCTTGACGATGAGACTGCCATAGTGTCGATTATGTACGCCAACAATGAGACAGGCGTCATCTTCCCAATAGAGGAGATCGGGACAGTCCTTAAAGAGCGGGGGATTCTTTTTCACACCGACGCCGTCCAGGCAGTTGGGAAGATCCCTCTGGATATGAAAACGCTCCCTGTTGACATGCTCTCACTTTCAGGGCACAAGCTGCATGCTCCTAAAGGCATCGGGGCCCTTTATATACGCAAAGGGACCCGTTTTTATCCATATATTATTGGAGGTCATCAGGAGCACAGCAGGAGGGCCGGGACAGAAAATGTCGCCTCGATTATTGGCTTGGGAGAGGCCTGCAAGGTTTCAATGCAACAATTTGGAACAGAACATGCTCATCTTAGCATGCTGAGGGACAAGCTCGAAAACTCGCTTCTTGCAAACTGTCCTGATGCCAGGGTCAACGGCGACCGGGTTGACCGTCTGCCGAATACAACAAATATCAGCTTTGAATACGTTGAAGGAGAAGCGATTCTTCTCAGGCTTGATGAGTACGGCATTTGTGCCTCATCGGGATCTGCCTGCGCTTCAGGGGCGCTTGAGCCCAGCCATGTCTTGCGAGCAATGGGTGTGCCTTTTACCGCATTGCACGGGTCGATCAGGTTCTCGCTCAGCCGTTACAATAACGAAGCGGAAATCGATAAAGTTATCGAGGTCCTCCCTCCCATTATTAAAGATCTGCGGATGCTCTCACCTTACGGCCGAGAGAATTTGGCGGGACAGGTATGCAAATGAAATGTTGAATTTTGAATGCTGAATTTTGAATTAATGAAGTGAAGCAATTTTTTCTTCCACAATTCAAAATTTAAAATTCGACATTCAACATTTCTTTTCAATTCGTTTGAACACATCGTCGTAAAAGGCAGCATCGGTGTTCCACTCCATCTCCAGACTGAAAACAGTATCCGGAATTTTTAATTCTTTGAGCTTGATCATGTCCTTTTCAGTTGTCAGCAGGACATCACACTGAAGCCTCCTGCTTTGCCGTTCAAGGTCATGCATGTCCGCGGCTGTATAAAAATAATGGTCTCTATACGCCTTGAATCCGGCAGGGAGCAATGACAGGGAGGCAAGTGTCTGCCTGAAAGATTCCGGATGTGCTATGCCGCAAAAAGCAAACGCCCGTCTATTTCTGAGCGCTTCCAGCGGCAATTCGGCAGCCGCCCTGTTTCTGGCCCTGACCACCCTGTATTCCGAAAAATAAACCGGCTTCCCCGGCCACGCATCCCTGAGTTCCTCAGCAAGCTGCTCGTCACGGCATTTGGTTATTACAAAAATATCGGCGCGTTTCAATTCTCCCAGCGGCTCCCTCAATATCCCCAGCGGAAGCATCTTTCTGTTGCCGAAAGGATTAAGGCCATCGATAAGAACAATATTGATATCACGGTAAAGGCGCCAGTGCTGGAAACCGTCGTCAAGAATAAATATAAAAGGCGCTTCCGGATTGGATAAAAAAGATTGAAGGGCAAAAATCCCTCCTTCGTATCTGCTTGCCGATTTTATAACAGGGACACCCTTCAGCCTTTCCGCCATAAGCACCGGCTCATCACCAGCGTCTTTTACGGTATGGATGACCGCATGAGGATTTCCCGTGAAACTGTCGGCCAGCACTTTATCAGGGGACACAATACAGGGGCCTTTCACGCTTCCCCTGTATCCTCTCGTCAGGACCACAGGGCTGAAGCCCCTTTTTACAGACTCCTGCGCAACTGCTATGGTCGCAGGCGTCTTTCCAGTCCCGCCGACAGTAATGTTGCCTATGCTGATTACAGTATGCGGAAGGCTTCTCTGAAGCCTGAAGCTGCGTTGCTTTTTTAGTCTATATCCGATGTAATAGAGAAACTCCAGCGGCGTCATATTAAAATCAGGGCTAAAGGCAAAAGGCTAAGGGCTAAAGGCGTAATTGAAGCAAAAAAATAACCGTCTTTCCGTGTTTCGGTCTTTAACCTTTCGACTTTCGCCATTAGACTTTTGCCTTAGTTAACATTTCTTCTATTAACTCCATTGCCCTGTCTGCAGCTCCGGAGTTTTTCTCGTAAAGTTTCTTTGAGATGCTTCCCATGCGCCGCATCTGTTCGGGAGAATCAAGCAGCTCTTTCAGAACATTATAAAGCCGGGGACCTTCTGCCTTGACAGCTCCTCCACTCGAATAAAATTCCTCTATAAAAGGAAAATTTTCCATGTGCGGGCCGCAGACTACAGCTTTTCCCCAAAAAGCCGGCTCCAGGGGATTCTGACCCCCGTGTTCGATAAAGCTCCCCCCCATGACCGCAATATCGGCAGCGCCATATACGGCAGACAACTCCCCGATAACATCGAGAATAACAATAAAGCCTGAATCGGGGAATCGGGGAACATCGGAAACGGAGAGTCGGAGAGCCGGAGAGTCGGAGAAAAGTCTCTTGCTCCGACTCTCCGGCTCCTCGGTTCCCCCGGTCTGCTTTTCCCCGATTCCCCGACTCCCCGATTCTCCGACACCGCCTTTCAGTTCAGATCTCTTCATATATTCCAGTCCCTTTTTCTTTAGCAGTTCCTCCACGGCCTTGAAACGCCCGGGATGCCTTGGAGCAATAATGAGGTTAAGATTGGGCAAGTAAGCTCTTAACCGTATATAGGCATCAAGGACCAGTTCCTCCTCGGTTTCGTGCGTGCTTCCTGCAATTATGACAGGACCGCAGAGTGCTTCAGTCCATTCCGGTGCATCTGACGAGGGCAGCGTATCAAACTTGAAACTGCCGATGACCTTTATCCGTTCGGGTGCTGCGCCAATGTCCCTGAACCGCCCGGCATAGATGTCATCCTGCACGCAGAGAAGACTGATATTACGGAGGACTGTTCCGATAAAGAAACCCAGTTTTTTGTATCTTTTATACGAACGTTCGGACAATCTGCCGTTCATCAGTACCACAGGAACATCACTTTCTTTCATGATTCTTATAACATGGGGCCACAACTCCGTCTCCATTATGATAAAGGCAGACGGTCGGATATGCTGCAGGGCATTCTTAATAGCAAAAGGCAGGTCAAAAGGCACATAAATAATTCCGGCATAAGCCCCGGCCCGCTCCAGGGCGACCTTCTGCCCGGTGTCGGTAACCGTTGAAATTACAATTTCAAGTGATGGATGCCTTTGTTTGATCTTTTTTATAAGCGGGACCGATGCAATGACCTCACCGACTGAAACTGCGTGGATCCAGATGGGCCGGCCAGTAAAACGCGTTCCCGCATAAAGGCCGAATCGTTCTCTCAGCCAACGCTTCCTAAATTCAGTCGACCTTTTTAAATATTCGAATGGGAGCAGAAAGACCAGTGCCGCAGTATAGAGAGCGGTATATAACCAATAAAAAAGGCTAAGGGTTAATGGCGAAAGGCTAAGGGTTAAAGGTAAAAACAAAACATGCTTTCTCATATTACCTTTCGCCTTTTGCCTTTAGCCATTAGCCATTAGTTCTTCCACCATTTCGGCAACTCTCAGCGACGCATTCCTGTTAAGGAAAAGCGCCCTCACCCTTTCCATTTGTGAGATCATGGCATTCCTATATTCGTGACTATCCGACAGACGTGCAAGCTCGTCCATAATGTTTTTTTTATTTGCCGCTCCCTGCAATAATTCCCTGATCCTGTGCCCTGAGTCATCCCGGACCGATTTATCGAGAAGAATATTTACCAGGGAAACATGGCTTACCTTGACCACAAGCTTGCCGACAAAGTAGGTAAAAGGCGACAATTTGTACAGGACCACCATGGGCACGCCCAAAAGAGCTGCCTGCAAGGTCGCTGTACCGGACGCAATCAGGGCGATGTCAGCGGAAAGAAGCGCTTTAACAGCCTGGTCAGTGATAACTAATGACTGAAGATCAAATTTCTTTAATTCATTGCGCATCACGGATAAGACTTCATTGCTCAGATTCGGAGCAACGGGAACCACGAACTGATATCCGGGAAATCGCTCTTTCATTGCAGAGGCAGCTTCTGCCATGAGCGGCAGCAGTTTTTGCACCTCGTGCGGCCTGCTACCCGGCATCAATACCATAACCGGCCGGTCAGGATGCAATCCTAGTTCCGCCCTGATTGCATCTGAATTTCCCGTCACCCCGGCAATCTCATCCATTACCGGATGGCCTACGAATTCGCAGGGGACTCCTGTGCCCCGGTACAGGTCGGCCTCGAAAGGGAGTATTACCGCCATCGCATCAACCAGTTTGCCGATGGTCGCAACCCTCTTGACCCTCCAGGCCCAGACTTGGGGGCTAACATAATAGAGCACTTTTACCCCCTGTTTTTTGGCTTCACGTGCAACAGGAATGTTGAAATCGGGATAATCTATCAGCACGACCACCTGAGGGGCAAAAGACGTTAATGCGGCAACAATCTTTTTAAAAGTCTTTTTAATTTTACCGAAGGTTTTGATCGCTTCAATAAGACCGAAAGAACTTGCTATTTCCGATATGAGTTCCACTCCTGCGGACCCCATTCTCTCTCCGCCGACACCGGCAATGCGCAGCCCTGGATTACGTGACCTGAGTGCCTTTGCAAGCAGTGCCCCGTATAGTTCTCCGGAACTCTCGCCTGCGATTATCATTATTCTTTCAAGCATTCGAGGATTGTGTCTGCCGTATAACGTATATCTGAGGCATCAAGCTCCGGATACATAGGCAGCGAGAGCACTTCCCTTGAAACCTGCTCCGCCACAGGGAAACTTCCTTCTCCCTGGCCTAAAAATTCCAGGGCCTTCTGCATATGGAGAGGTATGGGGTAATAGACGACAGATGCGGTTCCCCGCTCCTTCAACCGCTGCTGGATATAATCCCGCCGCCCACTCCTGATCGTATACTGGTGGTAGACATGTAATGCGCCTGGCAGCTCTGCAGGGCAGACAACACTGCCGGTAAGCAACCGGTTATAGAGATGGGCGTTCTCGCGCCTCCTGCTGTTGTACTCGTCAATCTTCCTGAACTTGATAAGAAGGATTCCTGCCTGTATTTCGTCAAGCCTGCTATTGTAGCCTATACACTCATGCTGATAGCCGCCTTTGGAGCCGTGGTTCCTCAACATTTTTATGGCGCCTGCGGCTTCCGAGTTATTAAGGACAATCATCCCTCCGTCCCCGCAAGCGCCAAGATTTTTGCTGGGATAGAAGCTGAAACATCCGGCATCACCGAAGCTCCCTGTTTTTCTGCCGTGCAATGAGGCTCCGAAAGACTGCGCACAATCTTCCACCACCTTCAGTCCGCTGTCTGCAGCAATCTCCATAATTTCTTCCATGCCCGCAGGATGTCCGAAAATATGGACCGGTAGAATTGCCTTCGTATGTTTCGTTATTTTTTTCTCTATAAGCGATGGATCAATATTGCAGGTCTGGGGCTCGATATCCGCGAAAACCGGCTTTGCGCCGGTGTACAAAATCGCCTCAACGGTGGCAAAAAAAGTAAAGGGACTTGTGATGACCTCATCTCCGGGCCCTACGCCGAGAGACTTCAATGACAGGTGGAGGGCATCTGTGCCGGAAGCAACGCCGATAGCCTCCTTCACCCCGTGGTAAATCCTGACCTCAGTTTCGAGATCAGAAACCCTTTTGCCCAGAATATATTGTGAGCTTTCGAGTATTTCATTTACAGCATGGAGGATTTCATCTTTGACCCCCAGGTACTGTTTTTTTAAATCAATCATAGGCTTCATTTAACGTTGCCACCCCTGTTTTATCTGTGCCCCTGCCTGGAGAGCAATCTTTAATGCATTGCGCCCTTTTACGGCGCATACCTCCGGCCTGCTCCTGTTGCCGACACATCTGACAAAATCTTTCAACTCCTCCTTGAGCGGTTCCCTCTTCTCAACCAAAATGGAATCGCTGACTATCACATCTCCCCGCCTGGAAAATTTTTTTATCTCCATTTGCTGGTAGTCCATTACAAGATACGAATTCTTTTGAATAATAGTGAGCTTCCTCGATTTGCCGGATGCTATCCTGCTGGCTGCAAGCAGTGCATGGGCGCCATTAGCAAACTCAAGCCATACCTTTGCTATGTCGATAGTATCGGTAATAAACTTTGAGCCGGCTGCTTTCACGTCGCTTACCACGCTTTCGTCCATTATTGAAAGTACGACATCAATATCATGGATCATAAGGTCAAGAGTAATATCCACATCAACCCCTCTCCCCTGAAAGGGAGACAGACGCTCGGCCTCGATAAATTCCGGAGCATCCAGTAAGGGATACAGTGCCGTCAAAACCGGATTAAACCGCTCCAGATGGCCCACCTGGATAAGCACGCCTGTTTCTCCTGATGCTGCAATGAGCCGGTCTGCTTCGTCTATTGTGGCCGTGATGGGTTTTTCTATCAGGACATCCTTGCCGGCCGATATACAATCCATTGCCACTGCATAATGAAGCGTAGTAGGGGTAACAATGCTCACCGCATCCACTTCGTCAAGGAGTTTCCGATAATCGGTATATGCTTTGCACCCGTACTTTACCGCAACCTTACCGGCCCGTTCTCCATCCGTGTCTGCAACGGCAACCATCCTGACATCGTCGAGCTCGGCATAAATGCGGGCATGATGCTGCCCCAGGTAACCTACTCCTATTACTCCTACTCTAAGCATTCGACATCCTTAGTAAGCAGTAGGAAGTAGGCAGTAAGCAGTAAAAAAAGAAAGATAACTCACTTTGCAGCTTTCTTTTGACTTCCTTTCCTTTTCTGCTTTCTGCTTACTGCATACTGCTTACTTTCTTTTAATATTGTTACTACCGCGTCCCTCGTAGCCTTAAATCCTTTTTTTCTGAGCGTACGGAGCATCTCAGGCGCCGCGATTTGTTTCATAAGACGTTCTCTTATACCATCGTCAGCAATATATGTCAGTGCCTTTTCCCGCTGCTTCCCCAGGAAATCTACGAATAGCCCGAACTCTTTAGTATAGAGCAATTCCAGCTCCTTCCTGATACTTTTTGCCAGAGAGGGGCTGGAACCGGATGTAGACACAGCAAGGGCAAGTGGGCCCCTTTTTATAACTGATGGCACAATAAAGTTGGCCAGCTCAGGAGCATCGACTACGTTCAAAAGGCACGGCGCCTCAAGGGAAACCTCCTGGTTTACCCGCCCGTCGGATGTAGCGGCAATAACAATAAAAGCATCTTCAAGATCACCCTTCCGGTACTTCCTTTTTACGTGTCTTATACGCTTCGTTTCACTATAGTTCGCAAGCACACCGGTTAGAAAAGGACTTATTACGGTGACCTTTGCCCCGGAACGAAGCAGAGCGGCAACCTTTCTTTCAGCTACTTTTCCGCCGCCGACAACGATACATTGTTTCCCTCTCAGATCTATAAAGGCAGGATAGTAACGATGGTCCACTGTACTGCTAACCCTGGATTGCCTTCCTGGCTTCTTTAACAAACCTGCTCGATGGATATTTTTCGATGAGTGTTTTAAATGCCTCCTGCGCCTTGTCTTCCATTTTCATGGCTTTATATGATTTCCCCAAAAGCAGAAATGTTTCATCGGCCCCTTCATATTCCGGGAATTGCCTGAGCAGCTGCTCAAACCTGTTTATTGCCGGTTTATATGATTCTTTTTTATAGTAAAATTCTCCGACAACAAACTCTCCTTCCGCCATGACCTTCCTGCACTTCTTGATTCTGAGCTCTATGATGTCCCGGTAAGGGTTCCGCGGATACAGTTCTTTTAATCGGGTAAATTCCTGCAGGGCCTTCTGCGCAGCGCTGAGCCCCCTGTCGGCGCCTTCAATCTGAGAGAAGTAAGCCATAGCAATCTGGTACTGGGCATATGATGTCTGAGGGTTATCGGGATAGAGCTCAAGAAATTTTCTGTATTCCTCGATGCCGTGGTCCGGGTCGCTGTCTTTTATATATGAATCGGCTATCCTCAACTGCGCGAGCGGCGCATATTTTTTTGTGAGGTCCCTGTTCTTTACCTCAACCAGCGCCTTTCGTGCTTCATCGTAGTCACCATCATCAATAAGTTTATTGGCCCTGGCAAGAAATTTCTGCGGATCGAAGTCTTCATCTTTTTTAACTTGCTTCCCGCCACACCCGCCAAGCGCCGCAGTGAGCGCAACGATAAGTATAAAAACAGCTAACGTCCTGATTTTTATCATAGTATATATTTAACCCTTTACCGTCCTTTTTAGTCAAGATTGCCGAATTACGGGGGGTATGCGTCTCTATCTGGGGTTTTACAAAACAGCCTTCTTTTATGCTATAGTTATTGTAGACAACAGGCTACAATAAGGAGGCAACCCTATGGAGACGACTTATAGCATTGAGGCTCGA
>Ga0181533_1001248_pt1 | contig 33161 bp, 29 predicted proteins | sample PEATcosm2014_Bin_45_FD_119772 | JGI IMG/M metagenome (GOLD analysis project Ga0181533, IMG submission 119772) | Peatland microbial communities from MTU Mesocosm Facility, Houghton, MI, USA - PEATcosm2014_Bin11_60_metaG | ecosystem: Environmental > Terrestrial > Soil > Wetlands > Peat | place...
TGCGCCACGCCAGCGAGGCGCAGGACTGAGGCGTACCGTTGCGTACGGCGAAGGAGTGCAACGAAGCCGGCGAGGATGCAGCGGCGCTCGAATGTAACCGTATTTATGAATTGAAGTACTAAGTTTACTCCGTGCATGTCAGTTACCGACATGCCGGGAATGGACATGAATGGCGGCATTTTGATCTCGCTTAGAGACGCTCGCCTGGAGGCGCCTGCTTCTGGCGCTTAAAGCACTTACGTTAGTACTTTTGGCTGAGGTTTATTTTTTATAATAAAAAAATAAGGGGTGGTTAGCATAATATGGAAAAGATACTGGTAACAGGGGCTGCCGGGTTTATAGGATGGAGGACTTCTCAAAAACTACTTGACGAGGGCAGGCAGGTAATAGGCATAGATAATATGAACGACTATTACGACGTAAAGCTGAAAGCCGACAGGCTGGAAGGTCTGAAGAAGAACAAGAACTTTACCTTTTACCAGATTGACATTGAAAACCTGGCAGCAATGGATACTATTTTCAGGGACAACAAAGTAGATGCGGTTGTCAATCTTGCCGCCCGTGCAGGCGTGCGGTACAGCATAGAGAATCCGCACGTGTATATGAGCACCAACGCTCAGGGAGTTTTAAATATCCTCGAACTGATGCGCAAATATGAAGTAAAGAAATTGGTGCATGCCTCAACATCATCCCTGTATGCCGGGCAAAAGATACCCTTTACCGAAGACCTGCCGGTGAACACCCCTATTTCACCCTATGCTGCAACCAAAAAGGCGGCCGAAGCAGTGGCTTACTCTTATCATTATCTGTTTGGTCTCGACATATCCGTGCTGAGGTATTTTACTGTTTACGGACCTTCAGGGAGACCCGACATGAGCATATTCAGGTTTATCAAATGGATAGATGAAGGAAAGCCGCTGGAGCTTTTTGGCGACGGCTCTCAGAGCAGGGATTTTACCTATATTGATGATATAGCTGCCGGAACTGTAAAAGCGCTAAGAGCGGTAGGATATGAAATTATCAACCTGGGCGGCGGGAAAAGTCCGCATACCCTGAACTATGTGATAGCCATGCTTGAAGGATTGTTAGGGAAAAAGGCTGTTATTAATTACATGCCTTTTCTGAAAACAGACATGACCGAAACCGGCGCTGATATTAGAAAGGCTGCAAGACTTCTTGATTGGAAGCCGGAAACTGAACTCGCCGAAGGGATGAAAAAAACGGTTGACTGGTATCTGGACAATCGAAGCTGGCTCAAAGACTTAAAGCTGTGATACCATCTGCGGTCTTCAGGGATTATGATATAAGGGGTGTGGCAGGTAAAGACCTTGCCGGAGATACTGCGGAGCTTATCGGAAAGGCGTTCGGCTCATTGTTAAAATCATTTATTCCCAAAGCAAAACAGGTGAGCGTAGGAAGAGATGTAAGGCTTAGCTCTGAGGAGCTTGCTGCAGGACTTATCAAGGGAATCTTGTCTTCCGGCATAGATGTATATGACCTCGGGGTCTGCCCGACGCCGGTACAGTATTTTTCACTCCATCATTTCGATCTGGATGGCGGGATAATGATCACCGGCAGCCATAACCCTCCGGAATATAACGGCTTCAAGATCAGCATCGGGAAAGATACCATTTACGGCGAAACCATTCAAAAGCTGAGAGAAATAATTGAAAGGCAGGAGTGGACAATTCCGGGAAAAGACGGAGAAATTAAGCACTCCAATATAATGGGTCCATATAAAGAATATATGATGAAACAGTTTTCATATCTTAATAATGCCCGGTTCAGGCGGGTCAAGGTAGTCGTGGATGCCGGAAACGGCACTGCAGGCGCCGTTGCGCCCGAAATCCTGAACGGCATAGGCTGTGATGTTATATCGCTCTACTGTGAGCCGGACGGAAGGTTCCCCAACCACCATCCTGATCCTACGGTAGTTGAATACATGCAGGACCTGATTGCGGAAACTAAACGGTCCGGAGCGGATATTGGCGTCGGCTATGATGGTGATGCTGACAGGATCGGAGTTGTTGACAGGGATGGTACCGTTATATGGGGAGATCAGATCATGATTATCCTGAGCAGGGAACTGCTGAAGGAAAATCCCGGCGCCATGGTGATCGGAGATGTAAAGTGCTCGCAGGCAATGTTTGATGAGGTGAAAAAACACGGCGGCATTCCCCTTATGTGGAAGACCGGGCACTCTTTGATAAAACAGAAGATGAAGGAAGAAGGGGCTCTTATTGCGGGAGAATTCAGCGGGCATATTTTTATTGCTCATGACTATTTCGGCTACGATGACGCACTCTACGCCACCTTCAGGATTATAGAGATCATGAAAAAAACAGGAAAGGACATAAAAGAGCTTCTTTCGGATGTAGCCAGGCCGTCATGCACCCCTGAAATCAGACGTGAATGCCGGGAAGACAGGAAAAAAGAGGTTGTGGATAATGTGGTGTCCCGTCTCATTGCCTATTCAAAAGACGGTGATGCGCCCTACAGGATTATAGACGTCAATACGCTTGACGGCATCAGGGTTTTATTTGAAAAAGGGTGGGGACTGATACGGACGAGCAATACGCAGCCTGTAATCGTCATGAGGGCGGAGGCAGAGGATGAGGAACACTTGCGCCAATACGCAAGTTTTTTGGAAAGTGAGCTGGAGCAGGCAATGGCGGAAAACAGTAGGGAGTAAGTACTAAGTTATATGGGATGGTGGATAAACATGAAAAGTTTTGCAAGCCGTAGTGTTTTTTGTTTAGTGCCTACTGCTTACTGCCCGCTGCGTAATATTGAATGAAGGCCCTGATTTTAGCTGGAGGAGGGGGGACGAGGCTCTGGCCTTTGTCCCGAAGGAACTATCCGAAGCAGTTTCTAAAGATAAGCGGTGATAAATCGCTTCTGCAACAGACCGCCGAAAGGCTGCTTAAGGTAATGACCCTGGATGACCTTGTCGTTGTGACGAACGCTAAATATAAGTTTTATGTGAAGTCCGACCTCCCCGACATTAAACATTTGATATTTGAGCCTGTGGGCAGAAATACGGCCCCCGCGATAGCCCTCAGCATTAAGTACTTCCTTGAAAAGCTCGGCTGCAGCGAGGATGAAGTCATATTAATGTGCCCTTCGGACCATGTGATACGGCCCGATGAAAAATTTGCTGAATACATTGAACTTGCCGATACAATAGCCAGGAAAGGCTATATTGTAACCTTCGGCGTAAAGCCTGACAGGCCTGAACCGGGATACGGCTATATAAAAGCGGGTAAAGGCATAGGTGAAGGTGAAGGCATAACTTTCTATAAAGTAGAAAAATTTGTAGAGAAGCCTGATATGGCAACAGCCCGGCAATATGTGGATGACGGCTCCTATTATTGGAATTCGGGGATGTTTGCCTTCAGCATCAAAACGATGCTCGATCAAATGGGCAAGCATTCGCCTGAAATGAAAGGATTGCATACTCAGGGATTCGAGGATATGCTGTCCGCCTTTGAGCATATGCCCGACATCTCTATAGATTATGCGGTCATGGAGAAATCAGACAGGGTGGTTGTGCTGCCCCTTGACCTATATTGGAATGATATAGGCTCCTGGGATTCGCTTTACGACGTGCTTGATAAAGATGAAGAGAGGAATGTAACGCAGGGCGATGTCCTTGCAATAGATACAAAGGGAACTCTTATTTTGGGGAATAAGCGGCAGATTACCACCATTGGGCTTAATGATTGTCTTATTGTTGAAACAGGTGACGCAATACTGATAGCGAAAAAAGGATCGGCGCAGAAAGTAAAAGAGGCTGTAAGCAGGCTGCATAAAGCGTCGCGGAGCGAAGTGGAAGACCACGTTACAACCTACAGGCCATGGGGCAGCTATACCATCCTTGAGGATGGCCTGCGATACAAGATAAAAAGGATAGTGGTGAATCCGAATGAAAAGTTAAGCCTCCAGATGCACTACCACCGGTCTGAGCATTGGGTTGTGGTGAAAGGAACTGCCAAAGTATTGGTCGGAGACAAGGAAATGCATATCCATGAAAATGAATCGGCATACGTCCCCAAGTCAACCCTTCACCGCCTTGAAAATCCCGGCAAAGTCCCTCTCGAAATTATAGAGGTCCAGAACGGTGAGTATGTGGGAGAAGATGACATAATACGAATAGAGGACAAGTATGATAGATGACAGGCAATAGGCCATAGGCGATGGGCGATAGGAACAAAGACAAAAAGTCGAGGCGGCAATAAATGTATGAAGAGATTTTTTCTTTTCCTGTTGCCTATTGCCCATCGCCTATTGCCTACTTTTTGAGTTTTATGGAGGGAAAATGAAAATCTCTGTTATCGGTACCGGCTATGTGGGGTTAGTCACTGGCGCCTGTATGGCGCAAATGGGGAATAACGTAATTTGTGTTGACGTGGATAATAAAAAAATAGAGAACCTGAAAAAAGGCTCTATCCCCATATATGAACCGGGACTGGCATCAATGGTGCTGGATAACTTCAAGCTGGGCACGCTGCATTTTACCACAGACTTAAAAGAGGCACTGGACAACAGCGAGATATGCTGCATCGCTGTCGGCACCCCTATGGGAGAGGACGGCAACGCCGACTTGCAGTATGTGTTGCAGGTTGCGCGGGACATAGGAAAAAACATGTCGCATTATATGATTGTGGTGGACAAGTCTACCGTTCCGGTAGGCACTGCAGATAAGGTCAGGGAAATTATTCAGGCAGAATTGGAGAAGAGAGGTCAACAAATTCCATTTGATGTTGTTTCTAATCCGGAATTTCTTAAGGAAGGCTCGGCAATAGAGGACTTCATGCGGCCTGAAAGGGTCGTGGTAGGCGCAGACAATCGAATCGCCCTCGATAAGATAAAAGAACTTTACGGTCCGTTTACTAAAAACCATGAGCGGCTGATTGCAATGGACATCAGAAGCGCAGAGATGACCAAATATGCGGCCAATGCAATGCTGGCAACAAAGATATCCTTTATGAACGAGATCGCTAATATTTGCGAAAAAGTAGGAGCCGATGTCAACAAGGTAAGGATCGGCATAGGCAGTGACAGCAGGATCGGCTACAGCTTTATTTATCCCGGCTGCGGTTTTGGCGGGAGTTGTTTTCCCAAGGACGTTAGGGCGCTGGAAAAACTGGCACTCGAAAACGGCCATGCCCCTGAAATACTCAAGGCCGTGCAGACGGTAAATGAAAACCAGAAAAAAGTGCTGTCAGGCAAGGTCATTAAGAGGTTCGGCAAAGACTTAAGCGCTTATACCTTTGCGGTATGGGGTCTTTCATTTAAACCCGAAACCGATGATACAAGAGATGCATCAAGCATAACAATCATAAGAGAACTCACGAAACACGGGGCCGGAATCAGAGCTTATGACCCAAAGGCGATAGAAGTGGCAAGCAAGTTTTATCTTAAAGATTACACGAATATTGAATATGTGGGCTCAAAATATGATGCACTCTCCGGTGCAGATGCCTTACTGCTTATCACGGAATGGAAAGAATTCAGAAGCCCTGATTTCGAGGAAATCGCAAAACGCCTGAAGAACAAAATTATTTTTGACGGCAGGAACCAGTACAACAAGGAAAAAATGCACGAAATGGGTTTTGAATACCACCAGATAGGAGTGGCAAGTTAGGGTTTGGTAAGAGCAATAGGCTTTACTATACTCGCGACTATATCAGGCCAAGCCCTTAATTTCTTCACAGATATTCTTATAGCCAACTATTTCGGCACGACTTGGATGGCGGATTCCTACCTGATAGCGCTTCTCCTCCCTATGATTATCTACGATCTATTTATAAACGGGATTGGCGCAACGTTTGTTCCGCTTTATGCAAACCGCCGGAAGCATGGTGACGAAAAGATATTTTTCAGCGCTGTCTTTAATTCAGTCGGGCTATTGACCATTCTTATCAGTGCAATTTTATTCGTTATTGCGCCATATCTTGTCAAGCTGATTGCAGGCGGCTTTTCTGCCGAAGCACGGGATTTAACCATCGCTCTGACTCGCCTTTTGCTTTTTCTTGTGGTAAGTATGCCTCTATCAGCTGTTTTGTCGAACCTCCTTAACGCCAACAACATGTTTGCGATACCGGCACTGGGCAAGGCGGTGAACTTCGCGTGCATTATTTTGACAACTGCCTTTCTCGTTAAAGCGCTGGGCATATACTCTTTGGTACTCGGCTATTTTATCGGCGGTTTTGTATTTTTTGCTATACAAATTTATCTTGTTTCCGGGACCGGCATAAAATATGTTCCGTCTGTCAGGTTAGACCATCCTGCTCTCAAAGAAATGGGTGTCCTTTTTTTGCCTCTGCTGTTGGCTTCGCTTGTGAATTATGTCAATATCTTTGTCGAAAGGAGTGTTGCGGCAAGTTTTGCCGAGGGCAGTATCGCAGCGCTCAATTATGCCTTCAAGACAGTAAATATACCAGTTAACATGTTTGTCCTTGCAGCAATGACTGTTGTTCTGCCGACCTTTTCCAGGCAGGCAACGGAAGGCGATATCAGCAGCTTGAGGGAGTTGACACTCAGGGGTCTCAGGTTTATCTCTTTTCTCATATTTCCGATCATACTGTGCTTGATCATCTTCAGAATGCCTTTGATCAGACTGCTATTTGAAAGAGGCAAGTTTACGGCAGGGTCAACTGCTGTTACGGCTTCCGCCCTGCTGTTTTATGTCTTCGGCACATTTGGACTCTCCGTGGTAACACTTTTGACAAGGGTGTTTTATGCTCTTAAAGATATTAAAACATTAAGCAGAATAAATATATTCATTATAATAATAAATATCGTCCTTATATTGTTATTAAGCAAGACGGTTGGATTTACGGGCATTCCCCTGACGTTCTCGATAACATCCTCGGTCCAAATGCTGATCATGATAGTTTTTCTCGGGAAAAAACACGGATTCCTTATCGCGAAGCCTTTTTTAAAGAGCTGTATAAAGCATGCCATAGCCTCAGTGATTATGGCAGCGGCATGTGTTCCGCTGGTCATATATAAAGATTGGCCGCTTTTTTCCTCGCTGTTCGGACGGCTGGCATATATGGCGCTGGTGTTCGTTGCCGCGACAATTTTCTATACAGCCGCATCCATGGTGACAAGGGTTGCTGAAGTTGACTTCATATTTGAAAAAGTTAAGGGGTTTAAAAAAAATTTCCGGAAATGATATAGTGTATCAAATATTGAAGAGATTATACGGTATGGGTAAGTAGCTATGTATCACATTGAAGTTGTCATAAAAAGAATTTATAAACGATTTCGATCCGCTCTTTTGGGAGATATTCTCGTATCCGCACAAGAGTTGCACGACGTGCAACTTGTCACCCTTTCGCAACAATTAAAAAGTAATGCATTGAGAGATATGTTTTATTTCCCCGGGCTCTACGTGCACAAATCCTATGGCCATAGGCCCTCCCCTAAAACGATAATGCAATTATTTAACCGCAGGCAATAATAATGATGCTGTGTCCAGCGTGCAAGTGCCGGGTAACCACGAATTCTATGCGGAAATTTAAGAGTGCCGTAGCCGGCAGAGATTTCCAACTTTATAGCTGCAAGCAGTGCGACCTGATGTTTTGGGAGCCGCGCACACTTGACTCGAAGTTTTATTCAGGCAATAAATTGAATACTCTTTATGTCGACTTTCATTACAACCTCAGAAAAGCCCTGCCCTTTCAAGCAAAACCTTTCTTCGAGGTTTTTCCCCTTAAAAGCGGGGCACTTCTCGATGTGGGTGGCGGAGACGGCATATTTGCCGGAAGAGCTCAAGCAATGGGCTTCGACGTCTCTATGATAGATTTCGATGAAAGAAGTGTAGAAACTGCCCGAAAAAAAGGCGTACATAAGGCGTTCGCATATTCACTGGAGGACTTTGTGGCTTTCTGCAATGCCCAAAACCGACAGTTTGATATCATTTCCTTTTTCGAAGTCCTGGAACACCAGGAAGACCTGGCATCTTTCATCGCCAATATCAAAAGATTATTAAAACCAGGCGGCTGGATTGTCGGGAGTACGCCTAATCGGGACAGACTGTTTGCGCACCGCCAACAAAAATTGGATGGCCAGGATACACCGCCCAATCATTTTTTCTGGTGGAGCAAAAAAAGTTTATTATACTTTTTCAACTTAAACGATTTCGATATGGAAATTTTCCGCCCAAAAACAGACCTCGATGCTGCTATAGGGCACATGACAACTCTTCTTGCGGGTGAAGCAATAAAAAAGATGAAAGCACGTATTATTGGCACTAATGCAGAGGAAGCCCACTCGGAAATAGGGAGGGGAAGGCAGCGCGTCTTGTCCACCCTTAAATATGCACGTTATATCTCCCTGCTTCCTTTAGGCGCATTACTGAAACTCGCAATCGAACGAAGTGGTGGATTGAGTTTTTATTTCCAGGGTCATCTTCGCGCTGCTGAGGAATACATGGATAAGACTGCATAATGCCGCTGGAAGAATTTATAAGAGCACTTAACATGATCGGGACTAAAGGGAATCCGGGTCGTTGTCGCAGGATGCGTCTTATCCGGAAAAAAAGCATGTCGGAGACATCTCCTCTTGATTTAGATTTGATTAACATAGTAAGAGACTACCCTTCCCACAACTTTTTGATGAATCCAGCCAGCCAGAATATTTTCTTGTATTTGAGCAGATATGTAAAAGTTGCCGCAGAGTATTATTTTAATGCTGATATCTCCGATATAAAGATATTAGACTGGGGATGCGGAAAGGGGCAGGTTACGTATCTTTTGAAAAAATTGGGAGCAACCATTAAAGGTTGTGACATAAGAAGTGATGCTGATGATTCCAGTTTTGGTCAGAAGACACCTATTATGGAAGCGTGTGACATAGCAATAGACCCGCTGGAGCACGAATATAATTTGCCTTATAATAGCGACTCGATAGATGTAGTCCTCAGTTTTGGAGTTCTGGAACATGTATCTAACGATAGCAAGTCCCTTAAAGAAATAAACAGAGTTTTACGTAATCCTGGATTATTTTTTTGTTTTTACTTGCCTTATACCTTATCATGGACCCAGTGTCTGGCACATTTACGTGGAAACTATTATCACGATCGGTTATATAGCAAATCCGGAATTCTTGGTTTATTGGACCAAAGCGGATTTGATCTTCTCGATCTATGGCACAGACAGTTATTTCCTAAAAATACAATTAGATACCCACAATATCGTTTATTTGAAAAAATAGATCTATTTCTTACTGACAAGACACCTTTAAAGTATTTTGCGACAAATATAGAATTTGTGGCTTGCAAAAAATAAGGATGCAATATGAACTGACAATTGATGCACGCATGATAGATGCTTCCGGCGTGGGCAGGTATATAAGGTCCCTGCTTCCCTTTCTTGGCGTAAATAAAGGTTTTTCGATTACCTTATTAGGGAATGAAGATGATTTGAACAAACATGGATTGTTGAATTCTGATCGTATCCGTGTTGTTGAATGCAATGCAAAAATATATTCTCTTAAGGAGCAGTTTGAGCTTGCAATAAAGATTCCCACAGCATGTGATCTTTTTTGGTCGCCGCATTATAATACGCCGCTTCTTCCGATAAGGGCAAGGAAGAGGTTGGTCACTATACACGACGTATTCCATCTGGCTTTCTTAAATATGCTGACTCTGCAGCAAAAAGCTTATGCGCGACTGATGTTCAATGCTTCCGCACGATTATCGCATAAAATAATTACTGACTCGGAATTCTCTAAATCGGAAATAATTCGGTATACGGGAATAGATGCGGGCAAGTTAAGAGTCGTTCCGTGCGGGATAGATAAAAAAACATTCAAACTCATTGAAGATAAAGAAAGCTTACAGCATATAAAGCTGAGCTACAATTTACCTGAGCAATTTATCCTTTTTGTCGGAAATCTCAAGCCGCATAAAAACCTCACCACACTTTTAAAGGCATTTGATATACTGATTAATGAAAAAGCGGTAGATTGCGGGCTGGTCATAGTAGGCAAAAAAGAAGGCTTCATATCAGGTGATAGTGACATTCATAAAATGATCGAAAACAGCAGAAGTCTGAGAGAAAGAGTTACCTTGACGGGGTATATAGCGGATAAAGATGTCCCTGTAATTTATAATTTGGCGTCTGTTTTTGTATTGCCTTCATTGTATGAGGGGTTTGGTCTCCCTCCACTTGAAGCAATGGCATGCGGCTGTCCTGCTATAGTTTCTGATATCGCAAGCATCAGAGAGGTCTGCGGAGATGCCGCATATTATGTGGACCCCTATGACGCCGACCATATGGCACAAGGTATCTACGAGGTTTTGAGTGATGAAACACTAAGGCAATATCTTAAGCAAAAAGGCGCTGAAAGATCAAAATTATTTAGTTGGGAAGATTCGGGGGGGAAGCTGACAAATATATTTATGGAGGTTATGGGTGAATAAAGAGGCGGCAATAACAGGCATTCGAGGACAGGACATAAAGAGGGTAGAGAAGGAAACAAAGTGAAAGTAGCTATAGTCCATGACTGGCTGGTCAATTATGCGGGATCAGAAAGGGTTTTAGAGCAGATAATACAGCTTTATCCATCCGCCGATTTATTCAGCCTGATTGATTTTTTACCTGAGGGGGAGAGGACTTTTATTTTAGATAAAACTGTCCGCACTTCATTTATACAGAAACTCCCTTTTGCAAAAAACAAATACCGGAGTTATCTGCCTTTGATGCCCCTTGCTGTGGAGCAGTTTGATCTTTCAGAATATGATCTGATTATTTCTTCCTGTCATGCTGTTTCAAAAGGTGTATTGACAAAGAGCGACCAGCTCCATATTTGCTATTGCTATACGCCGATGCGGTATGCGTGGGACCTTTATCATCAATATTTAAAAGAGTCCGGCTTGAATACCGGCCTTAAGGGTTTTATTGCTAAACTGTCCCTTCACTATATGCGAATGTGGGATTATACAACAGCCGGCAGGGTGCATTACTTTGTTACCGGCTCTCATTTTACAGCAGAAAGGATCAAGAGGATTTATGGAAGGGATGCTGTTGTTATTTATCCGCCGGTTGATATTGATGCTTTTGACCTGTCCCCGCTGAAAAAGGACGATTTTTATTTTACTGCTTCAAGGATGGTCCCATACAAAAAGATCGACCTTATTGTCGAGGCATTTTCAGAAATGCCGGAAAAAAAACTTATTGTGGCGGGCGAGGGCCCTGATTTCAGGAAGATAAAATCGAAGGCTGCCGGAAATGTTGAATTTGTGGGTCATCAAACTGCTGATATGCTCAGGGGAAGCATGCAACGGGCCAAAGCCTTTATTTTCGCGGCTGAAGAGGATTTCGGCATCCTCCCTGTTGAAGCCCAGGCTTGCGGAACTCCCGTTATTGCATTTGGCAGGGGAGGGGCTCGTGAAACTGTTATCGAGAATGAAACAGGTATTTTCTTCGATGAGCAGAATGTTGAAAGCTTGATCAGCGCCGTAAATAACTTTGAGAAAAATCAGGATGCTTTCAGCATGGCTGCGCTAAGGAAGAATGCCGAGAGATTCGGCAAGGAAAGGTTTAAAGCGGAATTCAAGGCGTTCATAGAAGAAAAATGGTAGAATATAGTTGCAATTCAGACAGTACATGGTAATTTTTAGCTCAGGAGCGCCTGCCGGGAGGCAGGGCTCCCCTGAGCGATAATCCCCTCGCGATCGACATCATAAAAACAACCCTGTACGGTCCGAATTGCAGAGAATATAGGACAGGTGCGTAAGAAATGAAAGGTATCATTCTGGCAGGCGGAAGCGGAACGAGGCTTTATCCGGTAACTTTATCTGTATGCAAACAACTCCTGCCTGTGTATGACAAGCCGATGATTTATTACGCGCTTTCGGTGCTTATGCTTGCGGGCATAAGAGAGATTCTCATTATCTCAACACCTCAGGATCTCCCGAGATTCAGGGAAGTTTTCGATACAGGCTCACAATTGGGACTGGTTTTTTCATATAAGGAACAGCCCCGGCCTAATGGCATTGCCGAGGCATTTTTGCTGGGAAAAGAGTTTGTGGGAAGCGATGACGTATGCCTGATATTGGGCGATAATATTTTTTACGGCCACGGTTTTACCTATCTGCTGAAGAAGGCAGTGAACGATATAACGTCCCAAGGGGGCGCCACGGTATTTGGTTATTATGTCAACGATCCGGAGAGGTACGGAGTAATCGAATTTGACAAAAAAAGCATGGTGCTTTCCATTGAGGAAAAGCCCAAAATACCTAAATCTAATTATGCTGTAACGGGGCTCTATTTTTATGATAATGATGTTGTTGAGATTTCCGGAAAGATTAAGCCTTCCCGCCGGGGAGAATTGGAGATAACCGATGTTAACAGGGAATATCTGAAAAATGGGAACCTGAGGGTCGAGTTTCTCGGGAGGGGGTATGCATGGCTTGATACCGGCACCCACGAAAGCCTTCTTGAAGCGGGCGAGTTTATCTCTACCGTCGAAAAACGTCAGGGCTTGAAGATAGCCTGTATAGAGGAAATTGCTTACCAGTTGGGCTATATAGATGGTGAGCAGCTTTTAAAGCTTGCAAAACCTCTTAAGAAGAACGGATACGGGCAGTATCTTTTGAAAATATTGAAAGAGGAAAGGCTATAGGCAATGGGCTATAGGCAATGGGCAAAAAGTAAAAAAAATTGGTCCATATTACCTATCGCCTATTGCCTATAGCCTGTATTTATCATGCCATTTACTTTCAAAACACTTTCTCTGCCGGGAGTTGTTCTTATTACTTCTCCAGCTTTTGCTGATGCGAGGGGGTTTTTTACTGAGATATACAAGCATTCTGAATTTTCGAAAGCAGGGATCCCGGAATATTTTGTTCAGGACAACTATTCTAAGTCTTCGAAACACGTGTTAAGGGGCCTGCATTATCAAAAGGGACCGATGGCACAGGGGAAACTAGTGCGATGTATAAAGGGCATGGTTTTTGATGTAGCAGTCGATATGAGCAAAGGGTCGCATACATACGGCAAATGGGTCGGCATTGAGTTGTCCGAAGAAAATAATCGGATGCTCTATATCCCGCCCGCCTTTGCACATGGCTTTATAGTGCTGAGCGAAGCTGCGGAAATCATCTATAAATGTACGCAGGAATACTCCCCTGAACACGAGAGGGGGATAATATGGAATGATCCTGTTATCGATATTAACTGGACGGTAAGAGACCCGGTGCTTTCTGAAAAAGACAACGCGCTGCCGTTGCTGAAGGATGCAGACAATAATTTTGAATGTTGAACTTTGAATGTTGAATTGTGGAAGAAATGAATAATTCTAATATAAAATGTTCGCATCAGAATTAATGAATAACCTTAATTCAAAATTCAACATTCAAAATTCAAAATTATGAATATATTGATAACCGGAGCTAACGGGCAGCTTGCGAAGGAGTTTCAGCGATATTTCGAACGCGCTGGAACACACAGGACAACTGCATTAAGCAAAGAAGATCTCGACATTTCTGACTTCAAGTCAGTTTCCGAAGTCTTATCAGGCAATAAACCTTCAGTTGTTATAAACTGTGCTGCATACAACCTTGTAGACAGGGCCGAGGACGATAGGGACGCCGCTTTTCGCGTGAATGCTACAGGGGTGAAAAACCTTGCAGCTTTATGCAGGAAGAATAAGGCATTATTAATTCACTATAGCACTGATTATGTTTTTGACGGGACAAAAGAAAAACATTATACCGAGGGGGACAGCACCTATCCATTGAATGTGTATGGAGAAAGCAAGTTGTCAGGAGAGCGGCTGCTGGCAGAGGAAAATGATGACTTTCTGCTTTTCAGGGTGAGTTGGGTATTCGGTCAGGGTACTGCGAGCTTTCTTTATAAACTGTCGGAATGGGCAAAGGACAGAGATGTCTTGAAGATAGTGTGCAATCAGGTCTCTGTGCCGACCTATACAAATGATATTGTAAAGTATACAATCGCTGCTTGTGATAAAGGCTTGAGAGGTATTTACCATTTGACAAGCGGCGGTTATGCCTCCAGGTATGAGGTTGCACGTTATTATATCGAAAGGCTTGGACTTAAGAGGACAGTATTGCCCACCGACTCGAATTTTTTTAACGAGCGTGCCAGGCGGCCGTATTTTTCCGCAATGTCGAATGGAAAACTGTCAAGAGACCTGGGACTGGAGATACCTGAGTGGACCGATGCGGTAGACCGCTTTATTGAAAGACAGGGCAAATGAGGAAGAAGATTGGAAGATTGGAAGGTTGGAGGGTTGGAAGCCCTGCGGCCAAGCTCAAAACAGCTAATCATCCAACCCTCTAATCTTCTAATTTTAATAGGGGTGGCTTATGAAAAAACTTCTAATTACAGGCGGGGCGGGGTTTATCGGGAGTGAATTTGTAAGGCAGGCTGTAAGGCTGGGATATTCAGTCAGCGTTGTCGATGCACTTAGTTATGCAGGTGATATGTCACGAATAGAAAAAGTTGAAAAGAAGATCACTTTTTACAAGGCCGACATAGAAAATCTGGAATTTATGCGCTATATCTTCGAGACCGAGAGGCCTGATGCCGTTGTCCACTGGGCAGCAGAAAGCCATGTAGACAGGAGCATTATGGATGCAACGCCGTTCCTGGAAACAAATATAAAGGGCACCCATAGTTTGCTTGAGGCGTCGCGGCATTGCAAGGTCAAACGTTTCATAAATATATCCACGGATGAGGTGTACGGAGAGCTTGCAGCGGAGGGCCATTTTGATGAAACCTCTCCGCTGGCCCCGAACTCGCCTTATTCCGTAAGCAAGGCCTCCGCTGATATGCTCGGGAGGTCATATTTCAGAACATATGGCTTGCCGGTAATAACAGTCAGACCTTCAAATAATTACGGCCCTTGGCAGTATCCCGAAAAGCTTATTCCTGTGGTCATACTGAAGGCGTTGCGCAATGAGAAAATCCCTGTTTATGGTAAAGGCGAGAATATTAGGGAGTGGCTGTTTGTTTCTGATTGCGCCAGGGCAGTTTTTTCTGTTTTGGAGCACGGGAATCCAGGCGATATTTATAATGTTGGAAGCGGTGAGGAAAAGAGGAATATAGAAGTGGTCAAGGGAATCCTGCATTTGATGGGGAGGCCTGAAAAACTGATTGAATTTGTAAAAGACAGGCCGGGCCACGACTACCGCTATTCTCTGGATTCGACGAAGATCGGGAAACAGCCCGGATTGAAGAAAAGGGTCTCTTTTGAAAAGGGAATCAAGGCAACAGTGCAGTGGTACACAGACAACATGCCCTGGGTCGAAGGGAAGTACAATCAAGAATTGCGAATTAAGAATTAAGAATTTTGGAAAAGAGGGCCCTACTTCTTGATTAAAGGACTTATTTTGCGTTTAGGCAAAAGGAATAGGGAATTAGCGTGCGTTGTTGCACTCATCTTTATTGATATTCTGGCGTTCTACGGGGCCCTTTCTTCAGCCTATCTTACCAGAAAACTGCTGAATATGTTTTTTGCCGGGTTAGTACCTTTTGATTTCTCATTGGGTCACTATGTCCGGTTCTGGTGGATACTATTGATATTTATTAGCGCTATTGCATATGAAAAACTGTATGTAAAAAGGCTCACGCTATCGGATGAAACGAGAGAAATGATAAAGGCAGTTACCGCCTCGGTAATTGTAGTTTTTGCGATTGTATCACTAGGAAAGTTGAGCGATGTCATTTCCCGTCTCGTCATAGTTTTTGTATGGCTTTATGGTCTGGTCATCTTCCCTTCTTTCAGGTTATTGGGCAAGAAAACCCTCTCAGCCCTCGGCCTCTGGCGGGAACCCGCCGTAATCATAGGCGCCGGCAATACCGGAATGGAAATTGCGAGGGGAATAATGCGGGAACCCCATCTCGGCTATAAGATTATCGGATTCCTGGATGATGCTGAAGAAAAGAAGGGCATGGAGATACGCATTGATAATACGACATATAAAGTTTTTGGGAAGACCAGGCATTTCAGGAAATTTGTGAATTTATTGCATATATCGACCGTTGTTATTGCAATCCCGTCGCTTTCTCTGCAAAAGATGTCTGAGATTACAAGTGAGGTCCAACGATATACAAAAAGCGTTCTTCTTGTCCCCGACCTTAAAGGCATAGCTCTTCTCAATACCGAGTTATATCATCTTTTCATGCAACAGCTCTTTCTGCTGAAGACAAATAACAACTTAAAATCATTGTTCAACAGGTTTGTAAAGAGGAGTTTTGATCTGACGGTAGCAATGCTTTTTTTCCCCTTATTTTTTCTGCTTGCCGGGGTCATCGGAATTCTCGTTAAAATTGACTCCCCGGGCCCTGTATTCTATTCGCACCTCCGTATAGGTCAGAAAGGGAAGCCAATAAGGGTCTATAAAATAAGGACTATGTACCTGGATGCGCGGGAAAAGCTGAAGGAATTTCTGGAAAAGGACCAATCCGCAAGAGAGGAGTGGGGAACTTTTTTTAAACTGAAGAATGATCCCAGGGTGACCAGGACCGGAAAATGGTTGAGGGGGACCTCTCTCGACGAACTGCCGCAGATCATAAATATCATAAAGGGTGACATGAGCCTGGTAGGACCACGGCCTGTTCTCCAGGAGGAAATAGATTATTACTATAAAGACTATGCCGACTATTATTTTATGGTCAAGCCCGGGATGACGGGTCTATGGCAGACAAGCGGAAGGAATGTCGTAAACTATGATTTCAGAGTCAAGCTCGATACCTGGTATGTATTGAACTGGTCATTATGGTTTGATATTGTCATCTTGTTTAAAACTATCAGGGTTGTACTCAACAAAGAAGGCGCCTATTAGTTTCGGGCCTGAGTCAGATTTATGGTTTTTTATTTTGTCATTCCGGCGCTTAAGAGCACCTGCTTAGAGCACGGGAATGACGCCTTGGCTCGCCCCGCATACACTACACACACCCATTAGTTAATTGACAGAAATGTTCAAATTATGATAAATTTTCAGATACATTTTCATGTCAATGAATTGCGGGTGTAGCTCAGCTGGTAGAGCACAACCTTGCCAAGGTTGGGGTCGCGGGTCCGAATCCCGTCGCCCGCTCCATAAAAACGCGTTATAGCGTTGAGCGTGGTGCGTTCAGCGTTTAATGATTTTTTTGTTTTATATGCGCTATAACGCACAACGATTTACGCTATAACGCGTTTCGGCGACGTACCCAAGTGGCAAGGGAGAGGTCTGCAAAACCTTTATCCAGCGGTTCGAATCCGCTCGTCGCCTTAATTAATCATTATAAGAGATGAAGGGAAAACTTGCCTGCAAAGGAAACAATGACAGCCTTGAAGCTGATCACGCTAGTGTAGCATACGAAATTGCAATAGGATACAATACTAAACGCGTGGGGCGTCAAGCGTAGTGCGTCGAGCGTCAGGAAAAATAATTTATTTTAGATGCCTCTAAATGTCTTTATGTTTTGATTTTGCGCTCTACTCTTGGCGCTCCACGCTCGACGCGGTTTAATATTTCATTATTTCAAGATAATCCCTCGTGTCCGTCTCGTCCTCTCCCTTTGCCGTCAGCAGACTTTGTTTCATTTCCGATATGAATTTTGCTTTATCGCTGTTAAAAGCCGGGTCGATTCCGATTGCCCGCTCAATTATAGCGGCAGCGTCGCCATATCTGCCAGTTTTATTGTAGGTGAGGGAGAGGCCGTAATAAGCCTCAGGAGCTGACGGAGAGCGCCTTATCGAGTCTTTAAAAGCGTCAATGGCGTCATCGAACAGTCCGCTCCTGTAATAGGCCATGCCAAGGTAGTAAAATGCCTTCCCGGGAGTTTTATATATGACATTTGACAAGGCCTTTTTGAGCGGCCCTATCGCCTCTTTCCACTGTCGCATTTTGATATAGGTAATGCCGAGATAAGTGTAGGCATCAGAAAATTCAGAATCGACCGAAATCGCTCTAAGAAATAATCCTTTTGCCTTTTCAAACTCTTCGAACTGCAAATGTATATATCCCAGGTTTATAAGGGCATCCTTATAGTTGGGATTAAGCTGCAAAGTTTTTTGAAATTCGACAAAGGCCGCCTGTAAATTCCCCTCACTCAGAGAGGCGCTGCCCATTTTATAGTGAAAATCAGCTTCCTTCTCCTCGTTCCGAACGGGTACAGTGGCGCAACTGGTCAGGACAAGGAACAGCATGAAAAATGCGCCTTGCAACATAATATTTCGCACCTATTCAGTTTAAATCATTCAGAGACTTATAGGCAATAAGGGCAAGGTAAAAACAGGTAAAGGTAAAGGTAAAGGTAAAGGTAAAGGTAAAGGTAAAGCAAAAAACAAGAACAAGATCGCGATCAAGAACTAAGACAGGCTATCCGCAGACAATAAAGGCTCGCCTAAACAATAAAGTTCTTGCATTTTTGGTCGAAAAGGAACGTTGCGCATATCGTCATCTTTTTTAGGTTCAGTTTTTCCAATGAGCGGCTGAGCTGAATCTCCCCTTGTTATGGGGGTGCTCGCTTTAATTGCCGCCCTCGACCCTCAACTGCCTAGAACCTCATCCGAACCCTATAAGTAAGCTTAGTCTCGTTGTCTTTTGGAACCGGGATACTGAATTCAGCGGCGAATGCCTCTGTTTTTTTGTAGTCGTGCGATGAGCTGAGTATTTTCCAATCGCCTGGGATGGGCTCGATCACTTTGACCACGACATCTTCTTCTTTATGGTTTCTCAAGGATATTTCAAACTCTGCTTCATAGGTGTCGTTGGCCATTTTCTGCCAGTCAGTCTGCGTTCTTGTGCCCAAAACATCAAAGGCATCTCCAAGCTTCACCCTCACTTTTTCGTCTTTAGGAGTATGATCGATTGAATCCTCTCCCGCAAACTGGAGACTTCCATCGCTGTCCTTTTTATATACTCTGATCGTTCCTTTCGGTAGTGGCATGCCCAAGTTGTCTTCTTTTCTGTTGACAACCTCAACATATACTCCAACCTTCTGATTAGAGATATTCTCCGTGTGGTGGCTACGATAATAGTTTTGAGCCCCATAGAATATAAACTCTTTTTTTACTTTTATGTTGCCGGCATTAATAAGACTTATCTGCTTTGTTTGGTTATCCTTGACCGTTGCAGACCTTTGAAGGGTATAAATGTGGTATTCAACAAACCCTTCCTCCTTAAATTGTGCCTTTGCCGTCAGCGCCTCGCTAAAGTGCTTTGTCTGCTTGATAACATCATGATCCTCAACCGTGTTCACGTCGCCTGCTACAATCTTTATGCTTGCATCCTTATACGTTGCACCGCTTTTATTATCTATGGTGACCCAACCCGCGAGATCAGCCTTATCGTCTTTGTCGTTCAACGTCAGAACATAATCGGCCCGCCAGCTGATGCCCTTGGTCAAATACGATGCCTCGACCTCCTGCAATGAGGACAGAGTATTCTCAAGAAGCCAGACAAGAGTAGGCTTAGATATCAAATTTTCAGGAATGCCCGGAAAAATGAGTTCGCCAGGTTGTCGGGTGGTAATATTGTCTCCTATTTTAAATATTGGACCGTTGTTGTTCGAAAGAAGGGTTGCTGTCCCGAGCACCTCTGGCGTAGCATAAAATTTCACTTCTTTCCCAACATATTTATCCATAAGTTTCTGAGGATTCAGAAGATCGTACTCGTAATTCTGTTCAAGCACCTGGAGACTGTCAGACTTCACTAACGACTTTATATAAACGCTAGCCGGTATTATTTGTGAAGCCACGTCCATGAACTTTAACTCGACGGTTCCTATGGGTAATTGAAGTTCCCTTTGATCTTTTACAAGACCTAGGTTGGTGTTGTAAATTGTGAGTGCAATTCTCTTTTGATCTTCACGTGAGGTGGAAAGACTTTCTATCTTTTTACCTGCCTCACTTGCCGATGCTAATGCTCCAACTGTGATTATAAATATGATGATCGCGACAAAAATAACGCTTGTCTTTTTGGCTTTCATGTCAGAATCTCCTTTTAGTCTCCATTGGTTTCATCATTTCGACTATTTTTTGCAGGGTCTCTTCAACTTCTTCAATTGCTTCATGCAGCGGCATATGGCGTGAGTCCAATTCGAACCCGTCTGGAAGAAACCTGATGGATTTGCCGGAAGAAAGTGAAAAAAGGACTTTCATGAGCCGGTCAAAAAAATCTTCCGGAATCTTATAAGTATTGTCAGCATCGAGAAGAAAGAAAAAACGGTACCTTCCATCAATATCAGTGACCTTTATTATATAGAGTTGTTTCGAAAGCAGCTTTATTTTTATCACGTGAAGCAGGTTGATTACCTCTTCCGGCAGGGCGCCGAACCGGTCTGAGAGTTCATCCCTGAGTTCCACTAGAGCACCCAGTGATTTTAACGCCGATATGCGCCTATAGACGCTGAGCCTTAGAGTAATATCGGAGATGTAATTATCAGGAATAAATGCCGAGAGCCGCAGCAGTATGGCCGGTTCAATCTCCTCCACGACCTCCTGCCCTTTCAACTCGGCAACGGTTTTCTCGAGCATATCCATATACATATCAAACCCTACCCCATGAATACAGCCTGATTGTTCCGCTCCAAGAAGATTGCCGGCGCCCCGTATGTCGAGGTCTTTCAGGGCAAGCCTGAATCCTGCCCCAAGATAGCTCATTTCCTGAATAGCCTGCAATCGTTTTTTAGCCTCATCGGTTAGCATGTCTTCGCCAGGGACAAGGAAATACGCATAAGCCTGGACATTCCCTCTCCCCACCCTTCCCCTGAGCTGATAGAGATCGGCGAGTCCGAAAGTATCTGCCCTGTCTATTATAATAGTATTGGCGGTGGGGATATCGAGGCCTGATCCGATAATTGCGGTACACACTAGCACATTGATATCGCCGTTCAGGAAGCGGAGCATCACTTTTTCCATCCCGACCTCCGGCATCTGTCCATGCCCTATGGCGAGCCGGGCCTCGGGTACCAGTTTTCGTATATAATCAGCTGTTTTTTCTATGTCCCCTATCCTGTTATGGACGAAAAATATCTGGCCGTCCCTTCTCAGTTCTCTCTCGACAGCCTCTTTTATCGTTTTTCCTGTAAAGGGGGTCACAATACTCCTGACTGCAAGCCTGTCCTCAGGCGCTGTTTCAATAGTAGCTATCTCCCTGATACCCGACAACGACATATGCAGTGTCCGTGGAATAGGCGTTGCCGTAAGGGTCAGAATATCGACACCCTTTTTAAGCTCTTTAAGCCGCTCCTTCTGGGCAACACCAAAACGGTGCTCTTCGTCGATTATCAGCAGCCCCACGTCGTGAAGAAGGACATTCTTGTTCAGCAGCATATGCGTACCGATGACTATGTCTGTTTCACCGTCAGCCAGGGCTTTGATTGACTGCTTGACTTGTTCTTTGTTTTTAAACCTGCTAAGGGAATCGATTCTTACCGGAAATCCTGAAAAGCGCATTTTGAATGTCCTGAAATGCTGTTCGGCAAGCAGTGTCGTAGGCACGAGGACCGCCACCTGTTTGCCGTCAAACACCGCCCTGAATGCAGCTTTTATCGCAACCTCTGTCTTTCCGTAGCCGACATCGCCGCAAAGCAGCATATCCATAGGGGTTTCCGAATGCATATGTTTTTGTATCTCCTCAAACGCCCTTATCTGGTCAGGAGTCTCGTCATAAGGGAAAAAATCATCGAATTCCCTGTGCATAGGGGTGTCCTCACTGAAGACAAATCCACGGGAGACACTTCGTTCGGCATACAGCTTGATGAGCTTGTCAGCCATTTCCCTGATTTTTTCTTTGACCCGCTGTTTTGTCTTTTGCCATTTTTTGCTTCCGAGCTGGTCAATAGGCGAAGCGTGCCCTTCACCGGCGCTGTATTTCTGCAGTTTATCTATGCTGTAAAAGGGGATGTACAGCCTGTCCCCATGCGCATACTCCAGGGTTATCAGGTCCTCTTCGCAGGTGTCGGTTCTTTGCCGTTGAAGTCCAGTGAATCTTCCTATCCCGTGGTCCTTATGCACCACGAGATCACCGGGCTTCAGATCATCAATAGTAAAGAGAAGCCTGGAAGCCTTTGATCGCTTTAGCGCCCTGTAAGCAGGCCTTTCGCCAAACAGTTCCCTGTCGGTCAGGACAAGTACATTCTCGACCAGCATGCCGGATGATAGTGCGCCGGTCACAATGCAGATACTGCCGGCGTATGATTCCAGGTCTTTGTATTTGATCACAGGCGCTATTATCCCCCCGTCGAAGAGGATATCCTTCATGCGCTCTGCCTGGGCTTCTGAAGGGAGGACTATAAGGGTATCATAGCCGGACTTTTTAAGCTCATAAGGGATTTCACGTAGTTCCTTGCGCTCTTCCGGCACAATGCCCATGCCTTTGATTGAACGTTCCATCGCATCGGTCCCCTCACCTGTAAAAGGCAGGTGCGATACCGAATAAACGGGGAGATCTTTAACCCTGAATTCCGGTAACGACGCATCGGCGCCTTCAGCGACGAACACCTCCGGATTTAAACTGTCTTCCAGTTCGTCAACTATGTCTCCGTTCAGATCATCCTCTCTCGCAGGGAAAATTGTCAGGTCCTGGATCTCTCTTATTGAACGCTGTGTTTCTATATCGAAACTGCGCATCATTTCAATTTCATCCCCGAAAAATTCCACTCGCACCGGTAAATCTTCGGTGGTAGGGTAAATGTCGAAAATCCACTCTCTCTGGCTGTATTCCCCTTTTTCCACCACGACGCTTACCTTGTTATATCCGAGTCCGGAGAGCGCGTTATTCAATGTGTCCCGTTCAATGGAAAGCCCCTTTCTTATAGTGATGACTGCATCCATTAGCGGGGAAAAAGAGAATCCTGTCTTGCAGGCCTCGGGGGAAGTGATGATCCCGATGTTAGGTTGAGTGCAGCCCTCCAGCAGTACCGATGCCCTCTTTCCGATAAGTTCGGGACTTGAGGCAGGGGGGAAGTAACTGATGGGCCTGCCATTGCCTGGTACAAGTTGTCTGAAAAACAGCAGGTCATTGTACAGCGCATCAGCGGATTCGGTCGAATCCTCGATTACAATAAAGGGGTTGGGTTCGAATAAAAGCATTAATGCAAAATGGGGTACGGAGAGGTTATAAAGCCTCCTGTCCGGGCCGGCTTTTACCTGTTCGAGCAGTTTCGTGATATGATTTATTAAATGCTGGTAGAGGATCGGCATGTTCTGTATGATTGAAATCATACCCCTTTTTAATCTTTTAATTATACTATATAAGTAATGATTAATGGTGCTTGCCGGTTGTATAGGTAGAGCTGGAGGTAGAGAAAATGCCGCGTAAGCCTGTCTTAGTTTTTGGCTTTGCTATGCCTCTACCTCTACCTCTGCCTTTCCCTGGGTTTAAAAAAGCAGAGGGAGGGAGCATTGCAATGGATTATTTGAGACTGGGAGCAGTGCTTGCTTTTATTTTCCTCATCGGCAGCACGGCATTTGCCAAGAACCAAAGGAGTGACTGTGTCGAATGCCACCGGAAGGTAACCCCGGGCATTGTACAGGAGCACCTTCAGGGCAAGATGGCAAAGGCAGGAGTTGATTGCTCTGCATGCCACGGCTCAGGGCACAAAAAAATAGATGACGCAAAACTTGCCAAAATGCCGACCCCGGAGACCTGTGCCGGATGCCATAAAAAACAGGCTGACCAGTTTAAGGACGGCAAGCATAATCTCGCCTGGATTGCCTTGGGCGTCATGCCCATGATAACGCACCAGACCACAGCTGTGGCAGGCGACGGATATAAGGGCTGTTCAAACTGCCATAAGATTGGGGCAAAATCGGATGCTGAGCGGGCGGAAGTCCGCTACGGTAATGCCCAGTGCGATTCCTGTCATACCAGGCATTCATTTAATAAATCGGAAGCGCGGGACCCCAGGGCGTGCCGGACATGCCATATGGGATTTGACCACTCCCAGTGGGAAATGTGGTCTGGCTCCAAACACGGTACAATCTGGCAGATAGAAGGCAAGTGGAGCAAAAGGGCGCCTACCTGTCAGACCTGTCATATGCAGGACGGAAACCATAGTGTGATGACCTCATGGGGTTTTATGGCACTGCGGTTGCCGGAGGACGACAAAGAATGGATGAAAGACAGGGTGACTATTCTTCAGGCTCTTGGGGTCCTGGATGATAAGGGCAATCCTACTGCCAGGCTTGCAATAGTGAGGGCAAGCAAAGTGGCACGGCTGACCAAAGAGGAGTTTCAGGAAAAAAGAAACAAAATGACCGCCGTCTGTGCAAAATGCCATGGGTCCCCTTACGCAAAAGGCCAGCTCGATGCAGCGGACAAAGTAATAAAGGATGCCGACAAGGTAATGGCAGAAGCTATCAGCGTGGCACAGGATTTATACAAAGACGGCTTACTGCAGAAGCCGGCAGGCTGGACCTTTGCCCCTGACCTGCTGCAGATCTATGAGGCAAAGAGCGTGGTGGAGCAGGACCTTTATGTCATGTTCCTCGAATACAGGATGATGGCTTTCCAGGGTGCATTTCATATGAATCCCGACTATATGCACTGGTACGGTTGGGCGCCTCTGAAAGAGGCCTTGCAGAAGATTAAGGATGAAGCTGAACGGTTGAGGGCAGAGAAGCCTGAGGCGGGCAGCAAGCAACAAGGAGGTGGATGAGTAAAAAGAGTATATGGGTGTATGAGTAACGACCCATCTGCTCTTTCACTCATATACCCATACACTCACATACTTTAACAGAGGAGGATACTATGGAGGTGCTCGATCTCAAGCAGTTGATAAAATTTTATCCTGACAAGATTTCAAGGGAGATGCTTTCCGACAAGCCTGAAATGCGCATAGCCCTGATGTGTCTTGATAAAGGGCAAAAGCTCGATCCGCATAAGGCGCCCCTCAGGCTGCTTATGTATTGTGTTGAGGGGAAGGGCACTTTTATTGTCGGTGATGAGCGCATAGAGGCGGATGAAAAAACTTGCATTCTCTGCGACCCTATGGTGCAACATGGATTCGAGGCAAACAAAGGTGAGAAACTGGTAGTGATGGCAGTAGTAACGCCTGTGGAGTAAGCAGAAATTAGTATGGAGTATGGAGTATGGAGTATGGAGTAAGCAGCAAGAAAAGGACAGTTCTTACTTACTGCCTGCCGCTTACTGTATTTTATAACAGGGAAAGCAATGATGGATATCCTTCATTACTTTTCGCTCGTTGATCTCCGTGCTTCAACGCGCGGGTAGTACGCCGCTATCCTTTCCTTATGTTTTGCCTTTTCCCCCCCCATCGCCCATTGCCTGGAGCCTATTGCCTGGTTTTCGACTCTTAATTACTCAAAAGTTCTATCTTCCCGCTCTCGGTGTGGTATATACCGGCGACAACCTTAAGATCTCCTGACGCTATAAGTTTTTTAACTATAGGGCTTTTTCTGAGCAGGTATTTCTCCTGAAGCAGCACGTTCTCCCTTATAGCATTATTAAGGATATCCTCTTTAGTGCCGCCCCTCACGGTTGCTTTTTTTACGGCAGGCAGTATTTTCCTCAGTATTGTCCGGATATTGTCTTCGGTTTTCTCTTTTGCTTCGAGAGCAGCCGATACGACATCGCATTTATCGTGTCCCAGGAGGACCAAAAGGGGCACATGCAGGTGTTCGATAGCATATTCGATGCTGCCCACTAAAATTGGATCAAGCACATTCCCTGCGGACCGCACAACGAATAAATCACCCAAGCCCTGGTCAAAAATAATTTCAGGGGCCACCTGTGAGTCTGAACAGGTAACTACTATGGCGGAAGGATGCTGCGCCTTCGAGAGTTCTTTTCTTCTTGCATCGCCGGTGTCTTTTGTCGCCAGGCTGCCTGAAATGAACCGTTTGTTACCTTCCAGGAGTTTGCTTAATGCTTCATCCCCCTTTTGAGCAGCAGCAAAGGAAAGGCCGGTGATTAACAGCAGGCAAAAGGCGAAAGGCAAAAGGCTAAAGGGTATAGGGAAAAGACTTTTTGATTTATTCATGCCTATCGCCTTCAGCCTTTTGCCTTTCGCCTGCTGTTAATATCTTCTCAATGATTGCGCTGGTAGATACCCCCGGCACATACGGGAGGCTGTGGACTTCAGCCACAATATCCGAGCCTACGATATCCTCTTTCTTCCAGTCGCCCCCCTTTACGAGCACATCGGGCCTGAGGGATTTTATAAGTTCATAGGGAGTATCTTCGGAAAAAAGAGTGACAAAATCCACCATTTCGAGCGATGCGAGCACTTCAGCCCTCTGCGATTCCTCATTGATCGGCCTTTGGGGCTTCAATCGCCTTACAGAAGCATCGGAGTTCAGTCCGACTATGAGAATATCTCCCAGTTTTTTGGCCTCTTTTAAGTTTCGGATGTGCCCGATGTGCAGCAGGTCAAAACAGCCGTTGGTAAAGACTATTTTTTTTCCTTCGGATTTGAGCCTTGCCGCAATTTGGCTAAGTTCATTCCGCAAATGTACTTTCGACATAATGCTCCAGCAATTCAGCGGCTTTAAGAAGCACTTCCCGGTCGCTTTTGTAGGACAATTTTTTCATGGCATCATCCATGGGGAACCATTGTGCCTCGTCCACCTCAGGGCAGGCATTGCCGATGGTCCCGCTGACATATTCCACCAGGAAGTATACGACGGTTTTCCTGTACTTTGTATTCTCATTTTTCAGGTAAAACCAGTAAGACTTTGTATCGAGCGGACTCAAGATTTTACCCGTAAGCCCGGTTTCCTCGCGTATCTCCCTTATTGCCGTGGCCTCGGGTTGTTCCCCCTTATCGATTATGCCTTTAGGCAGCGTCCATACGGCTTTCCCTTTTGTCGCTATCAGTGCGGCCTCAAAGTTTGAGCCTGTCTTCCTGAAGATGACTCCTCCTGCCGAGTTCAGATATTTCATCGTTGCCGGCTTCATAAGGTCAAAACCAGGCAATAGGCGATGGGCAATAGGCGATAGGCAAAAGATAAGAAGTGTTTATTATTTTCTGTTTTCATAGCCTTCACCTATAGCCTATCGCCCATCGCCTATTGCCTGGTTTGTTCTTTCATGGCAACGGCTTCCCGCTGATAATCCTGAAGATATCGTTATACATTGCGAAGATCATAAGCATGAGCAGCAAGGCGAGCCCGATACGTTGCGCAATAACAAGGGTCTGCTCGCTCAACGGCTTCTTCCGTATCGCTTCAACGGCTACAAAAAAGATGTGCCCGCCGTCAAGAACAGGAATAGGAAGCAGGTTTAAGATGCCAAGATTAATGCTTATCACGGCGGCAAAAAAGAAAAAGCTCAAGTAGCCTGCGGCCGCCTGCTTTTCAGCCAATTGAAATATAAGAATTGGGCCGCCGATGGTTTCAGCAGGAACTATTCTCTGTATAAGTTTTACTAAGCTGACTACGGTGATGGCCGATATGTCCCACGTCTTCAGAAACGCATTTTTAAATGCGCCGGGGATAGTTTCCTTTACTGTAAATGTCTCTCCTGACGGTTTCACTCCTATGAGGCCCACCTTCCGCTCTTCTCCGAACATGTCTTTTATCTTTTTGCTTTCGGGAGTTATCGAGATTGGAAGGAGCGCAGTTTTTCTTTGTACTGTCAACGCCAGGGGCTTGCCCGGGCTGCCTTGAATTATATCGGTCATCTCAGCCCATTGCTTAACCTGGCTGCCGTTGATCGCCACAATTTTATCGCCCTTCTGCAGCATGGCTTTGGCCGCAGGCGTATCGGGCATCACCTCTCCAATAGTGGGGGAGAGTATCGGGACACCTGCAAGAAAAACAAAGAAGAAAATAACGGCAGCGGTCAGAAGGTTGAACAGCGGTCCGGCAAGGATAATCAGTACCCGCTTATACGCAGGTTGGTAACGGAATGAACGGTCTTTCTCGGCAGCCTCGCCATCATCCTCAACTTCTCCAATGTCCTCCTGCCCGAGCATTTTGACATAGCCGCCAAGAGGGACGGCCGAGATCACATATTCAGTCTCCCCGATCTGTTTCCCGATGACCCTTGGCCCGAAACCGAGCGAGAACTTGAGCACTTTCACGCCGCTAAGCTTTGCCAGCAGAAAATGTCCCATTTCATGGACAAATATGAGAAAGCCGAATAACAAAATGGCTGATATGATGTTCAATCAATTCCTCTTGAAGCGCGTCGAGCGTCGGGTGCCTGGCGTCGAGCGAAAAAAAGGCAACACATATTAACATTTATTATTGAAACTTTTTCCATCGTGGTTGTTTGATTTATTATTATTAAATTTTCCAGTTCTTTTACGCTCAACGCTCAACACTCAACGCTTGACTCGCCTTTTCCCTGGCCCATCTGTCGGCTTCAAGGATAACGGCAATATCATCGGCTGGCTGTATTTCATGCGATTCCATAACTTTATTTATTATAACAGGTATTTTGTTAAAACCGATCATACCATCCAGGAATGCCCCCACAGCGATTTCGTTGGAGGCATTCAGCACCGCCGGTAAGGTGCCACCCTCTTGCAGCGCTGCATAGGCGAATGAAAGGCAGGAAAACGTTGCAGTATCCGGCCTTTGAAAGGTGAGCCCGGGGAGTCTCTCCCACTCCAGGGGTTTCATGACTGAGCCCAACCTTTCCGGATAAGACAGGGCATAGGCAATGGGACCTCTCATGTCCGGTTGAGAAAGCTGGGCCATGCAGCTGCCGTCAGCAAACTCAACAATGGAATGTATGATGCTTTGCGGATGGATAAGCACATCTATTTTATCAAGGGGCAGACCGAAAAGATGAAAGGCCTCGATCACTTCAAGCCCCTTGTTCATCAGCGTTGCCGAATCTATGGATATTTTCCGACCCATGCTCCAGTTGGGATGTTTAAGCGCGCTGTCAGGAGAAGCAGTTTCAAGCTCATCTCTCGTCTTGCCGATAAAAGGCCCTCCTGATGCGGTGAGTATTATTTTTTTGACAGAGGTTTTTTCATATCCTTGCATGCACTGGAAGATAGCGCTGTGTTCGCTGTCAACCGGCAGGAGAATTGTCCCGTGGATACGGACCTCTGAAAGCGCAAGATCGCCGGCCATCACAAGGGTTTCCTTGTTTGCCAGCGCCACTGTCTTCCCCGATTTTATCGCGGCGAATGTGGGCAGGAGGCCTGCGGCCCCCACAATGGCGGATATCACAATGTCCGCCCCGGGCATCGAGGCCGTACTGCTTATTCCATCAATCCCGAAGCGTATCTCGGGAGCAGTATGCCGCCCCAACGACTCACGGAGGTCCCAATAGGTTTTCTCATCAGAGACCGCTACGATTTCGGGATGAAACAGCTGGATTTGTTCCATGAGCAGCGCAGCGTTCCTGCCGGCAGTCAGGCCTATGACACTGAAACGGTCGGGAAACTTCGCGATGACATCCAGTGAGTTTTTCCCTATTGAGCCTGTCGAACCGAGGATTACTATTTTTTTCATAAGAAGAGCGTTATCCAGTATAGGACGGGCCCTGCAAAGAGTGCCCCGTCTATTTTGTCGAGTAATCCACCGTGACCGGGGATGATGGAGCCGGAATCTTTAATATTTGCATCCCGCTTAAACATGGATTCAACAAGGTCTCCGCCAATGGTTACAGTACCGATTACCCCCCCGATTAGAAAAAGCTTAAACATCCCCACATGGTCCAACAGCAGGGCGCCGAGAATAAGCGAGGCCATGACGCCTCCGGCAACGGACCCGACAGCCCCAGCTATGGTCTTGTTCGGGCTGACTGCACTATACAGTTTTCTTTCCCCAACTCCTTTGCCAATGTAGTAAGCCATGCTGTCCGCAGCATAAACGCACCCGTATAAAAATAAAATCCATTCGTACCCCTTCAACCTCAAATACCATTGGGCTATTAACAGATTGGGAATATAAAAGATGCCGACGACAGCCGGCGCGATGTCTTTTAACGATGCCAGAGGACCCTTTTTCGTAAAGAGCCTTACCAGCGCAATCAGCATAAATGTCAGTATAAAGGCACACGCCTGCAAACTCATGTGAGACGACTCGGCCCCTGAAAAGCGCATCGAAATGCTCGGAGCGCAGAGAGTTAAGATACCGCCAAATATCCCGCTCAGATAGAGCAACCTGTCCGTTTTGTACATGGAATAGAATTCGGCCTGAGCAATTACGCCTGCGATGACCAGGAGAAAAAGAAAGTAAAGCGGGGAGAGTTTAGCAATATAAAAGTAGAAAAGGGGCAGCGCGATGAGCGCAACAGTGACTCTTTTCAAGTGCATAGCGTTAAACATCCCACGTACCGGGCATTCCGGGAAATCTTTCAGCAAAAAGATTCCTGGAGCTCTCTACCTTGCCGAAGCGTCTGCTCCTTGTCCGGTATTCGTGAATTGCATCGAGCAGTTCCTCCCTTGTAAAGTCAGGCCACAACGTATTGGTGAAATAGAATTCCGAATACGCCGACTGCCAAAGGAGAAAGTTGCTTAAGCGCTGTTCCCCACTGGTCCTGATGATGAGGTCGGGGTCAGGGATTCCTGCTGTATCCAGCAGTCCGGCAATATAGTTTTCGTTGATATCGTCCGGCCCTGCGCCCATTGCGACCGCTTTTTTTACGGCCCTTATGATCTCATCCCTTCCGCCGTAGCTGAGTGCGCACTGTAGAATAAGATTGCTGTTGTTTCTGGTTTCTTGTTCAACCGCCTCTACAACAGCCCTGATAGTTTCAGGCAGTTTCTCCCGGTTCCCGACAATCCTGAAGCGTACGCCCTCTTTCATGAAACTTTCGAATTCTTTTTTTAAGGTAGCCTCAAGGAGTTCCATGATGACAGCGACCTCTTCCTCCGGCCGCATCCAGTTCTCGATGGAAAAGGCATATAAAGAGAGGACCTCCACCCGCACCTCTTTTGCAGCCTCCACTATTTCATGCACCCTTTCCACGCCCCGTTTGTGGCCTTCAGACCGCGGCAGTCCTCTCAGCTCAGCCCACCTGCCGTTACCGTCCATGATGACGCCTATGTGTTTAGGCATATTCCCTTCTTCCAAATACGTCCCCTTCTAAATCGTCAAGCGTTGTGAGTTGTGCGTCGTGCGTCAAACGTCAAAATATTATTACAGTTACCATCGTCACGCGCCCGACGCTAGGCGCCTCACGCTCGACGCGATTTTATCGCCCTTTCAGCGAATATATATATAGCATGACACCGAAGGGACTCTCTCCCTTAAATATTTTCATTGCTCCGCTGCTGACAGTCGATTTTGACAGAACTATCACCCGGTCTCCTGCCACGTCATAATCAAGCATGTCTCCGCCTGCATTTTCAACAAAAGCCCTCTCCTCTATGGCAGCACCGTTCCACCATAAGCCCTTTAGCGACGATTGCGAATATCCGAGTCCTTTTGCCATGCCAAGGAGCGGTTTCCGTTTCGGCGCAAGCAGTTCATTATTGGCGAGCAGCAGCCTGTCTTTTACAGACCATTTCCCCCTATCGACAAAAATTGATCCACCCTCTTTACTAAAGGCTGTCGAGAAGCCTCCGAAATCTTCTTTGCCCGCCCATACGCGAATGCCTTCGCCATTATATATGTTCAAAAAGCCATTCTCGGTCCATGCGGCAACTGACTGCTTCCCTTCGGGCGAGTTGAAAAGCTGGAAGTCGTAAATATTAACGCCCGCAGGAAGCTTGAGATTGTCTCCCTTTTCAATAGTGCCTGCTTTAAAGGTGAAAAAGTAAACAGGCCCCTCGTAGCCGTCGCTTTTACTGAATTCCTGTGCGATTGTCCGGCTGCCGATTTTCCTTAAAAACGTGTCTTTTATTGCAAGCAACTGCACATAAGATGAATCCTTAAGTCCATAAATAAATGAAACTACCTCGTCTCCCTTCATGGCGGTAATGAGTATTTCGTCTCTGCCGTCTTTGTTAATATCGATAGTGTCCAGCCAGATAATCTCGCTGGCTGGGACACTAAATTCTTCCAGGGATTTAAGGTCCACTCCCTGCCGGTAAATCCGTATCTTGTTGCCGTAAGCGAGCACTATTTCCATGTTCCCATCGCCTGCAAGATCGCCTGTGGCTAAGCGGTCTGCCTTAAAGGGCAAATGAAAAGACAGCAGTATCTCCCCCTCTCTGGGCATAAAAATGCCTGCCCTGAGTTTCAGCTCCTGAACGCTGCTTATGTCGGCCGTGACCTCTTTCCCTGCAAACTCCTTTGCGTCTCCAACCCAGAAAAGTTTCTGTTTGACAGTCACCTGACCCGCGGAGGTCCCGGAAGTCAAAATCAATGCTGCATCAGCGCCCTTGGTTTTTGCTTCGGCCAATATCTTGGGAATATCATTGGTCTCATTGTCTGTATCAATGAGTTCAAAGCGATTGGTTTCTTTAAGCATCTGGTAGTAAGCATCGCCAAGAAACCAATCGATATCACCCTGGTAAAACAGCATCTTGACTTTGGTAGCCGGAATCTTGAGTTTTGCATCCGCAAACTGCGCCGGGTCCCCCCTAAGAATAACGCCGGCAGCCTCGCGTTCCGTGACCGAGGTGACTTCAATGACGCCTACCGGGAGTTCAATCTTCCCGAGCGGTTCTTTTGTTACCGGGTGAATAAAGTTTACGCCTTCTCTGAAAGCAGTAAGCCGCATGCCCTTTTTTACGGATTCCAGGGACCCCGGTTCGATCTTAACTGAGCTGCCTTCAACAGAGGTGACCTTTCCGGAAACAGGGTTGAAGTAAGAGAGGGTCTCGTCCTTCAATTGTTTCATCGCGGCATCCGCCTCATTCTGGACGGCGTCTTGCCGGGTAAAACCGGGGTGCGCAAAGAAAAGCAAAAATGATAATGAGATGAGTACAGTCGCCCCTATTTTTGGGACCATTAAATTAATCCTCCGGATTTTAGATGGATTGCAGTAAGGGATGCCATTCTTTCATGCGCATTCAGTATAAAACAGTTTAAAATATAGGCTATTGAGAAGTCAAAGCCAGGAATTAGGCAAGGCAAAAGGCGAAGGGCAAAAGGCGAAAGGTCAAAGGCCAAAACACAGACAGACTTGTATTTTTTTGTTTTTATAAAAGCCTTTTGCCCCTCGCCTTTTGCCTTTAGCCGTAATTCGGGCCTGCGTCGTAGAATCGGGGATTAGGCTGCCCGAGTCTCCCAGAAGTCTTCAAATCGATCTGAGAGCATAGCACATCGTAAGGCGATAATAGCGTTTGCACCTCTTACGGTCCATTCCA
>Ga0181533_1001252_pt1 | contig 33113 bp, 41 predicted proteins | sample PEATcosm2014_Bin_45_FD_119772 | JGI IMG/M metagenome (GOLD analysis project Ga0181533, IMG submission 119772) | Peatland microbial communities from MTU Mesocosm Facility, Houghton, MI, USA - PEATcosm2014_Bin11_60_metaG | ecosystem: Environmental > Terrestrial > Soil > Wetlands > Peat | place...
GACTGCGCCTTTTGTTCGAAGGCGATGTCTGGCTGCCGAGCGGCGTTGCCCGGACCTGAGCGGCCAGGAGCACACCATCTGGCCGAGTTCCCTCACGGTCAGATGAAGACCTGAACAGTTACCGGATCTGATCATCGGCAACCATTACAACCAGACCGGGACGGGCTCAGGGCTCCGACGGATTACAGGTGCGGGGCCAGCCGAATGGTCGGACTCCTGGTGGATCGTTGAAAAGGACGAGAGTCGTTCAGATGTCTCGACTGGTCATTTCGAGCTTTCCTTCGACGTTGGCTCACGGCAGTGGGGCGGTACCTCGTGGGATCTCGTGATCGACCTCGGAGCCTTTGATGACGACACAATGGACAACGAGGGCGACATCTCATGGTCCATCTCGCGGACAACCGGCACGGTCGCCGCTCGCCGGAACGACCAGCACTCGGAGATAATTAGACGAGTCCTTGCCGAACCCTTTAAATACACGAAGTCAGGCCTGTTGGATCTCATCCCTGGCAACGCCATGAATGCTCGAAAGACATTGGCCAAGGCTGTAGCGGATGGACTGGTCATCGTTACTCCGACGCCGGGTCCTGAGCGTGGCCGGATGGTGATTCGGGACCGATACGGCCCCTCTCAGATGTTGCTGAGTGCACGACGACTAACCTCAACGGATTGACCGAGATACACCCAACCTGACGTGCTCTTATGTGCATAAGGCCAGCGTGTCGAGCGCATTTCGAGCAACCCAACCCTGTCCTAGTAACCTACAGGGTTCCTATGTTGATGTCATAGGAAAAGGCCACGAGTCTATGGACGAGGTTCAATATAGCCCCGACCTGCCTCATCGTAGCAACCCGGTCCGCAATCTTCGAATGAGGTCGGGGGTGGGTCGAACCCTATGCCCAATGCAGTTTCCTCACGCCGGGCTCTCCAGCCAAAATGTACGGGTATTCATGCCTCCATACGCATAAATGTGCACAACTGCGGACGTGCGGCCTTGCATTACAAATGCCCAGGTAGGGCGGTTTTTGTCCCAAACGGGGTTTCTGCGCCAAAAAGAAATTGTGGTCCTGACCAGGACAGACGGCCGTGACGCGGCGCTACGCCGCGACCACAGCGCCGCGGAGCAGCCTGACGCGTTATCTGTTCTTGAGCCGAGCAACTTTCGAGTCAAGGTCGCTCACGCAGTCAGCAAGGTCGCTCAGACAGTCAGCCAGGTCCGCGATGGCTTGGGTGATCTCCCGAAGATCAGCACTCCCCCGCGGCCAGGGCCGAGTCCGGCTGGCGAGACTGCTGGCTGCGTTCTTGACGTTCACGATGTAGGGCATTGGCCAAGTGTCGCGCCGACGTTAGAGAACACGCCGGAACTGGTCGATCAAGTCGCTGACGCAATCCGAAAGCTCGGTGAGCGCTGGCACAATAGACCGACCCAGCAGGGGTGGAGGCTCACCGAGAGCTATCTCAATCATCGGCTGCGCGTTCATCTTGTCCATCGCATTGACGGGTGCAGTGAAGAGTACGTAACCATCTTGGAGAGGGAATCGCTCCGCGGGACGAAGACCGATTCGCATTTCGGGAAGATCGGCCGGGGTGCCGGGGAGGCCCCTCAACATGCCAGCGGCGTCGAAATTGAGACTCTCGTAGGAAGCGAAGGCACCGATTATCAGGCGGTGTTTGTCCACGATGTCGAGATAGTCCAGGATTCTGATCGGTTCGTGGTTCCCTCCAAAGTACGGCTCCAACGCAAGACACAGTTTGATGAAGTCGAACGGGGCACCCTTTACTTTTCCCAGCACACAGCCTTTCCACTGAGATGTACCTGGAACGGGACTCTTGTCGCTCCGCCAGACCGGGAAGGCTGTGTCTGTGGTCGGACTGGGTACAACGGCGTAGGCGAGATAGTCGAGAGCGGCCCGCAGCGAGTGCACGACATCGCCGCTCCGCAGGGCGACCTCTCTGATGACATCTGTCGCGGCCGGTTCGTTGATCTGCAAGACCAAGTCGACGCGATCCGCACTCTCGGGATTCGGCTTACGGATGATTTCGTGGGGCTTACGTTCACGAAAGGCTGGATACCGGGATTCGAGGTCCGCGATCTGTTGCTTGGCCCATTCGAGTCGTGCGTTGATGTGGGTGAGATCGACGCTCACGATGAATCCTGAAGTGAAGCAATTGACGTGAGTCTTACGTTATCCGACCAACTCATTGGTCGCTGGGAAAACTGGGGCATCTTAAGTCCGATCTCGTGAATGCACGCGATCAGCACGCACAGGTTGTGGGCGATCCGCCTTGCACTCTACTTCGTTGAACTGGCCCCACCTCTGACTTGCTGCGCAGAGCGCACTCCTCGAACGCTACCGGGTGGTCTGATCGGGCCACTCGCACTGTTGCAACATGCGACGTTGGGTCTGAGCCCGCAACGTCTACAGGGTTGACCACTCCGTTCGCTTGGACGGGCTTGCGCCCCGTTTGGATCTATGAAGGAATGTTGGTTTCTCTATGCAAACGGGCATATGTATTTTCATCGGCCATGCGTTGTATCAGCGCATCTTGTCCTTCCAGACTTAGAGAACCCCCTTCACTTTGCACCTTGGTGTCCTGAGTGAGGTACCGGACTGGAGCATGTCCGATGGCATACCGCATTAGTCCGAACACAACGGCAATCGCAATGGGTACTACCCAAGGAACCCAGGTGTGAACCACTAGAACAGCCATTCCTGTTTCCCTTTCGTCATTCGACCGAGAAGCCGTAAGCGGAGGTTCCCCTCCCTGTGTCCGCAGACTCAACAGCCGCCTGGCAGGATCGTGATGACAAGCGGGTTCGAGTGAAGGCCACTTGGGTCCTCAGCCACGACCTCAGCGCCGTTCTCGGCAAACTCTGAAACCTCAACCTGAATCTGCGTTGACGAGACGGCGCTCGGCTTCTGGTAGGCGCTACCGAACCACACAAGGTTTACACTGGCGAGGCCCGAACCGTGAAGGGTGATCATGTGACAGTTGTAGGCATTTGCCGGACTGATCGAGACTAGCTGCAGGCCCGTGATCACTCTCACCGCTAGCCGGTTTGAGACAATCGTCTTCGAGGCCATGACCGACACAGACCACGGATTGGTGCCCGCCGCAGGAGCGAAAGGCGCTGTAGCGGTCAGCTTTGTCGCGGTGACGGTAAGCGGCTTGCCAACAACGGTGGGCCCTTTCGTCATTACCCACTCGATGGAATCGCCTACTTTGAACCCAGTTCCAGTTAGCGTGACGGATCCGCCTGAGTGTTCGGGGTTTGTGACCGACTTCAGGCGGAGTGGTGTGCTGGCGCTGGCTACCGTTGCGACGAGAGCCAGGGACGCTGCAACGAACAGTGCTGCAAGAAGCCTTTTCACGGCCACTCCAATCTCCGACAAGACGGCGCGGACGGATCGCCAACGTAAGAGTAGGCAGAGTCCGCTAGCTAGTTATCGGCAGGACGGTCGTCAGAACTTAGCGCTAACTCTCGACAACGACTCCGACGATCCTTCGCCAGTCCGGGCTTCTCATGTCTGCGGTCTATCCATCACAGGGCGATCCCGATCACGTCTACCGCTAGTCAGTGACGTTCCAGCCTTCGACGATCGGACCCTCGCACTCAGGCGATCCAAAGGACCAGATGGGCGCAACTCGGGCGACTCGTTGGTTCGCATGACGAGATGTAAACGCTGATCGAAAAGGGGAGCACCTGAGACCCAGAACGCGCTGATCGAAAAGGGGAGCACCTGACCATCCCCGTGCTTGCTCGAACCCGCCCACAGGCTTCGCCTGGGAGTCGAGCGACAAGACGGGAGAAGGGTGCACACCGACATGGAGATGTGGACAGAGATCCGGCGCAAGGTGCTCGTCGAGGGCGCGTCGAAGCGTTCGATCCGAAGGGACTACAGGGTCAGCGCTCGGACGCTCGAGAAGATCCTGGCAAATGCCGAACCGCCCGGCTATCGACAGGGGACCGCGCGCCCAAAGCCCAAGCTCGGTCAGTTCCTTCCCGTGATCGACGAGATCCTGGCGTCTGACAAGACCGCACCTGTAAAGCAGCGCCACACGGCCAAACGCATCTATGAGCGGCTCAGAGACGAATACGGCTACACGGGATGCTCCTCCCAGGTGAGAAGGGCCGTGTCCAGATCCAGGCACTACTCCAAGGAGGTCTTCGTCCCGCTCTCGCACCCGCCGGGACATGCCCAGTTCGACTTCGGCGAGGCAACGGTGGTGATTGCAGGTCTCGAGACAAAGGTCGCCCTGGCGGTGATGACGCTTCCCTACTCCGACGCCTACTTCGTCTCGGCCTATCCCCGCGAGTGCACCGAGACCTTCCAGGCCGGCCATGTGGCCGCCTTCTCGTTCTTCGGTGGAGTTCCCGTGCGCACGAGCTATGACAACACCTCGATCGCGGTCAAGAAGGTGGTGGGCCGCGAGCGCGAGCTCACAAGCGAGTTCCTCCGGCTCGAGAGCCACTTCCTCTTCGGCCACCACTTCTGCCGGGTGGGCCGGGGCAACGAGAAGGGCCACGTGGAGACCCATGTGGGCTACTCGAGGCGGAACCTGCTCGTGCCCGTGCCGCGCTTTTCCTCCTTCTTGGAGCTGAACGAGTACCTCGCGGCGTGCTGTTATGCCGATCTGTTCCGGCGGGTCCGGGGAAAGCCCGACACAAAGGCAGAGCGTCTCGTCTTGGACCAGGCCGCCATGTTGGCGCTGCCACCCGAGTCCTTCGAGGCGCGCAGGGTCGAGCAAAGCGGGGCCAACTCACTCTCGCTCGTGAGATTCGACCGCAACGACTACTCGGTGCCGACTGCCTTCGCCCATCACGACGTCACCGCCCTCGGTGGGATCGAACAGGTGCGCTTGCTCGTCGGCACAGACGTCGTGGCCACCCATCCGCGGTGCTGGTCGAAAGAACAGGTCAGCTTCGACCCACGTCACTACCTGGCCCTCTTGGAACGAAAGCCCGGTGCCTTGGACGTCGCCCGCCCGCTCGAGGGCTGGGACCTCCCCGAGTGCTTCTCGGTGCTTCGCCGGCGCCTCGAGGCCGACCTCGGCTCTCCGGGGACCCGTGAGTACATAAAGGTCCTGCGACTCATGGAATCGGCGACGTTAAAGGAACTGACCGGAGCTGTTGAACAGGCGCTTTCGATCGGGGCGACCGGCTCGGACGCCATCGGGCTCATCCTCACCCACTCGAAGGAGACCCCGGTCGGGCTGTTCAGCCTCGACGGGCTCCCGCACCTAAAGGCCGTCGCCGTCGAGGCCCCCGACCTTTGGGCCTACAGGGCCCTCACCGAGATCGGGGCCTGAGGCCACAAACCGCTCGACGCAGATCGCGCCGAGATGAGAAAGGAACATCACCGTGAAGACATTGGAGTCAAAGTCCGTCGTGTTATTGCACCATCACCTGAAGGCCCTCCGGTTGCCGACCATCGGCGCCGAGTGCGAGAAGGTGGCCAAACAGGCCGCCGCCGACAATGCGTATTCCGACGATTCCGTACACCTAGTCCGGAGTTTTCGGACGCGGTGTCGGAGGCCGCGTAGCGGCCGACGCTTGAGGGCCCTATCCCCTTAGCTCACCTCCTTCGCGGTGCTTGATCGAATAGTTTGCTAGCCCAGCGGCTCGAGACGGAGGATCCCGACTTTCCAGCGATCCGACGCGTCGTGATCACGAGTTCTGGCCCCACTGCCGTGTCGTCGACGCGGTGTGATCACTTGGCGTTTCTCGGTTTCGCGCTATCGGTGCGCCGTAGTGACTCACCGACGAGCTCGATGCGGTTCGCCCTCTCCAACAGCCTGTCCAGCACGGCGTCCGCGATGGTGGGATCCCCGATGGCCTCGTGCCATTCAGCGACGGGGAGCTGGCTCGTGAGCACCGTGGAGCGGAGCTGGGCACGGTCCTCGACCACCTCCAACAGGTCGGCCGCCTGGTCCGAGCTCAGGGGACGGATGAGGAAGTCGTCGACCACCAGCACATCGATGCGGGCCCAGGTGGCCATGAGCCGTGACAGGCGGCCATCGGCCCGGGCGATGGCGAGCTCGTCGAACATCCGTGGGGCGCGCAGGTATAGCGCCGTGTGGTTGTGACGGACCGCCGAATGGGCAAGTGCACAGGCGAGATAGGTCTTTCCCACCCCGGTCGGGCCCACGACGAGGACCACCTGGTGCTCTTTGACCCAGTTGCACTCGCCGAGCTGGGCGATCGTCTGTCGCTCGAGCCCGCGGGGACGGCGGAAGTCGACGTCCTCGATCACGGCGGGGAGCTTCAACTTGGCCGCTTTCAACATTCGCCCGAGCCGCCTGTTGCCCCGGGCCATGATCTCTTTGTCGACGAGGAGGCCGAGTCGGTCCTCGAAGGCCAGGTTGGCGTAGTCGGGCTGCTCGCGTTGTTCGATGACGCCTGCCGCCATGGCGTTCAGGCGAAGGGCGTGCAGGCCCTCGATGGTGTTGTTGGTTAGCAAGGCTGTTCCTTTCATCGGTAGTAGGTCGAGCCGCGCACGTTGTGGTGGCGGGGGTGGCCCCTGCCCGGACGGGGCGCAGGCAGGGGTTGTTTGTCGAGGCCGTGGGCGAGGATCGACTGCACAGAGCGATAGGAGTAGGCGCGAAGGTGCAGTGCCCTTGCACAGGCCGCCTCGAGGCGTTCTCGGCCATAGCGGTCGGCGAGGCGGATGATGCCGAGGGCGGATCTGAAGCCCTGTTCGGGGTGGGGCCGTGAGGCGAGGACCTCCTCGATGAGCTTGGCGGTCGACGGACCGGTGGCGGCCGCCCAGTTGACGATCCGGCTCGGGGTCCACTGCGCATAGCGCCGGTGCGACTCGGGCATGTGGGCCGGATCGGTCGAGTGCTTGTGACGCACGAAGCTTCGAAGATGCGAGGCGACGCGCTTTGAGCTGTAGAAGACCTCGATCACAGACGCCGAGCTGCGCACCTCGACGACCTTTCCGGCGAGCTGGTAGGGAACCGAGTAGTAGTGGTGGTCAGCCTCGACGTGGTAGTCGATGTTGACCTTGGCCCTCTTCCAGGTGGCGAACTCGTAGCGCTCGGGAGGTAACGGCCTAAGCGCCGGGCGGTCCAATGCCTCGAACAGAGACCTTCGCGACCCGTCGAGCTTCTTGAAGGGCCTCGCGTTGAGCAGGCCCACGCACTCTGCGATCGCCGCGTTGGCCTCGGCGAGCGAGGTGAAGTGCCGGTGGCGGAGGCGGGCGATGATCCAGCGCTCGGCTAAGAGCACGCCGGCTTCGACCTTGGCCTTGTCGCGGGGCTTGTAGGTCCGAGTCGGGATGATGGCGATGTTGTAGTGAGCGGCCATCTCTTGATAGGTGGCGTTCACGTCCGGCTCGTAACGGTGCGGCCGGGTGACACCAGATCTCAGGTTGTCGCAGACCACGATCTCGTGACAGCCGCCCATGAACTCAAAGGCGTGGGTGTGTCCCGTCACCCAGTACAAGAGCTCCTGGGAGGAGAAGGCCTCGGCGTAGAGGTAGTTCGACGCCCCGGCAACGGCCACGAACAGCTCGGCGTTCAACACCACCTCGCCTGTTCGTCTGTCGTAGATGGGGATCTTCTCGCCCGAAAAGTCGACGAAGAGCTTCTCGCCCGCCCGGTGCTCTTGGCGCATGACGACGTCGACGCGGCGTTTCCACTCGCGGTGCAGGTCGGCAAAGCGGCTGTAGCCATAGCCGTCGGGATGGATCTCGCGGTACTCGAGCCACAACAGCTGCAGCGTCACGCCTTTCTTGCGCAACTCGCGGTCGATGTAGTTCCAGTCCGGGAGCGGACGGGTGACACCGGTCGGGATCGGTGGTGGGAACAAGAGCTGCTCGAGGCCGTGGTCGTCGAGCTCGTCGGGCAGTGGCCACGACAGCCCGGCCTCTTTGGCGCGCAGCATGTGGTCGGAGACCGTTGTGAAGGGGATGCCGAGCGAGGCGCTCACCTGGCGGCGGCTGAGCCCTTCCCCGAAGCTCAGCCGAATGACGTCTCGGATCTTGCGCATGGCGACACGGGGTCTGGGCAACGGCTGCTCCTCGGACGGGACTTGTCCGAGGAGCCTGCCGAGCAGGTCCTAGCTCACGCCAGCGCCAGGGGCGAGCTCCTCACCGGGTGTACGAAAACGTCGGAATCGGTGTACGGATTCGATCGGAACGGGTGTACGGAATGGCTCGGAATCCGCACGACAACGCCGACCACCTGAGCTACCTGTTGCAGCTCTTGGAGCTCGAGTTGCTGGACCGGGAGAAACGCTCGGCCGAGCGAAGGCTCAAAGCGGCACGATTCCCGACCATCAAGACCCTCGAGAGCTTCGACTTCGCGGCACGTCCGTCTGTCAACAAGGTGCTGATCGCGGAGCTAGCTCGTTGTGAGTACATCGACAAGCGCGAGAACGTGATCATGGTGGGCAACCCCGGCACGGGCAAGTCTCACTTGGCCACGGCGCTCGCCGCCCAGGCGTGCCACAAGGGCTACAAGGTCCGCTTCTTCCGTACCACCGAGCTCGTGACCGCTCTCATCGAGGCAAGAGACGAGCGGACCTTTCTGAGGCTGAAGGGACAGCTCGCAAGATTGGACCTGCTCGTGCTTGACGAACTGGGCTACGTCCCCGCCTCCAAGGTCGGCGCCGAGCTGTTGTTCGACGTCATCTCGACGGCCTATGAGCGCACAAGCCTCATCGTGACGAGCAATCTGCCCTTCGAGTCCTGGACAGAAGTCCTCGGCTCCGAGCGCCTCACCGGCGCGACGCTCGACCGGCTCACGCACCGTTGCAACATCATCGAGACCAAGGGCGAGAGCTACCGGCTCCAAGACGCCAAGGCCCGGACCCGGCGCACCAAGCCCACCACCGACTCCTCAGACAGCCAGCCTGTGGACCAAGCTCAAATCACCAAGTAACTTCAAGCTCAAAGTGCTCCCGTTTTCGACCGGCGCGCGCTCCCCTTTTCGATCAGCATTCACATCGGGACAAGCTTGCACCATGAGGCAGCTGTCCGGCGTGCGGACAGTGCGCACACTTCCCCGCCCGTTGAAACGAAGTGAGCGTACGGTGGATGCAAGGGCGAGACAGAGGCTCACCTTCTCTGCCCCGGTTGCAAGTGCCGCCACCAGTGCCACCCAATGATGGTTCGGTGAGCGTCGGCTGGTCATGCTGTTCTCCTCATCGCCTGGCGTTGGCACCGTGCCTCAGGTAGGGCACGAGACTCTTATCGGGCCAGATCTCCCTGGTCATTCCGGATGAGTTAACCGCTAGAATACAACATGGCTGTGTACGGGCGTCGCCTCGGAGCGCTCTTGAGCGTTCTCTACAAGGCTTCCCGAGGATCGAGGCTAGCGCCACTTTTCGTTCCAATGTGCCCTAAGGCCGGATCCTCTTCATCGGCAGGCACACGAGAAGGCGGCCTTTAGGACCGACAAGCGCCGCAACCCGCTGACGGGTCCGACCTATCCCTGGATCGTACGGGCTATGGCGATGGCCCACCACATCTACGTCCATGTCGGTCGATACCGCTTCGGCCCATTCGGCCTACAGCGCCTTCGTGGGACCGTCGACCTGGCGATATTCGGCAAGACGGAAGATCCTGTCCGCGTTTCCTGAGAATAGCGCCTTGATTTCTGAGGGCGCAAAACCCGAGACGATTTCGGCATAGGCGTTGACGACATCAGTATAGGAAGAAAACAGGCGGTCAACAGGCCAGTTCGATCCGAAGAAAGAGCGTTCGCTGCCCCATGCCTCAATGCACTCGAGTACCCAGGGTCTAATGGAGTCTGTTGTCCAGCGATGCTCCGACATCCCCAGACCCGAAATCTTCACGACCGTGTTCGGGAGATCTGCCAAGGCGCGCATCCGGTCACGCCACTCGCGAAAGTAATCCTTGTCACGACGGCGCGGCCAGCCGGCATGGTCAACGCAGTAGGTGATCCCAGGGAATTCCCGAGCGAGCGCAACAGCGTCAGGCATTACTTCCAGAAGTGGGTCGTCGCAAAAAATGAGGTCGTGTTCCTGGAGTAGAGCGTACCCATGCTTCCAGGTATCGTCTGTAAGATAGTTGTCATAACGTAGATCGCGAATGCCCCGCAGGTTTGGAAAAGCCGTGTGACGGCGAATCGTGTTTTGCGCGGCCGGGTCTCCGAGATTGACGTAAGCGATGATTCCCTGGGGTATCCCGAACTGGTCCGCCCAATGTTGAAGCCAGCGAGTCTCTGCGACGGGATCCTTCATATCGACCGCCACTTGGACATGGATAACATTCCCGACATTTGAGAACCGTGATTCAGCCATGAAGTCTTCCGGCCAGTAGTGCTGGCACTTTATGGAACTGTAGTCGGGGAGGGGTGGTCGGCGCGGCGCGTCAGGAAGCAGCCATCCGTAGGACAGGTCTGGGTTCTGGAGGTCCCAGAAGTGAACGTGTGTATCGGTTAATATGGGCTCTGGCATGTGTATCCCCCTGTTAGGCCAGCGCGGTGTTGATGGCGCGCTGAGCGGCTGGTTTAAGGAAGCTTGGCATCGTGTTATGCAAGATTGGGATGGCGAGGCCGCCTCGGCCGCAGCGCACACAGTCCACGGCGGCGTACGACCAGTGTATAAGCGCCGCGGCGAGCATCAGCGACACACTCAAACGTGACAGCATGAACGTGCACCACAACTAGCGCCTCTCAAGGTAGTAGGGTCAGACGCCAGCTAATATTATAGTAACTGTGTAGGTGGACCTTTTTTGGCGGACGAGTAAATCTTGTGGATCGGCCGTTGACCCGGTGGCGACGGGACCCCCGGACGGCTCGGTTCGTTCTCGATGGGCATTCCTTTCTTGAATACAACGCCGGTACGCACCATTGCGACGAGATGACAGCCAGCGATCTTGTGCTAGTCCAAGTCAACCGGCATCGCACGAGCATGGAGCACCTGCAGCCCCACTCGCCACCGCCAACCGTTGCTCAGATCCTCCCTATCCTGGGCGCCACACGCCCGATCAGCGCCGCATGCATCCCAGCTACCGCCGAACGCCTTAGCGCCAATTTCCGCGAACAGATCCTCCTCTACCCCTATATATGCGGTCAGATAATCCATGTGAACAGTGGCTTCCTTTCCGGCAGCCCCTGGTAGCTGGGCTGTAACTTCGTTCTTGCACCCTGCGTTGCCTGAGGAAAGGTCAGACAACCGGCGTGAGGAAGGCCACCTCGTAGGCGGCCAGCCTCACTACTCCGTGCCCAGCCACTTGCTCTGTCAGCATCGCCACCTGCCCCTCCAGCATTCTTTCGGCAGCTCCGAGGTCGAGGAGCCTGGCGCGGAATGGGAGATCCGGCCGCTCCACCCTTATCGTCAGTTCAGCCGGGCCAAGGTTGCCGATGAGCAACGTCAACGCCTCATCCTGGTCAACGGCCAAAAGCGCCACCGGCTCGCTGTGAGGAGCGATAGTCGCGGCGACGATACGAGCTCCGGCACACGAGGCCAGTGCACGCAGCACTTCGTATACAGGGAAAAGCTCGGGTCGCCCAGCTATCCGCCGATCCAGCACTCCCCCCGCTCCCACCGTCTCGAAATAGGTGAGGCTGAACGCCCCTCCGCTGGCCAGGCCACTGATGCTGCCGAGCGTCCACGCCGCGGTGAACAAGGAGCGCTGTCGGGCGTCGGCGGGTGGCCGGGTGGGGGTGGTCTTTTCTGTGGCGACGGCATTGAAGCGCGGGAGGAGCGTAATTGGGCCGACGTGCAGCGGGAGCCCCCCAGCCATAGAGATGGCCTGGCGGGCCACGGCTTCGTGCACCCTGAGGGTCTGGGCAATTTCCTCCTTGCTGAAGGCATGCACCTGAGGGTTGAGGGCAAAAGTCACGCCGGCTACCAGGTCGTACGGGAGCTCCGCTCGGTTAAACTCGGCGAAGTTGGCCCTGCTGCCGGCGAAAACGGCGGGCCAGCGCCCGTCGCCTGCGGACTGGGATTTCCAGTTCGATACCAAAGGCCGCGTCGTGACTGAGGTGGCTTGGTCGAACAGCATCACCGGTCCCAGGGCAAGCCCATCGCGCAAGAACTCACTCCACGTCTCGGCCACCGCTTCCAGCTGGCCGGGATCGTCGACCACGACCTCACCTTGGAGCGAAACGCCAAGTTGCGAGACAATATCCGCTTGTTGGCTGAGCCCGCCCACCCAGCCTTCTTCACTCGGGTCGACCACCACATGCACATGGTGCAGCCGAAGGCGCCGGAGAGCCTCGACCTCATCTTCCCTAACGTGCCCCTCGTGCTGGGCCGCCCCCAGGCCGATGAGGGGTAGCTTGGCCCTAGTCACCTCCCCGAGCCGCACGGCAACGGGCTCCCCGCCGGCCCGGCGCCGGCCCCTTTTCCGCTCGTCGGCAGGCTTCAGCACGATGGTGACCCGTTGCCTGATCTCCTCTCCCACCTCCCATTGGCGCGGGAAGGGCAGGCTGAGCGGTGGGCAATAAGTCTTGAAGGACGCGTCTGTCCAGTTGCGCTGGTCCTCGGTCTCGAAGATGTCTCCTTCGAAAGTCATTTCGACAGCGGCGCCCCCGAGGGAATACGACATCCCCACGAGGTCGCGGAAAGGTTGCCAGGGGGAGATTTGCGCTGGGAAGGCGCTGTGTGAAGTGCCCGACACGGTGCGGAGGGTAACGCTGGCGCCGGCCGCCTCAGCCGGGTGAAGCAGGCAAAACCCCACCCGGTTGGCCCGAAAGGGCCTGCTGGCTCGGCCCGCGATGGAGTAGGACAGTTTCACCCCACCATCGCGGCGAGCCGTACCGCGAATCTCGCCGTCCCATACAAACCCGACGTCGCCATTGTCGTGCTCGCACGAGAAGTCGAGAAAAAGACCTTGGGACGAGATCTCGCGTTGGCACACCGTGAGGTTGGCTGGGACTGTGCCCCAGTTGCGGTCCCTGACGGCGACCAGCACCGCCCTCACCACCTCGACACCGCCGCAACGCAGCTCGCGGATCGCGGGCAGTTCGAGCCTGACGGAAGCGGGTCCCCATTCGGCCAGGTGGGCCACCGGGTTTGCAGGCCCGAGACTGAGCAACTTGACCAATCCAGCGGCAGTTTGATCTGGCGCACCCCTCGAAGCCGTCAATTACCGATCGCCTCCACCGAGTAAAGGCTCAGCCCCTACATGCGAGCCGGTCATCGAGCGCTCGTCGAGACCGGGAACAGAGGCACCTGTCCACGCAGAGCGCGCAGGCAGTTTTGAATGCATATCTCGCCCATCCGCCGCTGACCGCCAAGCGTGCGCCCGCCCAAATGTGGCGTCAGGACCACATTGTCCAGGCTCAACAACGGGCTACCGATAGGAGGTTCCTCTACGAAGGCGTCGATGCCTGCGCCACCTAATCGGCCCTCGCTCAGGGCCTCCGCGAGCGCGGTTTCGTCCACCAGGCGGCCCCGAGCGGTATTTACAAGGAGGGCTCCGGGCTTCATAGCTCGGAGTTCGTCTGCGCCAATGAGCGTTCCGTGGACTTGTTCCGCCGCCGCGTGGAGCGATACGACGTCGGACGCGCTGAGAAGCTCGGCCAGTGACACAAGTGTGACCTCATGTTCGACCGCGAACCGTTCGTCAGGATACGGGTCGTGCGCAAGAACTCGCATGCCGAAGGCTTGCGCACGTACGCAGACGGCCTTTCCGATTTGTCCCAGGCCCACCAGACCGAGCGTTGTGTCGCGCAGCTCCATGCCAAAGAGCGGTTCCCAGGAACCCTGCTGGGTGCTCAGGTGCGCGGGCACAATCTTGCGGGCTAGCGCGAGAAGGAGTGCCATCGTCAAGTCCGCGACGGAATCCTGAATGGTCCCAGGGGTGAAGCTGACTATTATGCCCCTGGCCCGAGCCGCGGCCAGGTCAATAGTCTCCAGGCCAACGCCGTGCTTGACTATGGTTTTCAGCCGGTTCGCGGCCGCGATGACGCGAGCGGTCAATTCGTCAGTCCCCGTAATGATCGCGTCACAACCCTGAATGGCTTCCAGTAACTCCTGCTCGCGGAGCGCCCGCCCGACAGGGTTCGGGACCACCCGACAGCCAGCCTGCTCGAGTTCCACCAGGTGCTCCGGGAACGCCTGGCCGAAGGACCGCGATCCGATCAACACCCGCCATTGAGGCACAACACGGTCGCTTTTCCTAGAGCTGATGCCAGACGAGGCCGTCATCGGCCGTCTTCATTCCGCATGTCCGTCGTTCCGCCGACAAGTTCGCTGGCACCCCCGAGTGGGTGCGTCTGGGGCAACTGCCTCAGGTCGAAACCACGCATCCTTTTGGCCATCAGGCACAGGGCACCCAGCGCTCCGTCCGCCAAAGTGCTGCCGAACGGGAGTACACCTTCCTCTTCTCCTAACGCGCCGCTCTCGGTCACGATCACGAGGTGGCTCAGACTGGCGAGCTCGGTGTCGGGGTCGGCCGTCCGTGCGATCGCGGTGCAGCCCCGGCGGCCGGCCATGCCCGCGTACTGGTTGAGGTCAGCGCTCTTGCCTGCCTTGCACAGGGTGATCAAGATGTCGCCGGGGGTCGCTAGGGCCGATTCACCGTGCAGCGCATCTCCACCTGGAATGAAGAACGCAGGCATCCCGCAGGTGCCCAAGAGAAGTGCCAGCCTATCCGCCATAGCGCCGGAGGGTCCTGCGCCCGTCACGAAGATGCGTCCCGTGAACCGAGCAAACAAACGAACAAGTTGGACAAAAGCCTCGTCCAACTGCTCTGCAACTGCGGCAACGACACGCGCTTCTGCTCGAAGAAAGGTTCGGGCCTGTTCGAGCATTGCAGCACCATCTATACTTGGCTCCACCATTAGCGCCTTTGCTTTGCTTGAACGACGACGTTGCGAATCTCGGCCACGGCTTGCGCCATGTCTCGGGCGCGGTAAATGCCACCTCCCAGGGCGAGAGTAGTCGCTCCCGCGGCTACGAGCTCGCCTACATGCTCCCGCCGGACACCCCCGGCCACCTGAATGTCCACCTGTGCCTCCGCGGCAAATACCATCTCTTTCACCGCTCGCACGCGCCGGAATACGAGCGCATCGAACGATGACCCCAATGACCCTTCGCCGGTCACCCGAGAGAGCAGGAGCACCCCGTCGACCAGCCTTATGACCGGCTCAAGGCAGTTGAGCGGAGTGCCGAGACTAATTGCCAGGCCAACTTTGCTGCCATGGCCGCGCGCAACGTGAAGCGCCTCGTAAGGCATGGCTACGCTCTCGACGTGGATGAGCACGAGATCAACTCCAGCCCCCACCAACACAGGGATGATGCGCAGCGGCTCGTCGACGCCGAGATGAACTTCGAACGGCAGCGTCGTTAGGGGGCGCAGGTCGGCGATCGTGCGGGGCGGGAAGCCCATGTCTGGGACGAAATTGCCGTCAAAGACATCGAGGTGTACGAAGTCCAGCCCCGCCGAGCCCAAGCGCACAACCTCCTCTCCGAGACGGGCGTGGTTGCCGTTGTATAGCGCCCCCCCCAGCCGCACGCCCTTCGTCTCAGGGAGCGCAGCCGCGACCTCGACCACCGCTCTCAGTCCTCCGGTTCAATTGCGACGGCGCGTACGGGGCTTGCGTCCAAAGTCGTGATCGCCAGGGGCAAGGCAATGAGGTAGACGCGCTGCTTACGTAACTCAACGAGGTTGTTCATGCATTCGATGACTGGGACTCCTGCATGGGTCAAGATGCGGTGGTTCGGGTAATCGTCTACTCCCCGTACCTCATATCCCGAGCTGTCAGTGCCAAGGCAATTGATCTTCCGGTCATCCACGAGCCAGCGCGCTGCCTCCTCGCTTATGTATGGCCTGTCGTGTGACTGCGGGGTACGGTATTGGACGTGCCGTCCAGTCATGATTAGTACGCGATCGCCGACCTCGATCTCGCCCGCTTTCCGCATCTCCTCCAGGCTGATGGGCTCGTTGACGCCTTTGTGGCGGAAGTCCACCACGATGGCTGGACCCATCAGCCGCTCGATGGCCAGACCGGCTGCGTCCGCGCCATCCCATAGGAAGTGCAGCATGGCTTCTACGTGCGTCCCAACGTGTGACCACATATACACGGCGCTCATAATGTCGCCCTCGGGCGTGTTCCGGTCGCCGCGATGCGTCACTTCAAGTGTGTACTGCTCCGCACCGGGGTAGAGCCTGTGGCTTAGGTCTACGACGCGCCCCTTGGGGATGTTGACTGTGAATTCCGCGCTTTGCGCCGTCCCGACTGCACCTACCATAATTTCTTCTCCTCTCTGTAACTGTTATCTGTAACTGCCGACCAGGTTAATCACCGCAGCCCATGCTTGATCTGTCTCGACGCGGACACCGGCGGCAGCGGCTTGGACGATGTAGCTCTTCCCGCCTACGGCTTCGATGGCGTCGGCGACCTGCTGTTGCTGGCCGGGCTCTGATAGAGCGATGATGGTGCCGCCGCAGCCGGAGCTGTTAATCTTCGCGCCCAGGGCGCCCGCCGCGAGTGCCGCCTCGATGAGCCGCTCACTCTCTGGGCACGAGGTGCCCATCTTCTCCTGAAGTAGCTCATGAATGTTCATCAGACGACCCAACGTTGAAACATCGGCATGCTTAAGGGCCAACATTGCCTGCGCTATCAGATAGCCCATGTCGTCAAAGACATGCATGCGCGAGGGGCGCTCTTCCAACCATCGCCGAATCTGCGTGTTGATCTGAGAAGTGGAGTGCGCGACAAGAGTATCACCGATGACGAGTGGAACCGACAACTCATAGGGCAATCGCTTGGCCTTGTCCTTGAGCGTATAGCTGATCAGGCCTCCGTAGGTGCACGTACTGCTATCCAAACTGGACCCGTAGCCGCCGTGCGCGATCACGTCGCCCTGCCAGGCGGTGAAGATCACTTCTTCGTCCGACAGTTCCACGCCCGAGGCGTAAGCGGCGGCCAGCACCATTGAGGTGAAAGCGGCAGCACTCGACCCGAGGCCAGAGCCGATAGGCAGCGCCGAGCACCATTCCACGTCAAGTCCAGGAACGTCCTGCCGCTCAACAAAGGTTGCCATGACGTACCGCGCCGGCACGAAGAAGTCCACGTTCAGGGCTGCGATTTCGTCAAGCGCGTTTGACTTCCTCAAGTCATCTACGTGCTCCTTGAAGGCGACAAGTCCGTCCCGGCTCCCTTCCTCACGGTGCGCCCCACTGCAGAACCGGTAGCCGTTGTCTCGGCGGACGGCCACGCGGCACGAAGTGCGCAGATCGACGGCAGTGATGATGTTGGGCTGCCCGCGGTGCACGCCGTGGTCGCCGAAGAGGATCACCTTTCCGGGCGCAGAGGCCACTGCGGCTCTCACATCCAACTCCCTCGTGCTATTTCCGGCGCCCTGACCTTCGCCTGATAAGGCACTACCGAGCCTTTGAACGCCCTCAGGAGCGCTACCATTCGTCTCTCCCGCCGCAACCCTCCGCGTCCGCACACCTCAGGAGCTCCCCCACACCCATCACTCTGAGCCAGTCCGAGCCCGCCCACCACAGTTTCCCTCTCCCTATACCTAATGCCCGGATGCGCCCTGTAACCCCGCTCACTCAACTCAGAGGCCTTCGGCGCTGCTCTCCACGCATACCTTTTCGCACATCGAGGCACGGCCGACCTCTCTCGGTCAATCCCCCCAAACGATTTGCCCACCCCCGCGACTGGATAGACCTCCTCACAATAACGTCGAAACGCCTCGCACCCGGACTCACGGCTCATATCCTTCTCTTCACAATTTCAGACGACAGGCGCGGCGTCGCCGTCCACTCCTGCACGTCGCGCTTGCGCTGACGCCAGCCGAGATCCAACTCACGTGCCCGACTCCGGCCCTACGCGCGTAACCTACTCCTTTCGCCACCCCCAGCAAGCGCTGCGATAATGAGTAAACCTTCAGCCATATCCTGAACCGCAATGGACATATGTAACGTGTAGAATAAAGTTAGCATGACGTTTAACATTACTGAAGCTATCACGACACCCAACGCAGTGGGCCGCCCGCCCATTATCGACGATCCTCCTAGCACGACAACGGCCACTGTTAGAAGCAAGTACGGATCTCCAATGCCGATGGCCGGCGCGGCGTTCAGCGACGACAACAAAAGTCCGGCGACACCAGCGCAACAACCACTCACTATGTAGCAATACGCTGTACGCCTCATAACGTCGACCCCACTCCGACCTGCAGCGCCGCTGCTCTGCCCCGTCGCGATCAGCTCTCGCCCGAAGCGCGTCCTGTGTAACACCAACGCTCCTCCCGCCGCGGTGAGCGCCGCTACAATGGCGACCGCCGGCAGCCCCCGCCAGCGAGTATCCATCAACGTCATTAGCGCAGGCGGTGCCGAAGCTGTCAATCTGCCCGCGGCTACCAACACCGCACTGTCCACTATGAGGCCCGTGGCAAGGGTGGCAATGATCGGCGGAATCCCAATTAGCATGATGAGTATCAGATTGACAATCGCGATCAAGACGCCAACCACAAGGGCCGCTCCAATCCCAACCAGCGGATTGCCGGCCCAACTGGCAACTGCCGAACCGACGAAAGCCGCTAGAGCCATTATCCCTGGAATCGATAGGTCGATGTTGCCGACCCCCGCAGTAATGACAAACAGTTGCCCCATACCAATCATTACTAGAACAGAGGAATCCTGTGCCGCGGCACTTAGGTCCCTCCCGGGATTCTGCCCCGAAGCCGCCACCGTAGCAGCAACAATAAGACCCGCGGCGATAAGCGCAAACAGCCATGGATACGCCGTAAAGACACGCCTCATAGTAGCGCACCCCCTCTTGAACGGCCCTCGACCAGTCGACGAGACAGGATCGCAATAACTAACACGAGACCCTCCGCCGCGTCCTGAAGGTTGGAAGACACATTCACCAGTGCGAGCACGGAACTCACAAGCGAGATGGCGATGGCTCCAAATACCACCCCAACGACGGGTGCTTTACCACCCCTAAACTCGCCTCCCCCTAGTATCACCGCCGCCACCCCTAGAAGAGTGTAGCTCGACGACGCCGTCGCTCCTCCGCTGTTTGTCAAGCCCGTCACGGCCAACCCAGCCAAGACAATACAACATCCTGCGGCCATGTACGCAATCACCCTAATTCTGGTTATCCTGCGCCCAAAGTTCTCAACGGCGCTCCGGTTGGACCCGGCCGCCCTCAGTGCCAGGCCAGCCCGCGAATAGCTCGCCAACCAGCCGCCAACCAGTAACGCCACGAGACTGATCAACACTGGCAGTGGAACCCCTGGTGGGTTCCAGGCATAAACCACAGCAAGCCAATGTGGCGCGGTCCCAGCTGGCGTCGGAGCGATCTGGAGGCCAATACCAAGCCAAAGAAACGACGCCCCAAGGGTCACAATGATCGCAGGGAGCCCTCTCCATGCGACCAGAACGCCGACTATCCCATATGCGACGACAAAGGCAACGAGCAGCAAACAACCAACGATGCCGTTTCTCTCCAGCGTCACCGCAACGAGTACGTTCACTAGGCCGACGGCGTAGCCGTTGCCCAAGTCAATATCACCAAGGCCAATAACAATCATCTGGCCAAGTGCGGCAAACACAAGCGGGACCGCACCCGACAGCACAAGCGACAGTCCCATATACGATGCTGCATCCGGCTCGATCACCGCCAGCCACACATATAGTCCCACCGCCGCCGCCACTGCCACGAGAGGTCCCGGGTCGACGAAACGCGTCGCAGCTCCCGCGCGCAAGGGCCGCTGGCCCGGTGGGATTGGGCGTGGGCGTGGCGCACCCACATCCCCGCTAGGCTCGACCGTTCCCTCGCCTAGAGCACTAATGTCGGTGCTCTCCACTCCCGTACTGGCCACTCACACCTCCCCCGGCACAGCCGCAACACTTATGCCCGCCACCGTAAACCCACCGCGCCCGGCGCCCTCCCCACCGCTCCGGAATTTGCCCCACACTATGCGACTGCCTGAGTTGTCGAGCCATTCAGCCCTCCCCCTCCAGTTACGAAGGACAGTCTTACTATGGCTTCTTCGCTGATCGCATCGCCGTCGAGCACGCCGTTGACCTCTCCTGCCCGAAGCACGTACACCCTATCGCAATAGGAAAATTCGGCATTCTCAGTGCTGTACCAGACAATCGTCATCCCTCTATCGGCCTCAGCTCGCAACCGCGCGTAACAGCTGCGCTTCGTCATCACATCAACCCCCCGAAATGGATCGTCCAGTACAAGTAGACTTGGTTGGCGGGCGAGGCCGCGGGCCAACACCACCTTTTGCTGGTTCCCACCGCTTAGCTCCATGACGGTACCCGACTGACTTCCTATAATCTCGAGCTGCTCTACCCATGCATCTACGAGCTGCCTCTCCCGCAAGAACGAGATAAATCCCAACCGCTCGACTGCTCGAATGCTCGAAATGCTAATGTTGCGCGCCACCCCCCACAACGGAAAGATCCCAAACTCCTGCCGGTTCCCGCTAATATACGCAGCGCGGCAATCGCGACTCGCCGACCAACCCCGTACCACTCTGCGGCCAATCTCTCGCCCCCGCCTTCTCGCCGCTCGCCATATCTCCTCCAACACCCTTACCTGGCCCTGGCCTTCCAGACCAGCTATCCCGACGACCTCACCCCTTTTCAACTCGATCGCAGGCCCCCGCACGCGGACCGCAGTTCCCTGCCCTTCGGAGCGCGCGTTCTGACGTTCCGAGGCGTGGCGGTCCACAGCAACTACCTCCTCCTGTACACCCCCCATCGCCTCAAGCAAATCCGCGGGCTGAATGTTCCCTGATGCCATCTCGGCCACCACCACGCCGTCCCGCATAACAACAACCCGGTCAGTATTAGCAATGATATCTTCCATCTTGTGCGAGACGATGACCACTCCTACGCCGCTCTCAGCTCGGAGCGTCGCTAAATAACGAAACAGATCACGCGCGAGGTTCGGCGAGAGCGCTGACGTGGGCTCATCAAGAACGATACACCGAATACGGCTTCCGACTGGTAACGTCCCGATAGCCAATTGGGCCATCTGCAATTCGCCTAGTGACAGACGTCCCGTTCGTGCGCTCGAACTCAGCCGCTGCCCAGGAAACATGTTGGCAAGATGGTGGCTGAATGCCTCCTTCGCGCTCGACCTCCGCGGCCGTCCCAAGTGGTCGAAGTATCGGTGCGCGACGAGGGTGTTCTCGAAAAGGCGTAGCATCGGGCACAGTAAGATTTCCTGACTCACATACCGCAGCCCTGCGTCACGAGCGTCATCAACTGAAAAGCGGCTAGGCATCTCTCTTCCGCCCAGCCCCACGACACCACCAGTAGGCGCCGTGATCCCCGCCGCAACTCTTATCAGCGTGGTCTTACCAGCACCATTATGCCCAACGATTCCGAGAGCCTCACCTTGTGCAAGCTCGAGCGTGACGCCCTGCACAGCTTGGGTCGTCCCGAATGTCTTTACGATCCCCTGCAACGAGATGAGGCTCTCTGAATTCACTTGACGACCTCTGGCGCTTCCACTTGCATACTACTTTACCACCGCAACGGTTGGAACAGGCGGGGCTACGATCGGCCGCCCAGTCATCTGTTCGGCAATAACGGTCTGCACCTCTGCGGGAGTCCAAACGAAGGAAGCCTCCGTTCCAACTGGGGTCACTTTGGACCAAGCCGCACGATTAGCATTAGTGATTGTCACCAGCGGAAAGTTCAGTAGGTTGTGGGATATCAGTTTGCCACCTATCGTCCGGTGGTTCAACAACATGATACTCTCGTACAGAGCGATTGCTGATTCACCTGGATCGGCATTCAGACCAGTCGCCTGAAACGTAGGATCCGTCTTCAGCGCATTCGCCCAGTAGTCAAGCGTCTCGCCACTAGTATCGAATGCCACCGCCGGAAGTGGGCGCCCCGCAGCCTTGAAGGCCTCCAGCGCACCAATCGAAGCGGTCACGGTGACAACTCCGGCCACCGGTCCCAAGCTCGGCAGAACAGCAGCAATGGCACTCTCCATTACGGAGGCCGTGTTCTCGCTATCAACAAGTGCCACTATATGCACATGAGGATACTTCGCGATCACCGCACGTTGGGCTGCTAACTCGACCGCATTCGGACCCGACCCTACGATCCCTTGGGCGAGTATTACATTTCCCCTATAATGTATCGCCTTCATCACAATGTCGGCCTCTTCCTTGACCCATGCGATGAAAGGATCCTGGACGTTGTACTCACAGGGTGCCGACGCCAACGAGTCGAACACTACCACCACGATACCTGCGGAGCACGCCCTTTGGATAACTGGGTTCAACGCCGTGGGGGACGCTGAATCAATATCTATGGCGGAAACGTGCGCTAATATGAGGCTGTCGATTTGTGAAATTTGTGCCGATGCCGTGTTTTCCGAAGATATATCAACTTTGTAACCGGCAATCATACCGGCTGCTTTAGCCGACGCGGCCGAGTAGCTGAAAGCTGCCACCATGCTCTTGCGCCAGTCATTGCCTATATAGGAATCGCTCATGGCAATCGTATCATGGCTCGCCACAGTTGCTGCGGGCGAAAGTGATAGGGGTTTGGACCCCCTTGCCATCGCTGAGGAGGCTCCCGCCGCCGCCATGCTACCGGTGGCTACAAATGAGCCAGCAATAAACAGCGTGGCGATAAGTCTAGCGGCGCGGCGAACCTTGGAGTGTTTAAATAGCATAGCCTAAGTGCCTGCCCTTCTGTCAATGTCTTTATGCAAGTCTTCCCTCTGTTCTATCTACCCCCGACCAGGATCTCCTCCTTTCCCCTTCGCGGATCTTTAATCGTGTAAGACTGGTTCGATGAGTCGACCGCAATCACAGGGCCATGTCTCCCCCACAAGAGACCAACCTGTGGAGTCCCGTACTGGTGAGGTGGCGGCTCATCGGGCCTGCTCGGTCGCTGTGGGCGTTGCCGTGGCAATCGGTGGCAAATCCGGCGGGAGCGCGGTCCTGAGCCCAACTGCCCCGTTGGGATGCGTTTCCAGCACCGTCGCCCAGGAGTAACCGCGGAGCCGCATAAGTGTCACTGCCAGCGCGTCACCCCAGGCTGCGACGGCCAGCGTGCTCCCCATGGCGATCATGCCGCCCGGGTCCGCTTCCTCCGCAGTCAGAAGGCTAACCGGAATATCGGCCAGCATGCCCAGCGGTGAGCAGACATCAGCCGTCACAGAAACGACGGCGGCGGCTCTCCTCTTTGCCCGCGATACGAACTCGTTCAGCTCCACCGAGTGGCCACCCTTGGAGAAGGCCACAACAACGTCCTGCTTGGTGATCGCTCCCAATCTCCCGTGCAAGCCCTCACTGGGTTGGACGAAAAAGGCTGGTGTCCCGGTTACCGATAAGAGATGTGCCAGCCGCTCGGCGACCGCCCCGGAGGTGCCGACGCCGGTGGTGACGACCTTGCCTGTAACGGTCGCTAGTAGTCTCACGACCTCGACAAAAGTCGAGTTGATCTGCGAGCTGACGCCTTGCACGGCAACCCATTCCCGTTCCACGACCTCTCGTCCCGCCTCGATCACAGCCTCAGGGTCCAGTTCCCAACCCATTTGCCCGACTGACCCCCTCTCATTCGCAGGGCAGGGCACTTTGCTTGGCTCGTTTGATGGAGGTCCCGCTGAAATGAGCCCAGCTGGACGATAGCTGGGTAGTTTCGCCCGGAATAGAGCAAGTAGCCCGTTCGGGTAGGGACTTTTGGCACGGTGTCCCATCCCAGAACTGATCGCAAGGCTGGGACTTCATCGCTGGTCCGTCGACACGACCTGCTACCTCCCTTTGAACACCTGTTGGTGAGGATACTCGGCCTGTGCTCGTGTGACAAGTTTGCGCTCGTATGAGCGCACGCCGCTGAAGGAGCAGCTCGTGCCCTCCAATCTCGATCGCACCTGGAACGAGCGGCGATGATGCACCCTGCCGACTCCCGTCGGTTCGCCCGTTCCCGTGGACTAGCCCGAAGTTAACGACGGATTGAGCGGCGGATTTGATACGTGACCAGCACTGACGGACGCGGGATGACCGCGGAGTGTAGGCACGAATATGATGGACGTACTGGTACCTCGAGGTGGCCGGTGCCTCGACCCCGACGACGTCTACAGCGCGATGGACTGGCTGGTCCAACGCCAGGTCGACATCGAGACGTCCCTCGCCTGGCGGGACCTTTCTCCAGGCGGAAGGGTGCTCTTATGACCTGTCCTCGTCGTGGGTGGAGGGCCATTGCTGTGTTCTTTCGCCCGCGGCTACTCCCGTGACCATAAGGGCGCCAAGGAACAGATCGAGGACGGGCTCACCCGCGATCCCGAGGGACGACCGATCGCAGTCGAGGTCTTCGACGGCAACACCGCGGACCCGACCGCGTTCATCTCGGCTGCCACGACGGTCAAGGAACGTTTCGCTCTCGCCGATGCAGTGATGGTCGGCGACCGGGGCATGATCACCTCGGCCCGCATCGAGGCGCTGAAAGAAGTGGGCGGCCTCGGCTGGACACCTCGCTTCGCGCCCCTGCTGTCGCCGCCCTGGCCGAGTCTGGCGCACTGCAGTTGTTGTTGTTCGAAGAGCAGAACCTGGCCGAGATCTCCCGTCCGGACTACCCAGGAGAGCGCCTCGTTGCCTGTCGCAATCCGGCGCTGGCCAAAGAGCGGGCCCGCAAGCGCGAAGCTTCTCTAGGCCACAGAAGCCGACCTGGCCGCCGTCGCATCAGCGGTCGCACGCGAGCTGAGGCCGCTTCGCGGACGGGACAGAATCGCCCCTTAGAGTCGGCAAGGTCGTCAATCGTCACAAGGTGACCAAGCACTTCGAGCTTACCTTCACGGACAATCACTTCAGCTTTTCCCACAAGACCCACCAGATCGCCGCCGAGGCGGCCTTAGACAGGATCTATGTGATCCGCGCCTCGGCCGCCCACAGCACGGCTTTGGGAACCTTCCAGAACGTCGAGGCTTGCAAGGACCGCAAATTCAACGAACAAGGTTTCCGCAGCCTGAAAACCGTGGACTTGGAGACCTGCGTCCCATCCACCACTGGAGCGAAGCGCGCGTGCGTGCCCATGTGTTCGTCTGCATGCTCGCCCTCTATCTCGTCTGGCACTTGCGACGAGCGTGGGCGCCGATCTGTTTCACCGACGAGCACTCACCACAGCGCACCCACCCGGTCGCCCCGGCCACACGCTCGCCCGAGGCACTGGAAAGGTCGCCCGCCAACAGCACCCGAACGGCCAAGCAATCCATAGCTTCGCCACGCTCCTTGACTGACTGGGCACCCCATCCAACTCAGTGCGAGGTAGGCAGAACAACGCCCACGATCAACCCAACCCCCTCTTCAGTAGGGCGTTGTACAGTCAAGCCCCACGTAACTTCGGACTAGCCGACCGCGAGGGTCCCCCATTGGTGGTGGCATCGTTGATGGCGGCCGACGCTGCCGACCTGCACGGGCCAATCGTCGCAGTCGACGCCGCCGGCGCTGACGGTCTGCGTTGGGACGTGATGAATGGCCACTTCGTGCCTATGTTCGGCTTCTCACCACACACGATCGCGGCCAGTCGCCGCTACAGCAAACCTCCGTTCGAAGCGTCGCCTGATGGTCGAGGTGTCTCTACCTCATCTTGCGGCGTTCGCCGACGCGGGCTGCGACCTGATCATCGTCCATGTCGAGGCCTGCACTCACCTGCACCAAGTGCCGGCGAAAATCGCTGACCTCGGTGTACACGCCGGGGTCGTGATGAGCCCAGCCAAGTCCGCCAGCTGTCCTATATGTGCTCGATCTCGTACAGGCTATCCTCATAACGACGGCCCACCCTGGGTCGGGAAGCTATGAGTACCTGAGAGCATGGAAACAAAGCTCAAAGAGTTGTCGGACTTGATCCACGAGGCAGGCGGAGAAGCCTCGGTCGAGGTCGACTACGCCATTGATGGTACTAGAGCATGGCGCGCTGTCGCTGCCGGAGCGGACGTGCTGGTAGCAGGACGGAGCATATTCGGGCAGGTGGCAGGGAGGGCTGCAGCAATTTCGGAACTGCGGGGGCAGCTGGAGCTCAGGCGCGTTCAGCGAGGAGCGCCCGTGCCACTCCGACATCAGTAACCAAGGACGTCAGGATGCCAGCTCTGAGCGCGGCACGAATTGCGCGCTGTTTCGAATGGCCTCCGGCGACCGCGATGACCTCAGGTATGCGCCTCAGGTCGTCAAATGTGGCCGCGATGCAACGGTCAGTGAGCTCATGGCAAACTTCCTTACCGTCGTCGTTCAAGAAGACTCCACAGAACTCGGCGCAGACACCCAACTTAGTCAACTCCTCCTGTTCTTTTTTTGACAAGGCGTCGCGGAGCTGCGAGTTCGGGGGCCGGAAACTGCCTATCGCAACTGTGGCTTTAGTCACCTTTGGGAATAGGCTAAGGGCTGCCGCGATCCTCGGTTCTTTACGGAATGAGGCAGCGGTCTCGGCGTCGGAGACCACAAGAGGCGCAATTATTGGGAACGCAGTGCCTCCCGAGATAGCGGCGGCGCGGCGAACAAGTTCAAGCGGGCTGTCGGTGATCGAACCAAGGACTCCCGTCAACTGGACGATCGGACAGGGCGCAAGCTTAGACAACCAAGTGATCATCGCGTCAAGGGTGCGGCCCCAACTGATGCCGAGGACGTCTGTGGGAGACACGATCGCTGAGAGCAGATCCGCGGCCGCCTTGCCGAGCTGCTCGCGTACCGACGACTCCAGCTTGTTGGGAGTAGTGACGACCACCGCATGGTTCAGCCCAAAGTTCGCACGCAGGCGGTCCGAGAGGTCGATGTCGATCCCCGGTGGCATGGTGATCTCTATTCGAATGACGCCCTCTGCAATAGCCTTCTCGAGGATACGCGCCACCCTGAAGCGGGACATCCCTAGCTCAGTTGCGATCTCGGTCTTCGTCTTCCCATCGATGTAGTAGCGCTTGGCGACTATCCCAGCCTCGACGAGGTCAGACCCGAACACCGGCATGAGGCTACCCCAAGTTGGACTGTTCGCCCTTGCCGCCTTCCACGGACGTCAACACGAGGCGGCACTGGAACGCGTCGAGCCCGTGCTTGCCGACGGCACGGGAAGAGCGCGCCTTGACCGTGACGGTCAGCTCGGGCTCGGCCTACTAGAGGCCGACAAGCTCCCCGAAGGAGCCAAAGCCTTCCGCGACGTCGCGGCTGCTCGCCTGCCTCTCCTTCAGATCTCTAGCTTGCTCATCGAGGTCGACCCCTGGACCGGCTTCACAGATTGCCTGACACACGCCGGTGGGGCCGACCATCGCCCGCCCGGGCTGCGCCGCAACTGCGCATTCCGGCGATTACGGACACCTGTTCCGGTTGAAAGCGGACAGATGCGGGGGGTGCCAGTGGTCGCTGTTTGGTTGTCAAGTGGCCCAAGGCACAACAGGCTCGGGCCACCTGACAGGCTACACGGGTCGTAAGCATTCAGGTCCCTCCCACGTTTGGTGAGGACGTACAGGTTTTGGTCAGCCAGCACCGGGTTTGATGCTTTCTTTGACGACAACCCGGAGCGAAGCGGAGGGGCGTCAGGCGGGCGTTCGGGGACGGGCCCCCGGTCTCTTTGGCGGCATCCTCGCTCGATACGCCCCGGGCGATCGCCTTCCAGAAACGAACACGGTCCTCACGCCGTGCAACTGGCGGCCGACCCGGTGACCGCATCTGGCCACGCATCGCACGAATCGCCCGGATCGGCTTGCTGACGGTTGCCAACACACCCATGACGCTCCACCTCCATCACGAGGTATCAGTTGAATCCGCCCTGCGACCAAGGGTCGGAATGGAAGATCACGCCACGTGCTCCACCGCGAAGCTGAACGGCTGCGAGGGCATCGGCCACGAGCGGCGTCGCCATGTTGTCGTCCATCTTCCAGCCGATGAGACGTCTACTGCCGAGGTCGAGGACGCTCGAGAGGTAGAGCCAACCCTCACATGACCAGTCATCGAAGCTAGGTCTGAGCGGGATGTGCTATGACATCGTTCCGTCACGCCGGGGGCGCTGGCGACGCGTCGTGGCCTTCTTCACCTGCTATCTCCTTGTACAAGGGCGGTCAGGTACAAACAAAAGTGTAGGGGGAGGATGTTCGCTGGCGGTCTAGCCGGAAAGGGCTGTACCGGATCCTGACGGTGTCCGGGGCAATTCGAGTCTGCAGGCTCCCAAGTTAGGCAGGTTCGAGAGCACAACAACCACGTGCTTGCGGGGCTTTTCGGGATGATTAGGTTGTCTCGGCCGGCGAGGTCGGCAAGGCCGCCTCGGTAGTGGCGAGAGCCTGGTTCATGCGGGTTATGGCCCTGCTCTCTTTCTGCCCGGTGGCTTCTTTAGGCTGTGACCGTCGAGCGCGAGCACGCTGGGCGTTCACCTCCCGCTCATAGCTCCAGATCGCGTAGTCGAGTCGGCCGAGTGTGACCGCTCCGGCCCCGTGCTTCTCGGCCAACCTGAGCGCCGCTCGAGTCACGAGTTGACCCGCGTAGTCAGCGTCAACCGAGCGAATCTCGAGTGCCGTGGCAACAAAGCGGCGGATCATTCGATCGGGCTTGACGCCCTCGATGCCGGCCAGCATCTGGCAGTAGGTCCACGTAATGCCAGACCCCTGACCCCTTATCGCCTTCCATGCCGTCTCGGTCCCGGCGAAGGCGGCGGTCTGGGCAGTGTGTCTGCTTTTCAGGTCGTCCGTTGTAAAGATCACGTGATCGATCATCACCTGTGCGGCCTCGCGGATTGCCTGGGCCTTCAGGATCCCATTACGAGTCGAGGTGCGCTGATAGTTATTGACTTCGTCGGCGAAAGCAGCCGGTCCCCCCGCGCCGTCGATCACGGCCGCGAGTTGTTTCGAGTCGTTGCTTGGGCTGTAACCGGGAAGGGCGGCGTACCTGCCGATCACGTTCTTGACTCCGCCGTAGTTCACCCCGGTCGACCACACCGAGTCGCGGATGCAGCGAGCGAGATCCGGGTAGCCAGTGGGTGTAAGCCACGAGGCCGGCGGGGGCAGCACGGTCTCGACCCGAGCGACGACCGCGTCGACGTCCTGTTTAATGTTGCGCTGTTGTCGAGCCACCTGGCTGCTCCTCGTCCTGTGGGTTCTTGTAGCCCTGTCGGTACCCGACCTAGTGGCGATGGGGACACCTAGCCCCCCCTTCCAAAACCACGCCACGGCCTTGGGAGGCGGCGAAGGGGGCTTAGGACGGGGATCCCTGAGCGGCATGCCGTTAGCCGCCATAGTTGGAGACTGCATGCGGATGGGCCAGGGTTTCGCCCGGTGACAGGGCCGGTACGGCTCCCGCCGACAGTGGACACGGTGTGCCCGCCAATTCACCAACCGGTGCAGACGCTTGGGTTGATTTCCCCGCATGCCAGCAATTCTAAACCCTGGACTTATTGGACTCAATGGTGTACTGGGATTTCCCGATTCCTACTTAGAGAAGTCCTAGTCAAAGACTTTCACAAGGGATTATGAGTCCCCTGCTCTGACCGCTGAGCTACGGGCCCGTCCTGCGCATCTCTGACGTCCTACTGGCCCTTGCCCTACTCAAGCCCTAGAATATCCGGTGTGACCGGCACCATTCGCGAAAGATCACCGGGCCACTTCGAGCTGCGCGCGTTCAATGTTGCCACGGGGAAGCAGGTTACGCGCACCTACGTGCACCCCCGCGGGGAACGGGGAGTTGGTATTCGCGCCGCTCGTGCCGAGCTCGCGCGTCTTGTAACTGATGTCGCGAACGGTGCGCATGGAGGCGAGAAGGCGACACTTGGCCAGTTGCTCGATGAGTGGATTCGCTTCAGTGAGAAGGCACGCGAGCGTTCGCCGACCACGATTGCGGGGTACCGAGGAAAGGTCAAGCGCATCAAGGCCGGCAAGCTCGGCCAAGCAGGCGTCGCCAAGCTCACGGGGAAGGATCTCGATGACTTCTACCTCGAGCTCAAGCTCGAGGGTCTTTCCCCGTCGAGTGTCCATCACTACCACCGCGTTCTGCGTGCTGCGTTGAACCAGGGAGTCAAGTGGGGCTGGTTGCAGGCGAACGTCGCGGCCAAGGCGACGGTTCCGAGCGCTCCCGCCCCCGAGATGCATGTGCCGAGCATCGAACAGGCTCGTGCCCTAGTGGTTCGGGCAGGGGAGACAGCCTCACCTGACCTCGGGCCCATTCTCTTGTTCGCGATGTTGACCGGGGTGCGCCGTGGTGAGCTCTGTGGCATCCAGTGGTCTGATATTGACTGGGCGGGTCAGCTCGTGACCATCCGGCGCTCTATCTGGCAGGTCCGCTCGACATGGGGAGTGAAGGACCCAAAGACTCATCAGGTGCGGACTGTGGCTTTGGATGATGTCGGGATGACTCTGCTCAGGGCGCGTCGGGAGCGGGCTGAGCTGGACGCGATGATGGCAGGTATTGAACTGTCCGACGACGCCTACGTATGGTCTGCGCAGCCTGACGGCCGGACGCCCAGAACGCCTAACAGTCTGTCGAGGGCGTTCCACCGCCTTTGCCGGACGATGGAGGCAGAGGCGAAGACGGCTGACCCACCTAGGACTGAGTCATGGGACTTCCGACTTCACGACCTTCGACACTGGTCGGCGATCCAATTGGTCGCCCTAGGAAAGGATCCCCGCACGGTCGCAAGTCGTCTCGGTCACAGTGATCCGGCAATCACCCTCAGGACCTACAGCCATGCGCTCGAGGCTCGTGACAGGGATGCCGCCGAAGCGTTAGGGCGTACGCTCTCGCCTCCTTCACCCTAAGGCGACCGCAGGCTGCTGGTGACTAGGAGCGGTTGCAACGGAGCAAGAATCCGGTATCCACGAATTCCCCGCCGGAATCGTGGGTGCAGACGGCGCAGTAGTTATCGAGCCGCCGTTTGAAGTGGATGTGGAGCTCGTGACGTTGCCACTGATAATCGGACCGGCCCTTGTCCGGGAGCTAACCGGCGACGAGCGAAGTGAGCGAGCGATCAGAAACGACTGTTCGCAGGGAGTGATCCCGACGTTGCCGCGCGGCACCGACTCCGGCGGCCACTACCGAATCCCGACCGTCAAGTACCTTGAGGCGCTCGGTATCTCGTACGAGATCAGGAGCGGGAATCGCCAGAGGTGACCTGATGGTGAAGTCGCGATCTGAAGTTTCACCTCCGGGCCGGGCAGAGCACGCCGAAGACAAGTGCTGTCAAACCGACGGCGAGATAAAGACTCCGAGTGATCTCAAAGTGGCGGCGCAGTACTACGCCGATCGCGGCCTCCCGGTGTTTCCCGTGAAACCTCGCGACAAGTGCCCGCTTGGCCGAATAGTGCCCCACGGCCTCAAGGAGGCCACGACTGATCACGAGCAGATCGCACGTTGGTGGCGCTCCGAGCCCAGGGCGAACGTCGCAATCCTGACGGGGATCGCGTTCGACGTGCTTGACGTAGACAGAGCCGGTTGGCCTTCCCTAGCTCACCTTGTCGAGCTGCACGAGCCTCTGGAGATTGGCCCGGTCGCGCTGACACCTGGAGGCGGGAGCCATTACCTATTCCGGCCGACCGGGCTTGACAAACCCAGTGAGCAGCTCAGGCCGCTGGCCGAACTCGAACAGCGCCGGGCAGCACTGCGGGAGTCGAGCATCGACGTGCCGGCGGTCGAGGTGTGACCGAACGCCCCGACGCTTTCGCCTCCTGCCGCGCTACTCGGCTGAGTTTGACTGCCGCTACTCCACCTGCAAGGCGACCGACACCGAGCGCGTGCAGATGTTGGCTCGCAAGATTGCGGGCAAGCGGATCACCTACCGGCCACTGACCGGGCGGGACTAGCTTAGCTAGCTCGTTTTTTGCGCTCGCTCCTCAAGTTCTGTCCAGGCAGCGAGCGCCCATCCTCGTAGACTGGAGCCAGGTGACCTCAGATGAAGACGTGACGGAAAAGGCTAGATCCGCCGCGTCAGAGCGAACGGGGGTCGAGAAGTGACAGACGCCGAAGACCTGGCCAGGGCTTGGCTGGAACAGTTGGAGTCCCAACGTGACGCTGTCCCCAGGACGATGGAGACGGTCTTCAACGCTCACCACGGCGAGTCAGTATCCAAAGTGCTGATGGCGTTGTGGAACGAGTTTGATGAGGCTGGCATCCTCGTAACCACAGAGTGGTTGCTTCCTTACGCAAGGATGATTTCGAGCGGACAGCGGCCGATGAGCGATCAAGGCCGGCCGAAAGACGAGGGCGGCAGGGACGAGTAGCGAGAGCCGCGGGGATCGCGACCTTACCCGTGGAGGCTGGTCGCCGCCGGACTGGCCGCCAGCTCGGCGTAGCGTTCGAGGTCGGCAAGCAGACGATCCTTGGCGCCCGACGGCAGCCATGAGATCTCGATCGCGTTGCGTTGCAGCTGTACCAGCTCGACCGGTCCCAGACCTGCCGCCTCCTGTACGGCGGCTAGGTTGTCTGTGACGTAGCCCCCGAAGTAGGCGGGATCGTCGGAGTTCACGGTGACCCGAATGCCGAGTTCGAGCAAGCGCTCGATCTGGGCTGTCTTGAGGTCGCCGGTCACCCACCGGTTCGATATCGGACATACGGTGAGCCCCAGCCCGCGACGCGCGAGTTCGCTGGTCAGTTCCTCGCTCTCGAGAATGTTCACCCCGTGGTCGATTCGGTCCACTCCGATGACCTCGAGGCACTGGCGAATGTGCTCGACTGTGTTCTGCTGGTCCACGTCACAGTGCATGGTGATCTGGTAGCCCTCCGATCGGGCGCGCGCGAATACCTTGGCGAACTTGGTCGGGGGGTTGTCCCGCTCGTCGGAGTCCAAGCCGACGCCGGCAATCCACTCCCGGTAGGGCAGGGACTGCACCAAGGTCGCCATCGCGTACTCGGCCGAGAAGTCGCGCAGAAAGCACATGATCAGCTGGGCGCGCAGGCCCAGTTGTTGGCGCGCGGCGACGATCGCCCGCCGCAGTCCACCAATGATCGTGTCGAAGGCGACGCCGCGAGAGGTATGCGCCTGGGGATCGAAGAACATCTCCGCGTAGCGAACATTCTCGTCATGGGCCCGTTGTAGGTATGCCCACGCCAAGTCGTGGAAGTCGTCCGCCGTCACGAGCACATCCATTCCCTCGTAGTAGCTGATGTGATGAAGGAGCGCTTGACCGCTCCCGTGTGACCGGATCGGTGGATACTCCGGCCGGCATGCCGAACAGCGGGAGGGGCTACAGGTGCCTCCGAAGCCTCGCGTCGAAAGCAA
>Ga0181533_1001255_pt1 | contig 33064 bp, 21 predicted proteins | sample PEATcosm2014_Bin_45_FD_119772 | JGI IMG/M metagenome (GOLD analysis project Ga0181533, IMG submission 119772) | Peatland microbial communities from MTU Mesocosm Facility, Houghton, MI, USA - PEATcosm2014_Bin11_60_metaG | ecosystem: Environmental > Terrestrial > Soil > Wetlands > Peat | place...
CGACCACAGCAGAGGAATCAATCTGCCCGCCGAAGATCAAGCCGGTCTTTCGGTCAAAAATCCAACGGAAGTTTGTTCCTGCCACGGTAATGCGGTCGCCGTTTTGCTGCAAAACGGGCGCAACAGACTCCGTGACCGTAGGATTGGTACGGTTGGTCCTTGGCGTGTCTATCTCAAACGTGTACGCATCCACGAGGTCGCCCCGTGAATCGAAGAACCGCAGGACGAGCTGACTCGATTTGCGAGCCGCGTCGTCAGCAGGGATGACAATCTCGCCCGAAGAACGCGGGCCAATTTCCGCCTTTGCTGTACCGGTCACTCCACCCAGGCTCCATTCAATGCGCAGTTCAGTAAGATTGGTAAAGTCATACCGGTTTTCTACTGGAATCCGGAAAGGTTGGCCGGCAGGGGGCAGGGCCAAGACGCGCTCCCGAATGTGCACGGGCGAATATGACTTCTTGACGTGCCAATATTCCGGTTTGGGGCGCCGCCACTTGTCCACCAGGCCCCAGTTGCCGTATCCCACTTTGACGAAGCCCGTCTGCTTATCCAGAAATCCCTTATACTTGGTTGCATCGTGGGCTGCGGGCGGGACATAAAAGTATTCATCAACCCATGCCCAAATCGCCGCCTCCGCCACTGCAGGAGTAACGTATATCGCCTCCCACATCGGCTCGATCGCCGTCCCCCAGTAATCTCGAACGCCCGGATCCGTTAGGAGTTCGCGCCGGTTGAAAGTGTTGACGTCACAATATTGGTCGAACGTCGTCGGCTTCTTTTTCTTAGGTGGCAGCGGCCGAATATCTGTCAGTCTTGGGTAGTGCACCGCGTCAAAAGAAATCGTGTTGCCGATCCACCCGTAAGCGAAGTTTGCGGGCCTGGTTCGATCCACAGCATTCAATAATCGCTGCATGCTGTCAAAGTTACGCCCCCAAGTTGCCTCATCCCCCATCTGCCAGAAAATGATGGAGGGGTGATTGGACAAACATTCCAACATTTCTGCTGCGGGCCTCAAGAAATAATCCAGGTACTTAGGATCATCGCTATAGCGGAAATCCGTCCAAACGAACGGAGCTTCCGACCCGACATAGAGCCCCATCTCGTCGCAGACATCCAAAAACTCCTCCGGGTCGGGGTAGTGGGAGGTGAAAACATGATTCATATTCGCCTGACGGATCAGACGCACATCTTCCTGCCACGACGAAGGCTCCACCGTTCTGCCCAGGAACGGGTGATACTCATGCCGCTCCACGCCTCGCAAGGTAAGGGGCCGCCCGTTTATCAGCAATTGCGTCCCCCGAATTTCCGCCTGACGGAAACCGACACGGAGTGTGACGGTTTCGAAAAGGGAAGCGCCGCCTTTTAAACTACACGCGAGAGTGTACAGGTGGGGATGCTCTGCCTCCCATTTCTCGGGTCGCGAGACAGGAATTTCCACCGTCTTCTCGATGACCTCGCCAGCTTTGAGGGGGGGTAGAGGGATCGATGCTGGGGCAAGCGCCACGCCCTTCCCCTCGGGAGCAGTGAGCATCAAGTTCAATGCGGATTCCGTAACGTCCTTGCCGCTTTCGTTTGCAATCCTCATGCTCAGCCGGAGGGTGGCGTTAACGTATTCTTTGTCAAAATGAGTTTCCACGTGGATCCGGGCAATGTTGACCTCAGGCACGGCGAAGAGGAGGATCTTCCTGGTAATGCCGCCGAGCGAATGCTGCGCATACATGTTCATCGCGGACATCTCATCAGAAAGCGTGTCGGAGGTAATGTGTAACGCAAATGTGTTCTCGGTGCCCGGCTGCACTACTCCCGTCACATCCAGCTCAAAGGGGGTAAACCCACCCTCATGGTCACCGACATGCTTGCCGTTCACCCAGACGTGTCCCAGGCTATACACACCATCACATCGCAACTTCACGCGTTTCCCTGCCCAGTCGGCAGGGACTTTTGCCGAACGCCAATAGCCACCAGCTCCTTTGGCTGGGACAAGGAAGCCTTGCATCGCCCATTCCCCTGGGACTTGGATAGGAAAGACGTCGGAAGTCTGGACACCCCCCCCTTCCCAAAATCTATCAGGAGGCTGGACCGTGAAATTCCACTGCCCCTTGAGATCAACCTGTAATTGCTCGATCCCTGTGACGGATGTTGGTCTCGGACTTAGACGGATGGTGGGAACAAATACTTCCGATAAACGGACGGCAGCTTCCGACTCTTGCCGGCCTTTACGGGCAACCACTCGTATCTCCTTGGTCCCTCCCGTCCGCCAGGCTGCCGGGATAGGAAGCTCAAATTTCCCTGAGGCATCAGTGACGGCCTTCCTAGGCGTTCCCCGGTCGTCCGAAGTAACGGACACCTGCGCGCCCTGAATCGGCATATAAATATTGTCCGTTACGGTCCCCACCAGGTGACCCAGACTGTCGTCGTTAGCTTCAATCAAGAGATTCTTGGCGAGTTCTGCATCGGTGGACCACAATTCAACCGCACTCACGACAACATTGGGACCCTCCACATGCTCGATGGTCAACTCCAGTGAATTTCCCTTCAGGGCCTGCTGGGGAACATCATATTCATACCAAGTGGGCTTTTGGGGCAGTGGGAGGTTCCCATGCAGCTCCACCCCATTCACCAAGGCCTTTTGTACCCTGTGCTCTCCGAAATATAGGATGCGCACCTTATAACGCGCTGAAGCTTCAAGTCCGGAATACTTGTAAACTACCTTCAATGGATCTTGGGTATAAGTGCGCGCCGTGTCGTCGATGGCTGCAACGCTCAGTGGCACCTCACCCCCATACGTCATGGGTTTACCAACAACCAAATGCCTATAGCGGTGGACGCCTCGCCAGTCATCAAGCGCAATGAGGTGAAAACCAGTAGAATCAGAGGCTAAGCTCCTAACCTGTGCCAAGTAAGCACCGCCGGAGATGAAACCTAACTTCTTGAAAAATACCCTTCGCTTCATATTATCCCCCTAGAAAAGATTTCCAAGGCTTAGAACCACTACCGAAAGTAGAATCGCCGCCATTCCACCGGCAAGTACTTTCTTTGTCCTGGAGGACACAGAGGTCCATTCCCCCGAAAGGATTCCCGCCACATTCGCAGCTATGAGGATTGACGCAACCAAGAGCACGAACCCCACCGAAGTCCCATACGTGCCCGTCAGAGTGGCCCCAATCCCGTAAAATAGAATCCCGCCCAGCCATAGCACCGCCATCCCCGTCGAGAGCGTGCATTCCTTTAACCACCCAGCGGCTCCGAATAAGTTCCATCTTCGATTTCGGGATAGCAAGAAACCGCAATAGAGAAAATTGGGAATAGCGCCTGCGCCGAGCACCAGTGCCCATACGCAATATGTGGCGGTCGCCGGATTGGCGCCCCATTGCAGACTCCTTTGGATGAGACCGCCGCCAAAGGCGAAGCCTAAGTTGAGGTTGGCTCCGAAGATCCCAGTGAAGGCCGCAATGGCCAGACCTGCGACAAAACTCCCTTTCCGAACCTCACTGAGGCCTGGCGAGGCACTTTGCTCCCTTTCCCGCCGTTTTCCCGCAACCGCGTAAAGAATGAGCCCCAGAAACAGAACCGGCAAGCTGGCCAGCAACAGAAGGCCGCGGGGACGAAATAACGCCGCACGGTCAAAAACCAGGAGGGGAACGAGGGATCCTACGGGAGTTTGTAGACCTTGAACAACCGCGAATGCGATCGCCATGCCTACGGCTTTGATGCTGAGCCCGAACGTCACTTGTGCGATACCCCACAAAAAACCAAATACCAGCGGATAAAGCACCAAACGCCATGGGGCGGAGCGGTACAGGTCACCAACATGGGGCACAAATCCTGCCAGCAACGCGCACGGTAGCACCAATAAGGCCAGCAGCGAAAAGATCAGCCAAGTGTTCTCCCACTGCCAGGAGCGCGAGAATTTCATGGGCAGCGCAAACAATCCGTTAGCAATCCCGCCCAAAATGATGATCGTTATGCCCAACCAGTAGTGTTCGCTCAAATTTTTTGTCCGTTCGTTGAAACAGGCGCGTAAATCTCAGCGCCCGGTAACGCGGACTTTTCCGTAGACCCACTAAAGGCCGCTCCTCGGACGGAGGCAGCGGCCAAGGTCCGGCCCGCTCGGAGGCAGGACAAGACCCGGTCGGCGGCAGGATCCTCCTGTCGCCAACTCGGATGCCGCCACTTCAACGCGTGGCGAATCGATCGGCAGAATCACCTTTGGGTGTCCCGTTGTCCCACTCATCTGGAGAGGAAGGAAACAGCCATCGACGCCCGTTCTTCAAGTCTCAGGCCTTCGCGTGGACAGCCACTAGGAGCCGCGGAGTTATCGCCCCCTCGAGTCGCTGAGGCGATAACTCCGCCTTGCCTCCTGTCGCCAAAGACTAAAAGAGCAGCTTCAGACTAAACTGGCCAACGCGCGACGCATTGGCGCTGGTGATGCTTCCGAACCCGCCTGAGGTAAAGGTCGTGATCGGGTCCCCCAAGTTCGCGCGATTCAGGGAATTGAAGAACTCTGCGCGGAACTGGAGCTTGAGCTGTTCGCGAAGGGGAACGTTCTTGGAGAGCCCCATATCCCAATCCCATTGTCCTGGCCCTTTTGTGGTATTTTTGCCCAGCATCCCGAACGTCCCGATGGCAGGCAGCGAAAAGGAACCAGGAACGAGCCAGTTGACGCAAGGTGCGGAGCTTCCGCACGCTCCAAGGCCATAAGTCGGGCCAGACTGCACTACGTGGTCCCCGCCCAGTCCCGTCTGTGATCGATCCGTCCCGGCGATCACGGTTACAGGGTCACCGGTATAGCCCGTCAGGATGCCCGTCAGTTCCCAAGTCCTCAAAAAGCCGCGTTCCCAGCGATTGGCCCCCGACAAGGCGGGCGTGACCCAAACGTAGGAAAGCGCGAAGTGGTTGGGGCGGTTCATCGTTGCATCGCCATAGTCCATCCGGTGTCGACCCGGATTATTCCACGGTAGAGTGGAATATCCCGAGTTGCCGCCCAAGGCATACTCGGGAACATTCTCATTCGGCTCGTCATCGAGGCTTTGCGACCACACATAGTTTGCCGAAAGAGTGACTCCATGCGAAACCCGCTTATCCGCGCCCACTTGCAGGGCATTGTAGTTCGCATTGACACCAAAATCCGGGACAGACAAGCTACCATAAGGCTGGAAGGGTCGCCGCGCGGTTGTGCTCAGGGTGCTTCCCGGAGTGTAAATAGCGGCGTTGTATTGGAGGTCATCTTCGATGTGGTTCGTCTCGGAGCCAAGATAGGCTACCCGCACCAGCCAGGTCGGAGTCAGTTGCCGTTCCAAGGTCAGGTTCCATTGATAGTCGATGGGAACCTTAAATGTGCTGCCGGGGGTAAAAGCGACAGCCAGCACGGGGTAGGGGAGGAAAGAAAAGTTTGGGGAAGGGACAAGCGAAGCTGGGAAGGGGTTGGTAATCCCCAAGTAAGGGTTGCTGAAAGTCCCTTGCAGAGTAGTGCTAACGGTCTGATCAAAGGGGTCTTCGGACGTGAAACGATTGTTAAAGATACCGTTTATACGTGCGTTGTCAAAGATTCCCGCTCCCCCCCGAAGGCTGGTTTTCCCATCACCAAACACATCGTAAGCAAATCCCACACGGGGGGCAAAGTTGGTATATTCCCCTTTTATACCTCGATCCGTGACACCATGTTCGCCGGGAAAAAACTCTCCCGGCGGTGCATTCACGTAGACTGTGGACACCACACCACTCGCCCAAGCGACAGGGTCGAAATTCGACATGTGATGATTCACGGCATTCCAAGCCATAGTGGGCTCATATCGAAGTCCGAAGTTGAGCGTCAGCCGCCTGGCGACATGAAAAGTATCTTGAGCGTAAAAGCCCATGAAGGTGTTGCGATTCATGATGCGGTCGCCAATACCCTGCGTGAACCCGTCCAGGTATCCGAGAAGGAAGCTGGACAGCATGAAGCCGGTGGGGAGAGCGTTAAAGGTATACGACCCTCCGGCCGAACACGTGTCTTCGAGGTCAATGCGGCTACGCTCGACATTGAAGCCGAAGCCGAGGGTATGACGCCCGCGAACCCAGGATAGATCGTCTGTCCCATTGAGGTCATTGTACACAGTATAGCCCCCACACCCGCCGCTAGGGTCGAAATAGCCCGGGGCGTTGATGGCTTGAATTATCTTCACGCTGGGCTGGTAGACAGCGGAACCGAGACTATTAGGGGTGGGTGCGCCTGGGTAGCCGTATCGATAGGAATGCCTGCGAGTAAAGTTGAAATAGGCTTCATTCACCAGGGTCGGGCTGAAGGTGTGAGTCTCGTGCAGCAGGGCGTTTGTGCCGCCAAATTGCTCGCCAGTCGTATAAACCAGGATATTCGTCGGCTGGAATTGCGGCGCTTGGTCGAAAAAGTCGCCAAAATAACGCACGGTCAAGCGGTCATTGCTGCCAAAGGACTGGTCAAATCTGCCGAGGTACTCATTGTAGCCTGTTGCCGAGGGCTTGGCGTAGAACACTTCCCCGTTGCCGAGGGTGGGGGCCGGGAAGTAAGTGGTAAGATTGAGGGAAGCCTTGTCGAACAGGCTCGTGGGAATCTGGTTCCCAACGAAAGGCACACCGGCGTTATTAGTGATCTGGACCGCCGAATGTAGTGGATTGTTGGGATTACTTGCGGTCAGCTCGGCTGAGAAATCGCCGTTGAGATCAGAGGCCGTGGGCACGAAGCCGACGTTTCCATTGGTAACATCTCTGGTACGTGTTCCCTGATAACTGAAGAAGAAAAAGGACCGGTTGCGCCCATCATAAGCACCTGGGATAACGACAGGTCCGCCTAACGTGCCGCCAAACTGATTCTGGTGGAGCAAATCGTGGGTGGCCGCGAAGAAAGTGCGCGCGTTGAAGTGAGGATTGCGGAGGAATTCAAACACGTCGCCATGCAAGGCGTTTGTCCCGGACTTCGTCACGATGTTGACCAGCGCTCCGGAGTCCTCCCCGAACTTGGGCTGGTAGTTGTTCGTCTGGACGCTGAACTCCTGGAGTGCGTCGGGGTTAGGATAGGGCATATTCCCATTTGAGTATTGGTCGAGATTGGTCGCGCCATCCAGGTAATACGCTGTGAAACTGGCGTAATTCCCGTTCGTGCCAATGGCGAGGGTGGTGGGGAAAGCGGCAGTCTGATTGATAGAGTTAGTGTAGTAAGCAGAGGGAGTAGGTACCGTCATACTTCCGGGCGTTAGAAGTAACAGGCTGGCGGCATTGCGCCCGTTCAGCGGCAGCTCGACAACCTGAGTACTGTTAATGACTTCTCCCACCGTCTGGGTAGTCGTATTGACTTGCAGCGCAATACTGCTCACCGTCACTTGCTGCACTTGCGAGCCCAACTCTAACGTGAGGTTTGCCGTGCCGCTTTGATTGGCCTGCAACACGATCCCTTTTTGGATGAGCGTCTTGAATCCCCTGGCCTCCACGGTGAGCGTGTAGCTGGTCGGCCGGAGGTCCGGGATTGCGTAGTACCCCTGCTCGTTGGAGACCACCGTTCGGGCCACCACGCCCGTCTCCGATTCGGTGGCCGTCACTTTCGCTCCCGGAACCACGGCACCGGTCGGATCCGTGATGGTGCCCACGACGCCCCCTAACACTTGGGCGCGCGCGGAGGCGGGAAAAATAGCGAGGAGCGCCGCGAATGCCAGTACCAGCCACCCGACAAAAGCGCTAGTCGCGCTAAACCTTGTTGAAACCGCATCCCTTGGATTCATCTGCCGTGCCATTTGGTTACCCTCCTTTTATTTTTTTCAACGACTTATTACAGCTATTTATTACAGCTATCGAAATAGTGCCTCGCACCGGTACCCAACACGCAAAATCGCTGACGATCGCCTCTTAGCGGACCGGCGCGTCAACAGAATTCTCCTGGAAGCGAACAATGACGGCCGCCAACTCCGCCACCTCACCGAGATCAAGGCTAATGGCCCCCTCACTTGCATTGCCTTGCCAGGAAGTTTGCCTCCAGCCCTCAGGGCGCACCACCCAGCAGCCCAGAATGTGCTGCCGTGGAGGCACAGGAATGCTGACGACCACGCGTGGGGCCGGAGTGATCGCGGGCTTCGGGCCATCCCAGTAATAGCCCACGTTGCGCAGCGGTGCATCCCACCCGGAACGGTTGGCGATGATTACGGTTCGCGCCTGCCCCCCTGCGGCCAGCCCGTCATACCCCACCACCGCGGCCGCCTCCAGTCCCTCCGCTTTGATCCCTTCCAGGACGGGCCCTGGCTCAAGCAACTCCGGATTCATGGCCATGCCCTCATAAAGGGTGCGAGTGATGGCGGCGGAGACGGGACATTGCTCGAAGAACACGCCGCCGTCGTGAGTGGAATTTCCCACGCAGAGGTCGTCGGTGGCTTTCCCCGCCAGCAGGTAGCTCAGCCGCAGCAGGTGGGCTTCCGGTGATCGCCGCGTGGGGTCATTCATGTACATCACCGGCGTCTTTGAATCTTCGGCGCTCCGGTAGAAACGCGAGTACCAGAATATTTCCTCAGGCGAATTGATTCCCTCTTGCTCCATCTGAACGGAGTTCACTTCCGGCCAGCGGCAGATTTCTGCATCACGGGGGTCTCTCCATTCCTTTGCTGAGCCCAGGGTCTCCCGCATGGCAGGCCCGGGGTTGTCTTGAATGAATTGATCGGGCCTCACCGAGAGGGTGGCCTTGAAGATCCGATGCGCCATTTCCGCCTCGGAGCCATTCACGTAAGACGTGTTATCAAAGAAATAGCCATCGTAGCCGAAGCGTCGCATACCGTCGGTCAACTGAGTTACCAGGTGTTGCTCCCACCGCGGGCTAGTAGCTCGACCGCGGAAATTGATCGTATCTTGTGGAAAGGGCCAGCGGCGGGCATTGAGGTCCACATCCTCGGGCCCCAAAAGGCCGGCGGCGTGGGCTCGCTCGTACTGGGACTCTTGCAGGTTACGAAGGTTAGCGTAAACGGTGACAGTGATCCCACGCGCATGGCATGCCTCGATGAATTCCCGCAAATGGCCACCGCTAATCCGCACCGCGCGACCAATGTCGCCTGTCTGACAGCCTTCGGCGCCATCCCAGTAACTGTTAACCGGCCCCGTGTATTGCCCGTTGTAAAACACATTGCGCAGCAACACGGCATTAATGCGGGCATCGACGAAGCGATCCAATACTATGTCCACGTCACGGTCTGGATACAGCTCGGCGATATTGGCCATCCGAACTTGCTGCGAAAGATCTTGCGGCCGACGAAGAACTTCGATCGGAACGGGTGACGCTTCAACGGAGACATTTCCATCGAGGAGACGGGCTGTAATCAGATAGCCGCCACCGGCCGCTTGAGGCGCGGACCACGTCCAAATACCGCGGAGACGCCGCTTGGAAATCGGCTCCAGTACCGCGCGCTGGGGAAGGCCAAGCTTTCCTCCCCTGTGTTGAACCTGTACTTCAGCAATCCCCTGCGCTAGAGCGGATGCCTCCGTGGTGACCTCAAGATCGACTTGGACGTTATCCCCAGGGGCATAGGTGAAGTGGTGAGGCCAGCATCGCAAAGCCACCGAACCACCCACGCGCTCGGGCTCCCCTACTTCCACTCGCGGAGGCCGACGGTAAGCTTGGGCAAGCCGAGCTGCGGTCGATTCGTCAATCTTTCCCCAGGCAAGGCGACACCGAAACTCGTAGGCGTTCCGACCCCAGTCGGGGCCGGCGGCCCAGCCCCAGTTCAGGCGGTAGTAAGAGCGTGCGAGGGCCGCAGTGAGCCCTTCGCTCGCGTCACCTCCCAGAAGGGAGCGCGTTGGGCCCTTTTGGCTTTCTGGGACGGTGATGCTTTCAGTCCGGCCCACAAAGTAAGAGAGATCATAGCCGTCCAGCGCGTACGCTGACCAGGGGATGAGGAGCATCGTGGCTTCGTCTGCTCCGCCCACCATTATCCAGTCGCCGGCCGGAAGCATCAATCCACCCTGCCAATCTCCTCGTTTACGCTCCGCCGGGTCGCTCGCGTCACCTCGCGCCTGCCACACAAAGCTGTTGCGCAGGCTCGAGCCAAGGAGCAAGGCAAGGCCTTCGACCTCGAGGGGAATACCATCTTTCCCCGCATGGACAAATGTAATGAGGTCACACAAAGCATAGGGACGCTCGGTCGCATCCTGATTGGGCAAATCATAGGAGTGAATCTGCCGGATTTCATACCCCGCTCCATAAGCCCCATGACTGAGGGTTCGCTGATAGTCAAGAACAGTTGACTCAGCCCCAGTCATACGTCGGAAAACCCGCGCGGTCTCATCCTTTTCTAAAGGCAGATGGCCCCCGGTCACACCATTGGGCGCGCTAAGGTCGCCGATCGCGATCCGGCTCCAAGCTGTGGCTGCATCGGCGAGAGGAGTCCCGCCAATCGTTGGCGAGGGATAAATTCCGTAAGTCGGATGGGACACCCAGCGGATGCCCGCCCCGGACGTCCCAACGTCTAATGCATCGATGCTTTCCTCGCCGACGGGTCCGGGGGTCACTGCTCCGGGCGCTCCCGAATCGTCAAGCAATTCAAGCACGAAACGGGCCCGACCCCCAGGGAGGAGATGGAGCGGGAAGGAGATCTGACACCACCGCACGATTCCCTTCCGCGTTTGAGCTCCGTATCCCGCACTGAACGGAGCCAACTCGCCTGTTTCTTCGTTTCTTAGACGAAGGGCCGCTGCCGCACAATGGGCGGGTAACGACACACCCACGGTGATTCGTTCTCCCTTCCAGCCCACTCCTGCGCGCTCGGTTATCCGCAGCGGCACACGCCAGCGGCCACCCCTTTCTGGCACCGGAGCGCGAGCGCCTTTGGGCCCACCCAACTCCATGACTGCCGCGATCCCCATAACTTCCAAAAATCCTCGTCTAGAAAGAGAGGCATCCTTCATCGCCAAACGACCGTCCATGGTTTCCTCCTCGGTGGGGTGGGTCGCGTCAGCAGGCGCCTCTTAGGATGACCGTCACCAAAGTCATAGATCGCTTTATCATCATCCTTTTTTCCCTCCAAGAGCACTTCGCATGAAAGCGAGGCTAAAATATGATATATCACCAATGCCGTCAAGGTCCATTCTGACCGGCCGTTTTCACGAAAATGCCATAATAGAAACTTTTAGATTTCGCGGAGGATCAATCATGACAGACTTCCGAGTGCACGATCGTCGGGACAATTAGAAAGTGGGAGACCCTTATGACCACAAAGATAAACCTTTCCTACGTCACCTTCTTGGCCGCTACGGCCGCGCTGGGAGGCCTGCTCTTCGGGTTTGATATCGCCATTATCACTGGCGCTGGCCCGTTCATTACGGAGTATTTCAAGCTTAATGACCTGAGCCTCGGCTGGGCGTTCAGCTCCCTTCTGTTCGGTTGCGTCCTCGGTTCGATTTTCGCGGGGCGGATTACGGACTTCTACGGCCGCAGAAAAGTTCTGCTTTGGGTGTCGTTGCTGTTTGTCGTGACCTCGGTGGCTACTGGGGAAGCCCCCAGCTTTACCTTCTTTGTTGCCGCACGCTTCATCGGGGGGCTTGCCGTAGGCGGCGCCTCTATCCTTTCTCCCATGTATGTCGCGGAAGTGTCCCCACCCTCCCTACGAGGACGAATGGGTACGCTCTACCAGTTGTCGATCGTTATCGGCGTGCTCATATCGTATAGCATCAACTACCTGCTTCGGAATGCCGGAGCCTCAAACTGGCGCTGGATGTTCATCACCGGGGTGATTCCTTCGCTGCTCTTCTTTGTCCTGCTGCTTCGCGCGCCAGAGACTCCGCGCTACTTGTTTATGGCGGGGAGGCCGCAGGAGGCCTCCACGATCCTCGAGCGAATCTCCGGACGGGAGACCGCCGAATTCGAAATCGCGGAAATGCGGGCCGGCATCGCGGAGAAGAACCCGGCATGGCGCGCGTTGTGGCAGCCGGGAATTCGCCGCGCGGTGGTGATCGGGTTCTGCCTGGCCATCCTGGTGCATGTGTCCGGGATCAATACGATCATCGACTACGCTCCGGCCATCTTCAAATCGGCGGGCTGGAAGATTGACGCGGCCCTGTTTTCCACTTTCATCGTCGGCCTCACGAACTTTGTCTTCACGATGGTTTCGTTCGGGATGATCGACCGCTTCGGCCGCAAGCCGCTTTACATCATCGGTTCGCTCGGCATGGCCGCCGCTCTGCTGCTCCTGACCTTGACCGCGCTAACCGGCCGATTCCATGGTGCCATGGTATTGGTGCTCATCATGGCGTACTTGGCGTTCTTTTCCTCCTGCATCGGACCGGTCTTCTGGACGCTGGTCCCGGAGATCTTTCCCAACTACATCCGCGGTACGGCGATGACGGTACCCGTGCTGACCCAGTGGATCGCCAATGCCATGGTCGTGCTCTTCTTTCCGCTGGCATTCCACCAGATCGGCAAGGCGATTACCTTTGGATTCCTCGCGGCCATGGCCCTGGCGCAAGCCCTCTTTATGTGGTTTTTTGTGCCCGAAACCAAGAACAAGCCGTTGGAGGAGATAGAGGGGTTCTGGAAAGCGGACGCCGCGTCTGGACCTGGTCTGGACCGGCGGACCAAGGACGTCGTCGTCAAAGCATGAGCTGCTTTAAGCGCCTTACCGGAAACTGACCCTCTACCGTTCTCTGCAAGTCCTTGCGTTTTGGCGTCTCCGATTTCTGGAGTCCGATGGACTCCATCGGAGTCCTGTAATCGGACTTGGCGTGAGGTTGTTTATTTTTTCACTGCTTCGTTAATCTTGGCTCCCTGCCCACTCTTCCTAGGAGTGGATTTTTCTCGCGTATCAAGCGAGAATCCTTCCCACGGTTCTCAGGAAGAAAGGTGACTACACACACATGCTGCTCTCGATGCGATGCTGTCTTACCGTACTGTTCATCACAGTTCTTGCGGGTGGGGTCCTCGCCACCGATCCGACGCCGGTGCAAAAGGCCTGGGATATTTTGGACGCGGGGGTGAAGGAAAAGAGCTTTGCCAAGCGCCATGATGCGATCCACGCTGTGGGACTTTTGGCGGGTGACTCGAAGGCCGTGGCCATGGCTGAAAAAGCCTTGGAGGACCGCGCCCCGGAAGTTCGCGAGGCGGCAGCGACCACCTTGGGGGAATTGCATTCATCCTCGCCGATCCCGAAACTGGAACTCGCGCTTAAGGACAAAGATATCACCGTGGTTCTGGCGGCTGCACACTCTCTGTGGTCGCTCCAGGACAAACAGGCTTATGAGGTCTATTACGAGATTCTGCTAGGTGAACTCAAGGCCGGACCAGGCTTGATCGCCGGGCAGGAAGAAATGTTCAGAGACCGCAAGAAGCTTGCGGCGTTTGCATTCGAGCAAGGAATTGAGTTTAACCCATTTGCCGGCATCGGGTGGGGGATCATCAAAACACTCCATCAGGATGATGTGTCGCCGGTGCGGGCGGCAGCCGCGAGAGTTTTGATCGATGACCCTGACCCGCGGAGCGGCCAGGCGCTGGTAAAGTCCTGCTCCGACAAAAGCTGGATTGTCCGTGTGGCCGCATTGGACGCACTGGCGCGGCGCGGCGACCAGGCCTTCCTCAAGGATATTGAACCGCACACGGCCGATGAGAAAGACAGGGTGCGTTACACGGCCGCTGCCGCCATCATCCGGCTGAGCGGTGCACCGCCACGAGTTACACCCCCCGGCGAAAAAACCAAGCCCCAATGAAAACGCAAACATTTGCCTGCAAGCGCATGTTGTGTCAGATTCTCAACTGGGTGGCCTCGCCACAGGTATCAACCGACCTCCTGAGACCCGGTACACCACTCCCTGCCAGCGAACCCGGCTCCAAAACAGGCTGATCACCCAAAGCACGAAAGCGAACGCGTCCCAAAGGGGCACCAGCCACCACCGGCGCTTCAGCAGATCGTCATGCAGTCCCCAGATGCCCATCGTCCACATCGCGGCCATGCGCAGAATCAGGTACGCGGCCACAAAACTCCCCGCCAGTAGGCGTGTGGGCGCAACCAACACGGCCAGAACGGTCCACGGCAAGCCCTGAGCAAAAATATACCCCACGTAGCCCAGGGGCCGGGCTTGGCGAGCCATAATGGCCCAGCGCAAGCGTTGAATGAAGAACTCACGCAAGCTCTGGAGAGAGCACCAGGTCTTGACCGAAGCATCGACCAATTCCACTCGATGCCCTCGCGCGGCGGTGCGGCGGCCGAGCTCGTAATCATCCGCAGCCTCGTCGGCAAGCGCCTCAAACCCGCCGATTTCCGCCAGGCCCTCGCGTCGGATCGCCACCGTGGCGCCCAGCGCGAAGTGCACTCCTTCCAGTTGCCGGGCCATCAGGACGGCGGGCATGAAATCGGTGCTGAGGGAAATGGCCTCCAACTCCGGCCAAAGAGAACGCACGGGAATTCCCGTGAACATACTGGTGACCACGCCGACCTGCGGGTCGCGAAAAGGCGCCGCAACCGACCGCAAGTAGCCCGGTCCGACGCGAATATCGGCGTCCGAAAGCACCAGGAAGTTGTGCCGGGCAGCGCGCGCCAATCCACAGAGCTTGTTGACCTTGTCATTGGAACCGATCTTTTCGGGCGTCACCAAAAGGCGAATCGGCAACCCAGGGAAATCGGCGATGAGCTTGCGGATCACGGGGATGGCGGCGTCCTGCTCATTCGTGACTGCAAACAGAATCTCGTATTGCGGATAATCCTGACGGCAGAAGCTGGCAAAGTTTTCGTAAGCTTCGGGATCCAGCCCGCGAACCGGCTTGAGGACACTTACGGGCGGGGTGAAGTCGCCAGGCGCCGCGTTGTGGCGCCGGAAGAAGCTGCGGGCCGCGAAGATGATCAGTAAGTAGCATAATGAGGGCAATATCGCCGCGGCGAGAATCGCCCACCTCAACCCAGTCAAAACCAATTCGCGCTCCTTCTACCCAAAACACACCAGCGCCACGCCTATGGAGACCAAGCCGATTCCCGCCCAACGCAGAGGCGTCAACTGCTCACCCAGGAAATACTTGCCCCCCAACGCGCCGGTAACATAACTCAACGCCGCGGCGGGAATCACAAAGCTCACCGCCTCCCAGGAAAGCAAAGCGAGCAGGGAACAAAACGCCAAGGCCATCTGCGCAATGCCGATCCACATCCAGGCCTCGCGGAAAGCTCGTCCCAGAAAACGCAAAATCGCCGCCGGGGCAAAACTGTGCACTTCCCCCAGACGCTTCATCGCGTGGGCCACGGCGAGATCACCGCCGGTACCGGCAAGCACCAAGACCGCGAGAGCAAGGGCAGTGCGCATGTTCAATCCTTCTTCGTGGTGTTCGGGGGCGTACGCCCTACGAACACCACTCCCAGGCAGATCAGCGCCACTCCCACCCAGCGCAACCCCGTCACACTTTCACCCAACACGAAATGCCCCAGCAGAGGAATCACGGCGTACATAGTTGCGGTGGCGGGCAAGACATAGCTGAAGTCCGCCCAAGACAATACCAACATGAACGCCGCGAGATACAGCAACATGCTGACAATGCCGAGCCATATCCAGGCGCTGGTAAAAATGGCTATAAATGCTGAATGCAGCGCCGCCGTCGACCAACCCTGAAGCGCGCCGATGCGCTTCATTCCGATGCTGAAAAATAAATTTCCTGCGGAACTGAGAGCTACGAGCAGCGCCACCAGGATTGAAGTCTTAATGGTAGGGGTTTTGCGTGATGTCATGAATGCGAGGTCTGGGGTTCGGCGCGGAGATGGAAAGGATTTTTTTTGCGCTCTTCCGGCTCGTCCTTTCGGGTTAGGAGATCGCCCGGCTCGAACCCAATAGTCGCCAAGCGGGCTGACGTGCCTATCTTACTCGAATCGGGTCAATCAAAACAGTGTTCGTCTCGACACGGGGAGCTTAGGGTTTGGGCCAGGCTTTCTGAAAAAATCTCAGCCAGTTGCCGTGCATGATGCCTTCGATGTCGGCTTCCTTATAACCGCGTTTCCTGAGCAGACCCGGGACCATCTGCAAATCCGCGATGGTATTCAACTCACGCGGGGATTGTTCTGTGCCGAACCCGCCATCCAAATCACTGCCGATCGCCGAATGCCGCGTATTGCCTGCCAATTGGCACACATGGTCGATGTGGTCGATGACACGCTCCATGCTCACCAGGGAATTGTCGGTCTCGCCAGGCACATACTTGGGGTGGAGCATCCAGGAATCAAAGACCGCGCCGATCACGGCATCGCGCTCCACCAGGGCGCGAATCTGCTCGTCGGTAAGCTGCCGATCTCCGGGCACCAGCGCCCGGCAGTTGTGATGGCTGGCCAACACCGGGCCGTGGTATATCTCCAGGGCTTGCCAGAAGCTTTCATCCGCCAAGTGGGTGACGTCCAGGATCATTCCCACCGCTTCCATCGCCACCAATAGCTCCCGCCCTTTCGACGTCAGTCCCCCCGGCGCACCTGTTCCGTGGGCGTAGTAGCTCACTCCAAAGTGGACCGGTTCAACCACGCGCAATCCGCGCTCCCACCAGAGTTCGACCTGGTGGGGTTCGAGAATGGGGTCAGCGCCCTCCATGGCAAGGATGTATCCGAGGGGCGTTCCGCTGCCGCCTGCACGCTTCCACTCCGCCACGTGTGCTTCCAGCGCCGGCCAGTCGCGAAGCGTGCGCATGTGCCCCAGTGACTCCATAAGGCGGTAGTACTCCACCTGGCCCACGCCCATCGCCGAAGCAATTTCCCGGCTGGGGTAGTCCAGCAAAGGATCTTTGAGTTGGCTCGAACGCGCCAACACCGTCGCCAAACACACGGCCACGCCGGCTTTCTGCAATTCCGGGAATGACACCGTGTTATGGCCCCGCTTGCGATCGTTTGTGCCTTCTTCCGAGCGGCGGATTTCCTCGATGCTCTTGGTTAAGTCGCGCTTCCAGTTGAGGGCATTCCAGGATAAATCGAGGTGCGAGTCGATGATCATCATGTTGGTTTCAAAGGTTCCTTTAGAGAATAGCGCGGATTCCTTACCAGCACGCGAGGCTTTCGCCATGCAGGCGTTGCTTTACCGCATAGATGAAACCCGCTCTGGCAAGCCTAACACGAAATCGCGGCGGAAGGTGGGGGGTCAATTCAATGGCGTGGCGGCGAGTTTATCCGTCAACTGATGGACCAAATGGCGGCGTAAAGGCGCCTCTAATTCAAATTGACCCACTGCCCGGCGGAAGTATCAATTGTCAATCCCAAGCCGTAGCAATATACTTCGCTTGTTCCTAGCCCCGTAAGTCTTCAGGTTTCGAACACGTTTTTTTCACCGATTTGTCATGCTACTCATAGATCCGCAGGAGGTGAACCTTGAACCACCCACCGTTTTCCCTCACCACTCAAAGCCGCTGTTGGGCGCTTGGCTTATTGATCGGTTTAGTTTGGGGGGTTGCTCCCGGCCTCGCGCAGGTCTCCGCGCCTTCCGGCCCTTACACGTTTGTGAGTGATTCCGATGGCGGCAAGGCTGGCAAGGGGAGTTTCGTAACCCTGACGTTCACCAACAACGGCACTGCCATTTTCAACGCCATCAAGCCCGGCGAGAATTTTATCGATAGTGGCACCTTCCGTGTTGCCCGTGGCCTTATCTCCATCTCTCTCCCCCAACTCGATATCAGTGTCACCAACAAGCCTTACACGCTGACCGGTACGACCTTGGTCCTTCCCTTCAAAGTTTTCTCCGAGGGAGCGGGAACGTCCACCTGGTCGGCTCCCAATCCGGGAAGCGGCAACACGGGACCCGGCACGGGTCCTGGTCCCGGTACTGGACCCGGCACGGGTCCTGGTCCGGGCACAGGTCCCGGTACTGGCCCTGGCACAGGCCCCGGTCCTGGTACTGGCCCAGGTCCCGGTCATGGTTCTGGCCCCGGCCCCAATCCCAATCCCGGTCCTGTTCCCAATCCCAATCCCAACCCCTACCCTGCGAGTGGTCCGGCCGCCAATCCTTATGTTGGCGACTGGATTGGTGAGGGATGGAGCTGGGAAACGCGCTTCCGGCGATCGAGCAAAGAATTCGCCAGCGATATGACCCGCGGCGCGTCCAACGCCATTGAGGCACGGCAGCAAGTGGATGGGATCGTGATGGAGTTGGTGGCCAAGCATGCGACGGAGTTTACCTTCACGGTTGATCCTTCCGGAAACATCACGGGGGAGGGCGAAATCGTCTACGACCTTTCGCCGAACCTGTGCGGAGTGGCGGCGCTCACCAAGCAAGTGAACGAAGCTGTGAACATGATGAAAATCATTCCCCAGATTTTCAGGTTCGCGGTGGAACTCGGGACGCAAGCCATCAACTCATACAACAAGGACTTGATCGCAAGTGAAGAAGAACTGAAAGAGACCATGGACGAATTGTTTGAAGCCGGCAAAGAGCTGAAACCCGGGTTCGGCAAATACGCGGGGAACGCCGGAAAGGGCGAGGCGGCGGTGGAGGAATCGATCGGCAAAGCGTTTCACGACATGGGAGCATCACAAGATTCTCGCGCCCTGGGTCTGCTGAAAATCGTCGAGCGCTGCGCGCAACCGCTGCTGGGCACGCCACACGGATACCAGATTGTGGGCGGCCTGCCTTGCGACATCCTGAGCGCCCCCCCGGTCAAAGCCGAGATCGAGGGTGTGGCCGCGACCGCCCTCAAAAAGGGGGCAGAACAGCTCCTGAATACTCTCGGGGTCCGGATGAAGGAAAAGATGGAAATTCTGGACCGGGTCGAAGAAAAGGAAATGGTAGGTTGCAGCGCCGTCGGCCCCACCAACTTTGAACAGATGAAAGAGGCGATGATTGACAAGTTCAAGGAGGCGGGGATCGAGGCGGCGTCCCAGGTGGCGACAGGAGGTTTCAAGGCGATGGAGTTCCCGACCGAATTGGTCCTCTCGATTCCGGGGGTGACCCAGGTTACCTATTGGTACAAGGGCTTGGCCAATGGGCCCGAAACGAGGCAGTTCAAGATCAAGGGGCATATGGACGGGACGGGTTCAACGGCCAAACTCTACCTCGCGATGGATGGCGACGTCTCTGACGGCCCCAAGGATCTGACGGTGAAATGGATGGTGAATTACAAGTGGGACAAGGGGACCTACCCTACCTACTCACCTTTTCTCGCCGGCCCCGGAGATGCCAGCACTTCTGGCTATGTGAAGACTTATGAGCAGGAATCCTCTAGCTCGGAAGGCGGGGAGGGCAAAGGCACCAAGCAAGCTTCGGCCAAACCGGTCACGGTGCAGAAGTCGGACTATGTCCCGACGCCGTTTGCAACCTTTCATGAGCAAGGTGAGCATCGGGATGGGAAAAAGCCCTGGCGCGAGTACGAATACTTCTGGTATGCGCACAAGATCACTGAACCTGCTCCGTCCCAGAAGCAGTGAGTAAGGTAGCTCCTCAATGCCCTGCCCTGTCGAAGTCGGTGTAGGGCGGACCTGTTCTCTAGGTCCGCGGCTCGTCTCGGATGGGCAAGGGAAAGCCGCGGACCTAAAAAACAGGTCCGCGCTACACTTCCTCGGCCCGAGTTTCTGCCCATCATGGGCAGCCGAAAGGCTGTCAAGGCTCAGGATGAGAGCAGGGGAGATTTTTTGTAACTTATAGAGCCCAAGGAGCATAAAGATGACGAATGCCGATTCACCCTTTCTCGGCCGTCGCGACATGGCCAGGAGCGCCTTACTCGGGGGCGCTTCATTTCTCTTGGGCGCACAGAGCCCCGCGTGGGCGGAAGGGCCGACGGTCAGCCAGGAACACATCAGCGTGCGAGAGTTTGGCGCGACCGGCGACGGCAAGACGGACGACACCAAGGCAATTCAACGCGCCCTGGACGCCGCGGGGGAAGTGCGGGGAGCAGTATTCGTGCCGCCCAGCGTGTATCTTTGCGCGGATCTCCAGATGCGGCCGAACACCGCCTTGGTGGGCGTCCCGACGTGGAATTATGGCGGGCCCGGCGGAACGGTTCTGCGGCTCGCGAGTGGCGCTGCCAAGTGCCTCCTCAACATCGCGGGGGCTGCGGGCGCCACGATGGATGGGCTGGCGGTCGATGGCGCCGGCCTGGGCAAGGGCATTCACGGAATCTTTCTCGACAAACCGGACTATGGGAAGCACGAGGACGCCTTCCGCATCGAGCGCTGCCAGGTGGCGCGCTTCACCGGCGACGGAGTGAGCCTTGCGCATGCCTGGTGCTTCTCCGTCCGGCACTCGATGCTAGCCTTTAATCAGGGCGACGGCCTGAGCCTGCGGGGTTGGGATGGGTTCCTCAGCGACAACTGGTTTTCCGGAAACCAGCGGGCGGGCTTTGGGGCGCGCGACGAAAATGCGTCGGTGACCTTCACCTGCAATCGCGTGGAATGGAATGGGCAGGAAAACCTTTTGATTACTGGTGGTGACGGCTACCAGATTACGGGAAACTTTTTTGACCGCGCGGGAACCTGCGGAATCGCTCTGCGCAATGGCCGCCGGCGTTGCTTTCAGATGACCGTGACTGGGAATTACTTCAAGCGGAGCGGCAAGCGGGCGGACGCCGCCAGCTACGACTCATCCCATATTTTTATTGAGGGAGCAGAAGGCGTCACCTGTGTGGGCAACAATCTCCACGTGGGGCGCGACGACGGCGGCGGTGGAGTGTGGAGTCCTGCTTACGGCATCGTGTGCAAAAACCTTCAGAACTGCGTCATCGCGAACAACGTGCTGCATGAAGGCGCCCTGCGGCAACTCATTCTGGACCAGGGCGGTCACGGCGAAGGCGTGGTGCTCAAGGACAATCCCGGGAGCCTGTTCAAAGTCCCCGAGCAACCTTGACTTCTCCCCTGTGTCCAGCAGGAAAAGGGGGCATGTTCATCGGAAGGGGCTCGCCACATCAAATTATGGCCCGCACCTACCCGCCCATGCTGAACTCCACGTCATAGTCCGCATCGAACCGCATGCTTTCACCCGGCTCCAGGCGCCGTTTCTCCGACCACAGGACCAAACCCACGACGTTTTGGTTCTTGGCTCCCCAACGCACGAAGCAGCGTTCCACTTGCGCTTGGGTGAAGCGATTGGTCAACATGAACCCCGCCCGCCGGTCAACGATCCGCCATTCACCATCGGGCCGGCTAGTACCGGTGTAGGTGTCGGCCCCCACCGGCTCCAGCTCCGGGTCGATCAATTTCTTCTCGATGGTTTTTCCATCTTGTCCGGAAAATACGATGCTCACATCGTCCATCTCTTCCGACGCCAAGCCTTTTGTGGGGCTCGCATCAAAGCGCGATTGCAGCGCCACCTCGATTGCGGCGTTCCCCACATTTTGCACGAGGGTTTCAGTGTGCACTGCGGCCACGGCCACAGGAAGTTGAAAGGTCCGTTTCAACCGAAGACCTTTTGCACAGGTACCCATCAACACCAACCGGTCCATTCGGTCCCTGGGCGAGTCGGCATCTAGCTCCCACTTCATATCCAGTGGTTTGGAGGACAGATAATCTTCGTAAACCGAGAATACCAGGCCGGAGACGTCCGGGTAGGATGGCGCTTCGGGATCAGGCACCACCAGCGCATCGCGGCCGGTTCTCTTATCGAGCATCTGGATGACCCGGCCGCTGAGGTCGGGAGCGATGTGCAGGAGGAGCGAAGGATTCTCCAGGGTCTTCACCGGGTAGGATTTCACGTAGGCGAAGTTCTTGTTCTCCTCCTCCAGGCTCTTCCCTTCGCCGAGATCGGTGATGCCGAAGCTCTGCGACTGGCTGACCAAAGACTGGTAGCGATTCCTTACGTCTGTGAGGTCGGCGGGCTCGTAGGCGCCATTCTGGACCGTGTACTTTTTCGCGCGAACGAATTCCAGGTAGTCGAGCGAAAGCTGCGCCTGCCGCACCCTCTTGCGCACTGCCTCGTCCTCCGCATCTGACTGCGCCTGCCGGAACAACTGCTTGGCCTGGGCGAGAAAGTCGTCGGAGAAATGGGGCGAGCTACAGCACCAGCAGTGGTCCCCTTTTCCCTCGGGAGGGAAATTGACGACGCGCTGGAGCAGATCAAAGTATGCCAACATCGCCGGCGCCGCCTTGCCGTAAAAGGCTTGGTGGAATTCCTCGATGTCCCGTCTGACGTCCGTGTTCGTATCCCACAACAACCGCGCCATTACGTAGGACCGCAGTGCACCGTTTTCAGCGCCCCCGCCTGTGGACACTCCGCCTTCCATGAACAGGCCCACGACGCCGTGCCGCCGGTACATGGGGATGTCCGCCGCCAATTCGCCGAAATCCGGAAACGGCCGGAGGAAATGGGAAAAGTCCGTGTTGTAATGCCAGATGTAAAGGGCGCCGTCGGTAATCTTCGACCATGCGCGCAGGTGGTTCATGATGTAGGTGTCGTAGCGGCACTTTTCGTAGGGGTGCGCCTGGCACGCGCCGATGGGGCACATGCGCACGCGCACATTGGGCAGCGGCCGCACTTTGGCCGGAGGAGCTTCCGTGTACGCATAAGCGAGCGTGTCGATCAGCTTGTCGGGATATTTCTTGGCCACCTCGGCGGCCACGGCATTCACAAATCGTAGAACCGGCCCTGAATGGGCGCCACCTTCTTCCTGCTCCACGCGCAGGCAATTCTCGCACTCACACCAGCCCCAATAGTCGTTCTGCGAAACGGAGATGATGGTCGCCTCCGGCTGTTGCTGAATCCATTCGAACACCTGTTGAACCGCCAACCGCAGGACATCGGGATTGGTCAGACAGAGTTGAGCCGCCTCCCCACGCCTGCGGCCATCCACAAACGCGAAGTACTCGGGATGATCTTTGAAGTATTTCCCCGGGGGGATTAATCCGTAGAAGCTGTGGACAAAGGGATGATACTGGATCTTCCCACCCGTTGAAGCGTCCAAGTGCTGGCTGGCCCCGTTCATCTTGTTGCGCGCTGCCCAGTCGCGATCCAAGGCCTCGCTAAAGTAAGGGTCACGGTATTCGAAGGCGGGTTTGTGGATTTCGTCGGGCGGTTGCACCGTGATGGTGGGCAGCTTGGGAATGCGGCTGACATCCGTCGCAAACCAGCGGCAGCCCAGCTTATCCAGAAAAGTGTAAACGCCGTACATCGTGCCGCGTTGCCGGCCTCCGGCGATCACCAGATTGCTGCCGGAAGTCTTGATCGCGAAGCCCTCAGCGCCGAGCAACGCAAACGGGATTTGCAACCGCAACGAATCAAGGAAGTCACTTTTTCCTACGAGAATGAGATTGCCGGGGGCTTTTTGCGCATCAGTAACAATGGGCAGATGCGCACCTGATATCTTTTCGAGGAAACGTTGCAGTTCCTCGCTCCCACGCTTTTCGGAGAGAGAGGCTGCACGCGAAATGGCGATGGAGTAGGTGGATTGGCCGTTGCCCGCAAGCTCGAGAGGCTTCATCGTGGCGCGCGACGCTGCTCGAGCGGGCTTGAGCAACGCCAGGGAGCCTCCCAGTGTTTTCAGGAAATTCCGCCGTTGCATAGCTCATCCTCCCGGATCAGGAATAGACACCGACCGATTGCGTAGCGAGTCCCGCGAGGCGGGAAAATGTCAGTAGCCGTAGGTGAAACCTACGGAAAGGGAAGCCGAGAGATGATTCCCGCCCTGGAGGGACCAAACCTTCGTAGCGTCAATCCGTCGGCTGACGAATTGGGATGTCGTCTGAGCCTTGCTGTCCGCAGGCTAAAACCAGCGGCTACTCAGCGGCTACTCGCAGTTGGCCCCTCCCGGGGCCACTACAGTTCCATCAATTACTCTTTTCCCAACACTGCCACCGTGCTTTGCCATACTTCTCCTTCGGCAGTCCGGCTGCTTTCCGTGCCGATATGAAGAAGCTTCAGGCCGTGGCGCAAATAGTGGTTGACCTGTTCCTCCACGCTGTCTTCCGACAACCTGAGAGCGGAGCAGTACTTGCAGCATTTCCAGAAGCTGCTGCTCACATGGACGACCTCCTTCACGTTCTGCAGTTTCATCGCTGCCCTCATGTTCGCCTGTGAAGATCACTGGCTGGGCGGACCGGGTCTTTCCGCGCCGCCCGCCGGTTCTGTCCTGGGTGGAGTGTCGTCCGGCCGGATGGGTTTACGCGGGATCATCTCATTGCACATGGCGGCGTTATAGACAAAGCCCGCCATAATCGTCGCCGCCTGCTGCAAATCGTCGGGGCGGATGTGCTCGTAGACGTCGAGGTTGGAGTGGTGAGTCAAACTGCCGTAATCCAACGAGTCTTGAAGAAACTCGAAGGCGGGAATGCCCACCGCGTCGAAGGAGACATGGTCGGTTGAGCCGGTATTGCGCATGGTCAGTGTGGTCATCCCCAGGTCGCGGAAGGCTTCCATCCACTTATCGAAGATGGGGCGCACTTGGGCGTTTTCTTGCAGGTAAATGCCGCGAATTCTACCGGCCCCGTTGTCGAGGTTGAAGTACGCTGAAATCAACTTCTGCTCCGGCTTCAATTGGAGTGGGCCGGAGGGTGGGCGCATGAACTCCGGCATGTCTTGATTCTCGCGCCGGGGGGGTTCCGGCCGCGATCCAAAGTGTTCTTTCACATAGCCGCGCGAGCCAAACAGTCCTTCTTCCTCTCCTGACCAGAGCGCGATGCGGATGGTTCGCCGCGGCTGGATGCTGAGCTTCTTGAGCAGCCGCACGGCTTCCATCGCTACGACCGAGCCGGCGCCATTATCCGTGGCCCCCTCGCCAGCGTGCCAGGAATCCAAGTGCCCGCCCAGCATCACCACTTGGTCCTTCAAGCTGGGGTCGACGCCGGGAATCTCGGCCAGGGTGTTGTATGCCTTGTCATCATCGTCATAGAAAGTGGTTTGCACATTCATCTCAACTTCTACCGGAACCTTTTTTTCCATCAGGCGAGTCACCCGGCCAAAGTGCTCCACGGAGATGGTGACACGGGGGACGGCAATCGTCTTGCCCTTCTCGTAACTTCCTCCCGATTGCACAAAAAGGGTGCCGTCTTCGCCGGGGACGCGCGTCACATCCAGCACCGCGGCTACGTGTTCGTCGGCCAAAAACTTCGGCAAATCCTGCTGAAACCGCATGCGCTGCATCATCTCCGCGCGGCGCGGGCCGCCCGGGCCACCCGGACGGGGCCCGGCGCCGGGAAAGGCGGGGCGCTGGAAGAGCGCGATCTTGGCGAGTTCGTCATCGTCGTCCCGGTGGAACAGAGGCTTGTCGCTGGGGTCGGGCACGCGGGCCTCGCCGAACAGTACGATCTTGCCGGCCAACTTGCCCTTATACTTTTCCAGGTCGGCGCTGGTGGTGGCGATCACCTGTGCCACTGCCGCGCGCAGAGGGCCGTTGGTCCCGGGCGTCCAGGCCTCGGGGATCGCCAGGAATTGCATGTAGTCTGGCGAAACCATGCGGACCTCGCAAAGCTGGTAGGCCCAGCCCCGCCCGAACGGTCCCCAGGGCTCCAGATGAGCATTCACCAAGCCCCATTGGGTGAACTCGTCGCGTGTCCACTCGTTCGCCTTTTTCATGTTGGGGGAACCCGTCAGGCGTGGGCCAATGTCGTCGGTGAGATGGCTCATGATGTCCATCACCTGACTGTGGCCGTACTCTTCCTGCCGCAAGCGGGTGATGAACTGGAGGTCGGGAATATCCGGCCAGGTTACGGCAGGCGCCGCGCTGGCAGGGGCGGGTGCTTCTTTCGGTTTCTTGCCGGCATGAAGATTCGCGGCGAAGAAAGAAATGGAGACCAGGGCCGTTGCTACGGCCATCAAGCTGAAGTTTCGTAATTTCATGATCTTGGTGTCCCTCCGGACGAAGATTTTCCACCCAAGAGAGTACGCAAGGGTGGGAACGAGCGCAAGTACGAAGTGGTTCCCCAAGTCCGCGGGTGGGAACGGGGGTTGGGGAAATCCCGGCTACGAGTGGGTGAGTTGCTCGATGTTGACCTTGCGTAGTTCCTCTGCGGCGCGTTCGGGCAGCACCGAGTTGTAGTAAACCTCTTTAAGAAAATATGAGCGCGAGGTGGAGAGACGCACGGGAACCAGTTCAAAGTGCCAGTGAAAGTCCTCGAGCAAAGTGCGCCAATGGTCGGTGCGTTCGAATTTGGCATTCAGATTGGGCGTAGTGTGCAAAGCGACGTGATAATCCTGGGCCACCGACTCCAGCCGCAGCAAGACGGACTTCAGGAATCGCGCGAAGTGAAGCTGGCGTTCCCAGGAGGTCAAATCCTCCTCGAAGGCGCAGCGGTGCTCCAGGGGAAGAACCCAAATCTCGTAGGGCACACGCGAGGCGAAGGGGCAGAAGGCCACGAACTGATCGTCCCACTCCACCGTGCGCACTTGCTTCGCAACCTCCTGTTGGGCGATGTCGCAAATCAGGCAGCGCTCCTTCAGTGAGAAATAGCGCTGAAGCGAGCGGAGTTCGTAAACGACGCGGCGCGGAATGAAAGGCGTCGCGGTGATCTGTGAGTGCGGGTGGTCGGGTTCCTGCCCCGCCAGTTTGCCCTGATTGCGGAACACGCTGACGTAGCGAAAGCGGCGGTCCTTCTTGAGGTCCACCAGGCGCGAAACGAATGCCCGCAGCACCTGCGCCACGTTTTCATCGCTTAGAAGCGACAGACGCAGATGGTGGTTGGGGTTTTCGATCACCACTTCGTGCGCTCCCAGGCTGCGCATCTTGTCGTAAACCCCCTCGGCGCACCGCTGCGCGTCGCCTTCGATGCGATAGAGCGGACGCACATGGGGGGTAACGCGCACCTCCCACCCTCCCTTGCCATTGACGTGCGAATAGATGGTTTGCGGGGTCAACGCTTCCTGGCCGGGGCAAAAGGGACAGACCTTGAGGTTCGGCCAAGTGGTCTCGCCGTCTTCCTGGACCACCCAATTCAGGGAGATGGGATCTTTCCGAAGCTGCATCGATCCTCCCAAAAGCAGTGAACAGTGGGTAGTGGACAGTGAACAGTAAGCGCCTTCACCTTCAGCGCCAACTCTTCACTTTCCACTGCCCACTATCCACTATCCACTGCTCTAGCGTCACCGAGAAGCGAAACTCCCCCAGAGGATTCATCGGCGGGTTCGGGCTTCTTCTTAACTCTGGGGGGTGCGAATGGGGCTTGAGAGAAGGGACTATTAATGCCTTCCGACCTTGCTCGCGCTACCCGGCCTAAACGCTGCGATCACCGGCTCCACCTACACGGCAGCCGTCAACCGATCTTGCGCTGCCTATTAAACGTCGGAGGTCTATCTGTGTCAAGCCTTCATCCTCCCGATGGCCCGATGGCCCGATAACTCAAAGGATTTGGACATGCTTGTCTAGACGCGTATAATGGCTCAAAGCCAAACCTTCGGTTTAGGTTGCTTGTTAACGTCAAGGGAAACAGTCTCCTCTTTGCTGATGGGGGGGCGGAACAACCAACGGCTGACTGTCGCCAGGAGAGTGCGGTATGGTCGTCTTCTGCAAACGTTGTGGTACACCCGTAAAGCTCGACAATGCGCGGCTGACCGACCCGGCGTACAGCGTGAAATGCCAGCAATGCCAAAGATCGGTGGCGATTGACACGGTGCGGCCCGGCTCTGGCGGCACGGCCCCCCGGCCCGGGGCGACTGCGTCTTCAGCGGGCACGCCCACCGCAGGAACGGCCGGGACTGCCGCGGCTCACGCCGCGGAAGAGCACGCGCAGGCGCTGGACAGAAACCACTACTTGCAGAAGATTCGCTTGTTCAGCGGCCTTCCTTACGAAGAGTGCCTGCTCATTGAAAGCCGTTTACGTCCTCAGGAGTTTGCCCCGCAGCAAACCATTGTGAAAGAAGGCGGGCCGGGTGATGCCATGTTCTTCATCACTTCCGGCGCGGTGGAAGTTCGCAAGAAGGACCCCAATACCGGAATCGATTTCCTGCTGAGCGAGCTGAAAGCCGGCGCGTGCTTCGGCGAAATGGCGCTCCTCACGGGGAAACCGCGCGTGGCGAGCGTGGTGGCGGTGGAGCCGACTTCCTGCTCGATGCTGGGGCAGTCGGCTTTTGACGAAGTGCTGCTGACCAGTTCCAAAGTGGGCCTCGCCATGAGTCGCGTGCTCGCCGAACGCTTGGACGAAGCCAACCAGCAAACCGGAATCGAGTACATCAACCTCGCCAAACTGCAATTCGACCCTCGGGTGATAAAACTCTTGCCGCAGCAGATGATGCAGACGCACCGGGTACTTCCTGTGGCCTTTTCCAACAACCGCCTGACGCTGGCGATGGTGAACCCTAACAACCTGGTCGCACTGGATGACGTGCGGCGTGTGATCAAAGGCGTGATTATCGAACCCGTGGTGACGTCCGAAGACGATTTCAAGCGCTTCATTACCACCACCTACGTTGACTTGGTGCGCAAGGAAGAGGAAAAGCAGGCGCGCGAGCAAGGCTCGGCGACTTCCAAGAGTACGCCGGCCGTGAAGGTCGTGGAACGTGAATCGCCGGCTCCCAAGGCTGAGTCGACGGAGAGCATCCTGGAGTCGCTGCAATCTGAGGCGCTGAAATCACTGGAGATCGATGAAGGCACGCAGTCACCTGAAAGCGTAACGGACCTCTCCCGCTCGGCCGAGGACGCCCCCATCATCCGCATGGCCAATAGCATTCTGGCGCTGGCCATCAAGAAGGGCGCCAGCGATATTCACGTCGAGCCGCAGGAAAAAGAACTCCATGTGCGCTTCCGCATTGACGGAGAGCTGCAAGTGGTGCAGGTACTGCCCAAGAAGGTTCAGATGGGGTTGATCTCGCGCTTTAAGATCATCTCCAAGCTCGACATCGCGGAAAAGCGCATGCCCCAGGACGGCCGCATTAGCGTGCGGATGGAAGAGCGCCCCATTGACTTTCGCGTCTCCACCATTCCTTCCAAGTGGGGCGAAAAGATCTGCATGCGCATCCTCGACAAATCCAACACCCTGCTGGGTCTCGACAAGCTCATTCTTCATCAGGAAGTGCTGGAGTTGGTGCGCGAGATGATCTCGCAACCTTACGGAATCATCTACGTCACCGGCCCCACGGGCTCCGGCAAGACCACTTCGCTCTACAGCGCGCTGGCCGAGCTCAACGATCCCGATGTGAACATCTCCACCGCCGAAGACCCCATCGAATACGACCTGCCGCGCATCAACCAAGTGCAGGCGCATAAGGAAATCGGCTTGGACTTCGCCCGCATTCTGCGCGCCTTTCTGCGCCAGGACCCCGACATCATCCTGGTGGGCGAGACCCGCGACAAGGAAACCGCCCACATCGCCGTCGAGGCGGCTTTGACCGGCCACTTGGTGTTCACCACCCTCCACACTAACGATGCCGCCAGCGCCTTCACCCGTCTGGGTGAAATGGGCATTGAGCCCTTCTTAATGTCGAGCTCGACCATTGGCGTCATCGCCCAGCGCCTCACACGCCGCCTCTGTCAGGCCTGCAAGGAAAGCTACACACCAGATGACATCTCGCTCAAATATATGGGCCTTGATCCGAGCAAGAAGTTCACCTTCTACCGCCACCGGGGCTGTGACAAGTGCTCGGGAACGGGTTATCGCGGGCGCGTGGGTGTGTACGAAGTCCTGCGCATGAACGCCGAGCTGCGCCGCATGGTAGCCGGCGGCGGGAGCTCCGAAGCGATCTCCGAGCTCGCCATAAAGAATGGTATGAAAACGCTGAAGGATTACACCGTCTGGCTGCTCCAGAACGGTTGGACCACCATGGACGAAGTTTTGCAAGTCGTCTCTGTACAGGAATAGCGTGGAACCCGATGGGTTGCTTTCTGGGAATCGACGGCGGCGGCACCCGGACCGCGGCATGGCTGGCGGATGGTGAAGGCAAGCTCCTGGCGCGCGTCGAGTCCGGGCCCTCCAATCCTCTCAAAGTGGGGTTTCGCGCCGCCGAACGCGAAATCCTGAAAGCCTTCCGCACCGCCTTGCGGGAAGCAGGATTCCCCCCAGCCGCCGCGCGCGCGTCGCGCCCGCAGGTTTTGCGGGCCGTCTGCGCGGGCATCTCGGGAGTCGACCGGACAGCGGTGCACCGTCCGCTCCTCGCCTGGATGCGCCGGCATATTCCCGCGCGCCACTACTTGCTGACTTCTGACGCCGCCATCGCGCTCGCCGCGGCAGTGCGCGACGCTCCGGGCATCATTGTGATCGCCGGCACGGGTTCCATCGCCTTCGCGCGCGATGATCAAGGGAAGCTGCTGCGCGCCGGCGGCTGGGGAGTTCCCTTTGACGATGACGGCTCGGGCTACGACCTGGGCCGCAAGGCCGTGGCCGCGGCGCTCGAAGCATTCGACGGCCGCGGCCCGCACACCGTCCTGATGGACCGGATCTGCCAGCATCTGGAACTTCGTGATATCACCGAGATTGTTTCCAAACAACTCGAACCGCCGCAGGTGGCCGCGCTCTTTCCCCTGGTGATGGTGGCGGCCCGCGAAGGCGACTTGGTGGCGCGCCATCTGTGCGACGACGCGGCCCGCGACCTCGCCAACCTAGCCGTCGCTCTGCTGAAGCGAGCCGAGTGGACGCGCCCCGCCACGCCGGTGGTCACAACCGGCGGAGTGTTCAAGTCCAGCAACCTGATTCGCCGCGCCTTTGCGCGCCACCTTCGCCGCTTCGCTCCCCAGGCGCGCGTGGAGCTGCTCGAACGCCCGCCCGTCGAAGGAGCGGTGTGGCTGGCCCGCGCCTTGGGCAAAAATAAACCTTGAGGAAAGAACCAACGGGAGGAGATGCATCATGTCCCTGTTACGCAGATTGGTAACCGCTCTAATTTTGGCCATGTTCGCAAGCGTCGCTGTAATGGCTGCCGACGTCGCGCGCCCTTGGACCACGTCTGACCTTGTTTCGGCGCAGCAACTGAATAGCCAACTGCCAGCAGTGAATGCGGGGAAGATCGTGCTGATTCAAGTCGGTTTCCACGTGATGTACAGGATGGGACACATTCCCGGATCGCAATACGCGGGCCCCGCTTCCAAAGCGGAGGGCTTGGCGGCGTTGAAAAAGCTTGTCGCCAAACTTCCCCACAATCAGGAGATCGTCATCTATTGCGGATGCTGTCCGTGGAACGATTGCCCCAACATCCGCCCCGCCTTTCGAACTCTGAAGGAAATGGGTTTCACGATCCTCAAGGTGCTCGACACACCCGAAAGACTCGGCACCGATTGGACCGCGAAGGGTTTCCCCATTGTGAAGGGAGAGTAGAGCCGTCGGAGAGCCGCACACTTACGGCTAAGGCTTTGCTGCCGACGCGTAGATTCTCGTCTCGCCAGCCGGAGCACGAATTAACCGATAGAAATATGCCGTTAGCAAAGGGCGCGCCGATTACCTATGGACCAATCGAGCACGCTTTGCGAGTTTTCGAGCGTTTTCGCCCTTGGTCTTTCGGGTCTGCGGAAGCGGGCATATCAACGCGTGTGATAGCTGACCCGGCAAAGGATCGCGGGTTACCAAGAAGCCGCACTCACGCGCGTCCCCGGCTGTTATCGATGCAATTCTTGTGCCTGGAAGCAAGGCGTGAAGCCATTCGAGGTCGGTTTCTTCGGCCACAAACAAGGAAACCTCGTTGGTCTGGTCTCGGAACGCCCAGGATTCCGGCCTTTCCGTCCCGTCAGGCTCCAAGCAGACTTGAAGTTCACTGAACGCCCGCCACAATACGACATCATTTCCGATGCTCGCATCATCTGTTCGCGCCATGCTCTTGAGCCCAGCAGAGACACCCTCTTCAAGCTTCGACGAGCCATTGCAACCAGCGACCTACTTCACCAGCGCACCCAGGACTCAGAGTCCCTTCTACAATGGATGCCTCATCCTCCGGCCTCTGACCAGGCACCGCAAGATATTCAATTGCTCCATTGCCGAGAACTGTAAGCTCTAACTCTCTCTCTCCCGCCCTCCAGTGCAGCCCGACCGAACCGCCGGAGACAGGGCACACGTGTGGTATTGAAAGATACTCAAGCGGAGCTTGAAGTATGATGCCCACAGCGGTGGATAGGGCGGCGCTCTGAATCTTGGCACTCCCATACCCGTCCCAGTTAGCGTCTAGCCTGGTGAGGCCAGCAACCATCCTGAGACACTCGAGCACCCTAGGCTTTTCCAGGATATTGACTGTGCTCCACTGTTGCCTGCTCTCCCTTTTTCTGGGCATTACCAGGGAGCCGGTCCATACTGCTGCTAGGCTCATAGTTTTCGCCTCCAGATTTGATGCATCTTGGAAGAAGTGATGGCAGTAAATCCTTGCACGACCCAACCTCGTGCGGCATCCAAGCTCAACAGAATATCTTCATCCGTTGACTCTGCGGGCCTACACAGTCCAGTCACGGTGAGTTGCATCACTTCTTTGTTATCGGCGGGCCGAAATGCCGGCTGGAGACCCACCCGCAGGGCGCCTTCTCTCGCACCCATCGGGTATACGCTGGTGAAAGAAACCAAGCTCGGATCGGGTAGGAAGCTCGTGGATTCCGAACCGCGCCAAGGCGTTACAACGCTAGGCAGATCAGCGAATGAATCCCAGCCTTGTCCCCGTTCAATCTGGTTAATGTATGTGACTTCGCACTCGACAACCTTTGGGTCGCCCAGGCCCTCGGCACTTAGAAACTCCCGAAACTGCGCCCAACTCCGCTCAAAATCAGGGCGAAGCGCGTCATAGTGCAAGTAGGGTTGAGTAGCTTCCCGCTTGCGCCAGTTGTGTATGAAGCGGTCGCGTTGAATTTGAATCAGCGTCGCCTCGTTTCGATTCATGAACCAGCACCGTATTGGCACATCGAATTCCGAGTGGGGTTCTTCCGGAAAACAAAACATGACCGGGGTCTCGACCGAGCTAATGGCACTATGGACCTCAGCCCGCGGGTACTCGTCCCGGATGCGATTCCAGAATAATCCGAAGTGAGAAGCCTGCCAGCTCTTCAGTGGCGCGAAACGCACGCCGAGAAGGGTCTCGACTGCAGGAGGGTTTTCGAAATCGGGAAGCGTCCGACCGCCGCCAGTCATGGGCTTTGGGTTAGAATCTACCGTTTGTTTTCTCCACCGACACATCGCGCCGAGTTGATTTTAGCCCCATTCGGAAGCAAAATCTACTCACTGCTGTCCAAAATAATCGGTTCTCCATCGTCGACGCACTGTAAGGAAAGGGTTTAGGACAGGGAAGATCGGTAAATGAGAAGGAGGTTGCGGTTTTCATAAGTCGGTTGCCTGTCCAA
>Ga0181533_1001257_pt1 | contig 33027 bp, 24 predicted proteins | sample PEATcosm2014_Bin_45_FD_119772 | JGI IMG/M metagenome (GOLD analysis project Ga0181533, IMG submission 119772) | Peatland microbial communities from MTU Mesocosm Facility, Houghton, MI, USA - PEATcosm2014_Bin11_60_metaG | ecosystem: Environmental > Terrestrial > Soil > Wetlands > Peat | place...
CCGGCGCCGCGAGGCCGCGCCGCTGGAGCAGCGTGCCTTCGAGCCGGTAGAGTTCCACCAGCGCCTTGCGGTATCCGGCGACGGCCTGGACATACGCGATCTGGCTGGCGAGCAGGTCGCGCTGCGCCTCGGCGACCAGCAGGCTCGTGGACTTGCCGATGCGGAACTTCTCCGACTCGACGCGCACCTTTTCCTCTTGCAGCGTGCGGCTGGCCTGGGTGGCGGCCACCTGCGCGCGGGTGCGGAGCAGTTCGATGTACGCGGAGCGCACGTCCACCTCGACGAGCTGCGCGAGATTGCCGACCGCCTGCTCGGCCTGGCCGCGCGCGAGCCGGGCGCGGGCGTCGGCCGCCTTCGCGGCGCGGTTCGCCGGCGGATACTCGAAGTTCACGCCGATGAGCGCGTCGTAATCGTTTGCGCTCAGGTTGCTGACGGAACCCGGGAAGGAGGCGGCGTAGCCGCTCCGTCCGAGCGTGATGAACAGGTCGAGCCGCGGCAGCAGGCCGTTCTTCGTCTTGACGATCTCCAGCTCATCGCGCTCGACCAGCAGCCGCGCCTGGTTCAGGTCCGGCCGCATGCGCAACGCCGCCTCGATGTGCTCGACCAGGTTGTCCGCCAGCTCCTCCTTCGCGGACGGCTGGTCGAGCAGCACCAGGCCGCGCTCGAACGTCCTCCCGCTCGGGCTGAGCAGCCGGAGCAACTGCAGGCGCGTCGTCTCGGACGCGCTTCGCGCGTTGATCAGGTCCTCCTGTCGCAGCGCCACCTCGGCCTCGGCGGCCACCTTCTCCGTCGGCGCCACGTTGCCGAGCCGGATCCGGTCGAGCGTCTCCCTAAGCTGGTCGTTCGCCAGGTCGAGCGACTTCTGCGTGATCTGGATCTGCTGCTCGGCGAGCGCGCAGTCCCAGTACGCCTCCTCCGTCTGCGCGACGAGCGACTCCGCGAAGCCGCGCAGCTCGTATTCGGAGGAACGCGTGTCCAGGCGCGCCTCGCGCAGGCTGGCCAGGTTCACGTCGAGGCCGTAGCCGCGCAGGAGCGACTGCGTCGCCGTGAGGCCGATGCGCGTGGCGTAGTTGCCCGGCAGCACGGGGTAATTCGTCGCCGTTATCGTGGGCCACTTCATGACGGTCTCGCTGGCGCTCAGGCTCAGGAGCGTGCCGGTCGGCAGGAATTCCGTCAGGCCGAGGAGTCCAAGCTCCGTCTGCGCGGGCGGCGGCGAGTTCACTTGGTCGTACGAGCGTTGGAGGGAGAACGTGCCGGTCAGGTCCGGATCGAAGGCCGCGAGCTGTTGCTGCTCGGCGGTGCGCGTGATCGGGGCGTTGTAGCGGTCCACGATGAACGCGCGGTTGTTCTGCAGCGCGAGCAAAATGGCGTCCGGCACGGCCAGGCGCAGCGGCCCGGCGGCCTCGGCCGGCGCGGGCGGCGCGGGCGGCCTCGATTCCGCCGCGGCGGCCTTCTGCGCCTCGGCCGGCCCGACGTAATCCGGGAAGCGCACCATCTCCGGGACGCTGCACGCGGCCAGGGCGCCGAGCGCCGCGGCGGCGGCGATGACGAGCGTGCAACCGGCGACGTTTCTTCGGATCGGCATTCCAGGTCCCATTTCAATCGTGCGGACGAAACGCGACGCGCGCCATCCTCGCTTTGACGTTCGCCGGTTGCCGCCGGCCGTATGGCTCATTCGGTCTCGGCCGCGATTCCCATCCTGACGAACGCCGGCTGGACCAGGCGCAGAAATCGCGGCAACCACATCCAGAAGACGGCCGCGGCGGCGAGGCACCCGAGGCCATTGACTAACACTGCCGTCGGCGCACCGAGCCGGGCCGCCAGCGCTCCGACGAGCAGGCTGCCGAACGGCCCCAGCCCGACGAACGAAATCGTGTAGAAGCTCATCACGCGCCCGCGCTTGTCGTCGTCCACCAGCGTCTGGATCAGCGTGTTGCACGAGGCCATCAGCGTCATGGTGGCAAAGCCGGTAAAGACCAGCAGCCCGAGCGAGAGCCACAGGTGAGTCGAGCGCGAGAAGCCGAGTATCGCCGCGCCGAAGAGCGCCACCGCCGCGGTGAGAATCTGTCCCAGACCGTGCGCGCTCCTGCGCGAGGCCAGGAAGATCGCCGCGATGATCGCGCCGACGGCAACCGCCGACGTCAGGCAGCCCTGCGTGAACGAATCGCCGTGCAGGATATCCTTGGCGAACACCGGCATCAGCACGCCGTAGGGCATGCCGACGAGGCTGAGCGTCGCCAGGAGCAGCAGCAGCGACAGGATCGGCTTGTGGCCGGCCACGTACTGCGCGCCTTCCTTGAAGCTGTGCAGCACGCGCCGGCTCGCGGCCTCGGCGCTCTTCGGCTGCACCCTCATCGCCAGCAGCGCCGCGATCACCGCGAGAAAACTGACCGCGTTGAGCAGGAAGCAGATCCCCTCGCCGGCGAGCTTGATCACGATGCCGGCCAGCGACGGCCCGATCAGCCGCGCGCCGTTGAACATGAAGGAATTCAGCGCGATCGCGTTCGGCAGGTCCGCGCGGTCCTCCAGCATCTCGACGACGAACGCCTGGCGGGTCGGCATGTCGAATCCATTCACCAGCCCGAGCAACGCGCTCAAGGCGATGATGTGCCACACGTGGATCACCGGGGTTCCGTCGGCGTGTTTCACCAGCACCAGGATCGCGAGGATCAGCGCCTGGACCAGCGCCACGCTCTGCGTGATGACCAGCAGCGCGCGCTTATTTACCCGGTCGGCCAGCACGCCGGCGAACGGCGCCGCCATGAAGGTCAGGATCTGGGCGCTGAACCCGACCACGCCGAGGAGCAGCTTGGACCCGGTGAGACGGTACACCAGCCAGCTCAGCGCCAGGTTCTGCATCCACGTCCCGATCAGCGAGATGCCCTGGCCCATGAAGAAGAGGCGGTAGTTCCGATGGCCGAAGGAGCGGATCAGGCCGAATTGCCGATTGCCGATCGCCGATGGCCGAATGAATGAGGTCATCTCATCCACCATTCGGCGATCGGCCATCGGCCGTCGGCAATCGAAGCGCCGCTCCGTTGCAGAACAGGTCCGTCACCATCTCGAACCTGCGCATGGACTCGGAGACGTCCGGCAGCCGCAGCTCGCGCGTACGGACCATTCCGAGCAGGAACTCGGCGAGCGTCTCCGGCTCGATGTCGCTGCGGACCTTGCCCTCGGCGATGCCCTTGCGCAGGATCTCCGCGATGATCTGGACGAGCCGGACGCGCTTCTCGAGCCAGCGCTCGCGCAGCCGCCCCTTCGAGCACGACATGCGCGCCTCCTCCGCCTGGACCCGCGCGAAGAGCGGCCGATGCCGCCGGAAGAACGCGGCGACCTGCACGCACGCATCGAGCAACCGCTCCTCGAACGGCGCGCGGTCGGGCACGTTCCGCGTGAGCAGCCCGCACAACTCGTCGAACGCGCCGCTCGTCACCTGGAAAAACAGGTCTTCCTTGTCCTCGAAGTACTGGTAGATCGTCCCTTTGCCGACCGCCGCCACGCGCGCGACCTCGCCCAGGGTCACCTCGTGGAACCGGCGGTTCGCCAGCAGCTTCTCGGTCGCCTGAAGGATCTGCTGCCGCTTGTCATCCCTGTTCATCCGCAGATACTCCAGCCCATCCGTTCGGCCGCGCCCTGAAACCGGCGGGTATTCTGAAAACTGACCGGTCGGTATTATCCTTACTTTCCCTTGTGGCGTCAAGTTTTCCGCCGATTCCGTTTCCCCCGCCTCGCGCGGCTTGTGCCGTTTCCGAAGCTCCGATATAATCGAAGCTTTGGAACGAAGGACGCAGGACCGCCGCGCGTTTCGGCCCTCGGACTTCGGCCCTCGGTCCTTCGGCATCCTTCGCCAAATAAGAAACCGCATGGTCAAACCTTGGAGCCGTTGCTATCACACGGTCTGGGCGCTGCTGGCCATCTTCGTCGTCGTCGCGGTCGGCGTGGCGGGCGGGCAGGGCACGATGTACGATGCGCTCAAGTTGACGCGGCAGGGCGTCTTGAACGGCGAGGTCTGGCGCCTGGTCAGCTACCCCTTTCTCACCTCCGGCCCTCTCTCGCTGCTGTTCACCGTCCTGATCTTCTACTACATCGGCATGCCGCTGGAATTGATATGGGGCACGGCGCGGTTCCTGACGCTCTTCCTCGTCTCGGTCCTGGGCGGCGCGGCGGGCGGCGTTCTCCTGGACGTGCAGCTTGCCGGCGGCGAAGGGCCTATCGTCACGCTCATGCTCATCTACGGATTCCTCTTTCCCGAGAGCATCGTTTACCTTTTCCTCATCCTGCCCATCCGCGTCAAAACGCTTGCCATCATCATCACCGCCTGGTATCTCGTCCAGTGCGCCGCCCTGAAGCTGCAGGGCCTGGCGCTGTTTCTCGGCCTCTTCAGCGGCGTCCTGTTTTACGTGCTCACGACCGGCGAAATTCCGTGGTTGCGCCGGGCGAAGCGCAAGCTGCGCGCGGCCGCCACGGATCCTTCCGCCGCCGTCCGCGGCGTCGCGACCGGCTCGGTGATGGAGCGCGCCCGGCAGGCCATGCGCCGGCACGACGGCGGCAGGCCGCTGACCGAGCAGGACCGCGCCTGGATCGAGGAACTCGTCCAGCGCGCCGACCCGGAGCACGAACTCTGCTCGCCGTACTCCTTCAGCCCCGACAACACGATCTGCCCGCCCTGTCGCGCGTTCGGACGCTGCCTGCGGCGATATCTGGAAACCGTGGAAAAGGACAACTGAGCTCCGGTTGAACCGCGAAAGCGCTGCTGGTAGTGGCGCCGTAAGGCGCTACTTATTGAGCTTTCATCGAATAATGGATACGCGACTCGTGATCCTCGCGTCATTCCCGCGAAGGCGGGAATCCACGAACTGCGCGGGATTCTGGATTCCCGCTTCCGCGGGAATGACAATCGAAGGAGTATCCATTCGAGAGTGAAACATCAGTAGTATGCCCTGACGGGCACACTACGAGCGGGCCGCTCGCCGTGAATGCGGCGGCATGGTAGGATGTCCGGCATGGCGACCGAAGGCGAAATCCTGAAGTTCGTCCGCAGCCGCAAATACAGCCCCATGACGGCCGAGGAGCTGGCCGGCCGCCTCGACGTGCCTCCTTCGCAGCGCGAGGAATTCCGGCGGCTCGTGCGCGAGATCGAGTTCGCCGGCGAGTTGGTCGAGGTGAAGAAGCGGCGGCTGGCCGACCCGGAGCGCGTGGACCTGGTCGTCGGCACGCTGCTGTGCAACCCGCGCGGGTTCGGGTTCCTGCGGCCGGCGCGCGAGCGGGACGGCGCGGACCGCTACGTCAGCGGCGAGAACATGAGTTCGGCGATGCACGGCGACCTGGTCGTCGCGCGCATGCCGCCCTCGCTTCGGCCCCGGCCGGGACCGGCCGGACGAAAGCGCGAGCGGTTCCGCGGACGCGGGCAAGGCGCGTTCGAGCCGGAGATCAAGGTCGTCTCGGTGCTCCGCCGCGCGCGGACGGAGATCGTCGGCACGCTGCGCCGGGAAGGGCACGTACGCGTCGTCATCCCCGACGATCCGCGCCTCTTCCGCGACGTCGTCGTGGCGCAGGGCGACGAGGGCGGCGCACGCGAGGACGACAAGGTCGCCGTGCGCATCACCGTCTGGCCGACGCGGCACATCAGCCCGGCGGGCGAGATCATCGCCGTGTTCGGCCCGCGCGGCCAGCTCGACGCCGAGCGGCTGTCGGTGGTGCGCGAATTCAACCTGCGCCTGGATTTCCCGCCCGAGGTCGCCCGCGCCGCGGAGGCGCTGCCGCAGCAGGTCGAGCCCCCGGACCTGGCCGTCCGGCAGGACCTGACCGGCGAGACGATCTTCACCATTGACCCGCCCGACGCTCGCGATTTCGACGACGCCGTCTCGCTCCGGCGCATCGCCGGGGGCGGCTGGGAATTGGGTGTGCACATCGCGGACGTCTCGCACTACGTCCCGGCCGACGGCGCGATTGACCTCGAGGCGCGCGCCCGCGGCACCAGCGTCTACCTGCCCGGCCAGGTGCTGCCGATGCTTCCGGAGAAGCTCTCGAACGGCCTGTGCAGCCTGCGGCCGCAGGAGATTCGGCTGACGAAGACGGTGAGGATGAAGTTCGCGGCGGATGGCAGCCTGCGCGGGGCGGAGATTTTCCCCAGCTTCATCCGCTCGGTCCGCCGGTTCAACTACGGCGAGGTGCAGGCGGTCCTCGACGGCGGGCGATTGCCCGAAGAGGAGGAGCCGCTCGCGGCGCTGCTCCGGACGATGAACGAGTTGGCGGAACTGCTGCGCCAGGATCGGCGCGCGCGCGGCATGCTCGAGATGGACATCCCCGAGGCGCACATCCTGACCGACGAGAAGGGGTCCACGACCGGCGTCGAGCTGCGGCGCGCCGACGCCTCGCACCGGCTGATCGAGCAGTTCATGCTCGCGGCGAACGAGGCCGTGGCGAACCACCTCCTGAGGCACAAGCTGCCGTACATCGCGCGCGCCCACGACGAACCGGAGGAGAAGGCGATTGCGGAATTCCGCGACATGGCGCGCACCCTCGGCCACGCGTTGCCGAGCCCGGGCACGCGACAGCAGATTCAGCGGTTTCTCGCGCGCGCGGCGGGCAAGCCGGAAGCGGCGGTGCTGAATTACCTGCTCCTGCGCTCGATGAAGATCGCCACTTACGTCGCCGAGGACAAGCCGCACTACGCGATCGCCGCGCCGCACTACCTGCACTTCACCTCGCCGATCCGCCGCTATCCGGACCTGCTGGCGCACCGCATCCTGCAGGAATCGTGGTCCGGCCGCCTGCGCGAGCCGGAGCGCCGCGCGTGGTGGACGCAGAACCTGCCGGCCTGGGCGGGACGCTCGACGGAGACGGAACGGACCGCCGACGAGGCCGAGCGCGCGATCACCACGCGGCGGCTGCTGGAGTTCGTCGCGCAGCGGAAGGAGCCGATGAAGGCGCTCATCACCGCGGCGGAGAATTACGGGCTGCGCGTGCAGGTCTGCGATTACCTGCTCGGCGGCGTCGTGCGGATGTCGTCGCTCTCGGACGGGTTCTACCGCGTCAACCGCGAGCGCGGCTCCCTCGTCGGCCCCGGCCGCCGCGAGTACAAAGTCGGCCAGACGATCTCCGTCCGCGTCCTCCGATACGACCCGTTCAAGCACCAGATCGAGTTTGAGGTGCAGAGTGAAAAGTGAAAAGCTTGCCCGCCGCAGGCGGGTGTAAAATGCAACGTGCCTGTCCGGTTGTTTCAACGGATGAGAAATACTTAAGTATGGTGTCCCGCAATACTACCGTGAAAATTCATGAAGGCGCCTTTGATTGCTTGACCTCTTGGTGCCGTGTGATGTTATGATGCCGATCCCGACGGCCTGATGATGAGGGAAATGCTGCGAGGATTCCTATGATTATGACGAACGCATTGACTGATATTACCGCTTTGCTGGGTGCGCCTGCATATCAGAAGCCTGGCGTCATGCTCTACCACGCTGACTGCATTGAGGTGATGAGGAAGCTGCCGGACGGGATTTTTAATCTGACCGTTACTAGCCCTCCCTACAACATCGGCAAGGAATATGAACACCCATCCACGGTGAATGAATACCTTGATTGGTGCGAGCGATGGATAAACGAGGTACATCGGCTAACCCGGCCTGCGGGGGCATTTTGGCTGAACCTCGGTTACTACGAGCTTCCCGGAAGGGCGAAGGCATTGCCGATCCCGTATACGCTTTGGCAACGGATGCCGTTCTATATCATCCAGGAGATCGTCTGGAATTATGGTGCGGGAGTCGCAGGTAGAACATTCTTCTCACCGCGAAATGAGAAATTTCTTTGGTGCGTAAAAGACCCAGCGAACTACACTTTCAATCTGGACGCTGTACGTGATAAGAATGTGAAGTATCCGAACCAGAAGAAAAATGGTAAGCTTAAGTGCAACCCCTTGGGCAAGAATCCCACCGACGTATGGGAATTCCCCAAGGTCACATCGGGTGAGAAACGTGCCTCCAAAGAGCGCACGCCACATCCCGCCCAATTTCCGATCGCCGTGATAGATAGGATTGTGAAAGCTTGCAGTAATGCAGGGGATTTAGTATTTGACCCGTTCATGGGGTCGGGCACGACCGCGGAGGCATGCTTAGCGAATAATCGCAGGGTCGTCGGGACAGAGATTTCAGCGGAGTATCTGGATGTTTCAACTAAACGGCTTGATGCTTATCTCAAGCGAGTCGCTCGCGAGAAGGCGCAACTACTATTGCCGTTCGGGAAATAAGTGAATCAGCTTGCTGTTTTCGATTTCTGGTGGGAGACTTGCCTGCTGGCCCGTTGCGGCTTTCTGACCACGCCAATCTGCGGCGTCAATCCACCCGAAGCGGATCAGCAAGATCCTAGGTTTGCTGCATTCGCGGGTACACTTCTCAAAATTTACAGCCAGATAATAGCCCGACTTGCTCTTTTTGCCACCCCGTCCTTCCTGCGCGTAGCTACGGTTACCAAATATCTTCGATCCGTGCGAGGAGGTCTTGATCTCAACCGAGTAGGAACCATCGGGTATATAGACCAAGTCCTTATCGGAACTGTCTGCCTCACCACGCCAGTCTTTCGGATGGCGCCCGCGCAATTCTAATGCAATCAGCTCATGCAGGAGAAAGCCCATGATCTGCGGTTTGGGGAAGATGTCTACGCCAATCTTATAGGGCTTCTTGCCTATCCCAGACTTGAAAATGTCATCCCACACTCCGAGCACCACATCAACGATCTCTTTCCTCTGCAATGGGTGTTTCTGAATCAGCTTCAGCGTCTTTTTGCGCCATTGTTTGGGTTTTAGACCTTTGTACGGTGAAATAATCATGGCCCATCCTTCCGCAGACTACGCCGCTTGTTATTGCGATGTGCCACAATGCGCTTGATGAGCGTAATAGGGGAGATTCTCAGGGCCTCGCAGAGACGGAGAAATACATCGAGGCTCGGCGACCGCTTGCTGCGTTCGAGCAAGCCAATATACGTTGGGTGCAGCCTTGCCTTGGATGCAAGCTGTTCCTGCGTTAGCCGTGCGGCCGTTCGTGCCTTGCGAAGTTCTTCCCCTATCATGCAAGGCAGGATACTACTCGTCGGGACAAGATGCCACAGACGATTGTCTGTGTGCGAGTGAGCCAGGCCCGAGCAGCCTTCATGGTTGTCGGGCGCTTCCATTTTTTGCGCTCATGCCTGCGGGAGAGGCGATGTTTAGCAGTTTCCGCCCGCATCCCGACCGTTTATAGCCGCCTCCGGCGTTGTCGGACTCAATTCCGCGGAGACCATAATTGCTCTTCGCGTTTTCAGAGTCACCTACGGTTTGCCTATGACGAGGGAGAAGAGGCCTACGGTGCGGATCGTGTCGGGGTTCCAGGAATCGCGGCCGTTCAAGAGGGCTTTCAAGTAGCCGCTGGCGACGCGGGCATGCGAAGATAGCCGCGACGGTCTGGATTCCGGGTCTCAAAATGCTATACTACGGTGTTCAGCGGCTCATGGGATATGGCGCGAATGTTTGATAAACTCCTAATCGTCGGACCCGGGTTGATCGGCGGGTCGCTGGGAATGGCGGTCCGCGAAAAGGGGCTGGCGCGGCGAGTGGTCGGCGTCGGGCGGCGGCGCGAATCGCTCGCGCGGGCGGTGGAGCTCGGCGCGGTGGACGAGACGTCGCTCGACCTCGAAGCGGCGGCCGCGGGGGCCGACCTCGTCGTCCTCGCCACGGGCGTCGAGATGATCGCGCAGCAGGCCGCCGCCGTGCTGCCGCGCATGAGGAAGGGAGCGCTGCTGACGGACGTCGGCAGCGCCAAGGCGGCGATCTGCCGGTCGGTGGAGAGAGTCTTCTCCGCCTCGGCGTCAGCGGAAAACGTCCGGTTCGTCGGCGGGCATCCGATGGCCGGATCCGAGCGGCGCGGCATCGGCTCGGCGCGCGCGGACCTTTTCCGAGGCGCCGTCTGCATCCTGACGCCCACGCCGAGGACCGATCCGGACGGCGTCGCGCTGGGGATCGTCCGCGATCTGTGGGAGGCCGTCGGCTGCCGCGTCCGCGAGATGCCGCCTGAAGAGCATGACCGGCTCATCGCGCAGATCAGCCACCTGCCGCACGCGGCCGCGGCGTGCCTGGTCAACGCCGCCTCGGACGAGGCGCTCGACCTGGCCGCCTCCGGCTTTCTGGACACCACGCGCGTCGCCTCCGGCGAGCCGGCGCTGTGGGTCGCCATTTGCATGGCCAACCGCGAGGCGCTGCTGGCCGCGCTCGCGGCGCTGGGCGGCCGGTTGAACGATTTCGCGCGGGCGCTCCAGTCCGGCGACGCGAAAACGCTGGAGGCGCTGCTCGCCCGCGCTAAGTCGCGGCGCGACGGCCAGTTTAACCACCCAGGCACCAAGAACTCCAAGAACGACGGCAATTTTCGAACCAAAGATGAACACAGATAAACACGGATGAGCCTTAAGAAAGAATCCGTATCCGTGTCCATCCGTGGCTAAAACCTTTCTTATACGTTCTTGGTGTCTTGGTGACTTGGTGGTAACAAGGGCGCCGTCGGCAGGGAAGGGTAAGATGTTCGCGATCGCGCTTCAATCCGGCAGCAACGGCAACTGCATCTACGTCGAGTCGGCCGAAACGCGGCTGCTCTTCGACGCGGGGATCAGCGGCATCGCGGCCGAGCGGCGGCTGGCGAAGTACGGCCGCGACATCCGCAAGGTGGACGCCGTCATCATCTCCCACGACCACGCCGACCACGTCCGCTGCGCCGGGGTGTACCACCGGAAATATCGCCTGCCGATCTACATCAGCCGGCGGACCTTCGACGCGGCCAGGGCGCGGTGCGGCTGTTTCGAGGCGTCCGAGGCGATGCACTATTTTCAGCCGGGCCGCGCGCTGCGGTTCGGCGCGATGACGGTCGAGACCGTGCCGACGCCGCACGATGCGGCCGAGGGCGCGGCGTTCGTCGTGGCCGCCGGCGGCAAGCGGCTCGGCATCCTCACCGACCTCGGCCACGTCTTCAACGGGCTCGAGGAACTCGTCGGCTCGCTCGACGCCGTCTTCGTCGAGAGCAACTACGATCCGGAGATGCTCGATTCCGGCCGGTATCCGGCGTTCCTCAAGGCGCGCATCCGCGGGCCGCGCGGGCACCTCTCGAACATCGAGGCGGCGCAGTTGCTCCGCGCGAGCGCAGGCGCGCGCCGGATGAAGTGGGTCTGCCTGGCGCACCTCTCCGAGGAAAACAACCAGCCGGGGCTGGCGCTCAGGACGCACCGCAAGATCGCCGGCGGCGAGTACCACCTCTACGCCGCGAGCCGGTATGAACCGACGGGGGTGTTTGAGGTATAATCGAACGGGACGCCGGGACCCGATCGGGGGATCACAAATGGGCAAACTCCAGCGCAGTCCGAAGACGCCGCCGCCCGCTGATCCGGAACTGCTCTCTGCGCTCCGCAATCCGAGGTCCGCCATCTCCAACTGGCCGCCGCTCCCGCACGCCCAATACGAGACCATCCTCGATTCCGTCCCCGCGCTGATCTTCTACAAGGACCTGGAAAACCGGGTGGTCCGCGTGAACAGGGCGTTCGCCGAGGCGATGGGCCTGGCGAAGGAGCAGATCGAGGGCAAGGGATGCTCCGAGCTCTGGCCTGATCAGGCCGAGCAGTACTGGAACGACGACCTCGAAGTCATCAAGTCCGGCCGCCCCAAGCGCGGCATCATCGAGCCGATGGTGACGCGCGATGGGACGCGATGGCTCCAAACGGACAAAATCCCGTTCCGCGACGAGGCCGGGCGCATGACCGGCATCATCGGATTCGCGATCGATATCACCGAGCGGCGGCGCGCGGAGGAATCGGTGCGCGCGCTCTCGCTCGTGGACGAGTTGACCGGCCTCTCGAACCGCCGCGGCTTCTTTGCGCTGGCGGGGCACCAGATCAAGATCGCCGCCCGCTCGAAGGCCAGGCTGTTCCTGATCTTCGCCGACGTGGACGAGCTGAAGTTGACGAACGACACGTTCGGCCATGCCGCCGGCGACCAACTGCTCCGCGACGCCGCGGGCATCTTCCGCGAGACGTTCCGCGACAGCGACATCATTGCGCGCATCGGCGGGGACGAGTTCGTAGCGCTGATGATCGCCACCGACGGCACGGACCTGGAGCGGATTCTGCCGCGCCTGCGCCAGAAGATCGCCCGCCGCCGCGCGCGCAGCCGGCGCGGCCGCCTGGCGCTGAGCATCGGCTTAGCCGAGTACAACCCCGAATCGCCCTGCTCGCTCGAGGAACTGATCAACCGCGCGGACGGAATGATGTACGAGGAAAAACGGCGGAAGCGGCAGCAGCAACTGCGGGGCTAAGTGCAGCATTTCGTAGGTGCGACTGGACTTGCGAAATGCCGCACTTCCACAGGGGCTTCGCCCCTATGGCGCTCCAAGACGCTCCTTCCAGTCGCGTCTTTCCGCTATAACCCCTTGGAGGGCCTTACGCGGCCCTCCAAACCTTCCGCGCCGTACAGCACTTCAGAAGGTCCGGACGGACTTCTGAAATGCTGTACTAAGGAACCTCAGTTCCGCCGGTAAATCATGCAGACCGGCAACCCGCCCGGCCACAGCGTGTTGGCCCAGGCCGGCGCAGGCGGCGAGTTGATGAACGCCCGCTCCGCCTCGGTCAGCCAATATCCCCGACGCGGCACGACGACCAGGTAATCCCAGTCGCGGTCATCGAAAACCGCCATGCGGATATCTCGCCGCGCTTCGCCGAGCTCCCGATACCACTGCCAGATGTAATCAGGCGCCCCGATGAAGGCCACCTTGCCGCCGGGCGGCGCCTCTTTGTTCAGGTAGTCCAGCGCCCTGGCGTCGAACGTGTCGTCCCAGTACGTCGTCTCGAACCCGAGCTTCGCCGCGCCCCACGGCCCGCCGACGAGCTCGCCGTAGTAGCAGAGCTGATACGGGTGCAACGCAACGACCGGCAGCAGCAGCCAGGCCGCGAGCACTGCAACGGAGGCCGCCCCCGCCCATCTTCGGGCGCGGCCAGGAGAATCCCACGCCGCCGCCGCGCCCGCCGCGGCCAGCGCCGCCAGGAACGGGTACGCCGGGAGCATCAGGCGGATGCCGTCGTACTTCGGAACTCCCGGCAGCGCGAGCAGGCAAACCGGAAACAGGAATCCCCAGATCGCCAGCGCCTCGTGCGCCGACTCTTTCCATTTCGCCCGGAGCGTTCGGGCGTATCGCCGCGCGCCCGCGGCGCCGGCGGCGAGGATCGGCAGCGGCGTCGTCGCGAGCAGCAGCACGAACGGATAGTGCCATGGCGCGATCCGATCGCAGTACGCCGTCCCGAGGTAATAGACCGGGATGATCATCCGCTGCGCCTTGTTGGCGATGTACAGGTGCAGGGTCTGGATCGGGTGATACCACATCACCGGCCAGCCGGCGAAGAAGATCAGCGGGCCGCAGAGCGCCATGGCAACGGCGTTGCGAAGCGCCTTCCGCCCGTGGAACAGGAAGCCCCACGGCAGCAGGAGGAGCGGCAGAAAGACGGCGTTGATCTTCGTCAGCAGCGCCAGCCCGAACAGCACGCCGCACGCGACGCTCCATCCGCGCCGCTCGATCCCGCGCTCGAACGCGATGACCGTCAGCAGCCAGAGGAGCAGCGTGGCCATCTCGATGTTCGCGAAATGCCCGTGCGCGAAGAGACGCGGCATCAGGACGAAAACCGCCGCCGCAACGAGTCCCTCGCGCTCGCAGCGCTTCGAGGCGAGCCAGAGAAAGATCGCCGCCGCCGCCGCGCCGAACAGCATCCCCGCCCCGATCCGCGCCGCGCTGATGATGTCCACCGCTCCGCCGAAGAGCCTCATGTTCAGCGCGATCCAGAGGCTTCCCAGCGGAGGATGGTCCGCGTATGCCCAGTGCTCGCGGATGACCGGCCAGGTGAAAGAGCGGGCGGAAAGGCCCGCGAACCAGTGCATGTAATTCAATGCGCGGCCGAGGTAGAACGGCTCGTCCATGGTCAGGCCGGGGCCGCGCGCCGTCAGGGAGATCGCGGCGGCGACTGCCAGAAAGATCGCCGCCGCCAGCCACGCGCGGCGGCTCGTCTCTTTCGTCAAGGGGCGCGCGGTCATCTCGCCTCTCCGGGCGGCTCTCCGGTGGGCTCGGCCTCGCGTTCCCGGAGCGTCGCTAGGTCCGCGAGGAGCTCTTTCATGTTCGGGTAGCGGTGCTCCGGCCGCTTCTCGAGGCAACGCAGGATGATCGGTTCGAGGCCCTCCGGCAGGTCGCGCGCGACTTGGGTCGGCCGGGGCGGCGGATCATACAGGTGCTTGTGTATCAACTCCGACGGCCGCCCCCCGATGCGGGCGCGATTGGCCGCGCCGCGCGCTCTCGAAAAGGGCAGGCTGCCGGTGAAGACCTCGAACAGGACCACGCCGAAGGAGTAGATGTCCGAGGTCGGCGCGAGCCGCCGCCCCTGGCACTGTTCAGGCGACATCGTGCTGGGCGTGCCGCTCTTTTCCTCGAAGGCGATTCCGGCGGGCACGGTGAAGCCCAGGTCAATCAGCTTCGTCCGGCCGTCCTTGGAGAAGAGGATGTTGTCCGAGCAGACGTCGCGGTGAACAAGCCCCTGGTCGTGAATGATCGCCAGCGCGCAGCCGGCGGCGTGGAGGATCTCCAGCCGCTTCGCGCGCAGCCGCGGGTCGGCGCAGGCGAGCAAGTGCTTGACGTTGGCGCCGTCCACGAACTCCTGGACGAGGTACTGGCAGCGCGCGGGATCATCGTACTCCCATCCGTAGGCGAAGGTCCGCACGATGGGGAAATTCGGGTGGAAGACCGCCGTCGGCGGAGTCAGCAAAACCCCGATCTCGCCCTCGCAGGGCAACCCATAGCGCTTCTGCATGCGGCGCGACGCGCGGTCGTACCGGGGCTTGTAGAGCTTGAGCGCGTACAGGGCGTTGTCCGGCGGCCGGTGCGCCTGGTACACGCAGGACTTTTCGCCATCGTGCACCGGCCGGATAAGGTGGAAGTCGCGGAAATGCCGCGATTCCGCGCGCCGCGGCCAGCCGAACCATTCCTGCCAGAACGATTTCGCCATGCGTCTCGCCGCTCTAAATCGTAATCGTCCCCGTCGTCGTCCTCGGCCTCGAACTGCCGTTTCGATAAGAGCAGGACGAGTTGAATGATAGGGCCACATCGGGGAAAATGCAAACGGCGAGGCGACGACGCTTGAAAGAACGCGCTTGCTGTTCTTTGCTAGCCTTGCCCCAAGTCAATACAGCACTGCACGTTACGATAAACTAGCTGCAAGTCTATGTCACTACTAGTCTTGCGACAAATTGGGTTCGTTTTTTCAAATCGCTTTTAGTCCGCGCGACGCTCTGGAAAGCGTTCAACAACTCTCTGACTTACGACAAATTGGGTTCGTTTTTTCAAATCCCATTTTAGCCCGCGAGATGCTCTGGAACCCTTTGTCGCATAGCGTGATATGCCAGTCCTTCCTCTTGCCATCCGTCCGTGTGTAGGGCGTCATATCTCCACTTTATTTCACACGATACATTATAGCAACTGCACCCCTTTCGTGTCAAATGCTTTTAATCAAGAACGCGGTGCTTAACGCGGCCCGATTGGCGCTGGAGGAACACCCAAAAGGCCCGATGCGGATGCGGCGTTTCCTCAAGGCGATTGAGATGGAAACGCAGGGCAAGTGGAGCGAAGGCGGCGGACCGGTGATGGGATTCCGGCAGCCTCCGAAGATGCAAACAGGCGTAACGATCTCTTAACTGAGAGCTAATTGCTGAGAGCTGATAGCCTCTAAACCTGCGCCTGGAGTTTCTTGCCGCGCAGGATGTGATGGTAGTGGACGCTGAAGCGGTGGGCTTCGTCGCGGACGTATTGGAGCACGCGCAGCGCCGGCGACCGGCTGTCCAGCCGAAGCTCGGCCGGCGGCTCGCCGTGGTAAACGATCTCCTCGCGCTTGGCGATGGAGAGGACGCACGGCGGCCGCGCGTGCACCGCCTTGAGCGCCTGCAGCGCGGCGTGCAGGTGCCCCTTGCCGCCGTCAATGAGCAGCAGGTCGGGGAACGGCGTCTCCTCTTCCTTGAGCCGGCGGAAGCGCCGCTCGATGACCTCGCCGATCATCGCGTAATCGTCAATGCCGGTCACCGTGCGGATGTGGAAGCGGCGATAGCCGCTCTTGAACGGGCGGCCGTCCACGAAGGTGACGACGGAGCCCACCGCGTCCTCGCCGCTGAGGTTGGAGACGTCCACGCCGTCAATCGTGCGCGGCAGGCGCGGGAGCTTGAGGAGTTCCTGCAACTGTTCGATTCCCTCGCGCGGGTTCACGACGGGCGGTGCGGTGGCCTCGGGGAAGAAGTCCGTCTCGCCGCGTTTCGCGAGCGATTCGAGCGCGCGGACCTGATCGCGCAGGCGCGCGGCCTTTTCATAGTCGAGCGCCTGCGAGGCGCGGCGCATCTCCTCGTCGAGCGCCCGGAGGACCCGCCGCCGCTTTCCCTCGAGGAACCGCTGGAAGTGCTCGATCTGCGCGAGGTAGTCCTCGCGCGAGACGAGGGCGGCGCACGGCCCGGTGCAGCGCTCGATGTAATAGAGCAGGCAGGGGCGGTTGAAGCGGCGTTTCGGGTCGCCGGCGCGGATGTCGAGCGTGCAGGTGCGGAAGCGGAAAGCGCGCTGGAGCAGTTGCACGGCCTGCCGCAGCCCGCGCGCCTCGGTGAACGGGCCGTAGAACTTGTTCCGCGGGTTGTCGCGCTGGCGCGTGACGTAGACGCCGGGGAATTCCTCCGAGTGCGTGATTTCCAGGTACGGGTAAAGCTTGCTGTCGCGGAGGTTCTCGTTGTACTTGGGCTGGACGTCCTTGATCAGGCGCGCTTCCATGAGGAGGGCGTCCACTTCGGATTCCGCTTCGAGGTACTCCACGTCGGCGATCTGCGGGACCATGGAGGAGAGCTTGGCGCGCGCGTCGCCGGAGGCCTCGCGGAAGTAACTGCCGACGCGGTCGCGCAAGGAGTTCGCCTTGCCGATGTAGATCACCACGCCGCGCGCGTCCTTCATCAGGTAAACGCCCGGCGTGTCGGGGAGTTCGGCGATCTTCTTCTTCAGGGCGGCATTCGGCATCCTACTTCGCCCTCCGAAGTAGCCCGGAGGGCTACGAAGGATGGGTCGGCAACATGTCCGCCTTAGCTCCCGCCCTTTGCAGCTCCGCCGCTTCGGCGGGCGTAGAAGAGTTGGCGAAGGCGGATCGGCATTCGGCAATGCTTAATCGGGCATCTCGAATTTCTGCTGGGGGTGCCGCACGCTCAGAACAGGGCAGATGGCTTTGCGCACGACCTTTTCCGCGACGGAGCCGAACAGCGCGTGCTTGAGGCCGGTGCGGCCGTGCGTGCCGAGGACGATCATGTCGGCCTTCACCTGGGTGGCACAGTGGAGGATCTCGACGAACGGCACGCCCTTGCGCAGGATATATTCGGCCGGGAGCTTTCCGCGGAGCTCGGGCGGAAGCGCCTCGTCCAGCGCCTGCTTGGCCTGTTTTTCGATGTTCACCATTAACTGCGTCAGCGGAGGGGCCTGGAGCATGTCGAAATAGAGCGCGCTGGAGATTTCCTCGATGACGTGGAGCACGACCAGCTTGGCCTGGAATTCCTGCGCGAAGGAGATGGCGTACGTCATCGCGTGCTTGGACGATTCGGAGAAATCCGTCGGGTGAAGGATCGTCTTGATCGCCTGCATGCTTTGCCCTCCTGTTCGTAAGGGTCGCCGGCTACTTCTCGGCGGGCCTCGGCTCGGCGGCCTGCCCCGGCGGACGCCGAGTGGCTTCCACGCCGCGGATCACAACGTTCGTCAGGTCCCCCGGCGTGACGCCTTTCGGAAACTCCAGTTCGAACAATTCCGGATTGACCTGCGCGTCGTTTTTCACATCGGTGTAGAGCGTTTTGAGGAAGACGCGCCCTTGTGCGTCTTCCAGCTCGACCTTGCGCGCGATGCCGTCTTTCGGGTTGATCCAGAAGCGGACCTTCGCCGGGTCCGGGAAAACCATCGGCACGTTGAAGGGCAGCGAGAGGCGCCCTTGGGAGAGCGCGAGTTCGAAGCCCACGGCCGGCGCGCCGTCGAGGTCCTCGGCCGGAAGGGCTTTCTTGTCCTTCGCGTCCTTGAGCATATCGCGGTAAACGCTCGGGTCATAGGTCTTCGCGGGCGAGTAATCCGCCCAGGGCAGTTCCTTGCGGATGCGGTCGAGGTCCACGGTATGGGCGGTCGTCCTCTCGCCCACTTTTTCGATTTGCCGGACGATCCGGCCGTCCCCCGCGATGGAGATCCGCACGTCGGATTCCATCGTCTTCAGGCGCTTGATGCCTTCAACGCGGAACCGGTCCGGCGGCAGAAAGCAGGCGCGGTAATCTCCGGTTGCGCTATCGCTGCCGAGCAGGTACTCCTGCTGGATGTGCATCGTCATCCCGCACGGCGCGTCGTCGGCAAGCGCCTGAGACAGGCCCGCCGCCGTGAGAAGGAGGCCGGCTGCAAGGACGGTTAAGCCGAAATGCTTCACCCGTTCATTGCTCCTCATTGAGTGTATCCTAGCGCCTCTGCAAGTTGCGTTCAAGAGGAAGATTCCTACTTCTCCTCAAAGTCTTTGTCCTCGAAGAACGCCTTGACGCGATCCCGGTTGCCGGGGAAGTCGGGCTTGGCCATGAGCAACTTGAATTCCTCGCACTGGGCGGCGAGCCGCTGCCGGAACTCGGGCTCGGGCATGCGTTGCACATGGCCGTCGAAGAACCCGACGGTGCGCAGATTGGCGTGCGGCGTGTGATCGTAGAGGATCATGCTGCCCGGCCTCATGGCGAGAAACGGCACGGTGCCGATGTACCGGTAGCTGCAGAGCATGCCGTTTTTCATTTTCATCGGCGCGTCGTCGGACGGGGAGATGAGCACCTTCGGCTCGTTCATGAAATTCGGGAAGAGGTCCGCCAGCGACGGCGGGATGTTGTCGGCGTTCGGCTGCTGGTAAGCGCAGATGGCTTTGAGGATCCGGCTGAGATTGTCCATGGAGGCGGCCTCGCGCGCCTCCTCGCGGGCTCTCGCGAGCGCCGGCAGCAGCATGCCGGCCAGGATGGGAACGGTTACGGCCTGGTTTTGGATTCCCATCTCCGTCGCCGGCAGCGGGATCGGCCCGACCGGAGAGAAGTTCTCGTACAGCCAGCCGTCCGGCTGAGGCGCTGTGACCGAGACGGCGCCGAAGAGCTTCTCGCGCAGCAGCGCCTCCGACGGGAACCGGCCCGGCTCCATCCCCCAGAACTCGTTCAACGGGATCGGGAACTTGAAGCCGCTGTCCGCTTTCGCCGCGATTTTCAAGCAGATCACGGGAAGGTCGGTCAGCATCTGCGCCATCACCAAGCCGTTGCCGAAGCAGCGGCCCACGTCGGTGTACGAAATGCTCGTATAGCCCTGGGGCATCTTGGCTAGGATTTTCGTGAAGTCCTGCCGCGCCGACACGTTCTCCTTGTGATCCATGAAGTACCTCATCTTCGCCAGGGCCAATCGCGCGGAGAGGTCCGCGCTCACCCAGCCGGTGTCGGAGATGACGTAGTTCGGCGTGAATGAACCGGGCAGGACGCTCTGCGGGTAAATCTGCGTCATGTGCGGCCGGTCAATATGACGGATGTGGACGTACGCTTCGCCCTCCGGGCCGACGGCCTGCTGGATGAGGCGGCTGACACCGTTCAGAAGCCGCTCGAGGTTTGCCCCGGCGGCGCCCGAATCACGCACTTTCAGGAAACAGTTCTGTCCCTCGCCGGCGGGCCCGCCCGGCTCGGTGGCGTAGCTCACGTACGGTCCGGATAGCATGCCGAGGACGTCGTCGCGGATGTTTATGCCGACCATCGCCTCAACCTGGCTGATGCCCATCTTCACCTGGGTTCCGACCGGCGACGGCGCCATCGTGAGCAGCCGGGTCAGGTTGTCGTACAGGCTCTTCCAGTCGCCCGAGCCGATCCTGAAGGCAACCACGTCGCGCGGGACGAGCGCAAGTTGGTCCGGGCCGATCAGGTTGGGCTGCTCCGGCTGGGCCGCCGGAGTCATATGCACGAACAGGCGCGTGCGGAAGCCGCGGTCCTCGATCGTCGTGCCGAGAGTACATCCCTGCACGCGCTCAAGCCCAGCCGTTGCGAGCAGGGGCGCGGCCATAGCGCCGATCTCGGCGTTCTTCGCCAGCCATGGGAAGACGCCGAAGTAGATCCACGCTTCGGGCGCCGGCCCGATCCTGCTCCGGCCGAGCGCGTACTCCGGGTCCGCCGAAAGCCCGGCGGCGCCAGTCCGGCGCGCGACGGTGTCAGCGTGCAGCTTCAGGAAGTCGGGGGTGGACTTGTCGTTCAGTGTCAGCACCATCGCGCCGTCTTTGAAGGAGTGAAGAATGACGAACTTGCCCGTGAACTCCAGCATTTCCGCGTTGTCGGGCCCGGTGCTGCGCGCGGCGATTTTCGATTCGACGAACCAGTCGGAGAGCGCCTTGATCGTCGCCTGCCCCTTGATCGGGTCGGCCGGATGCAGAATCAGTTGGAACATCAGTTCCGGAGAAGCGCCGCTCGGCTGAGCGAGGAGGACGGCAGCTAGGGCGCTCTCGCAGGGGAAAAGGCCGGAGAAGTCCATCTGGGTAATTCCGGGAGGCAGGGCGCCGTAAAGCCCCAGGATGCTCTTCTGGAGCGGCGCGAGCATCTCCTGCATCTCGGCCGTCTGCAGCAACTCGAAAAGCGCCGTCTCCTTCCATCGCGCGGAGGTGGTGTCCGGGTCGCGGACGACGACCGCCGCGACCGAATCCGGCGGAAGCATCTTCTCGACCAACGCTGACTCGTCGGCGGCCTGTGCGATCCTCAATCGGCCGACCGCCAGCAATCCCGCGAAACCGAGCGCGATCAGCAACGACCTGACAGCCCCTTGGCGTTTCATCGGAATCCCCTCCCTGGAATTGAAGGAACTCGCGCCCCTCGGCGCGCCGCCTGAGCACAATAGCAGGGCGCGGGCGCAAGTTCAACCGAATTCCTGCGCCCTTGCCGGGCGGGGCGGCTCACGGTACAATCGTCAAGCTATGAGCGATGGAGCAGCCGCCAGTATCGAAACGCCCCTCTCGCAGCGGCGGCGGAGAATTTGGACCGCGGCGGACTGCGCGATGCTCATCCTTGCCGCAGCGCTCGTCTACAGTGACGGCTTCCATGGCCCATTCATCTTCGACGACCGCCCGGCCATTGAACAGGCCAGCGCGAAGCAGCCGTGGCCGGTCTGGCACACGCTGATCGGGCCGAGGCCGGTCATCCAGACAACCCTGGCGCTCAACTATTTCATCGGCGGCTACAACGAGACCGGCTACCACGTCTGCAACCTGTGCATCCACATCCTCTCCGCGCTTGCGCTCTTCGGCGTCATCCGCCGGACGCTGACGCTTCCCTCCCTCGGCGGCCGGTTCGACGAGAAGGCCGCCGCGTCGCTGGCGTTCTGCGCGGCGCTGCTGTGGGTGGTCCATCCGCTTCAAACTCAGGCGGTGACGTACGTTATTCAGCGGATGGAATCGCTGATGGGGCTGTTTTATCTCCTGACGCTGTACTGTTTTATCCGAGCGGCGTCGTCGCCGAATCCGCGCGCCTGGCATGCGGCCGCCGTGGCCGCCTGCGCATTGGGAATGGGCTGCAAGGAAGTCATGGTCACGGCGCCGCTGATCGTGCTGCTCTACGACCGGAGCTTCATCGCCGGCTCCTTCCGCGGGGCACTGCGGCGGCGAGGGCTTTATCTCGGGCTGGCGGCGACGTGGCTCATCCTGGCGCGCTCCATTATCGAGGGGGTAGGCCCGCACGCGATCTCAGCCGGCTTCCGGCTCAAGGAGGTCACGCCGTTCCAATATGCGTTGAGCGAGCCGGGCGTGATTCTCCACTATCTCGCGCTGGCGTTCTGGCCGGCGGGCCTGTGCCTGGACTACGGCTGGCCGGCGGCGAAAGGGATTGAGCAAATCGCTCCGGGCGCGATCGTCATCGGAGGGCTGCTGGCGGCCGCGGTCTGGGCGCTCGTGCGGAAACCGAAATGGGGATTCGTCGGCGCGTGGTTCTTCCTGATCCTCGCGCCGACTTCGAGCATCATGCCGATCAAAGACCTGGCGTTCGAGCACCGGATGTACCTGCCGCTGGCGGCGGTGGTGGTGGTCGTGATCCTCGCGGCGCACCTCGCGTGGGAGCGATGGGCCGGCGCCGGCGAGGGACGCCATCTGCCGGGCCAGATCCTGGCGGCGATCCTGATCCTTTCAGCCGCCTGCGCGCTGGGATGTGCGACGTTCCAGCGCAACAAGGACTACGCGACGGCGATGGCAATCTGGAGCGATACGGCCAGGAAGGCGCCGCACAACCCGCGGGCTTTGAACAATTTGGGCTGGCAGTTGCGCGAGGCGGGCGATTATCAAGGCGCGCTCGATTGCCTCAACCGGGCCATCGAGCTGCGACCGAGATACGCCGACGCTTACAACAACCGCGCCTACACCTACGCGTCCATGAAGAGGTTCGATGAAGCCCTCGCCGACTGCAACAAGGCCATCGAATTCAGGCCCGACTTCGCTACGCCGTACAACAATCGCGGAAACCTCTATGCTCAATTCGGCAACACCGAGAAGGCGCTCGAGGACTTCAACCGCGCCATAATGCTAAGGCCCGATTATCACCAGGCTTACAACAACCGCGGATTGACGCTTGTCAAGGCCGGCCGGTACCAGGATGCGCTCAAGGATTTCGACAAGGCCATCGAGACCTTGCCGGACGATCCGATTCCTTACCGGAGCCGCGCGGCCGCATATTACCACCTGAAGGAGTATGACAAGGCGCTCGCCGACCTGGAGACGTGCGAGAAATTGCACGACCACGTGGATCCCGGGTTCCGACAGGCCGTCTTGCAGGCGGCAGGACGGGCGAAATAGAACGACGACGGAGCAGAGTGAATAGTGCGGATAATGCGCAGCCAATACGACAGAAATGTGGTATGAAACGCATATAACATGACACCGGAACTGGCATCCGGCGATTCCAATGCACGGCGGCTGTTCATCCTTGCGGCGGCCATCGCGGCGATTGCGTTCGCGGCGTACATTCCCGCCATGCGCGGCGGGTTCGCCTGGGACGACAGCGTCCAGATCACGGACAACCCGCTCATCAAGGACCCGCACGGACTTCGCCGATTCTGGTTCGGGGCGGAAGCGATGGATTATTTCCCGCTCACGCTCGCCACGCACTGGCTGGAATGGCGGCTCTGGGGATTGCGCGCGGCGGGCTACCATGCCGTCAACGTGATGCTCCATGCGATCAGCGCGGTGCTGGTCTGGCGGGTGCTGCGGCGGCTCAAAGTTCCCGGCGCGTGGCTGGCCGGCGCGCTCTTCGCGGTCCATCCGGCGGCCGCGGACTCGGTGGCCTGGATCTCGGAGCGCAAGAACACGCTCTCGATGGCGCTCTATCTCGCCTCGCTCCTGGCCTGGTTGCGTTTTGATAGCGTCGGTTCTCACCACGACGACACGACGAGCACGACGAACAGCACTTCTCAATCTGCAATCTGCACTCCGCACTCCGCACTCCGCACTCCGCATTATTTACTTTCCCTGGGCCTGTTCCTCCTCGCGCTGCTTGCGAAGACCTCGGTCGTGATCCTGCCGTTCGTCCTGCTGCTGTGCGCGTGGCGGCGGCGGGGCGGGATTTCCCGGCGGGACATCGCACGCAGCTTGCCGTTCTTCGCGCTCGCGGCGGCGCTGGGAGTGGTGACGATCTGGTTCCAGCGGCACAACGCAATCCACGGGATGACCGTTCGCTCCGAGGGCGCGGCCTCGCGCCTGGCCGCCTCGGGCTGGATCGCCTGGTTCTACCTGTACAAGCTCCTGCTTCCGGCGGGCCTCTGCGCGATCTATCCGCGGTGGAAGGTGGATGGCGCCAGCGGCGCGGCGTACCTGCCGCTGGCCCTCCTGGCGGCCGGGCTGACCTGGCTTTGGATGCGCCGGAAGAGCTCCGGCCGGGCGCCGCTCTTCGCGGCGGCGTACTTCCTGATCGCACTGCTGCCGGTCCTCGGGATCGTGAACATGTTGTTCATGGGGCTTTCGCTGGTTGCGGACCATTTCCAGTACCTGGCCATGATCGGCGTCATCGCGTTCGCGGCGGCGGTCCTGGCGCGGGCGGCGTCCGCGCGCGGCTGGGCGGGGCGCGCGGGCGTCGCGGCCTCCGTCGGATGCGTCGTCGTCCTGGGCGCCCTGACCTGGAACCGCGCCGGGCTGTACGGCGACGAGGAACGTCTCTGGCAGGACAACCTCGCCAAGAACCCTTCGGCGGTGGTCTATAACGCGCTGGGAGTCGCCCGCTCGTACGCCGGGCGGCATGAGCAGGCGCTGGAGAGCTTCGACGCGGCGATCCGATTGAAGCCGGAGCTTGCCGAGGCCTGGATCAACCGCGCAGCCGCTTTCGACGCGCTGGGGCGGCTGGAGGAGGCCGTTCGCGATTATGACGAGGCGCTGAAATTGCGGCCGGCGGACGCGGCGACCTACAACGGCCGCGGCAACGCGCTGGCGCGCATGAACCGCCCCGATGAGGCGCTGGCGAATTATGACGCGGCGATCGCCCTGCGCCCGGGATACGGCCTGGCCTATTACAACCGCGGGAACATTGAGTTCAACGCCGGCCGCCTCGACCTGGCGCTGCGCGACTACGACCGAGCGATTGAACTCATGCCCGCGTACGCGCGGGCCTGGAACAACCGCGCCACCGTTTTCGCGCGGCTCGGGCGCGGCGACGACGCGCTCCGAGATTTCAGCCAGGCCCTCGCGCTGGACCCGAACAACGCCGGCGCCTGGTGCAACCGGGCGCTGCTGTATTCCGACAGGAAAGAATACGCCAAGGCGCTGGCAGATGTTAGAATGTTCGAGAAACTCGGCGGCCATCCCGATCCCGATTTCGTCAAGAGCCTCACCGAAGCAGCAGGAACCGCGGATGAACGACGGTAAGAGGGGAACAAAGACAACGACAACGGCTGGAACCGCCAATGGACGCGGATGAACGCCGATAAGAGCGGGACAAAATATAGAGGAATCCGTATCTGCGTTTGTCGGCGGCAATAGTCCGCGCTCGCCTACTCGCGCTATTGCTCGCCGGTTCCGAATCTGTTGTAGCTTTCATTTTGAATTGAACTATGGATTTATCTGCGTTCATCGGCGTCCATCGGCGGTTCAAAATCCGTTGTAGCTTTCTTTTCGACTTGAGCTATGGAATTATCTGCGTACATCGGCGTCCATCAGCGGTTCAAAATCCGTTGCAGCTTTCTTTTTGACTTGAACTATGGAATTATCTGCGTTCATCGGCGTCCATCGGCGGTTCCGAATCCGTTGGAGTCTTCTTTTTGAATTGAACGTAGGCCGTCTCTGCGCTCGTCTTCGGCGATAGGCCGGGCTCGCCTACTCGCGCCATCGCTCGCTGGACGTTTCGGTGAATGCGTGGGCATAACCATATGGGCCGGGAAGCTGTACGCGACACTCAAGGGCGCGGGGTGAATGCGATGGCCAATCCGTGGCAAATCATGACGAAGCAGGACGGGCAGGCGATGGATGACCGGAAGGAGAAGGGGCCGGTGCGGTTCCAGGTGGCTCTGAAGCGAGAGTTGATCTGGCGGCTGATCCGGCCTCATCTGCCCAGGGACCGCTCGGTCGCCATTCTCGACCTGGGCGGCGGCACGGGCGTGTGGGCGATCCGCCTGGCGCAGGAGGGCCGGCGCGTGCTGCTGACGGACATCTCGCCGGGGCTTCTGGCGCGGGCGCGGGAGAAAGTCGAGGCAGCCGGCCTTGGACTTTTGGTCCAGATCGAGGAGGCGGATATCTGCGATTTGAGCCGATTTCCCGAACGCGCCTTTCCGCTGGTCCTGGCGTTGGGCGATCCGCTCTCCTACTGCGACGACGCCGGAAAGGCGCTGCGGGAGGTCAGGCGCATCACAAATCCCGGCGGTTTCCTTATCGGCGAGGTTGAGAACCGTTACCGCGCGGCCTTGAGCCGCCGTCGCGCCGCGACTTGGGCCGACGCGAAACGGATTCTCAGCGAGGGAATCGCCCATTGGCCCGAACCTGAGAACCCCGCCTCGATCCGCGAGTTCTCTCCATCAGAGATCGAGGCGCTCCTGAAGGAATCCGGGTGGAATTTGGAGTGCTTGTATCCTTCAGACCTGCTGGCCTCGCTCGTGGCGGAGCCAATCCTTCAGGAAGCCTTGGGCTCTCCGGAACATTTTGCCGAGGCATTGGCCGTTGAAGAACGTCTGCGCGCCGATCCGGCCCTGCTCGGCAGCGGAATGGAGATTCAGTTCGTGGCGGCGAAGCCATGAAGGCCGACGTTCGCCAAGCGCTGCCTTCCGATGCTGACTGCATCGCCCGCGTCCACGTTGACACATGGCGGAGCACCTACGCGGGGATTGTCCCCGATGAGCACCTGGTCAAGCTTTCCTATGAGAAGCATGCCCAGGCATGGCGCACGTGGCTCTCGGGCGCGGCCTCAGCGTCCTTTTCCGTCCTCGCCGAGACGGAAGGCCAGATCGTCGGCGTCGCCACCGGCGGCCCGGAGCGCGGAGGTCATCCGCTCTACAAGGGAGAGCTTTGGGGCATTTATGTCCTCGCAAAGTTCCAGCGACAGGGAGTCGGCCGAGCGCTAATCTCGGCGGTCGTCGAGGAATTGCGGCGTCGCGGCTTTGACACTATGCTGGTCTGGGTGCTCAAGGATAATCCGTGCCGGGCCTTCTATGTGCGACTCGGCGGCGTTCCGGCGGGAGAGAAGGAGATCGAGATCGGGGGCAAGAAGCTGATTGAAGCGGCCTACGGCTGGAGCGATATCGGGAGGCTGTTGACCGGTGCCTCTCGGTAAACCCACATACCAGAGCATCACGAGCGCCGACGCGGCCACGCTTGCGGCGCTGGGGAATACAGGCAACGAATGCAGGGCAAGCCATGACCAAGCCACTTGCGCGCCTTGACATCGTGGAGATCGAAGATACCCTTGCGGCTCATGCCCTGCGTGGCGCGCTGGAGTGCTGGGATGTTCAAGTCAGGATGCACTGGGTGGGCATGGCTCGCGATGTCGTGCGGCTCTTGGGTGGAGAGGAGAAGCTCTACGAGATTGTCGTCTTGATGTGCCACGGAAACGACAAAGGGCTGGTCCTTCCTGCGCTCCATCCCAGCATAGAGAGAAGGCAACCGTACCACCGGGCATTGACTCCCAAGGACCTGGAGGAATTTCCAAAAACTGCCTGGGCTGATCGTACTCAACACCGGCTGCTCCCTGGGCACGGAAAAGTTCGCACGCTCCTTTCTCGGCGCCGGCTGCAAAGCCTACATCGGCGCCACAGGCGACCCGGAAGGCAGCTCCGCGTTGTTCTATGCCATGCACTTGTTCTATGAGCTGATTTGCCGGCGCACACCGCTTCGCGAGGCGCACGCCCTGGCGCGCTCGCATGATCGGGAAACGAGCTACTTCCGCTTGTACGAACGGCGGCGAGCTTCGCCAGGAACCAGCAAACCGTGCCGCTTGTACTGTTGAAGCGGTTCCTGAGCCGCTGCCGAAAGCTTTTGAGGCTGATATGGAACAACTGCTGGTCGTCACGGGCGTGGATGAGCCGGAAGCGGCTCTGGGGTTGGACGTGACTCGGATGTTCTGTGAGATGGGGTTGTCGAAGGGCCGGCAGGTCGAGTTCTATGCCGTGCAAGACCACAGTGACGATCCTGAGGATTGGCTACCCGAGCGCAAGATCAGGAGCGCGTACCAAGAAGTAGACCGCGTTGTCGCGTTGCATAACCCTCGCGTCTTCATTGATCTACACCATGCACTCGTTGATTGGGACCACTTCGAGGTGCAGGTCTTCAGCGGCCTTTGTGCAGAATCCTCCGCCTTCCAGACATGGGCAACGGGCCTTACGGACGTGCTCGTGCGCGCGGGCGGGTCAGACGACTATGATAAGGCCATCTTCTGCTACCAGCTTCCCTCGGTGCGCGACCGGTTGTGGTTTGACATGGAGTACATTCAGGTTGAGGTGATTCCTTCTCTGGCACCGGTCAAGGAACGCATGAAAATCCCGGAGGCGCCCCTGGCGAGGTTCGAGTTTCCGGGGGGTGCAACGTACCAGCGCGAGATCGAGTTGCTCGCGCACGTGCTTGCCGGCATTTACGATCATCACCCGTGGCTGACAGCGCCCGAATCCACGGATGAGCGGGGGAGCCGCTTGACATAGGCCGCTTCGAGGGCATAATACCGGCGGCGAGCGCCGGACGCGTGATGCCGGCTTGATGCTCGGAACTATTGATCTCCGTGTAGGAAAAGGAAAGGTCTCTCGCAAAGGCGCAAAGACCGCCAAGAATAACTTCATCAGGTTGTTTTTCGTTCTTTGCGCCCTTCGCGTATTGGTGAGAGCATTCCTTTCTTTATGCGAACGTCATTAACTCGTGTACCCGGAGGGAACAATGAGCATCTGTAGAAACGTCTGTCTGGCCGCGATCCCGATCCTCTTATCTGCGGGATGTGCGGCGGCTCATCTCGAGAAAAGCGATACCATCACTCAATACGGGATCACGTGGAAACTGAAAGAGCCGGTTGAGGTCGGGCAGTTCGTGACCGGCGACTACTATGTCGTGGGGGACTGCGAGGTCGTCTCCATCACGCCTCCTCCGGGAAACGGCCGGAACGGATGCGAGCTGAATCCGCCGCTCGACGACAATCACAGCGGTTATGACGACCGCGAAGAGGGACATCGTTACGACGCCAAGATGTGCACCCCATTGCCGATCCGGATGAAGCCGGGCGATGCGCTCATCTCCACGATCAGCGTCACCGACCAGGAATACAAGACGACCACTCGCCGTTGGCTTCGAAACATCGTTGTATCGCCCTGTCCGGTGAAAAGCGCCTGTGTGCTCACCTGCCTTGCCGCGCCCGTGCCGGCCGATGCCTTTCGTCCGTCCTACTGCGACCGGTCGCAGAAGATTTATCGGGCAAGGAACCTGAAACGGAACCTTCTGCCGAGCCTGCCTTACGGCCGAGATACGGTGGATACCGACCTGGGCCCCGTATCGCTCAAGGAACTTGAAGATCATTACATCCGGGTCTGGCTCGATCTGGTCTTCTTTTCCTTTGACGCGCCGGTGGAATACCAGCCGCAGTACGGCAGGGAATTGGCCGAGGCGCCGGGCCTGGCCACGCTGCTCCTGGAGACCGATCTGCCGCTGGAGAGAAAAGAGAGGCTCCTGATCGGCGTGGTGCAGAACGGGATTGATCTGTGGGGGATTGTGAGGGCCGGCTTTCATGGATGGCAGGCGCACGGAGGGCATGGGTCCGGAAGGAAGTGGCCGATCGTGTTCGCCGGGATGATGCTGGGCGATAAGGAGATGGCCTCACCCACCAAAACGTATCCCAACGTGCAGTTTGGGGAGGACATGCAGACTTTGTTCAAGCGTTCCTGGACGGGAGCGAACGTGGTTTATGCCGGGCATAACGGCGTGGATCGCCATGGGGAGGATGTCAATAAGACGCAGCCGGGCTGGGGCCAGTACGAACATCTTCAGCCGAAGGACTGGCCGATTGATCCGGCCGAGCCGGGCATGAACGAAGGTTACCGCCGCTTGAACGGTCCTGCCTGGGTGGGCGAGGCGTTGGCGGCGAGGATTATGCACGCGGAAAAATACTGGGGCCACGACGCGTTTTTCGCATACGTGGATCGCTGGATGACGGAGGATGATACGCCCTTCCGCAAAATCATCCAGGAGCAGACAACCTTCCCTCCTTATCGTCCAAGCGGGCGGACCTATCGTCCCTATGATTGGCAAAGACAGACGTGGTACCCGTTCGTCATGGAAATGTGGAAGAAATACCGCAACAACCTTCCGCCGGGACCCCATGGAGAGAAAACCCCGCCCGCCGAGGTGACCTGGAAGTAAATTGAAGCCAGGCGAAGGCCTGACGTGACGCACAAGTGGACAACTGGTCGCATCTCTGCGATAATGAGCGGCGACACCGCACAATTGAGTGGTAAGACCGCACAATGAAAAACGCCTTGAGCGACCTCTTATCCTCCCGCGTCCGGGCGGAGATATTCCGCCTGTTGTTCGGCCTGTCGGACAAGGAGCTTCATCTCCGCGAGATTGAGCGGCAATCGGGGCTTGCGTTGGGCACTGTCAGGCAGGACTTGACCAAACTGACCCGCCTCGGGCTAGTCAAGTCCCGGCGAGATGGAAACCGGCTCCACTACCATGCCAACAGGGACCACCCTCTCTATGAGGAGATTCGGAGACTGGTGTTGAAGACCACCGGATTGACAACGGTATTGGAGAAAGCCCTCGGCAAGAAGGACATCTGCACGGCCTTCGTCTTCGGTTCTGTGGCAAGTGGCGAGGAGGAGGCACATAGCGACGTTGACCTGATGGTCATCGGCGAGGCGGGGCTGCGTGAGCTTTCACGCCGGTTGGCGGGTGTGGCGGAGACGCTCGGACGCGAGGTGAACCCTCATGCGTTTAACCCGGCCGAATTCCACAAACGCCGTGAGGCCGGCGACCATTTCATCACAAGCGTCATGACATCGCCGAAGATTTTTGTGGTGGGCAGCGAAGACGACCTTACAAGACTGGGCTGAAAAGGGCTGGCTAAAACGCCACACGACCAGCCGTCAAGAGGTCAAGAACCTCCTCGGCATCGTAGAGAGGGACTTGGCCGATGCGGGGCGCATCGGGCTCTCTGCGGACTGGCGTTTCGGCATCGCCTACAACGCCGCACTCAAGCTTTGCACCGTGCTATTGTACGCTTCAGGGTACAAGCCGGAAAAGTTGCTTGCACACTACCGAACCCTGCAATCGCTTCCGTTGATTTTGGGCGACAAACATCGAAGCGACGCCGAGTATTTGGAAACGTGCAGGCGGAAACGAAACACGGCCGAGTACGACTACGCCGGAGCGGCTAGCGATGCCGATGCGGTAGAACTCAGCAAGTTTGCAAGGGGCCTCCAGAAAGACGTTCTGGGGTGGCTGCGGGAAGTTCGGCCTGAACTCCTGAATCCTTGAAGCGTTGCCAGCGGGAGTTTCTTTGCGACGAGGTCCCGGCGACTGTACAATAACAGCGTGAACCCGAACGCGGCCAACGATGCCGGGCGCGCGACGCGGCGACAGATCTTTCTGGCGGCCGCGATCGTGGCTGTCACGCTCCTCGCCTACCTTCCCGTGATGCTGCGCGGCGGGTTCTTCTGGGACGACGACAGCTTCCTCTATGCCAATAAGCTGATCCGCGCGCCCGACGGGCTGCGGCGGCTCTGGTTCACGACGCAGCCGACGGATTATTTTCCGCTCACCTCCAGCGTGCTCTGGGTGGAATGGCGGCTCTGGGGGAATCACCCGCGCGGGTACCACGTCGTCAACGTGCTGCTGCACGCGGCCGCGGCGGTGCTCGCCTGGCGCGCGCTGCTGCGCCTGGGCGTTCCGGGCGCGTGGCTCGCCGGGCTTCTCTTCGCGGTTCATCCGGCGGCGGCCGCCTCGGCGGCGTGGATCACGGAGCTGAAGAATACGCTGCCGACGGCGCTCTATCTCCTGGCGCTCCTCGCCTGGCTGCGTTTTGATGACGGCGGTTCTCACCACGACGACACGACGAGCCGCTCGACTTCGCTCATGGCCATGAGCCTGTCGAATGGCGCGACGAAAGCCACTCCAAACTCTGCGATCCGCAATCCGCACTATTTACTTTCCGTGGGGCTGTTCCTGCTGGCGCTGCTCGCGAAAACATCGGTCGTCATGCTGCCGGCGGTGCTGCTTCTCTGCGCGTGGTGGCGGCGGGGGAAAATTTCGCTGAAGGATTTCGCGCGGAGTCTGCCGTTCTTCGCGCTCTCGTTCGCGCTGGGATGCGTGACGATCTGGTTCCAGCATCACAAGGCCATCGCGGTCGGAGAGATCGTGCGGCCGGAGGGCGCAGCCTCGCGCATCGCCGCCGCCGGATGGATCGCGTGGTTCTATCTCTACAAGATTCTGCTTCCGGCGGGGCTGTGCGTCATTTATCCGCGCTGGGACGTGAGCGGGTCGAGCGCGGCGGCGTTCCTGCCGCTGGCGCTGCTGATCGCCGGGCTCGCCTGGCTCTGGACGCGCCGAAAAAGCTGGGGCCGGGCGCCGCTCTTCGCGGCGGCGTATTTCCTCATCTCGCTCCTGCCGGTGCTGGGGTTAGTGGACACGTCGTTCATGGAGAACTCGCTCGTCGCGGACCATCTTCAATACGTCGCCATGATCGGCGTCATCGCGTTCGCCGCCGGCGTGCTGGCGCGGCTCGCCAAAGCGAAAGGCGCGCCCGCCTTGGGCGAGCCTTTTGCCTGGGCCGCAGCGGCCGGGTGCGTCCTGGTCCTCGGCGGCCTGACCTGGACGCGCGCCGCGCTTTACGGCGACGACCGCAATATGTGGCGCGACAACGTCGCGAGGAATCCGTCGGCGTGGCTGGCCTGGAACAACCTCGGCTGGGCCTGCCACCGCGCGGGCGATGATGAAGAGGCGGTCAGGGATTTCAGCCGCGCGATCGCGTTGAAACCGAATTTCGCGCAGGCGCTGAACAACCGCGGCGGCGTGTACGCAATTCTGGGAAGGTTCGACCTCGCCCTGGAGGACTGCAACAGGGCGATCGCGCTGATGCCGAACGTGGCCCGAGTGCGGCTCAACCGCGGGAATATTTATTTCGAGACCCATCGTCCGAGCGAGGCGATCGCGGACTACGACGAGGCGATCAGGCTCAACGGGAACTTCGCCGAGGCGTACGCCAACCGTGCGCAGGCCTGGCTGGAATTGAAGGAGTACGACAAGGCCTGGGCGGACGTCAAGATGTTCCGCACCCTGGGCGGCGCGCCGGATCCCGACTTCGTGCCGTCGCTGATCGAGGCCAGCGGGTGGAGCGAGTAAGCGCAGCATTTTGCAAGTCCGACTGGACTTGCGAAATGCTGCACTTCCACAGGGGCTTCGCCCCTATGGCGCTCCAAGACGCTCCTTCCCGTCGCGTCTTTCCGCGTGCCAGTACGCGCTCATACTCTTCGCGCG
>Ga0181533_1001263_pt1 | contig 32936 bp, 39 predicted proteins | sample PEATcosm2014_Bin_45_FD_119772 | JGI IMG/M metagenome (GOLD analysis project Ga0181533, IMG submission 119772) | Peatland microbial communities from MTU Mesocosm Facility, Houghton, MI, USA - PEATcosm2014_Bin11_60_metaG | ecosystem: Environmental > Terrestrial > Soil > Wetlands > Peat | place...
AGGTGAGCGTTCGGGTGAGAATGCATCCGGGAGCCCCTCCGGCAGGTGGGTGGTTAGCACTCTCACCTTGCCCGGTCAGGGGCTCCTTGGTGTAACCAACGTCGTGGGGGATCTCAGCTAGGCGACCGCCCGGCTCGGGCGGGCCGCCGACCGGGGCGAACCTGCGATCGGGCTGGTCTCGGGAACCTCCCCCGATCAGCGGATCGCTACGGGCCGGGGACCAGCCAGCGGTAGATCGCATCCAGCTCGTCAGCCTCGAGCATGTGGTCGTGGGGAAGCTCGTGACGCTCAGCGCCGGGGATCCGCGACAGGAGCCACTCCGCGTGACCTCGAGGGCAGAGCACGTCGTCGGGTCCGTACCAGATGCTCACTGGCAGTTGGACAGTGGCCGGATCGAATCCCCACGGTCGGGTCATGGCCATGCAGTCGTCAATCCAGCCATCGACACCGTCGGTGTGGGCGGCGATGGTCCTCTCGAGGTGGCCGGGGTCGGTGAGGCGGGATCTCAAAGCGGCCAGATCCGCTTCCGGGAGCTCGTAGTCTGTGGGGATCGACACCTCTCCCGCCCGGGTAGCCTCCACCGCTTCCCGAGCCAGCCTCTCGACGAGCGGACGATAGGCCGCCTCCCCCTCCAGCGCACGGCTGAACTCCTCGACATTGCCCGGCGACATTCCTTCGAACCAATCCAGCCCGTCGGCGTCGTACGGGGCGGGCCCGACCACCGAGGCGCACCGCAGCACACGGTCGGCCAGCAGGCTGGCGCAGGCCAGAGCATGCGGGCCACCACCGGATCCGCCCCACACCGCGAAGCGATCCCAGCCGTGCATGTCGGCCAGCAGGCCGACGTCCTCGGCCACGTCCGCGATGCGCCGCCCCGGCCGCCGGGTGGATGCTCCGTATCCGGGGCGATCCAAGACCAACAGTTGGATGCCGTGGCGCTCCACTGCCTCGACCATGCGCGGACCGAGATGGCGGGTACCGGGACTGCCGTAATGGAACAGCACCCGGTGGCCGTCAGCCGGTCCGTAGCGACTGAACACGACTCGGCGCCCGTCGGCGCTCCGGAACTCACCCGATTGCTCAACCATCGGACACATTGTTCCACGACCTCCCAAGCCGAGAGCTTGCGACCTGGTAGCCACGACGCAGGTGGCCACGCGAACAGCATGTTTCGAAGCATCGCCGACCAGGGCCTTCGGCACGTGGCTGGAGCCCGCACGGACCGACGGCAACCCCTGCGCGGAGGTGCTCAACCGGACCCAGAAACACGTCGCCTCGCGGACCCTCCAGGAGCCGCTCCTGCGGTAGGACTCGACCCTGTTGAGCGGCAACGCCGGCGCCGCAGTGGCTGAGTTGCGCGGCTGGTTGGCACGATCTGCGTGCTCGGCAGCCGCGACCTTCTGCAGACGCTGATAGGGGAGCGGCTGGTGGACGAGTACGTGCTGCGGATCACGCCGCTCTTGCTCGGCACCGGAAGCCGGGGGTTTCCGGCCGGAGCCCGCATCCCGCTCGAGGTCACGAACAGCGTCACGACGACAACCGGTGTCATGATCGCCGCCTACCGCGACCCGGTTCGAGGGGAGGCTCATCGCCCCACGGCAGCACCGGGTGAGTCGAGGGAGGTGGGGATCCATGAGCAGGGTTGTGGTGTCGGAGTTCATCACTCTGGACGGGGTCTTCCAGGACCCGGGAGGGGTTGGGGAGATCGATGGAGGCGGCTGGGCATTCCGTGTCGAGCGCGGCTCAGAGGGCGAGCGCTTCAAACTCGACGAGGTGATGGCGGCAGGGGCTCTGCTTCTGGGCCGAATCACCTACGAGGGCTTCGCCAAAGCCTGGCCCACCATGCCGCGCGACGAGGCGGGATTCGCCGATCGGATGAACCGCCTACCCAAGTATGTGGTCTCGACAACCCTCCAGCACGCGGGCTGGAGCAACTCCACGGTGATCCGTGGCGATCTCGCCGAGGCGGTGAGCCGGCTCAGGGAGGAGGTCGACGGCGACATCCTCGTGAATGGCAGCGGTCAGCTGGTGCGGGCGCTGCTCGAGCACGACCTGGTCGACGACTTGCGGCTGATGCTCTTCCCGATTGTGCTGGGCACGGGCAAGCGACTCTTCGCAGAGTCAGGAAAGCCGGCAACGCTGCGTCCGGTCACGACGATCAGGTCGGGAGACTGCGTGATCCTCACCTACGAGCGGTAAGGTTGACGGATGACGGCTGCGCTCCTGGGCTTCGCGCTGGCCGCCACCCTGCTGATCCTGGCGCCCGGACCAGACAGCATCTTGGTGACGCGCAACTGCCTGCGCGGGGGGCGGCGGATCGGGTGGTTCACGGCGACGGGCACCATCACCGGGCTGCTCTGCTGGGCTCTCGCCGCCGGGGTCCCGGTCCGGGAGTTCTCGTTCCCGCTCGGGGCCTGGTTCGCCGTGGAGACCGCCATCTGGCTGGGGACCGTGGTGTGGTTGGTGGACCGCGGGGTCGGCTGGTTGAGCCGCTCGCGCGTCCAGCGGGGGCTGGAGAGGATCACCGGTCTGGTGCTGATCGGGCTCGGCCTGCGGCTCGCGACCGAGAGCCGCTGACAGCACTGTCCACCGCGTGCCACCGTGGGACGGAGCGGAACGACCGGACCGGCATCACCGCTCGCGCTTCGATGCCATGGGCCGCCGCCCATCCCGGGACCTCCAGCGGATGCCGCGGCAGGGCCTGCTCCCGGTGCTGCGGTCTCGTGGTCGGAGCTCGCGCCCGCGCTGACGGGCTCATCGCGGCGGGACCGGAGCCTCCGTCACCGTCGGCAAGACACCTCTAGGGATGCGAGGGAGCCGGCGGCGCGCCCTCCAGCTCGAAGAGGAGGTCATCCGGATAGCAGTAGTACCAGTCCTCTCCCGGCTCGTACGAGCGGATCACGGGATGTCCGGTGGCGCGGTTGTGCGCGGTGGTGTGCCGGCCCGGCGAGGAATCGCAGCAGCCGACGTGTCCGCAGAGCTGGCAGACCCGGAGATGGAGCCAGTCGTGCCTGCCCGCCGCGAGGCACTCGACGCACCCAGGTCCCGAGGCTGTGACCTCCTGGATCTGATCGAGATGGCCGCAGGGTGTCTTCATGCGCCAGCACCTCCTTCTGTGTCCTCCAGATCGTACGGCTCCCGGTGGTGAGCGCCGTCTCGGTCAGCTGAGGGGCGGCGGCACGCCCTGCGCGCTAGCGGCCAGCTCGGGGCCCCAGTTGCAGACCGCGCAGGCGCGAGCGATGACGGAGCGCCCGAACGCGAGCGCCGCCCCGTGTGGATCGTGGCTGGCGATGACGTCGTCCCAGTCGAGCAGGTACTCGCCCAGCTCGGTGTCCCAGCGCGCGGCCGGCGGCGACAGGATACCGTCGCCGAAGCTCGGCGGGGCGGGTGAGGCATAGGCGTAGAAGGCCGGCTGGGGGTGGCGGGCGTCGCCCGGCCACCAGCCCACCATGACCTCCTCGGCGTCTCCCGAGTTGCGCTCGATGAAATCCTGGGACCGGGGCTCGGCGGGACGGCCGGAGAAGAGGGCCACGGCGAGGTCGAAGCTGCCCCACCAGGCGTTCACCGCGGTCGACCGGCCCCGGTAGGGGGCGCGCAGGGCGGCGAGGACCAGGGCGGCGCGGGTGGCGGCCGAGAAGTAGGCGGCCACCTGAGCGGGGTCGTAGGTGTGATGTTCGCGGTCCTCGTCGAGCCGAGCGGTCCAGGGCACCTCCTGGGGCTGGAGGTGGATGTGCACGGGTCCCACGAGCGTCTCGAGCGCGGCCAGGACGTCGCGGGCGACATCGGCAACCGGCCGGTTCGGGGTCAGCGGGATCCGGTGGGCCCTGCCGTCGCTGTGCTTCACCACCGCCTCGTGGGTGCTCAGATCGAGGGCGGCGGTGAGCGCTCCGGAACCGTCCGGCGCCGGTAGCGGCGCGGTCTCCCAACCGCGCACGGTCAGGCGCAGCGCGGCATGCTGCAGCTGCGGCTCCGGTGGCGCCCAGGCTGCGGCCAGCTTGCCCAGCAGCTGGGTGTGCGCATGCAGCGTGTCGCAGGTGGGGCGCCATTCCTGGTAGGGGAGGGCCGGCCAACCGGGTGGCGACCCTGGGTTGCGCGGGCGGAGTGCTTCGGGGGTGATCTCCGCGGTCTCCGTGTCAGAGGTGGAGCTCCATGGGCGCTTCATTGACAGCCTATCGCGGTGGGCGTCGTGGCCGTCTGCGGTGGAGGGCCGAGCTGGTCCCATAACCGCGCCAATCTGCGCGGAAGCCGCTGGCGTCCATCGGCTGCCGATCATGAACCAGCGGCGGGCGTCCGTCGGCGGTGGGCGGCGGGCCCTGGACGTCGTACACGATGTCGGCCTCGGCCGTCGCGAGCGTGCAGGTCTTCATGCCCGTCTCTCTCGTTCACCGGGCGAGCAGCCGCTCGAGCTTGTCGAGCTGCTCGGACCAACCCTGCTCCGCACCGCCCATCGCCTCAGCGGGAGGCATCGGCTCGAAGTAGGATTGGCGGACAGTGAGCGCGGTGCCCCCATCGCGGGCCTCGAAGGTCACTTCGATGAGCGTGGCGAAGAGCTCCACCTGCTCGTCGTTGACAGCCCGACCGCTCATGACGAGCCGGTTCGGACGCTCGATCTCGTAGTACTCGCCTCCCAGGTGGTGGGAGAACTGCTGCTCGGTGGGGATGGAGCCCGGCCACTCCATCGCGAGCCGGTAGGTCCCGCCGACGCGAAGGTCGACCTCCGCTGCGGGGCAGGTGAAGCCATTGGGCCACCACCATCTCTTGAGCTGCTCCGGGTCGGTGAAGGCGTCGAAGACCCGCTCAGGCGAGGCCTTGATGGTCCGCTCCAGGACGAGCTGCTTGGTCGGGGTTGCGGATCGGAGATCCACGGCGGCATGGGTCTCAGGCATGGGGGCTCTCCTCTGAAGTGGTTGCTGCTGCCTCTGCGGCGAGATGGGCCTCGAGACGGTCGAGGCGGTCGGACCATTCGGCATGGGCGCGGCGGAGCCAGTCGTCCACCGGGATCAGGCCTTCGAGCTGAAGCCTCGCCGGGCGGCGCTGGCCATCCCGGGCCCGACCGATGAGGCCGGCCCGCTCCAGCACCTTGAGGTGTTTGGTGATGGCAGGCTGCGTGAGCGTGGAGGCGCCCGCAAGCTCGACGACGCCGGCCTCGCCGGTTGCGAGGCGCTCGAGGATGGCCCGGCGGGTGGGGTCGGCAAGGGCGGCGAAGGCGCGGCTCAGGGGATCGTCAGTAGTCATAACTTCAAGGTTATATAACTAGACGGTAAATGTCAAGAGGGCTGAACGGCTGGCCCTTCGGGAACCGCCCGTGACGCCGAAACCGTCGATCGGGGAGGTGCCCCATCTGGGAGCCGGCGGACCCCATCGGGGTTACGTCCGGGGAGCGTCGTCCCGGTCCACGCGTGGCGGGGTAGCTGCCTGCGCGTGGGCCGACAACCAAGCCGCGATGGCGGCTGTGACCTCCGGGTCCAAGTGCGCATCCGGCGCGTTGTACCTGGGCATGGCCTCAGCCTGCACCAGCTGCTGGCGCGGCCTTGGCTCGTGCTTGAGGACGTGATTGGCGTTGTCAGGGAAGAGGAATGTGATGTCCGCTCGACCCGCGGCACCGCGCCGCAGCGGCTCCCCGTCCGCCTGCCAGTCCACCTGGAGGTCCTTCTTGCCGATGACGACGAGGGCGGGAACCGCGACTCGGGCCAGTAGGCTGGCGGCCTCGGCGGTCCAGAGCTCACGGGCGAAGGGCAGGTTGGCCGGGGTCTCCAGCGCCTGCAGGAGGAGCCGGACGCCCTCCGGCAGGGCGGGATCGGGGTCCGCGGGTTCGCCGGCCAGGAACCGGGCGATGGCCGCATCGTAGAGGGCGAGGAGTGCCTCGCCATTCGGTATGCCCGCGGCCTGGGCTGCGAGCTGGGATCGCGTGACGACGCCCACGGCGCGGCCGGGCGGGCCGGTGAGGATGAGACCGGTCAGGGGGAGGGGTGGGCTCTCCAGCTCGTAGTTCAGAGCGTGGAGGGCGCCCTCGCTGTTGCCCAGCGCGAAGATCCGGTCACCCCGAACCCAGCCCTCGGCTGCGAGGGTGCGAACTGCGCCGGCCAGCTCGTCGACGTGGCTCTGCATCGTGATCCTGCCGATCAGGTGGGGGATGGTCTCGCGAACGTGGGGTCCCGAGGCGCGCTTGTCGTAGCGGAGCGATGCGATGCCGGCTCGTCCCAGCATCTCCGCCAGCAGGCGGCCGCTCCCGTTGGGCCCTGGGAGCAGGGGCGAGTTCCAGTCCCGGTCCGTGGGGCCGCTCCCGGCCACCAGCACGACGCCGGGGAAGGGACCGGGGCCAGACGGCCGCACCACCGTGCCGTAGACGGTGGTCTCACCCAGGGGCCAGCTCACCTCCGAGCTCTCCCCGAACGCGTCAGGAGCGGTCATCGTTCACCTCCTCCACGAGTGATGCGCGCCGGAGGGCTCACCGGTCGGACCACGAGACTACCATTACCATAATCGTGAACGATATCATAAGTGCGAGCGCTTGGTAAGATCGAATGATGGCAAAGGCGGACCTTCTCCTTCACCCGATCCGGCTGCGGATCATCCAGGCGTTCCTCGGCGACCGCGCGCTGACCACCAGCCAGCTCGCCGCGGAGCTGCCCGACGTGCCTCCCGGGAGCCTGTACCGCCACGTCGGTCTGCTGGTGAGCGCCGGTGTGCTCGGCGTGGCCGCGGAGCACCGGGTGCGGGGTGCCGTGGAGCGCACCTACGTCCTGCGGGTGGCCGCCGCCCGGGCGGACGCCGCCATGAGCCCCGAGCAGCACCGCCGCGCCTTCATGGCCTTCGTCGCGGGGCTGCTCGGCGACTTCGACCGCTATCTCGCCCTGGGTGACCCCGACCTGGCGCGCGATGGCGTGGACTACCGCATGGGAGCGTTGTGGCTCTCCGACGGGGAGCTTGCCGAGTTCCTCCACGACGTGGCTGCGGTGGTCCAGCCGCGCATGGCGAACGCCCCCGCTCCCGGGCGGCGACGGCGCATCGTGGCGGGGGCATTGATGCCGACCACTCCGGCCGAGAAGGGGCGTCGTGTGCGGCGACGCCCTGCTACCTGACCAACCACCCCGGTCGCGGTTGCTCCCTGAGGTTTCGGGCGACGGATTAGCTCAGGCGGTCCTGCGCAGGTCGCCTGTGCCTCCACGGCAATCCCCTGCCCTCCGGGATCAGCGCCGTGACCAGGATGGCGAGAGCGATCGTCGCGATCGCCGAGGCCGCCATCGTGCTGCGCGCGCCCCAGACGCTCACCGCCGGCCCGCCGATCAGCATCCCGATCGGCACGACCCCGTTGGCGACGCCGCTCCAGGCCACGGCGCCCGAGGTGAGGTCGGGACCGGAGAACTCCTTCTGCAGCAGGGTGGTCGACGCAGCCGGATACGGTGCGTAGATGATGCCGCCGACGGCAATGGCAACGAGGATGACGACCAGCTGGTCGGTGGCCGCCACGAGGAGGAGTGCGAGCCCCCATCCCGCCACGATCGCGACCGCGAAACGCCTCAGGTTGGTGATCGTGCGGGTTCCTGCTGCGAGCCCCCCGATCAGCGCTCCGACGCCGAAGGCAGCCCAGAAGCCGCCCAGCAGCCCCGGGCCGGCCCGCAGGTCGTGGCGGATCAGGATGGGGATTGCGGTCTCGACGGGTCCATAGAATCCATAGAAGACGAACGTGAGGGCGAGCAGCCAGGCCACGGTCGGTCGAGCGATCAGACCCCGCAACCCCAGTCCGCGCGCCGCCGACCGCTGCTCCTGCGAGTCGGCTCCGGCGGCGCTGGGCACCATCGCCACCGCCACGAGCAGGACGGCGTAGGTGGCCGCATCGAGGATGACGACGACGGGGGCTCCGAGGAGAGCGACGAGGACGCCGCCGATACCCGGGCCGATCACGGTCAGCGACACCTGGCCCAGGGCTTGCACGAAGGAGTTCGCCGCAAAACGGCTCTCCGCGTCGACGTGAGCGCCGACCAGGCTTATGACGCCACCGCTGCCGAAGGTGAGGAAGAGTGACGAGACCGCCAGAAGGGCGACGTAGCCGGCAAGGTCGAGCCGCCCCAGGAGCTGGAGGATCCCGATGGCGCTCAGCCCGGCCAGGCGCAACCCGCCATCGAGCGCGACGAGGAGGCGCGGGTCGAACCGATGGGCCCAGCGCCCCGCGGTGAGCCCCACCACGGCGCCGGGCAGCAGGTAGGCGGCGAGGGAGAAACCCACGGCGTACGGACGCTGGCTGAGCGGGGCCAACTCGGTCGCCAGCCAGGCGACCGCGACGGAGCCGGCACCGTTGCCAAGAGCGCTGGCCCCGTAACCGACCATGAGACGGCGGACGGCCGAGGACTCCAGCGCTCGCCGATAGGGGGCGAGGGTGCTCAGGAGACGTGTGCCCACCGTTCGAGACTACGGGTGTCGGTTCTGTCCTCGCAATCGCGCAGCGCCAGGGCACCGGGTCTCGAATTGGCACTTCCCAGAGGGGGGCGCCCCGTTGAGACCGATTGGTGCGGGTGAGTATATCGTGTGGAATGGACCGTTCGGCTGTCGTGGAGTCTATCCGGCGACCGTCAGGAGGACATTCCCGGTCTTCTGCTTCGTTTCGACGTACCTGGCTGCCTCGACCACCTGCTCGAGTGCATAGCGCCGATCGATGACGGGTCGGTACTCCCCGGCTTCGACGAGCCCCTTGAGGAACACCACGTCCTTCTTCGTGAAGCGAGGAGGGATCGGGAACCGCACTCGCTTGTCCCCGACCCACGCGGTCCAAACGCTCAGGACCAGGTTCCGCAGCCCGTCAGTTGCGAGGTATACGCCGCCACGCTTCAGGGAGCCACGACAACGGCTGAATGGAAGGTTGCCGACGGCGTCGAGGATGGCGTCGTACGTCTGGCCGCTCCTGGTGAAGTCCTCCTGCGCGTAGTCGACAACCTTCTCGGCTCCCAGCGACCTCACGAGCTCAGCGTTCTTGGAGCTGCACACGCCGGTGACGTCGGCTCCCGAGTGTCTGGCGAGCTGCACCGCGGCGGTGCCGATCGATCCCGATGCGCCGTAGATGAGGATCGTCCGCCCCTTCCCGAGACGTGCCGGCCTCAGGGCGTTCAGTGCCAGGATCGCCCCATCACATACCGCCGCGGCCTCCTCGAAGGTCGCGCCAGCCGGCATCGGCGCCAACGGGGCGGCTGCCCGCATGCAGATGAGCTCCGCGTGCGCGCCGAACTTCCAGGGATTGATGCCGAAGACGTGGTCACCGACGGCGAACTCGCTGGCGGCGGACCCAACCGCCTCGACGACCCCGGCCAGGTCACTGCCGAGGATTCTCCGCTTCGGTCGGAGCAGCCCCGTGGCGACACGAGAAACGAAGGGCGCGCCCGCGCGAATTGCGCAGTCTGTCCGGCTGACGGTGGTTGCGTGAATCCTGATGCGCACCTCGTCGGCTTTGAGGACCGGCCGCTCGACCTCCTCGAGCCGCAGGACCTCCGGAGGCCCGTACCTGTCGAAGACGACCGCTCTCAACTGTTTCCCCTTCCATTCGTCTCGGGCCGCCCCTGGCCGGACGTCGAGTGCGGCCCATGATCGTTCGCCGGCATCTGAATGGCAACAGATACCAGCCTCCGCGGAGCTTGGTGTGGCGGGTCAGGCCGTGGGCGTGCCGGCCGAGCCGGCGTAACCGATGTGCCGCGCGAGGGGCAGCCCGGGGGTGAGCCACTCCGCGGCCTGTTCGAGGGTTGCGAACGGTCTCGCCTCCAGGGGCCGCGAGCACCTGGCTGCCAGTGCATCGAGGCTGATCTGAGCCCCGGCCCTTACTTCCGCCCCGGCAGCCGCTGCCGGGCGCGCATGGCGGCGGTCATCGCCCTCGCGTACGTCCCCTGGGCAACGAAGTTGGGCGCCGCAAGAGGGAGGTCGCGCTGCACCGCCACGGTCTGGGCGTCGGTGTACTTGAGGAGGCCGCTCTCGCCATGGCGGGTGCCCACCCCGGAGTCCTTCCAGCCACCCATCGGCGCGTCGACTGAGCCCCAGCTCGCGGCGTAGGCCTCGTTCACGTTGACGCTCCCAGCCTGCAGCCGGCGGGCGACGTCGCGACCCTTGTCAAGATCGCGGGTCCAGACCGAGAAGCTGAGCCCGTAGTTGCTGTCATTGGCCCGATCGATCGCCTCCTCCGGGCCGCTCACCCGGTACAGCGAGACGACCGGCCCGAACGTCTCCTCGGAGGAGAGGGCCATGTCGGGCGTCGTGCCAGTGAGGATGGTCGGCTCGTAGAAGTAGGGGCCGAGGTCAGGCCGCGCTCGGCCGCCAGCGAGCAGGGTGGCGCCCCTGGTCACGGCGTCGTCCACGTGGCGGGCCACGTTGGCCAGCTGACCCGCGGAGGTGAGGCACCCCAGGTCGGGCCCGTAGTCGAGGGCGTGCCCGAGTCGGAGCGCCCGCGTGGCCGCGACGAAACGCCCCGTGAACTTGCGCCACACGTCCGCTGCCACATACATCCGCTCCACGGAGATGCACAGCTGACCGGTGTTCGAGAACGCCGCGCGCACGGCTCCTGACGCGGCCTTGCCGAGATCGGCGTCGGCCAGGATGAGGATGGCGTTCTTCCCCCCCAGCTCCATCGAGTAGTCGATGAGCCGCTCAGCCGCCTGGGCGGCCACGCTGCGACCGACCCGGGTGCTGCCCGTGAACATGACGAAGTCGCTGAGCGCGATCACGCTCGAGCCGAGCTCCTGGCCCGGTCCGACCACGACCTGGAGCAGGCCGCGAGGCAGCCCCGCCTCCTCCAGCAGCTCGGCCGCGAAGAGGGCCGAGTACGGCGTCTTGGTATCGGGTTTGGCGAGAACCGCGTTGCCGGCGACGAGGGCTGGCAGAGCGTCGCTGATGCCAAGCGTGAGCGGGTAGTTCCACGGCGAGATCACCCCAACCAGCCCCTTCGGATGGCGGTACTCGGACGTCTGGGTGAGCACCGGCAGCGCGCCGGCCCGCCGATGCGGCTGGAGAAGGCTCGGGGCGGTCCGGGCGTAGTACCGGCACACCTGTGCGACATCGACGATCTCTTCGAAGGCGTCTCGGCGCGCCTTGCCGTTCTCGAGCTGGATCACGTCGAGCAGCTCGGCCTGCCGGTCGAGCACCAGCTTGGCGAAGCGCAACAGCACCTTGGCCCGGGTGGCGACCGGGAGCCGCGCCCAATCGCGCTGCGCGGTGCGGCCCGCCGCGGCAGCCACCGCCAGATCCTCAGGCGTGCTGTGCGGCACCTCGCCCAGCCGGTTGCCCGTCGCGGGCATCTCGACGGGGATCGGCACGGCTCGGCCGCTCGCCGCCACCCGGGCCGCAAGCCTGTCCAGGAATTCCTGGGTGACCCGTGGACCGAGCGAGCCCGCCTCGCTGCGGCGTGGCCTGCTCTCGCCTGACATCGTGATCCTCCATTCGCAGTCCCTGCGGCCGGCGGCGCAAGAGCCGAAGGTCCCGAAGGGGGGCCTCGATTCGAGCGGTCCACCATAGAGTGGCGCCAACGGCGGGGAATCCAGCCTTTCGAAGCTCGCCGAAGACGCACGCGACCTGTTGGGGTGGTGATCCGCGTCACGGGTCCGCCACGGGTGAGGATCTGTCTGGGATGGCAGTGGAAGTTGGGCCCTGATTCGACCATCTCGTGAGTCGGCTTCCCTCACCGCTGTTGAGGAAGAGAGTCTGCACGTTCTCCGAGATCTTGACGGACCTTCCCGACGTGACCAAGTTGTTCGCCCTGTTCTTGGTTCTGACGGTCACCGGGGGTGCCTTGGTCAGGACCTGGTCCCGCTTGCTGACGAGCGATTCGTAGGCCCTCTGTACCTGGTCCATGGGCGCGATCATGACCGTGACGGAGCAGAAGTCCTGGGCGTCGTGCTGCAGGACATCGAACGCCTGGCACGCAGCGATGTGGTCGGCTGCGCGTGAGTTCTTCACCAAGATGGCGACCACCGCGGTGAGCAGAGCCGATCCCAGGGCGAGGGCGCTAACAGCGACCTTCGGCATCAGCGTGCCGAGACCGCTGAAGCCCACTGCAGCCGCGGCGCCCGCTGATAGGCAACTGATGGCGGTGGACGTGAGCCGATCCCGGTCAGCCGCAATCCGGTGGGCGGGTGTCTCCAGGGTCGCCTCCTGGGCGATGTCGCTGACGTGGTCGCGCATTGCAGTCCGCTGAGCGGTGTCGCTCGCGCCGTCGGCGTCATTGCTGGTCGGACTGGCGTTTGCTGCCACCTCTTTGCCAACCGGCTGTCGTCTCCCTCCCGCAGCCTTTGGCTTGACCTCTGCCATGTCGCGTCCTCCCTCGGCGCTGTCGATCAGCATGCGCACGATAGCTCTGTTCGGCACTCGCTGTCACCGTGGACCGAGTTCTGGCGCGCGTCGAGGAGCGCCTTGTCGCCCCCCGCTGAGGGGCGCGGTCAGCCAGCAGGGCGAGGCTGTGAGATGCGAGGCCGCCGACGACCTCGATCGCCAGCACGGAGAGCGAGAGACCGAGGACCGCGAGTCAGCGTCGTGCGTTGGCGCCAGCGGCCGAACGGGTGTGTGTCATATGCGCAGTCGATCGTCCCGCCCGCGAGCGGCTGGCGCGAATGAATCCATTGCGCTGCGCTATGGCCGCGACGGAGTTCTCCGACATCGTGCGACAGTATCGCCTGTGCGTCCTGGCAGTTGGTGCCTTGACACTGACGATGGGGTTCCGAATGTTTGGAGTTCACAGCGGACGGGTACAAACGGAGGGCGTGGCGCCTCCCGTGGTGGGGTCGCACGCACGGAAGCTCGCGAGGTAGCGGCAATGGGACTGTACTGGAACCCCGACGCTGATCTGGATCAGCTCTTGAGTGCGGCCTTCAGCCGCCTGGATCGCACCGTCCACAACAACCTGCCGCTCGACATCCGGCAAACCGAGGAGGCCTTCTGGATCGAGGCGTCCATACCCGGTTTCAGGCCCGAGGACGTGGAGATCACGCTCGATGAGAACGTCCTCACGATCCATGGCGACCGGCGACCGGCTGAGACCATGGGTGGTTACGTTCAGCGCGAGCGTCAACTGACCTCGGTCCATCGCCAGGTGACCCTTCCCGCTCAGGTCAAGGCCGAGGAGATCACCGCTCGCTTCGAGAACGGCGTTCTCACCGTCATGGTCCCGCGCGCGCAGAAGGCCCAGCCCATTCGGATTCCCGTGAGCGCGGCCGGCGTCGAGGCCACGCGGGTCATCGACGCTCCCGCCGCGACGGTGGCCGGCACGGGCAGCGAGGCATCGGCGCCCGCAACTCAGGCCGAGAAGTAGGCGACGCCGTCAACGTGGTGCATGCAAGGCGGATGGCCGCTGTATAGCCATACCAGCCTCACCGTCGACTCGCTCAGGGCGCAGGACCATCAGGGGCGCCGGTTTCGGGACGCGCGTCGCCACCAGATTCGACTCATTGACGGGCTCCTCAATGAGCTGGAGTTGCTGAACCTGGCCGGGGAGTCGGAGGTTCCCGGCCAGCTCAGCCGACGGGCGACCGGGGTCATCATGGGCGTCGAAGCTGATTCGCTGGTCATACCGCCCGACCGCGCCATCCCCATCGCCACCTGGATGGCGGCTCTCTTCGAGGTCCAGGACGCGCTGATGGTTTCCCCCGAGGACGGCGCCGCAGACTGACCTGTCGCATCAGCGGGTCATTCGCGTCTCACGAGGCACAGAGCGGAGTGACGCCCGGTGCCGGTGTACGCTGCCGTGGTCCTGTTCGCCACCGGCTGATCAGACGGAGTGACACCCGGCTTGAACTTCCTGGCAGGCCTGCACGGAGCCGTCGCCATCGCCCTCCTCGGCGGCTTGCTCTTCACCGAGGAGGCGGGTGTCCCCCTGCCCTTTGCTCCGGGGGAGCTGACCCTGCTGGCCGCTGGCCTCCTGATCGCCGCTGGCGGGCTGGATCCCTACGTCTTCATCCCGGTAGCACTGATTGCCTGCATCGCCGGCTCGCTCGTCGGATACACGTGGGCCCGGGCGGTGGGCGACCGTGGACTCCAGGCATTGGCTCGGCGGATCCACCAACAGCGCAGCCTGGAGAGGGTCTCGGGACGGGTGCGGTCCGCTGGGTGGGGTGGGATTGCGGTGAGCCGGCTCATCCCCGGGCTCCGCATCTACACGACGCTCGTTGCCGGCGCCCTCCGGGTGCGCCGCACCACATTCCTCCTCGGGATGGCCCCTGCCACCGTGATCTGGCTGGCGGTGTACGTCGCCCTCGGTGTTCTGGTGGGGGTCCCCATCGAGCATTTCTTCACCGCCGTGCAGAAGCTGGCCATCCAGGGCGCCATCCTCGTGGCCATGGGTGTGGGCTGCTACTTCCTCATCCGGAGGACCCCTGCGTCATCCGGGGCCGGCCTCGTGCGGGTGCCTCGGCCGGTGCGCGTGGTGATCGCGGCCCTTCTCGACATCGGCGTGGTCGCCAGTGTCACCACCGGCCTGATCGCTCTGGCGCGCCTTCTCGGTTTCGGGCTCCAGGCCGGCTGGGTGGATCCGGTGGTCGCCCTCCTCGTCGTCGCCGGCTTCTACGTTGTCATCGCCCGGCGAAGCAGCGGGGCCACGGTCGGCGAGGCGCTCCTCCAGACCAGCTACGCGACCGGCCAGCGGTTGCCACTCCGGCCACGCGCCGCCCTCAAGGCTGCTCGCTCCGTGCTCTCGCGGAACGCAGATGAGCTCAGCGCGGCGTCCGATCTGCTCCGGACGCTCAGCGACCCCGAGCGACTCCGGATCGTCAGCCAGCTGCTCGAGGAGCCGCGAACCGTTCCCGAGCTTGCCACATCGACACGGCAGCCCCCCTTCGAGGTCCGCCACCAGCTGGAGCGCCTTTCGTCCACGGGCGCCCTGGTCGTCAGCGGTGAGGAGCCGCGGGTGGTCTACGTCATCCGTCCGGATCTGGGGCGCGCCCTGGTGCAGCTCCTGGCCGTGATGCCGACTGCATAGGCCGATGGTGGGAGCGGGCGAGTGAGGCGCTGGTGGATCCCCCCCACCCTGCGCGGCTACCGCGCATCGTGGCTGCTCGCGGACGCCCTCGCCGGTCTCACGCTGGTCGCCGTGGTTCTGCCGTCGCAGATGGCGACGGCGCGGCTGGCGGACCTCTCGGTGGTTGCCGGGCTCTATGCCTTCGTCGCCGGCTCGCTGCTGTACGCGCTGATCGGCACCGACCGCCACCTGTCGGTCGGAGCCGACTCCGCTTCGACCGCCTGGAGTTCGCTCTGGCCTCTGTCACCGTCCTGGTGGTGGCTCTGGTGGGCATCGAGCAGGGTGTGCTGCTGGCCATGATCCTCTCCCTCGCAGATCGCACCCGGCGCACCCTCCGGCCGCGCGACACCCTCCTCGGCCGCGACCCGGGTACCGACCATTGGATCCCGCGGGACATCGGCAGGCCGACGGAGCAGGGAGCTCAAGCACGGAGCGCTCCTCGAGCAGCTCGGCGCCGATCACCTGTTCGCCTCGGTCGAGGACGCTGTCGCCGGTCTCAAGGGCCGTGCCTGATCCATCAGTGCCCACCGAAGCGGTCGTGCGGATGACCGATGATCCGCGGCTCGCGCCGCTTTCGCGTCCCCGCCACGGACACCATCTGGGCTTGGGTCACCCCAGACCGCTCTCCTTGCTCGGCGAATGGGCGGTCCCGCGCCTGCCCGTGACATGGCACTGCCGGATGGGCAGCTCATCCGGGAGGTCAAGGCGCGCTACGCCGATCTGGTCGTCGGCCATGCCGTAATAGACGTCAAACCGCTCGGGTGTGCCGAGATCGTCGCGGCGGTCGATGCCGGTCGGGAACACCACGTTGGCGACGGCCCCGAGGCGCTCCTGGGGCAGTTCGGGCGTGAGCGCCGGCTCGGCTGACCGGTAGCGGATGACGCGCGGGTGATCGCTGGAGAGCACCATCACCCCGGCCGAGTAACAGAGCGGATGTCGGCCCCCGGGCGGCCCCACGACCTCACTCACGCCGTGATAGACGACCAGCCAGCCGTGCTGGGTCAGAACGGGCGGCGTCCCGACACCGATCTTGAGCTGCTCCCAGGATGACACCGGAGCCGCCAGTCGGTGATGGGATGTGAACCGCCCCAGAAGGTGTGATCCATCGCGCCCGCGGGTCATCCGGCTGTAGGAGATCCAGATGCTCTCCCGGCTGAGATCCACCTCGTGGGAGGCGCGGCGAAGAGCGGTCTGCTCAGAAGAGGCGCCGGGGAACGCTGGCCGATGCAGCATGGCCAGCTCGGGTAGGCCTGCCGGATTGGGAATGAAGACGGGGAAGAGAGTCGCATCCTTGTCATCCACGCCGTCGAGCTCGATGTCCTGATAGGGACCGAAGCTGGCCAGACCCAGCCGCTCCCAGTGGAAGAGATCCGACGAGATGGCCAGTGCGATCCGTGGGCCGCTGGGCGAGAACGCCGTGTACGCCATCAGGTACTTTCCGAGGGGCTCGACAAAGGAGATGCGCGGATCCTCGCAGCCGCCGCCCCCATCGGCCCGCATCTCGTACTCTGCCTCCGGCTCGAGGGCGACGCCCAGCCGCTCGACCCCGCTGGGGTCACCCCCTCCGTTGAAGATCACCCGCGCCACGCCGATGCGCGAGTAGTTGCCCCGGGCGACGAGCCGCGCAAAGAGGTACAGCTGCCCATCCGGGCCACGAACGGTGGCCGGGTTCAGAACGCCCTCGACCTCGTGGGGGTTGCCCGGCTCCGGCTTCATGATCGGCCACAGGCGGCGCAACTGGAAGCCGCTCATCGCCCTCCGTCGCCCTCCGGGCACGCGATGATGGTCTCGATGACCAGCTTCGTCTCACTGGAACCACCGGACTTCGCAGTCGGCTCGCTCGAGGCGAACGTCCCAACCAGACCCAAGACCATCAACCGCCTGACTTATCCCGGATCTCGGCCGTGCCCGACAGATCGAGTGCCTGCTCCGGAGCCACTCGGTCAGGATGGGGTGTGGACGATTCGGGCAGGCCCACCTCCAAGACGTTCACCGCCCCGCGGGGCCGCAGTAGGCACGCACCGACCACTGCCGGTAGGAGCAGAACATCACCACGCGCGATGGCGTAGGCGGCGCCGGCGTGCTCGAGCTGGCCGGAACCCCCGATGCACACCATCACGCGTGGGACGCCTGCTGCGCCGACGCTGAAGGGGAGCTCTCCCTGTAGGCGCCAGAGCGAGAAGTGCTCGCAGTCGAACAGCCGCTCGCGCCGCACCGGCGCCGTGGTCTCCATCACCGGCAGCGCGGGCCCCAGCGCAACCTGTGCGAAGTCGGTGCAGGCCAGGGCCTGGTCGACCTGCAGGGCGCGGGGGAGCCCCGTGGTGGGGTCGACACGATCCCAGTCGCAGAGGCGGAAGGTCACGTCGCTGTTCTGCTGAACCTCGAACACCACGACGTCCCCGCCGAGAGAATGCACGGTGCCGGCGGGCAGGAAGACGGCATCGCCGGGCTTCGGCGTGAAGCCCGCCAGCTGCGAACCGATCGCCGCGTGAGTCAGGGCCCGCCGCAGACTCCCCGGAGTGGCATCGGGCTGCAGGCCGGCGTAGATGCGACCCTCCGGCCCCGCCTCCAGCACCACCCACGCCTCGTTCTTGCCGGTCTCGTCCGCGGGGAGGTAGCGCGTCTGCCGATCCGATGGATGAACCTGGACGGAGAGAAGCTCCCGGGCATCGAGGAACTTGAGCAGCAGTGGGAAGCGGCGGAACCGGGGTCCGCCTGGCCCGAGCATCTGGTCGGGGAACTCCTCCAGCAACTGGGTGAGGCTGAGCCCGGCGAGCAGCCCGCTGGCAACGCGGCTCTGATGATCAGGGCGGTCGCTGAGGACCCACGCCTCGCCGATCGGACCGTCGCCCGGTAGGGGAGCGGTGAGCAGCTGGGCCAGCCGTCGCCCGCCCCAGAGCCGGTACTCGAAGATCGGCTCGAAGCGCAACGGATACAGGGCGACTCGATTCCCGGCATGTGCCGTCGCGGCCCGATCCGACGCGGTCGTCTCCACGTCGGCCTCGCCAGGCGCCGCTGCGGCGCTCAGCGCGGTTATCCGGAAGCCCCGCGGTCGCGCATCGCCGGGGCTGCGGCGGCAGCCGGTTGGTCTTCCTGGCGGTCCGCGTTCACGGCGACGTCCGGTGGCAGGTCTCCCGCGCGCACCGCGACCGGCTGCGCCTGTGCGCGGCCCCGCAGCTCACGCAGCTCGACCGTGTCGGTCAGCTGATGCCGGCGGCGGCGCCTCCAGATCACACCGGCCAGGCTGGTCAGGGCCACAGTCAGAACGACGGTGACCAGCAGCGCGACGGCCAGCGACAGGCTTCCCGTCCAGGCCAGGTAGCTCAGCCTGACCCCCTGCGAGTTCTGAACGATGCCGATGATGATCGCGACCGCGACCACCAAGGTGAGGATGAGCGTCCAGTAGAGGCCGGTGCCCCGGAACTGCCGGCGCCTCGCGTCGTTGTCGTGTCCGTTGTTCATGACGTACCTCCCACCCCTCGATTCGGATGATTCCTCGGGCCATCCGCGCCGCGCCCCGCCGGGCTGCGAGGCGCGGTCAGACGGCGGACCTTGCTTACAAGCTGTACCAGCGGCGGCCGCGGCCACGTGGCCGGACCATCAACACCACGAGCCAGACCACCAGGGCGACGAGCGCCACCCAGACCAGGGTGTGCAACGCGAATCCCAGGAGGAAGAGGACGGCGATGAGGGCGAGAAACAGGATCATTGGACGCATGGGAAGATCCTTCTTGTGATGAGAGTTGGGGTTACGTTCATGTATCGATAAGATCCGCTTCCCCCTCAGCCACGCCCGGGACCGAACACGAACCCAGACGTGGCCTCATTGGGGGGGCGCAGGAATCAGATGGACCGCCTCGCACGCTGATCGCTGCTCATCGAAACCACCTTGGCGACGATGACAGCGGCGATGGCGTAGACGACGACGGCCAGGATGTCCGCCCAGACGATCACCGTACCCGACGTGGTGGAGGCGGTCTTGAAGATGCCCGCAAAGGGGGCGGCCAGAGCCCCACCGATCGTGTAGACGAAGGCTCCGAAGCCGACGTCGGCGGCACCGGCCGCACGGAAGATGAAGTCAAAGCCGAGGAAGATGAAGACGATACCCGCGGCCAGCCCGACGATTCGAGCGACCAGGGGTCTGCCCGACCATGCCCGCGTCGAGCTCCGCCGGGTTGCCACACCGGTGACCGGGTCCGACGTGGTCTGCGTCGTGCTCGTCACCCCGCGGTAGTCCTGACCGTCGTTGCTGACGAGTCGCTCCTGCACCTGCATATCGGTCACCTGATTCTCCTTTGGGGCTCTCCCCCGGGAGCCTCTGAATCTGAGACTCCTTGTCACTTTCAGTCTGCGGACGGGGTCGCAACAACCGCAGCAACGGCGGCGGCCGAGCCCGGGGATGCCCGCTCGTGTGCCCGCACGCAGGCCTCCCAGAACCCCAGCCTCACGCGGAAGCGGTCAGCCTGGGCGACGACCACCGGGACATTGGTCAGCTCGACCTCGCGCCGGGCCTGGTGTGACTGGGTGGCCATGAGCTGGCGGATGCGCTCGAGGACCGCCTCCTCCATGGCCAGGATCTCGCTGTAGATGCCCCTCCAGAAGAGCGCCAGCTCGAGGGAGGCGGTCGCCGGATCGGGTTCATCGTCCATGCCGATGGAGACATCCCCTCCCCGGGTCGCGGCGGCGATATCGGGTCGGCCATGAGCGGCCTGGTGGCGGTTCATGCTGGTGGGATACACCGACCGGCGCAAGAAGTTCAGCAACTGACCGCGCTCGGGGGCTAGCCGGCCGGACTGGTTGGCCTCCTGGATCACCCGTAGGGGTGTGCTGTATAGTCGTGACATAGTGGCAGATGAAGCAATCACGCCAGCCCGCGGCCCCCTCGCGGGAGAGGACATCGCAACCGAACACTGGGAAGACGCGCGCCACTGGATGAGCATCTACGACGACCTGATCCGCTTCAAGATGGGCCTGCTCGAACGGGTGAGGAGGGAGTTGCCGAAGCTGCATCCCGTGGCCCGCAGTGCGGCCGACGCTGACGTTGCCTTCATCGAGGCCCAGATGGCCGGATACCACGCCCGGCTCGACCTCTGGTACCAGCGGGTGTGGCAGCTCCACGGCTTGTGGCTGGATCCGGATGGTCGGGTGGTGCGCCACAAGGGGAAGGAGGCCGCGCTCACCGTGCGGGAGTTCGAGCTCCTGCAGTTCCTCCTGGAGCATCCTCACCGCTTCTACACCCCGTCACAGATCGCCGGTTATGCGTGGTCAGACGCCGCACTGATGCCCGAAGAGGTCCGCAACTACGTCACGCGGGTCAGGCGGATCCTGGCTCGGCTGGAGATCCCCTGTGACCTGATCAACCGACCCGGTCGCGGCTACTCCCTGACTTTTCGAAATGCGGACTAGCTGGCTTGCCTGGCACGAGCGCTGGCATTTTCCTCTCCGCGGCTTGGGATTCTCGCGTCGCCTGCCTCCTCGACGCCCTGAGGTAGGCCTTTCGCGTCCGTGAGCCGGCTGGCCACCGCAACCGCGTCATCGAAGAGGGCCTCGGCGCCGACGATGTTGGCCTCGGCTCCCGAGCGCGTGCTGACGCACTGGCGGTCGACGCCGTCTCCCATGCGTCCCTCGAGGCGGTCGTAGACCGGCCGGCCGGCGGGGTTCCGCCCGTCGAACCAGGCGCGCGAGAGGGTCACCAGGCTGCCGAAGGCGGGGTTTCCGGTGGTTGCCGCCAGGCGGCTCAGTGAATAGACGGCTGAGGCGACGTCATACGGCTGGACTCGCACCAGATCGAATCCGCTCCTGACCGCGCTCGCGAACACCAGCTCCGCGCTGCGCCCGGCGATGGCCAGCCAGTCGTCGCGGCCCAGCCGAACAGCGACCTCGGCGAGCACCCCCTCCTGAATGTGGCCCCACAGGTGAGGAGCACCGCGCTCGTCCAGCGAGTTCATCAGTACGTCCCCGTCGCGGCAGCTCAAGAGCTCCTCGCACCAGAGCGGCAGCCGCCCGCCCAGGCCGTGGTCGTCCGGCTGGCCGGCGAGCGCCAGCGCGGCCCTGATATGGAGGGCCCGCACGTCACTGGCGACGTCGGTGGCGGCCAGTATGTGAGGCAGGCCGCGCCGGAGGGCAGGCTCGATGCGCTCGTCGTCGAGAATCGGGGCGGCATGGGCGAGCGCGAGCACAGCGCGGGCCTGCCAGAAGTGGCCGCCGGCGATTGAGGTGCGCCCCGTCCGATTGGGCATCCCTTCCCAGTCGAGGATGAAATTCACCCAGCGCCCATCCGCACCCTGCATGGCGAGCACGAAGTCGAGCAGCCCCTCGCACCACCGTCGCACCCACGGCAGCCGGGTGGCCTCCCAGAGTGCGCAGTACAGATCGAAGGCGCGGGCGGCATCGTCGACGCAGGCGACTCCTTCGTAGCCGGACTCACCGGCTCGAACCGGCTCATTCAGGCCGTCGGCGTAGACGGCGAGCGCCAGGGCCCGGTCGCCGGCAAAGGGAACCCTGCGTCCCAGTCGGGCCAGCTGCCTCAGCACGGCGCCATCTGGTCGAGGATCGCCTGGACCTCGAAGTCCGCGGCCGCGAGGCAGCGATCGGCAGCCCCGTAGTACACGCGGATCCGCTTTCCCCGAGGTTCGAGGGGAACGAGTCCGCAGGCGAAGACAGCGTCGTTGAAGACGCCGACGCGCTCGTATGGCCGAGTGGGTGCGAGGATCGGCTTCGGGGATCTCGCGATGACGTGGCTGGGGTCGTCGCCGTCGAGCAGCAGCGCGCCAAGAGAGTACCGCGTTTCGCGATCGACGCCGTGGTAGATCTCGAGCCAGCCGCCGGTGACACGGAATGGTGGGGCGCTGGCGCCGGTGCGCAGCTCGTCCCACATGCCCGGGCGGGGAAGTGCCAGGGGAGCGTGGTCTCCCCAGTGGACCAGGTCGTCGGAGAAGGCGATCCAGATACCGAGGACGCGGCCGAAGGACTGAGGCATGGGTCGGGTGAGGGCGGCGAAGCGACCGCCGACACACTCCGGGAAGAGGGCGACGTCCTTGTGGTCGGGCAGGAACATGAGCCCGTGACGCTCGAATGAGCGGAAGTCCGTGGTCGTGAGCCGGCTCGTGCTGATCCCCAGCCGCCCGACTGAGACGTAGGTGACGTGCCAGACGCCGTCGATGAGGGTGGCTCTGGGATCCTCGCAGCCATACTCCTCGAAGCGGGTGGCGGGGGGAATGGCCGGATGGTCCTCCACCTCGAAATGGACACCGTCGCGGCTCCGTGCCACCCGCAGGTGCGACATCTGGGTCAGGAAGTCGCTGACGTCGTCCGCCGCCGCGGTGAAGCCCCCGGCGAGATTGCGGTAGCGAATGGACCGCGGGTCGGTGAGGTCGAGGCCCGGCGTGTTCCGCGGGATGAACACGGGGACCACTCGATTTGGCGTGTGCTCCGTGTCGAGAAAGGCGATGCCGACGAGCTCGTCGGCGGTGTGGCCGGCGGCCAGCGGCTTGAGCTCCGGCTCCGGGGCGGCGAGATCCAGGGTGAGGGCATCCACCGGGGGCACGGCGCCGACCAAGGGGCGCTCGCCGACACGGAGCAGGAGTACGACCTCGTCCTCGATTCTGGCGGCGGCGGCGTTGAAGACGGAGACGACCTCGAGGCCGGGGAGGGACGGCGGCACGTCGGCCGGGGCCAGGATCGGGTTCTCGGGCAACCGGCGCGCCAGTCGTGCCGCGGTGGTCAGGCGCTTTCGCACACCGGCCCTGGCAGCGGAGCGCTGGGGCAGGCCGGCGACGACGTCGAGGAAGGCGCGTGCCGATCGAGGCCAGGTCGCCTCGTGCGCGTAGGCGAACGCCGCCTGCTCGAGCTGTTGTTTGGCACCCGGGTTGTCGAGGATCCCGGAGACGGCCTCGGCGAGTTGGGCAGGATCGCGGAACTCGACCAGCACCCCGCGACCGTCGCTCAGGGCTTCGGAGGCGTGCAGGTACTTGGTGGACACCACAGCCTTGCCGGCCCCGAGCGCGTAGGAGAGCGTGCCGCTGGTGATCTGATTGGGGTCGAGATACGGCGTCACGTAGACGTCGGTGGCGAGCAGGAGCTCGACGATGTCGCGCTGGGTCATGTAGCTGTCGATGAACGCGACGTGGCCGTCCAGTCCGAGGGAGTGGGCCGCGGCGACCAGGCTGTTGCGATATGTCTCGCCCTGCGCTCTCAGGAGGTCAGGGTGGGTCTGGCCGGCGATCAGGTACAGGGCAGTGGGGTGGTGAGCGACCACCTCGGACATCGCCTCGATCATGTACTGGAGACCCTTGCGAGGATCGACCAGACCGAAGGTCGAGATCAGCGGCCGGCCTTCCACGCCAAGCTTGGCCTTGAAGCGCTGACGCCCGTGCGGCTCGATGACCGGCATCCCATGGGGAATGACCCGGGGCGGTTTGGTGAGGCCGTAGTCGGTGGCGAAGATCTCGACAGCCCGTGAGGCCATGACGATCACCTCGTCGCTGAGAGCTGCGATGCCTCGCACGGCCTCGCGGATGGATGGCGATGGGTTGGGGAGGACCGTGTGCATGGTCGTCACCACCGGCTTGCGCAGCTCCTCGAGGAAGGGGCGAAGGTGGTCCTCGTAGGCGCTGTCAGTCAGTTTGCCGGCGGTGAGCTGCTCGGTCCAGACCCCGTAGAGGCCGAACTCGTGCTGCACGTTGACGGCGTCCGCATTGGAGCTGTTGATCGCTCGGGCGGCGGCGCGGTAGGCGTCGGCATTGCCCTGGCGTATCCGCCAGCGCACCTCAGACGGATAGGGGCGGAGGACCGTCGGCTCCTCGATGGCCGCGACCCGGCAGGTGACGGACGGATCGGTTGCGCGGATCGCGGCGATGAGACTCGCAGAGAAGGTCGCGATGCCGCATCGTCGGGGTACGGCTGAGGACACCACGGCGAGGCGCATGGACGCCCGCGAGCCTCTAGGCCGGGATGCGATGGGACGCCCTCACCGGGTCACCTTGGCCTGGCCTTCGGCGCAGGTCTCGCAGAGGCTGCGGTTGGGAGCGAGGGCGGGGTCGGCGCCATCGGCCGGGATGGCGACGCTGACGAAGCCGAAGCCCAGGTCGTTCCGGCCGCACACCCTGCAGCTGGCCGAGTTGGCCAGCGTGTTGTATCGGAAGTGCTCGCCTCCGATGCTCAGCCCACGCTGGGGGTGCGGGTTGAAGCTGGCAGCCGGGATCAGGTGGCGGGCGGGGTCGCGCTGGCCATCGGGGTGCTCCGGCGATGCGGGCTGGTCGCGAAGGACCTGCAGCTGAGCGGTGGCGCTGTTGCGCCGAACGGCGATCACCGGCACCGGGAGGCCGTCCACGCTGGTGTAGCCGGGGACCGGGTGGGGAAGCGCCTGCCATCCGAGGGGCCCCCCCTGGCGGCCGTGCTGGCCGGCCCGCCGCCGCCTGCCCCGCAGCAGCTGGGCCAGGCTAGTCACCGCGGTGGCTGCCGCGAAGACGACCTCGCGCCAGCGCCTGTCGCGCGTCGGCGGCGTCTCCGGCATCCTCGCGGGCGTGCTGCCAGTCGGAGCCTCGCGTGCGCCCGGCGGCGAGATCCGGGTCCGCCTCGGCCGCGACCCTGGTGGCGGCAGGGGCCTTGCCGAGCAGCCAGTCCTCGAGGGCGGCCTCATCGATGGGGAGGAGCGCGGCGACGGGCCTGCCGTTGCGCGTCACCAGCGCCGGGCGTCCGGACGACTGGACGCCCTGAATCACCGAGGCCGTGTTGCGGGCGAGCTCGCGGAGCGTGACCGTCGCCATGAGCAGAGTGTACGCTAATCTGTCAGACAATTGTCTGTCAGGACGGCTCGACATCTCCTGATCAGAGGTCAAATCGTGGCGGGCGAACGTACGCCATCGACCCCCCGGCGGGGTCGACCATCCACAGATCCCGGTCGACCCTGAGGCCCTCGTCTCCCCCCGGGGCGGCCACTCCGCTGTCAGGGGGCGAGCGTCGGCAGCGTGCTGCTCGAGAGCAGGTTGTCGCAGAGGATCTCCGTCTCCGAGGGACTGCCGCCCTTGGCGGTGTAGATGCGAGCGGTGATCGCGCCCCCCTCATAGGTCACGTGGCACTCCGGGACGGCCGCGTACTGACCGGCGGGGACGGTGGATGTCGCCACCCAGTTCGAGGTGGCCTCGAGGGTGCTGCAGATCGACTTCGCGTCCGGGGCATCGGTGCCGGCGACGGTGAGGTAGGCGATGATGTCGCCGCCGCTGCTACCCGACGCCAGGCAGATGGATGTCGAGTCCGGGTTGGCGGAGGTGTCACCGGTCCCACCGGTGACCCCGGCCACCGGTCCTGACGCGGTCGCCGACGGCGAGCTGACCGCCGATGGCGAGGTGGCCGATCCCGTGGTGGCCGTCGGAGCCGCGGTGGCCGGTCTGGTGACGGAGGCCGCCGTGCTCCCGCACCCGGCCACGGCGAGGGCGGCCGCCCAGAGCACCCACGCTGCGTTCCGAGTACGCGCCCGTCCCACCAGAGGCCCTTCCAATCTTGAGATCCGGTCTCTACGGCGCGGCGGGCCGCTGCCACCCGGCGCCGGCAGGCGCCAAGGCTACCATCCGTCTCCGTCGACGCGTGGCGGCAGATGCGGGGCGCGCAGCCCGTGTCATCCACCCTGCCAGCACGGTTCGGGCCATCGGGAGGCGTGCGGTGGGGGCGGCCCTGATGGCGTCGCGGTGGCTCTGGTCCGGCTTCCGGTCGTCCGACAGCCCGACTTCCCGGGCTCACGACGCGGGTTGCGCTAAGGCCGCGCTAAGAGTGCCAGGCGGCCCGCACGAGCATCGCTAAAGCCCTTCCGGATCATCTCCGACGCCTGATATATCAGGCACATGTTGCATGGTCGAACCCAGGAGGGACCGCGGTGCAGGACCTGATCTACGTGGCGCTGATGGTCGCGCTCACGGTCATCGCGTGGGCTTTCGTCGTCTGGTGCGACAGGCTCATAGGACCCGATGACGCGGCCCTTCGAATTGCCGCGCGCGCCGACGCGCCGAGCTCACCGCGTTCGTCGGGAAGGAGGGGGCAATGATCCTCAACGTCTTCGGTTGGCCGATCTCCGGTGACGACGTCATCGGCATCATCATGTCCGTGCTCGCCGCCTTCCAGTGAGCCTCCGGGCGACCGATGTCGACGAGGTGGTCGAGGCGGCCATGCTGAGCCTGCCTCCCGCGGCTGGGGAGATCACGGTCGACGTGAGCCCGGACCTGCCCGAGGTCGCGGCGGATGCCGGCCTGCTGGAGCGAGCCCTCGCCAACATCCTGGCCAACGCCCGCGCCTGGTCCCCGCCCGACGCCCCGGTGCGGATCACGGCCGGCGCCATCGGGGAACGGGTCGAGATCAGGGTGGTCGACTCCGGTCCGGGCATCCCCGAGGTAAGGCGGGAGGAGGCCTTCCAACCCTTCCAGCGCCTGGGAGACCGCAACGGCAACCATCCTGGGGGTCTGGGCCTGGGGCTCGCCATCGCTCGGGGGTTCGTGGAGGCCATGGGTGGTGAGGTCGGCGTCGAGGACACCCCGGGGGGAGGCGCCACGCTGGTGGTCAGCCTGCCCGGTGCACCCGGATGAGCACGGTCCTGCTCGCCAGCGCGTCCCGGCGACTCACCCCCGCCGTGGTACGCGCCCTCACCGCGGGGGATCTTGCGGTGGAATGGGCGCGGAACTGGGACGAGATGATCTTTTCGCTTCGTCGGCAGCGCCCCGACGCGGTGGTCCTCTGCCTGCGAGACCAGGACGTCGTGCCGGTGGTCCGCGAGGTCTCCGCCCGCACCGACAGCCCGATCATCGCCATCGGCGCGGTGCCGAGCGACGAGCGCTCCAGGGTGGTGGCCCTCGACGCCGGGGCAGCGCACTGCCTGTCACCCTCGGTCGGGGGAGGCGAGCTGCGGGCCCGAATCCGCGCCGCCGTGCGACGCCCGCCGGCGCAGCCCATTGAACCTGATGGGGGAGGGGCGCGATGACCGGGATCCTCATCGTCGATGACGAGCCCGCCATCCTCCGGACCATGGCGGTGAACCTGCGAGCCCGCGGCTACGGGGTGCAGACGGCCACCGACGGGCGTCAGGCGCTCGAGCTCGCCGCCCGCCACCACCCGGACGCCGTCGTCCTCGACCTCGGCCTGCCCGACCTGGACGGTGTCGAGGTCATTTACGGACTGCGCGGGTGGACCAGCGTGCCGATCATCATCCTCTCAGCGCGCAGCGGAGAGGCGCAGAAGGTGGCCGCGCTGGATGCGGGCGCCAACGACTACGTCACCAAGCCGTTTGGGATGGACGAGTTCATGGCGCGCCTGCGGGTGGCGCTCCGAACCCCGAGCCCCACGACCCCGCCGCCCGTGGTGGAGACCCCGGACTTCCGCATCGACCTGGCCCGGCAGCTGGTCACCCGCACCGACGGCACCCCGGTTCGGCTGACCGCCACCGAGTGGCAGATCGTCGACGTGCTGGTGCGCAACGCGGGCAAGCTGGTGACCCAGCGCCAGTTCCTCAACGAGGTCTGGCACCTCCGCGGGGACAGGACCAACTACCTGAGGGTGTTCATGGTCGCCGTGCGCCGCAAGCTGGAGCCCGATCCGCGGCAGCCTCGGTACTTCATCACCGAGACCGGGGTCGGACTGCGCTTCGTCCCCGAGGGACGGGCACCGGGAGCTCTATCGACGAGCGACCGGGCAGGGGAGGGTGGCGTCACGGCGAGAAGCGCTGACCCGGAGGCATCGACGCGCAGCCCGTACGGGCGACCCTCCTGATCGCGTGAACACCCCAGAGGTCCTTCCGGGCCCGTCTACCGCCGCGTGCGCTCCGCCTCCCCCTGAGGGTAGCGGTCACCCGCCACCGTGATCTGCGAGGCGGCGGCGTCGATGCTCCGCAGGTCGTCGGGCGTGAGCTCGACGGAGGCCGCGGCGATGTTCTCCTCCAGGCGATCCAGCTTGGTGGTGCCGGGGATCGGGACGATCCATGGCTTCTGGGCCAGCAACCAGGCCAGCGCGATCTGGGCCGGCGTCGCGCGCTTCTGATCGCCGATCCTTGCCAGCAGGTCGACCACGGGGCGGTTGGCCCGGCGAGCCTCCCTCGTGAAACGTGGCAGGGTGGTGCGGTTGTCGTTGCTGCCGAACGGCGTGGTCTCGTCGATCTTGCCGGTGAGGAAGCCCCTGCCGAGCGGGCTGTAGGGGACGAAGCCGATGCCGAGCTCCTCGCAGATGGGCAGCACGTCGGCTTCCGGGAGGCGCCACCAGAGGGAGTACTCGCTCTGGACAGCCGCGACCGGTAGGACCGCATGCGCCCGGCGGAGGGTCTCGGGCCCTGGCTCCGACAGCCCGAAGTGCTTGACCTTGCCCGCGACGATGAGTTCCCTCACGGCGCCGGCCACCTCCTCGATCGGGACCTCGGGATCGACGCGGTGCTGGTAGAAGAGGTCGATGGCGTCGACCCGCAGACGCCTGAGCGAGTCCTCGGCGGCTTGGCGGATGCGCTGAGGGCGGCTGTTGAGGCCCCCCGATCCGCCGGGACCGAGGTCGTAGCCGAACTTGGTGGCGATGACGACGTCCTTCCGGAACGGCTGCAACGCCTCCCCCACGAGCTCCTCGTTGGTGAAGGGGCCATAGACCTCGGCGGTGTCGAAGAACGTGACGCCGCGCTCCACCGCTGCGCGGGCCAATCCGATCATCTCCATGCGGTCCGGGGCCGGGCCGCGGTGATGGTTCATGCCCATGCAGCCCAGGCCGATGGCCGAGACCTCGAGGCCGCTGTTGCCGAGCCTGCGCATCTTCATCCGGGCACCTACCTCCTTCGCCTCCACGCGCAAGCCTAGCCGCGGCTCGAGGCCTGGTTCAGCCTGACGGCGGCTCGAATCAGGGTCACGAACGCCTCCTCATCGACCTCATCGTCCTCGTGGAGGTCGATGGCGCGCCGGATGCTGCCGTCGAGGCTCGAGTTGAACAGGTGCGAAGGATCCTTCAGCGAGGCCCCCTTGAAGAAGGTGAGCTTGACCACGTCCTTGTACGTCTCGCCGGTGCAGATGGAACCGTGGTGAGACCACACGGGAATCCCCGGATTGGAGGGCTTCCTCCACTTCCATTCCTCGACCACCTCGGGGTCGGCCCGCTTGATCAGGGCGCGGATCTGCGCCAGCTTCCTGCCGCGCCAATCAGCGAGGTCCCTCACCTTGGAGTCCAGCAGCTGAGATGCGGACTCGGCATCCGGCGCGGTGCCCTTCTTCTTCATCGTCTCCATCCTTCGCCTTGGCGGCCGCCGACCCTGTCACGGTGTCACCCGGTCGACTCTACCGGAGCACCGGGTGCCGGCTCCACGGCCTGCCGGTGGCCGGCCCTGCCTTCATCCTCGCGGCCTGCAGGCGGGGAGGTTGTGCGCATCTTGCCGCCGCCGACCTGAGCCCTCTGCTAGGCGGGCGCCCGCACCCTTCCACCGGCGAGGAAGCGGCGCACGTACTCGTGGTCGGGATAGGCGGTCATCCCCGAGAAGGAGCGCACCGAGAGCACCCCGCCCGATGCGTCGCGGGTGAAGCGAAAGCGCTCTCCCTCACTGGTGTAGCCGTCGTGGGCAAGGACCACCATGGCGGTCTCCGGATCCTCGGCCACCAGCTCGGCCAGCACCTCCGTGGGGTCGTTCTCGTCGGTCGGGATGGCCAGCAGGCGCGAGCCGAAGCGGGCGATGTCGTAGGCGCCGGAGAGGGTGTTGAAGTGGCCGGTGAAGCTTCGCGGGTCGAGGCCGTCCGCATGGCCGGGGATCCGCTCGTCGGGGCGGCTCAGATGCTCCAGGAGGCTGAAGATGCCGGTGCAGAGCGGGGTCGCCGCGGCATCCGACGCGTTGCACAGCACCGAGATGACCACCTGCTCCTTCGGGTCGCACCAGGTGCGGGTGATGTGCCCCGGGTAGCCGCCGGAGTGCCCGATCAGGCGGCGTTCGCCGAGGTCCATGAGCTGCAGACCGAGACCGTACTGCTCCTGCGCACGCGGCGCCCACCAACCGTGCTGCATGCGGCGCTTGGCGTCATCGCTGAGGAGGCGCTGGTCCCCGAGGCAGTGGGCGCTGAAGCAGAGGCAGAGGTCCTGAGCGGTGCTGGTGAATCCCGTCGCCGGGGCCATGGCGTTGGCGGCAACGTGGTCGATGGGGACGCGCTCCAGCCCGTCGTCGGCGCCGGTGTAGCCCGTGGCGAAGTGTCGATCTGGGTCGCGTGCGTTGAAGTCGGGAGCGGTGTCCGTCAGCCCGAGCCGGTCGATGATCGACCGCCGCACGAACTCACCGTAGCTGCAGCCCGCCACCTCCTCGATGACCCGGCCCAGCAGCGAGTACGCGATGTTGGAGTAGTGGAAGCGATCGTTGGCGGGATAGGGCGACGGACTGCGCTCCAGAAGGTCGAGCAGCTCGTCCCCGTCCGGGAAGGGGTGCTGCAACTGCCAGTAGTCGCCATCCGCGCCATCGCGGGTCATCCCCGAGCCGTGATGGAGCAGGTCCGTGATGGTGAGCCCGGCGAGCTGGGACAGGCCGGCGCGGGAGGCCGGGAGATGGCGAACCAGAGGGTCGTCGAGCCGGAGCGCCGGCGGGTCCGTCTCGGCGAGCTGGAGGATCGCCGTGGCCGTGAAAGTCTTCGAGTGAGAGGCGATGTGGAAGGCATGTCGGGTGGTCAGCGCCTCCCCGGCGCCCACGTCCGCCATCCCATGGGCGCCGGTGGTCACGATCGTTCCCTGATGGGCGATCGCGAACTGCAACCCGGGGATGCGCAGGGTGCGCTGGCGGTGTCCGAGCCATTCGCCGGCCCAGGCCGCCACATCCTCGACGAGCTGTCGGGTGATCGGCACGGGGGAAGTGTACCCAGCCGATCCGCTTGCCCCGGGCCCGTGGAGAGACGGTGGAGAGGCCGATGAGCTCTCCAAACGCGCCAATCTGTGGCGCAGGCCACAGCGCCCCGGTGGAGACCCATCGGGCCTTCCTCCCTGCGTGCCGCGCGGTCGGGCCGCTCCACCCCTCGGCTGCGAGTCACGCGCCAACGCTGTCGGCCTGCCCCGCAGCGCTGATACAGTGAGCGGCCGAGAGGTGGTCGAGATGGACGTCCTGCTGAGCGACCTGGGGCTCGTGGAGTCGCCGCGCTGGCACGAGGGCCGGCTCTGGTTCAGTGACTGGACGGCGGGCGAGATCATCGCGGTCGACGACAGCGGCGGCCACGAGGTGATGGTCCGGCATGCTTCGCTGCCGCTCTGCTTCGACTTCCTGCCCAACGGCCGGCTGGTGCTGGTTTCGAACCAGAAGCGGGCGCTGCTCACCCTGGAGGCCGATGGCAGCCTCGCGACCTACGCGGACCTGTCCGGGACGTCTCGGCACGGCTGGAACGACATCGTCATCGACGGGCGTGGCGATGCCTACGTCAACTCCGGGAACTTCGACTTCGCCGCTGGACCTCCGGAAGGCGCGGTGCAGCCGGGTCTCGTGGCCCTGATCACCCCGGACGGCACGGTGCGGATGGTCGCAGAGGACCTCGCCTTCCCCAATGGGATGGCAGTCACCTCGGACGATCGCACCCTCGTGGTCGCTGATTCATACCGGCATCACCTGGTGGCGTTCGACATCGGCGCCGACGGCGGTCTCTCCGGTCGCCGGGTCTGGGCCGACCTCGGCCAGGACGCGCCCGACGGCATCTGCCTCGACGCCGACGGCGCCGCGTGGTATGCGGATGTGCCGCATCAGCACTGCGTGCGCGTTGCAGAGGGCGGCCAGGTCCTCACCACCCTCCCCCTCGATCGCGGCGGCTTCGCCTGCATGCTCGGCGGTGCACGCAGCCTGCATCTGTATGTGGCTGCCGCCCGATGGCCCGGATTCGCGGGGCTCCGCACGCACACGGGCTGGGAGGGCCAGGTGCTCCGCACCCCGGTGGCCGTGGGCGGCGCCGGCTGGCCCGCCCGCTGATCTCGGATCTGCTGCCAGGAGCAGGACGGGACCGCCCGCAGCCGGGGCCCGGTCCGCGGTGGGCAGAGGGGGTCCTGGGGCGGGGAGGGGCTCCCCACCCAGAAGAGTGCCGACCCTCGGCTCAGAGGGCGAACTCCTCACCGGCGGCGAGCGGCCTCCGCCCGCCGGGGGAGAGCAGCCAGGCCCTCTGCCGGCCCCTGACCGCCCAGCGGGCCAGGTCGGCGTCTTCGCTGACGATGGCGGTCTCCTCCTCGATGCCCACCAGGGTGACACCGGTGGGGAGATGTGCGGTCGCCCAGTGGGCCAGGCCGGGGACCCAACGCCTCATGCGGTCGAAGTGCGGGATGACGCGCAGCCTGGGCACCACCCCCAGGCCTGAGCCCGGCTTGCCGGTGGGGCGTCGGAAGTTCGGCACCCAGGAGGTCAGCGCCATGGCCCCCGCGCTGCATCCCGCCAGGGCGGCGCCGGCGCGCCACTCGTCGGCGATGGCGGCCCACACGCGGGTTCCCCGGAGCGAGTCCGCCACGTGGGTTGGATTGCCACCCGAGAGGTAGACGAGGCCGGCGCCGGCGACCAGTGCGGCGTTGGCGGGGTCCTCGGCGGCATCGCGATCGAGCACCATGACCGGGACCGCCTCGACCCCCAGGCGTGCTGCCTGCTGGGCCCCCAGCGCGACCCATCGCGAGACGGAGGCGGGTCCTTCCAGACCGGCCGCGGTCGGCAGTTGCACATACCGGGGCGGCCTGCCCGCGATGAGCGCGGCCTCGACCTCCAGCATGACCGGCAGGTACTCCCCGCTTCCGACCAGGGCGATCGGCCCCGGCTGCGCCATCCTCGTCACGAGCTCGGCCGTCGATGGTGAACGATCCGAGCCGTTCGATCGGCCCTCAGCCCTCGACTGACGATCGCGGCGCCCACCCCATCGCCGTGGAGCTGGACGGTCACGCGCATCCTCCGGCCGTGCACGCGCTCAACGATACGGAACGGTGCGATGCGGACGGGGTCGGGGCTTGGGGGTGGGGGGCTTGGGGGTGGGGG
>Ga0181533_1001265_pt1 | contig 32872 bp, 32 predicted proteins | sample PEATcosm2014_Bin_45_FD_119772 | JGI IMG/M metagenome (GOLD analysis project Ga0181533, IMG submission 119772) | Peatland microbial communities from MTU Mesocosm Facility, Houghton, MI, USA - PEATcosm2014_Bin11_60_metaG | ecosystem: Environmental > Terrestrial > Soil > Wetlands > Peat | place...
GACTTTAATCTCTGTGCACTCTCTAGCTAACGTTCAGTTTTGTCTCTTTTCCTGAAGGCCTTGAGAGCACAGAGAAAAACTCTGTGTTCTCTGTGGTTCGGTGTTTTAGGTGGTGGATTCTGGAACATGATGGGAACTCTCGCACTATAGTATCGTCCGCTTGGAAGGACTTGCCGGAGGTAGGTAAAGATGGCGTTGCCTCTCCGGAACATCTCCTGAGCAGGCTTCGCCATATGCATTATTCGATAATTTCACTCAGCTGAAGATAATGACGATAGTTGTTCCGATATTCGTGCCGGTTGTATTTGCCTGTCAAGTATAGGCCTATAAAGTTTTCCGTCATAAATTGAAAGCATCGGAGATCTCGGTGAAAAGAACGCAAATATTGATAGATGTCTCCCTTCTGGAAATGCGGCCCTTGACAGCGGTACCTTGGGTGCGATACTTGAAGTAATCAGACTCTCCGGATTTTGCAGACGAAACAGAATATAAGGGGGGAATGCCGGCAAGATCGTCAAGAATCAAAACAAGAGGTGGATGAAATGGCTGGATACGGGAAAAAGGCGCAGGAGACTGTAAAAGAAGCAATGGAGAAGTTCAAGAAAGGAGAATTGAAGAGCGGCAAAAGCGGAAACGCCGTAAAGAGTAGAAAACAAGCGGTAGCTATCGGACTTTCTGAGGCCCGGGGAAAAGGGGCAAAGATTCCGCCGCCTCCGGAAAAAAAATAAATCTTACACAATGTGATTGTAATGACGGACAAACTAATCAATGGATTATTTGGCGGGGTCCCCGAATATGAATTTCACGAACATGGTTATTTCGAATGGTTAAGATTAATTTCCGGTTAAGCAAGGGGTGGCGCCGAATCCTCGTCAGTGTTGTTGCACTGATACTCATTGTAGTTGTTCTGTCATATCTCGTTAGTAGTGATCTCCTGCGGCGCTATATGGAAAACCGGATAAACAGTCATCTGAAAGGCTACACAGTGCATATAGGGAAAGCCTATTTCCATCCCATAGCCTTCTCCCTGGATCTCGACGATTTGGTTCTTATACAGAATGCACATCCGACTCCATCTGTAGCTTCCGTTCAACGGTTGCATGCAGGCGTTCACTGGCGTGAACTTTTGTCACGCAACCTCGTTGCTGAGTTTCTTCTCGTGCGCCCTAAAGTCAACATCAATTTAATCAATTTGCACAAAGAGGCGGAGAGTAAGATTTCTTTCAAGAAAAAAGGATGGCAGGAGGCGCTGGAATCTATCTATCCTTTAAAGATCAATGTCTTTAACATCAAGGATGGTGAACTGACCTATATTGATATAGGTCCTTACAAACCGCTGCGCATAAGCGACCTCGATTTGCGCGTATATAATATCCGAAATATTCGTTATCCGGATAGCGTCTATCCGTCATCAGTCCATCTTACCGGAAAAATATTTGACAAGGGCGCTCTCACGCTGGACGGCAACGCAAATTTCCTTGAGGAGCCCCATTTAGGAATAAAAGGTGAAATCAACCTTGCCGACATGGATCTAAGCTTTTTCAAGCCTATTATGGCCCGCAGCAATATGTCTGTCCGCAACGGGTCGTTATCCGCAAATGGAACTCTCGAATATGCCCCGCACATTACATCGGCGCATCTGAAAAATCTCGATATAAAGAGTATGGATGTAGATTATCTTCACCTTCCTAAAACCGTTGCAGCGGAACAGGAGAGGATTGAGCGTATGGGGCAGACCGCAAAGGAACTGAGCAATAAGCCTGCAGAGAAAATCCGGATTGACGCACTGAAGATTGAAAACAGCAGCTTCGGATACGTGAATAACACAGCCAACCCTCACTATCGACTTTTCATCGATCACACTGATATGACCCTTAAAAATTTCAGCAACCAGTTCTCAGAGGGTTCGGCCGTGATGGAGTTTAAAGGGAAGTTCATGGGTGCGGGCGATACTCATGTGACAGGCGCTTTCCGGTCTGAAACAAGGAATCCCGATTTCGATATCCATGTGTCCATCGAAAACACGCCCATGCAGTCAATGAATGATCTGTTCAGGAACTTTGGGAATTTCGACATTAAAGAGGGCCTGTTCTCCTTTTATTCAGAGTTGACGATAAAAAGCGGCACGATGAATGGATATGTGAAGCCGCTGTTCAAGGGATTGAAAGTCTATGACAGGCATAATAAAAGCGTCTTCCACAAGATTTATCTTGGGCTTGTCAACGTCACTGCAAAAGTCCTTAAAAATAGGTCCCAAAAAGAGATTGCGACCAAGACCACTATTTCCGGACCTATAGAGAGCCCCAAAACCAGCACCTGGCAGATAGTCATCAACCTGATCAAGAATGCTTTCATCAAGTCGATACTTCCGGGATTTGAAAAAGAGGCAACCAATCCGAAAAATAGCCCTCCGCAAGCGGCGCTGGATCGCTCCTCTCCCGCCGCAGTCGGATCGCATTGATTTCGTGAGCCATTTACTACAGAAGTTCCTGGAAAGCGTTAAACAAAGTTTCTAGTTCACTGCATTGCCAAAACCCCCATTTCGCTAGCATATTTCGTCCACAATGACGTACATGGCTTGACATACATGGATTGTCAATTGACTTTTTCTATGAAACCTTTATGCTTATTTAAAAGGGGGCAGCAAATGAATAAGTTATTTTTGGGGATAATACTGTTAGCGCTGGCAATTGTCGCGCCTATTCCAACAATTGCAGGGGTAAATATAGGTATTGGAATCTCTCTGCCCCCACCCATTGTATTTGCGGCGCCTCCGGCTGTGATAGTGCTGCCTGATACGAATGATGTATATGTTGATCCTGATATTAATGCTGACCTGTTTTTCTGGAACGGCTGGTGGTGGCGCCCATGGGAAGGCCGCTGGTATCGCTCACGTTATTATGACCGGGGTTGGTTTTATTTCAATAGAGTGCCAAGTTTTTATTTTGATGTCGACCCGGGGTGGAGAGGATTCTACAGAGACCATGACTGGCACGGACACCGGTGGAACTATAAACGGATTCCTGACCAGCGACTTCGACAGAACTGGAAGGGCTGGCACAATAATGGATATTGGAGAGGGCAAAGAACCTGGGGCGTCCAGGGCTATCAACCTCGAGCTCAACAACAGAGACAGCAACTCAGAAATCAAAGGCAGGGGCAATATAATCAGAGGCCAGAGGTCCAGCGGCATCAGCAACAAAGACAAGAGCAGCAAAGACAACAGAGACAGCAGCAACCCCAAGAGCGGCATTCTCAACCTCGGGGCCAGCAACGCCAGGGAGAACCGCAACACCAACGTGCTCAAGGAAGACCTGAAAGGGGGGAAGGAGAACATAGATAGTAAGCCCAGGCGGCATAGCCATAGACCCATCCGGCAATGTGCGGGTGTCAAATAACGGCAGCAACAGCGTTACTGTATTGAGAGGAGCTGGAACTCGGCCACAGTTCCACCCATACAGCGTTCCCATTTGGCCATAATGAAATTAATGCCGCTGTCGAATTAAACATGGAATTCCACAGAGAGTCAAAAAAGCTCCTGGGGAATTTAACAAGGAGTTTAACATCCATAATTACTGGAAAGCAAAGGAGGAGGTGATAATTATGAATATCCTAAAACAATTATCTTTCGCTGCTGTAATCTTCATGGTTTTGTTGGTCGGATGCGCGCATAAAGAAGTAGCTCCTACCGCAGATATTACCAAGGCCGAAATGGCTATAAAGGAAGCAATGGATAGGGACGCTTCAACCAAAGCACCGCTCGAATTAAAAACTGCCGAAGATAAAATGAACGATGCAAGAGGGGCGATGAAAAAGGAAGAGTTCGAAAAGGCCAAGCGTCTGGCCGAGGAAGCAGAGGTTGATGCAAAGGTGGCGGAGTCTAAATCGGACGCTGTGAAGGAACAGAAACACGCAGAAGAGATGCGTAATAGTATCGCTACACTGCGCCAGGAAATCGAACGGGCACAACAATCTGGAAAATAATGACACTTTCGGAGAAAAAACAATGAAATACAAGAACCATCCCTACCCTGCATTAAATAAGTGGATTTCGGTCATTGTGCCGGTTTTCTTTTTGACAACAGGATGTGCGACGACCCCTGAAAAAAATACAGCCCTGGACCACGCCCGCAGTGTTGTTTCACAGGTACAGGCCGATCCCGATGTGGAGCAGTATGCAAAGGTTGAGGCCTACGAGGCTGCCCAAGCATTGCAAAAGGCTGAAAATGCAAAAGATCCCGAAACCATGGAGCACTATGCCTATATAGCCGAAAAAGATGCGCAGATCGCCGAAAACCGGGCACAGGAAAAGAAGGCTGACAAGGAAATGGAGGATCTGAATAAGGAAAAAGAGAAGATACAGCTGGAGGCCCGAGAATACGAATTGGCGAAGGCACGAAAAGAGGTTGAGGAGAAGACTCGCGAGGCAATGTTAAATGAGCAGGAGGCCAGGCAGAAAACCCAGGAGGCGCTGGCAAGTGAGCAGGAGGCTAAGCGGAAGACCCAGGAAGCGCTGGCAAGTGAGCAGGAAGCCAAGCGGCAGGCCCAGGAAGCCAGTGCAATGGCTCATGAGGCCGAAATGGCGCGCATGCAGGCTCAACAGGAGAGTGCCCAGAGGCAGCAATTGGAAAGCGAGCTTGCAGAGTTGAAAGCGAAAAAAACAGAGCGGGGCTTAGTGGTCACATTGGGCGATATTCTCTTTGAAACCGGAAAAGCCAGGTTGCTGGCAGGAACAATGCTTACTATCGATAAGCTCGCAGACGTCCTGAAAAAATATCCGACCCGGAATGTACTGATAGAAGGACATACCGACAGCAGAGGTGGTGAGACATATAACCTCCATCTGTCCGAACAGCGTGCGGAGGCGGTGCGTTCTGCGCTCATCGAGAGGGGCATAACCGCCGACCGGATCACCACAAAGGGCTATGGTAAAATGTATCCGATAGCCAGTAATTCAAATGAAGCCGGAAGACAGCAGAATCGAAGGGTGGAGATCGTTATTCTGGATGAAGGAGAAAGTCCTGAAAAAGCACTTCGGTAAAATGTAAAAGCCTCACGCTCTTAATTTGCAGTCAGGAAACGGTTTATGCAAGGCTGGACGGTGGTCCGTCATGTCTGTCTTTCCGCTCCAGTATTCGCATGGAAAGGGGGAAGGTTGAATGGCCCGCATCCCAAGGCACTTACTTTAATTCTGGTCAGAGGGAAAGGCCAGAGGCTTTTCCCTCTGACCGTCTTTAGCTCGACATCTCCGCAGGCGAGCGCCTTCTGGAGGAGACACTGATGGACCAAAAAAAATGTTTATATTGTGCGTCCCTGATGGACAAAGATCTCAAGTTGTGCCCGAATTGTAAAAGGCCTCAGGGACTCAATTGGACGGCCGTAATAATTATATTCACTCTGATCTTATTTTTATTGATAATTTTAATGGCCCGTTACAAATGACAATTTGAGACAATCTCGGCTTTCGGAAAATGGCCTTGTTGCCGGAGGTGATGCTGTGGCGACCTAGTTTGTCTTTGCTTCAAGTTAGCTCCAGCCCGACTGGTGTCTGCGCGGCTTTAAGAGTGATATCCTGCAGGGATGCTTACCGTTATGACTGTGACCTTCCCCGGAACTCCAGTTATTGTCGACTCTCCACCGAAGGACCTGACCCGTTCTTGTATACCCGCAAGGCCAAAAGAATTGGCCCGAGCCGATTGACCCGCCATAATCCCCCTTCCATTATCCTGAACCATCAACAGTAAGTTGCCATTCTGTTTTTTCAGAATTACTTGAACCATCGTTGCCTCCGCAGCCAGAGCAAAATCGACCTTGTCGTCTGGACTTATGCCCGGATCATTGAAGTAGGTTTCTCTGAGGTAAATGAGATATTTCACGCCGCCATTGGCCTTTCAGTATATCGGTATTCATGTTTTACCTCCTTCCCCTAAACCACCCTATCGTCGCCTACCCATTTCCTTTTTAGCAAACGCTGAATAACTTGTCCTCTTCATTTACCTCTTTTATGCTTGAAATATTCGACCTGTTTCATCTTTTTATGTTTCATCTCTTGAGGCATTCACGCAATCAGTGCGCCAAAGGCAAGTCAGTTGAGCGCATTCGTGGACATAAGGAGTTGCAAAGCAATGCCCCCAACCGCGAAGGCCAGTGACAAACCGAGCTTGTTTTCAGTGGTCAGCTTTTCCCTGAGGAGATGGTAGGCATATATTCCGGCCATAGCAAAACTGGAGGCGACGTAAGTTGCCAAGGTGCCATGGACAGCCTCATTGAGCCAGGACCCGTTAGGCATTGCCTGCCAGGGCTGGACATTGAATGGCGTCCCATTCAAGACGTCGAAACCGGAAGGTGTATTCATCCAGCTGTTAGCGCTGATAACGAACACCGCTGATGCTGCGGAGGATGTTGCGATCGGCATTGTTGTCAAGGCCAAAGCGCGACGGGGCAGCCTTTTCACACCGTACACATAGAGTGCCAGAAAAATTCCTTCAATGAAAAAAGCGAACCCCTCCAGCCAGAAAGGAAGACCGATCATAGGCCCGCTAAAGCCCATGAATACGGGCCAAAGCAATCCCAACTCAAAAGAGAGAATTGTCCCGGAGACCGCGCCAATTGCGAACAGCACCGTCATTGGACGCGTCCAGCTGCGCGCCAACCGGTGGTAGAGTTCGTTGCCCGTCTTCAGCGCCAGGCATTCTGAAATCAGAAGCAATAATGGAAAACCGATTCCAAAGGCCACATAGATTATGTGGAATCCCAGGCTGATGCCCATAAGGGCACGCGCTGAAAACAGATGTTCCATAAAGTTTTATCCTCCGCTGGGATGATACCTAGTGAAGCGTGTATATATCAGCAGGTATTTACGAGTCGCTGCACTACTATTTCGCGGCATACGCTATGCAGCAGCCCTGCGGGCGACGCCCGTTGCTACCACAGCGCCCTTATGCAGTGTACGGCGAGAAATGTTTTTGTCCAATCTTTCGTTCATTTGTATTCCTCCTTTCTTGACATGACAATAGTCATTAACCTCGTCGGGTCTACCCACCAGCTTCGCTCCATACTAAGGTGAAATTATCTTCTCTAAATAAGGTAAACATAGCATGAGAGAACATCGGCGTCAATGCAAGGAATTCACAACCACAGGAGTTCCCTAATTTTTCTTAGGCTTTTAGAGGAGATCAGCGTATTTGTGTTGCAGACAGTGGCGCCGGTTTGACAATTTGACCCGGGGCACTGTTGAAAGCCATCGCACGGGCCTGTCCCGGGCCGCGCCATATTGTTGACACTCGGCACAGTCGATGCTAACTTTTAGATAAGAGAGAATATTCTCCCGGAAGGGAATTTAACCGAAAGGGACGTAACGACGGCGTTTTCGAAGGAGGTTAAGATGAGAAAGATTCAGACAGTTGCAGTAATTATAGGCCTATTGTTCTCGCTTGCATCGGGCGCGGAAGATAAACGGACTCCCAAGACGATGAATAAAATCGAGCCGTTACCGCAAGAGTTAGAAGTTCAACTTGCGCTCAGCGCGCTGCCACCTCACATCAGGGACAATGCGACAGTATATGTTTTAAACCCAGCCAAGGGCTTTGAAGTTGTCCGCAAAGGGACTAATGGATTTCACGCCTTCGTCGCTCGAACCGGTGACGATGCGTTCAGAGGCTCCTGGCCTTTAACGGAATATAGAGATGATATTCTCTATCCGATTTCCTTTGATACGGCAGGCGCCAAGGCACAGATGCGAGTCTTCTTCGATGCAGCAGAAATGCAGGCCAAGGGTACTCCTCCCGACGAACTTAAGAAAATCATGAAAGAGCGTTTAAACGCAGGATACTATAAAGCGCCGGAGCGGGCTGGCGTATCATATATGTTGTCCCCCATTCTGAGGACTTATTTTAACCCGGAAGAAAGCGGCACTGTCGTCCCCACCATGAACTACCCACATGTCATGTACTACGCTTGCTTGACAACGCTTCCATTCATGATACGCTTTATATAATTACAGTATAAATTTAAAGTTCCTAAAATTTGGGAGAAGATGAAATCATGGAAATGAGAACAAAATGACCGTAAGTGGACATCCTTTACAATATATACTGGCCTTAATTGCAGGCATCTTAATTCTTATCATGCCGGGCCTTTTGAATTATATCGTTGCTATCTACCTTATTGTAATCGGTATTATGGGGCTCATAGCACCGTCAAGGAGAGCTGCCATGATAGAGAAACGAAAAGCGTACCAAGAAAAGCTCGATGTGCAGTTGGAAGAATGGAACGCTCAGATTGCCTTGTTCATATCCAGGGCGGAAAAGGCCAGGACTGAGGGGAAATTTGAATACGATAAGATAATCGAGGTGTTGCAGCAGAAGCAAGGCGAAATGAGGATAAAGCTTCAAGAGTTGAAGTCTTCCAGCGATGAGGTGTGGGAAGAACTGAAGGCAGGAGCGGAACAAGCCTGGGCGGACCTCAAGATCGCTTTCGACAAAGCTGCCTCAAAATTCAAATAATCCCCACCGCTCCATGTTACCTAAAATGCCCCTATCCCATGATAGGTTCTTTCCGTAAGAATGGCTCCGGCATTCATTGAGCCTCTGCTGGTGGAGAGGATCTGACATCAGTTTCCTTAGGGCAACATTTAACGGTTTTACAGGCGGGTTACAGGCGGATTTTGAACATGCCCCGCAAATCCAATTAGTACGTAGTCATGTCATTGATTTAAAATAAAAAAGCCGGAGTGATTTTCCGGCCTTTCCAAAAGCTGTTCACATTGATTTTAAAGGAAAAAAAGAGTAGGCACGAGGGGTTTCGAACCCCTGACCCCTACCGTGTCAAGGTAGTGCTCTCCCACTGAGCTACGCGCCTGATCTTACTACAAAATCAATGACTTGCCAATGTTGACATATCGGCATTTTTGCTTACTGTCCTAAAAACGTGATAGTTTACCATTTTTTCGCGGACTTGAACAAGGTTTTCGTTTTTCGAGTCAAACAGGTTCCCTATTTTTTTGACCGCCTCAACCTTGTGTGCAGGCGCCAGGTGGGCATACCTTAGCGTCATTTTAATGTCCTTGTGCCCCAAAAGCTCTTTAATGGTCGTGAGGTCTACTCCAGCCATTACCAACTGACTTGCAAAGGTGTGCCTCAAGTCGTGAAAATGAAAGTTCGTGATGCCCTTATGTGTTACCATCTCCGAATTACAATGAGGGCAATATTCCATATTCCGTTTCGTCTTGTCCTTTGCTTTCTGGTAATCGCATTTGGTACATTTTTCAACCTCTGCATTCTTTAAAGCCGTATGGAAACTTTTCTTCACATCCTTAAAGGGTTTTCCGGTGGCGCTGTCAAAGAAGACGTATGGAACATCAAGCCGTCTCGTTAATCCCTTTAGTGTGGCTCTCAATGTGTCGTTTATCGGGGTTTCCAGACGCTCTCCGTTCTTCGTCCTGTCGAGCAAGATAAAGCCGTGCCGTAAATCAATATGTTTATCCCATTGCAGGCCCAGTATGTTGCCCTTCCGCAATCCGGTATTGAGGGCGGTTATAACAATTGGCCTCAAATGAGGATCACATGAATCAACAAGCGCCTGGCACTCGACCAGTGATAAAAAACGCAAGCGATTGGTTGTGCCGGTAAGCTGCCTTGCCTTCCGCACGCGCCTCAATGTCGTCTCCTCCATCATCTCCCACGCCGTGGCCTTGCTTAACATGCTTTTCAGTGTAGTAACAGAGCGGTTTATAGTGTCCGGCTTTAATCCCCTGGAAAGCTCATCACTCTGAAACTGCTCAATCATATGCGTGGTAAAAGTATTTAATCCTACTTCCCTAAAACGCATATTGAGTTGCCGCACTATTGCCACCTCCACGTTTTTCCAGCCTTTGTGCCTCGGCTCCGCCCATGCACTGTACTTTTCTACAAGGTCACTAAACGCATACTCCGGCTTTTGATCTTTCACTGTCTCCGGGAACCATTTCTTCTCTGCAATCCTGCCCTTGATAAAATCCAGCCTTCGCTGTGCTTCCTTCCTGTCGTCTGTGTCTGCGGATCGCTTATACTGTTTACTTTCAAACACAAAGCTCATCCACCAAACATTTGAATCCTTCCGCCTGAACAGTCCCATATCTCTTTGAATCCTCCTTTCTCGATAAGGACCAGACAAGGCTTGAAAATACCGTCTTAATTATAACACCTCAACCTTATTTGTGTCCTTGCTATATAAATGCATTGAAAAGGGATTTTTTTTTAAAAAAAGGGAAACAACCCTAACCGGGATATCTCGGAACGGTTATCAGGAATAAAACGAATTAAAGACGGGAGATTATAAAGGGGTGCCGGGGATAAATCCCCGGCCCGGCCATGGGGAAAGACCACTATGCCAGGGCCTACTATTAAATACTTCTGTCGGAAGTCACTTTTTCTTCAAAAGTTGATGGAGGCTTTCTACCCCCTCTTTTTTCAAGACGGTTCCGAGTTTGGCATCGGATCGATAGCCAGACGCGAACTCGTCTCCATATTCATCACGTAATGTCCCGACCTTCGTATCGCTCCGTTTTTTGCGAATCTCGCCGTCCTTGTCTCGCATCCGGTTGTCGAGGCCTTTAGGTTGCTTCGTCATGTGTTGTCCTCCTTTTACGATACTCCTTATGCCGGTATAGCAGGAGCACTTTTTGATTGCTGCCTTATACCAGTCCGTCTTTTTTTCCTCTTCGGTAACTTCTCGTCCGCCTTCCCGCTCTATAAACGCAAAAAGTTCTTTTACTGTTAATTTGTTTTTAACCATTTTGTGTACCTCTCTCTGTAAAACTCATAATGTTCTTTTATATCTGCAATCGCCAATGTTACAACCTCTGAATTGCTAAAATAATAATACCATACTTTCCGGACTACATTCCCGGCTGTATCGAGTATATCTTTATGTGGGTAATCGTGAGCGCTGTCGAAACGCACTACTTCGTAGCGCTGGCCACCGATATCACATAAAAGCTTTACAGTAAAACTTATGACCTCGCCCCGGTCGGTTCTAATTTGCATAAAAATAAAATCCTCGTGTGTAATTTCGATGATAATTATTTTGTCCATGGTCTTGCCGAATTATTATAGCAGTTAAAGGGGTGCAGGGGATAAATCCCCTGCCCGACCTTGAAAAAGGCCCCTATTCCGGGGCCTCAGTCCGCTTAAAGCGCCTGCTGTTGTTTATTCAGTATATAATCTACCGCTTTCTGCGCCGCTGCCGCAGCGGTTATGACAATTTTCTTATCCTCTCGTATCGCCTTCAACCATCCGGCGATATATGCGGAGCTGTTGTCTATAAGGTTCTCGATGCCGGTACACCCGCACAGAAAAGCTGCGCCCATTTCTGCAACTAATTCTTCTTTGCCATAGTCCGCGCTGCCGAATCCGTTATGAACAGTAATTCCTTTACGGCTTAGCCTGCTGCTGTGGCCGGTGCTATGGGTCAACTCGTGGAACAGGGTGCTGTAATATTCCTCTGAACTCCTGAATGTTTCCGGCTTCGGCATGTTCACATAGTCCATAGACGGGACATAATAGGCTTTCTGCTCGTTGTGCCTAATCTCCGGGCTGTTGGCAGGCATGCCGTGGATTAGCGCCTCGCAAGCCTCCAGTGGGCTGAATTCGCGGGCTTCCTGCTCAAGCTGTGGAATGTCCAACCCGTCGCATTGCTCGGCATTAAACACGCAGTAATAGCGAAGCAGGGGCGCTTTTCTTCCCGTGCCTTCCTCGCCTTCGTCGTCCTGCTCTTTGGCTCCCTTTTCGGGAAGTTGCCAAAATACGACCTGACTGGACCGCTCGCCCTTCTTGACCTGGCCGCCCTTCTCCTGACACTGCCGATATGTCAGCCAGTACGGGCTTGCATAGTTCGCCATGTTGAGAAGGAATAAATTGATCCCTCTGTATGTCTTGCCTGTTACCAGATTGCGGGGCAACTGTCCGCCGCTCCATGGCCTTGTCCAGGGGGCCGTCCCTTGTTCCAGCTTCTCAATAATTTTGCCTGTGATGATCTCGTACACGCTCATTAGCTTGCCCTCCTGTTTTGCCTTTTCTCTTTGCTTTCCTTTCTGATTCTGTCGGCGTATGCCTTCCCCGCCATGCTAAATATGGCTTCAATGCTCGTCTCGTACCAAATTCTGCGGTTCTTCTCTCTCACTCTCACTATCCCTGACGGCTCCAGTTGAATGATGATATTTCTGCCTCTATAAGTTGCCGCCGTCTTGCGCCTGATGGTCCTGTTAAGCGTCGTCACGGCTCCCCCCTCTGATCTCCGAAATTGCCTGTTGAACGGCTTCGATATCTTCGTAGATATAGTCATTCCATCCGATTTCGTCGAGAAGCTTCTGCACTTCGGATATCGTAATCTCCGCCGGCGCGGACAATTTGTTTGCGATCGCCGCCACTTCGTCCAGAATACCCGTCAGGCGGCTGATAATATGCTCGCTACTTTCCATTAGGTCTGTTATGGTTTTGCTGCTCATAATTTTCTCCTCCTTTATATGACGCCTTGTTCCCGGAAGCTGTAAAATTGGCCTGTCTCGTTGCCTATTACCACATGGTCGAGCAACTGTATGCCGAGTATCTCGCCTGCGTCTTTCAGGCGTTTTGTGACTGCGATGTCGTCACGGCTTGGTGCCGGGTCGCCAGACGGGTGATTGTGACCTGCTATGATGGAAGCAACCCCGCGATTAACTGCCAATCTGAAAACTTCACGGGGATGTATCGGACTGTTGGTCAGGGTTCCCAAGCTGCACAAATCAACGAACAGGACGCGGTTCTTCGCATTCACGCCGACTATCCACATGTGCTCCTTGTCCCTGTCTATTTCTGATTCCATATTCAGAATTCCGCTTAATAAGTCCGCTACAGCCTTGCTGCTGTTTAACGCCTCGCCTCTTCTGCATTCCTTGATTATCATTTTTGTGTGTCCTCCTCTCAATCATTCCCCCGGTGGCGGGGGTGCTTTCACAATTTGCAAGCACCCCTGACAGCGGGGAAGCCTCAAAGATTCCCTTTGGAGTTGACAGCGAATGAAATGAGCGGGAAGTTAATAAAATATTGATGCGTCAAAAGGCATGACAGAGAGTAACGATGGCGTGACTTTTGTTAGCGTCCACCGGAGAGTGCGAAAAAGGGATTTTCCGAAATAATATTGTGTGATGGGTTATTTCCGGTTTTTCTCCCGCCTTAGTGATGCGCACTACTGCGGCTGGAGAAAATCGGAATAACCCATGACGTTGACTAAGTGGCCGGGTCCAGGGGATTATTCCCCTGGATGCGTCCCTATGTGGGGAGAGTTAGGGAAGGGGGACAGAGGTGGCGGAAACGGTCTTGCCTGTAGAGAAGCGGAGCGGCAAGACGGTTGGAGTCCGGCGAATCATGCAGCATGTAAAAAGTCTGTCGTATGAAGCGGAGAGAAGGGCGCCGTTGCCGATCGCGGAGCGCAGTAGACAGTCTGTTTACATTTCCTCGATCTTTTGCGTTAGCTTGCGATACTCCGCCCGGACGGGCTAAGACACATCCTTATGTGGCTCACAAGAGTAGCGCCGGTCCCGTAGGGAAACGCACAAAATTGTGTTATAATGATGTCGAGTTTAAATAGAAATTATTATGTAAGCTATGAATCCACCACTTGAGGAACTCAACGATAAACTTTCCGCGTTAGAAACTATCACCGGGGTATCTGAACATAATATAAAGGCTGCGATAGAACAGATAAGAAATCCTGAAAGGGAAGAGGAGCCATGCCCTGAGTGGCAATACGAGAGCCTGGCATTCTCTTTAAGCGAGAACTGCACCAACAAGAATGGGAGTTGGGGTACATATTTTGGCCCATTCAGCGTATGGTATACAGACGACGGCCAAACGGTCGAAAACCCTAGTATTTCACAGATTGATCAGAACGCAATCAACTACTGGTCGGCACGGTCTGAACTAACAAAGAACCCTTTACTCAAGGCTAGGTATGCTGACTTGGTCTGGGACCTATCTAAACAAATAACAGGGAAGTCACCAGACGTTAGCTTTGCAGTTGAAGCATCAGCAGCACTAATACAAATCGCCGAAAAAAGGTTACATAAATCACACGCTCACATCTTCCGAAAGCTCGAACGAGCCTTGGCAATTGCTTTGTCAATCAGCAACAAAGGACTGATAGAACGCGCAAAAAAGACAATTATAGACTACGAATCTCATATTGCGGAGGACTCAAAGCTGGGTCGTTGGGGATATAGTTTTGATCTCCTGATTGAGAATAAGAAAGTGAATCTTTCAAGCGAAGATGAAAAGAAAATAATTGGTGACATGGAAAGCCGTCTCTCTAGACTCCAAACCGGCGATCCTTGGGCATGTGAACATGCTGCCGGGAGATTAGCCAAGTTCTACAGATCGAAAAACTTATCAACGGAAGTCAAGAGAGTAATTAGCGTCCTTGGCAGCACATTTGAACACGCTGCTGAGGGAGCGGCCCCACTTCTTGCATTGTCTTTGCTGGAACAGATACACAGTATATACCTTTTGTACAACCTAAAAGGTGAGGCTGAGCGAGTTGCAAAAGCGATCCGAACCATTGGACCGAAAATTCTGGAAGAAATGAAGCCGATCTGGCACAAATTGGATATTCCTCAAGAGGAGTTTGATCAGTACGTTGAACAATGTGTGCAAGAAACAATGGAAGAATCGTTAAAACTAATTGCCAGCATATTTATTCCGGAGCGAGATCAAATAAAAAAACAGTTATCTGACCTTGCGAAAGTTGCACCATTGAATTTTCTTTTTACAAAGCAGTTAACTGATGACAAAGGCAGAATTCTTGCTAAGATTGGCTCGCTTGAAGATGATAGTGATGGGAACATTGTCAGTCAAATGCATCAAAACATGGTTATACATGTTCCGTTTCTCAGTTCGGTTTTAGACAGAGCGGTTGACAAGTACGAAATTACAACAGAGAAGTTTCTTCATTACATTTTCTCCTCGCCTATTTTCGCAGAGCAACAAAAAGAATTCGTATCAACAGGAGTTGAAGCTTATCTTCAAAAGCGGTATACAGTGGCAATCCATTTGATAGTGCCACAGATAGAAGCCGCAATTAGTAAACTTGTTGAGATGAGTGGAGGTTCTGTTCTTAAGATAGGGCGTAGTGGTGGATTTCATCTGAGAACTTTGGATGAACTCCTTAGAAGCCAGGAGGTAAGTACTGCTATGAATGAAGATGTTGCACTTTACATGCGTGTCTTGCTCTCCGATCCGCGAGGCTGGAACATTAGAAACACCGTCTGTCATGGCATAGCCAGTTATGAACAGATGTGTAAGGGTGTTGCAGACAGGTTAATCCATGTACTCCTAATGCTTGCTCTCTTACGCATAAAAGAGGTTTAAAAGAACGCTCCCGCAGATAAGCGACGGGGAAATATTATGAACAAAAATAATTCATTACCACTTGAGTGGTGGCGTCAAGTATTTATTTCTGTGTGCCAACAAGTCGAGAGCGCTGAGGTCAACTCCTCTGAAGACCTCCTAAACATTGTCGTTAAAGGGCGGGCTGAGGCTCTGCAAGCCACTCATCATGAACTTGATGACGCTTTCCACAAATTTGGCAACAATGTGCAGGAAGTGGTTACTTCGTTTATGAAAAAGCATGGGGTACTCGTTATCTACGAAAACACTCTTGTCGGCTACTTCGATATTCAGGGCTATTCTAGTTTTATCGCTGGTGCAAGCTTCAAAGATGCGATATGGAAGATGAACAATCTGATCTCTGAAATAAAGTCTGCAGCAAATACTGATATTTTTGACGTGAGACTCGACTGTTGGATATTGTCTGATTCAATTATATTGGTTGTAGATACAGAGCGTTCTCCTCTATTTGCTGGTTCGGTAGCATTTTTTCTTGGTACATGCGCCGTGATTATGGCAGATGCAATGAGACATGGTTTTCCGTTAAGAGGCGCTATAGGTGGAGGCAACTTCTTCAAAGATGGAGAACTAATGGTCAGTTCTGCCTTGGTGGATGCGGCACGCTATGAAAAAGAGCAAAACTGGTTGGGAGCAGTGTTGACACCAACCGCATATGATCTTGTAAATCAAGCAAAGGAATCTGAGCTTAAGCTTAAAGGCAAGACGGACATCGGTTTTTCATCCGATGGGTTTAAGCCATTTATAAAAGCTGGTAAAATCCCATGGAAGATCGGTAATAATATACCAAAGCCTAATATAAGTCATTATATTAAGCCATTTCATATGGCCGACAAAAATTGGGTATCAAATCTTCCTGCTTTTTTTAAGGACAACCAGGAAAAGATCGAGAACAGCCATTGTCTGTACGGGCAAGAATAGACAAAGAAACAGCCTACTGCGGGAAAACCACTATTAGATTTTGCTTTAGTGCGATACTCCGCCCCGACGGGCTGAGACAGATTTTTATGTGGCTCATCAGAGTAGCGCCGGTCTCAGTAGGAAACGCGGAGAGAGGACATGCAATGCATGTCCTCTCTCTCTTCAGTGCCTTAGAATTTCGCCAAATCCGGACGTAATGTAAACCTCTCCGCGATTATCGGGTACGTGTCATTTGGCTTGCCGTTAGTGTTCGGTAAAATCGTCAGGGTTGCATCGTAATTTGGGAATTTGACGTAACAATGCAGCTCCTTTAAGTCGATTAGCTGGGCTGCGGTAACGAGCGCTTTGTCTTTATCGGCGCGGTTGACGCTCATACCATCGCGCATCAACGCCGGTCCCCACGACTGGCCATCACTTACTACACTGACTTCCTCCGTACTAATTATTTGACTCAAATATTTCGCCGTATCGGGTTCGCTCACCCCAAACAACACCTTGGTAGTCAACGCATTAATGATAGTCTGCCTGGTGTGTTCGCCATAGATGTTTGTAATCGCACCGGCATCTTGAATCCCGATCCAAACGCTCGCGCCTCTGCTCCGGGCGCCGGTCAAGAGTGAAACAATAGATGTGAGCTTCTGCAGGGTTGCAAACTCGTCCAGGAAAAACATGATTCTTCTATTTAAATCGTTCGATAAGTCGAGAGTTCTCCTGCTTAGCAGGTCAATCATGAGGCTCAATATCGGGCGCAACGTCTCTTTTTCCGTTTCCCTGTTGCTCACAAATATCCACCCCTTGCCCTCCTCCAACCATTTCCTCAGTGAAAAATCGCCGTCAATAGCGGCCATATACTCAAATACTTTGACAAACTGCATCATGGTATTAAAGACGTCGGGGTAGCTTTTGCTGTCAGCATCATCATAATATGTCCGCGCCCTCTCGCACCCCGGAGTATTTTTGAAAGCTTCAGCTACTACCACCTTTGGAGACGATATCATATTCCAGACATCGCGATTGCTTGTCTTGCCCTGTTTTTTAAGATAGAAAAGCATCCCGGCAAAAATGTCCCTGGCTGCGTTATTAAAAAAGACGTCCTTGCCGGCCTTGGCGTCCGGGATAATGCTGGCAGCGATATTATCAACGTCCATCCTGGTTTCCACCTCATTGAGCACGGACCACGGGCAGCACCGGATATCCAGAGGATTAAAGATAACATCGCCGCGCTCCTTGTTATAGAAATGCTGGACAAAATCGCCTTTATAATCATAAATCACACCCTTATCACCCCTTGCCATTGACCGGGACATCACCTTTAACATGGCCGTGGTTTTCCCAGTTCCGATCCGCCCAGCCGTTAAGGAATGCTTACATTCGGCCTGCACCGGCATTGAGACCTCACCGATTTGAAAATCCACCTTTTCATCGTTCTTCTTCATTTGCCTGACAAGTTCTTTTTCATCGATGAGCTTGACGCCTCTTATGTGTTTGTCCTGCATCAACCGTTTGCCGTGACGCAAGTAATACTTATTGGCAACAATAAAACCGACAGGATACACGAGCAATGACAACATAAAATACTTCTTCATTATGTCCAGAGATTCACCGGCAACGTCGATCAGACATGCCGCCAGTTTCACTGCCGGGACTGCTCCTTCCTGCCCGTCGTAGGTTATGGAGACAGGGGCGCGTGAAAAAATCCCCGTTCCTGCCAATATACTGCTTTCAAAATATTTAGCAGTATAATAGAAATAATGGTCAGGCAAAAACTTCCCGGTTAGCACGGACCACGCCAAAAGCTGAGCAAAAAGCAAGAAGCCGAAAACCACGAGCTGTCGCTTCGCTGTCATTTTTAACATTGTGAACTTTGATTCAAAGCCTATTGTTGCCATCGTTGAATTGTCTAATTTGTCGTTCTTCATAAATCTCCCTTCAATGTTACAGCTTGGCAATCTCGGACTTGAAATACGCAAGGTCGAAATCTTTAAAGCCTGTCGATTCGTGTTTTATTACCAACTTGCCTATGGCGAGCGCCCGGCCTTTCTCCATCTCTGCTGCCTGGTCTATCAGTTTCTTTGCTTCTTCTCGTAACTGTGTTGCTGACTTTTTCATGCTGCTTACCTCCATCTGTAATGTTGGAGACTTAAAAAGCCTCCCTACTGAGTGCTATGTCCTCAAGCCGGACTTTTTTAAAATCAGGTCCAGCTTTTTTTGTATTTCCGTGACCTGGGCCTTAATACCGCTCACGTAATCGAAAGTTGGCGTGAGCTGATTGTTTTTAAGATCAGTGAGCGTTTTATCAATGCTCCGCTGCACACCCTCAATGTCCAGCCTGGCCGGTTCCGGGCCTGCCTGATTAGCATTAATGCGCTCCGGCAAATCCTCAAGTTGGCGAAGCCTGAGTTCCGAGACTTTGACACTTTCGGCTATCTCCTTTATAAGATTTATAAGGCTGTTTGTCTCCTTCAAGCCGTCTCCTCCGGCTCGCACAATCAAGGCTTTGATATAACCCGACATGGTTTTGTCGCCCTTATCCTTTATTAATTTTCTGTAATCGGCTTCTTCAAATTTGATCGACACAACTCTGTATTTTTTTCGCAGGACTCAAAACCTCCCTTCTATATCAAAGATGCATCGAAACATACTTTTTTTAAGCTCGGCATAAAAAAAGTTTTAAAAAAGTGGTAGTACCGGTAATACCCTTTCAGGAAAAACCGGTCTACCACTGCAAACCCAACACTGGCGTCACTTTAATGCCATTTAAACCGTGAGCGGTATTACCACGTAACGACTTGAAATCAAATGAAACCCAACGCACGGAAATGCAATACCAATTGCGTTGGGTGTGAGTCTTTGGCCTCTATGTCCTGCGCAAGGGAGTGGGAGCGGCCTTTAGTGAGTGAAGCGGAAGCGTAACGAGCGCGCTCCCATGCCTTTAGTTATCTTTCTATCCCGCCGCGATCTTCGGTTTTTGAATTTTCCTGCGAGGAAGCTTTTGCGTTTCCCGATTCCTCGCCTTTGCCTTTTCCGGCACTGTCCTGCCCTCCCGTTTGCCAGTCTCCAGCGTCTCGGTTTTGAGTTTTTGCCTGAGATTTCTCATGCTCGATGGTCGATGTCTTAACCTGTTCCACTTTCACCTGTTCCCGGAACTGCTCTTTTGAATCGGTGTAGACTTCAACGTTTTGCTTGCCCCTCGTTATGGCAACATAAGCCTCGTTATAGTTCACGCCCTTTTCAGTATCAGCGTGGTAGATTACCTTTTGGCTCGTCTGACCCTGGCTCTTGTAGGCGGTCACGGCATAGCCATGGTCTACATAGTTGTACTGGTCCCGGATGTTAATATTTACTTGCCGCCCGTCTTCCATCTTGAAGGACACCCTGCCGTTTTTTTCAAGATTTTGAATCTCTCCAACATGTCCGTTTTTGACTTCAAGCGTGCGGTCGTTTTTTAGCATGACCACTTTATCACCCTTAGAAAAACGTTCTTCCTTTTCCCTGTATACCGATAATTCCCCTCCGTCTCTTTTGAGATCCACCGTATACGCGTGGCTGTCTTTGTCCCTTGTAGTAAGCGTGTGGGTCTTCTGATCGACTGCTATTACCCTGGCCTCGTTTCCGTTTCGGCCCATGCCGTGATTGGCTGTTACGATATCGCCTACCTGGTAGCTCTGAGCAAAATGTTTGCTTTCCGGTGAGAGGTTTTTGCTTTCCCTTACAACGAAAACATGATCCTCGCCTTTCAGCTTGCCTTTCTCTTTTAACTCATCACGGATTTGCGAATTAAGTTGATTCCGGTCATCGTTGCGGCTGGTGACGATGATAATGTCTTTATGATTTGTCCGGCTGCTATATTCGTTTTTGATCGCCTCAAGCCGCTGGTCACGGTCGCTGATTTCATGGAATCTGCCCTTGGCTTCAAGCTTGTCGATTGCCTTATCAACTTTCTTATTTGCCAAATCCTCTACGGCGGATTTGTAGTGTTCATCCTTCTGTCTCTGGACTTCGGTCATGCGAACGGTCTGCATGCCGTTTTCCTGTAAATCTCTAAAGGCGCGGCCAGCATCGATGCTCTGTAACTGCTTCGCGTCCCCGATTAAAACCACCTTGGCGTCGGCTTCTTCTGCCCTTTCAAATATTTCATTCATTTTTTTGCTACCGAGCGTGCTGGCCTCGTCGATAATCCAGAGTTGTTTATCAGAGAGTGACGGAGCGCTGTCATGTCGTTTTTCATTGGCAATAAATGTGCTTCTTTGCTCATTCAGGAAACTGTCAATAGTCTGGCTTTTAATTCCGCTGGCTGCTTCAATTTCGCTTGCCGCCTTGCCGGTATGCGCAAATCCCCTTACCTCATAGCCCTGTTTTTCAGCCTCGACGCGAACGGCATCTAATGTAGTTGTTTTCCCTGTCCCTGCATCGCCCTGAACACCGAGAACACGGTCATTGCTGGTTAAGACATGCTCTGCCGCAGCCTTCTGGCCGGGGGTTAAGATCATGTTCTTGTCCTGTTCATACGCTTTAATGCCTTCCTGGGCCTTTTCCGGAGTCATGATTGGTCCGGCTTTGCCTTGGCCGTTGTTAACGAATTTAATATTCTCGCGCTCGGTTTTTTGCATCTCTATAGTGGTGTAGTGTTCGGTTTTGCCTCCCTGCCTGTCCCGGCTCGCGCCCAGGCGGACGATCTCTTTGTCTTTTGCAAGCTCATCAAATGCCCGGTCAAGGTCGCCGATCCGCTGCTCACCCATTGAGAGCCTGCCCGCAACCTTTAAAACATCCTCTTTGTTAAAAGTGGATTCGCTTTCGGTGATTATCTTGGCCGCCTGCCTCACCACATCATATTCGTTTGATTTTGGCTCGTTGTGCAGACGCTCGGATTCTACCGCCCTGGACTGTTCTGCAGCCTTTCTGGTGGCCTCTATAACGCTTTCAACCGTATGCCCTTGCTCCTTTAATCGCTCTGTCCAGGACTCCCTTACAATATTCGGATCGACTTTTTTCTTTGCCACTCTGCTGCCTAATGTTGCAATCTCTCTAAGTTTGCTATCATCTATCCCGACATACTTCTCGGATTCTTTCAGCTCCCTTACCTTGTTGTCGATCTGCTCTGACCGCTGACTAAAATGATCGCATAGCTCTTTATCTACTCCACTGACTTCGAATAATCCTTTGCTTTCACTCTCGATGTTGTAACCCAGCTCTTTTAAATTAGCGGCAAGCTCTGACCTGTATACCTGTCCGATCAGCATTTTCTGCTGGTACAGCTCCTCATTTGATAGCGCCCGCCACGATCCGTCCGTGCGCTGGGTCATGTTCATTACTACGGCGTGAGTGTGCAACTGCGGATCAAGCTCGCGGCTGGTATCGTGCTGGAATTTGGCAATGACCATATTCCCGGTGTTGACGCGCTCCGTTTCTCCTGCCACGGTCTGCCTGCATTGCGCGTAATTGGCCTCCACGTAATCAAGGGCGGCGGTGACGGCCCGATCATGTGCATCTCTTACGCGCTCATCGCCGACAATCTCTGAAAGGACAGAAATGCTCTTGCCCGCTGAGAAAGTAATATCCACCGCCGCCCGATGCTTGCCGTTATTGGCTTTGCTGCCGGTAACAAGTTCCTCTCCTGTAGTTCCCTGGCCGGCCAGCAATTTTTGAAAATCCTCGCTCTTTACCGCCCCGCTCAACCCAAGAACGGCGGCGCCCTTGCCTTGATACTGGCCGGCCTCTTTGGTGTAATAATTGTCTTTGGTTTCGTAATAGTGTTTTGCTTTCGCCGCAGTTACGTTACTTATACTTACCATCAGCTAAACTCCTGCCAATTAATCCTACTTCTGGTGGTTGTGCTCCCAAAGCGCTTTTGATGCCACGATAAGGCACTTGAGGCAAGCGGGCCTGTAGAATTTCGGCTTGCATTCAACAAACTCGCCTTTAGCAAGCAAAGGCTGGCAATAAAAGTAGTACAGCTCGAATCCACGACACAACTGCCTCAAGTCAATAAGTGTGTTACGCAATTTTCTCATTATTTAACACCTCCTTCCGGGAAGCCTCCACGAGGTTATTTACGTAATTTTCCGCCACTGCGGATTTTCTTGGTCTGCCGCGTCGCGACTTAGTCTTAACCGGCTCTATGACTTGATTAACCGTCTGGGCTTTACCGGCAATCCAGGCATCGATCTCACTTTTACGGAAACGCAAGCAGCGGCGACTTAATTTCACGGTTGGGATTTTTCGTCGGAACACCAACCCATAAACACCTGCGGGCTTCATTTTTAAAATCGAACATAGTTCACCCAAAGTCAGTAGTTGATCATCCATCCTTTTTCTGTAACCTCCTTTTTTGGCTCTCTGCTTATATATGCGTCTACATTTGATTTTTTTTAGCTCTGATAAAAAAATGAAGGGGGAGCGGCTATAAGCCGCCCTGTTGTGATGGGTTAGATCGACCGTAATTGATAATTTAGCGGCTGATCATCATTACCGATATTTCTGCTCTTTTTTCTGCGCTTTCTTCTGCCTCCTAGCAAAGCCAGTCGCTGCGAAAATACAGACGGGCTGATACCTGCCGCTTCTGCCGCATCGCCCAAGTCCATGTCCTCATCAAGCACAAGGCGGCATGCCTCCCTCACGGCAGATGGCGCAGACTTGATCGCGTCTTCGATCCTTTCCCGCTGCTCAGTCCTCAGCGCCATGTCCTCCCAGTAACTATCTGGTATGCCATCGTGAAGTTCGGCCTCACGCGCAACCCTCCAAATTCCAAGATTTCGGGCTGCTTCCCTCAATTTGAGACTGCAAAAGTATTTACTTTCCCGACTTAATAGCCAAGCAGAGTTGGCGACATCCCTGGCCTGATCCCCGTACACCCTCGCGCGGAACGCACTTTTCAGAATGAGCCGGTATCGTTCTTCTTGATTCAGCTTTCGTAATTGCCTGCCTTTTTTGATTGGTTTTTTAGGATGATTTTTATCGCAACTGTTCTCATTGTGTTCTATCAAGTTTTAACTCCTTTTTTTATGTGAATTTAAGGGTTAATAAAACGGAAAACGGAAAAAATGAGGTCCGTCACCGCGCCTCAACGCGCCGGAAAGGGTCGGCGTAGCCCGAAAAAAAAGGAAGAAATAGCTTCCCTTTTTGATTAAATTATTGGCTTTTTAGCGATTTTAACGATTAGATTTGATTAGAGACAATAGTGGTAAATCAACGAGTTATTTGGGATTTCCCGCAGAACTGAACATTAAACACAAAAAAGACGCAACCTCGGCGTCTATAATAAACCCGACTTTGCGTCTCTCGTAACTACGTGTTAGATACTGTCGTACTGCCCCTCACGGGGCTATGAGTGCTGCCTAATATTATCTAAGCAACAAACATGCCAGAATAAAAAACCAGGAAAATCAATGCAACGAAAATTAACGACTGACAAAAAATGTCATAAAATTACCGTAGTGGAAAAGAACCCCTTTAAATTGGGCTAACTGCCTGACAAATTGAATTAAAATTATCAGAATGACAATTTTTGTCACTCATGCGACAAAAATTGATAATTTATACTCTATTCCGCCTGATCATCCCCCCTTGTTTGTGAAAAAAGAAATGCATGATACTGTTGAATGGGAATCGTGGGGCAAAAGAAAAATTATTCTGCACCCTGATGGCTTCACTTTACTCAGGACGCCTGCAAAATCATCTCAAGGTCATTAGGGTTAAATGAAACAGCACAACCCCATTTGCCAAAGGCGCCGTGCTGATTTACAGCCCTGCACCATTCATCTAAAAATGCTCGCTTGGTTTTATCCTGTTCGCTATCCCGCCCTTTGGTTTCAAGAATGAGATTTCCCCCGTTCTTTAACTTGATGATAAAATCAGGGAAATATCTTCTGATCACTCCTTGATGGTTATAAAGAACAGTAAATCCTAAGTGGTCATTTTTGACGAATGATTCAACCGCCGCATTATCGTTAATCGTTTTTGCTTCAAGATATTCCCAGTTACTGTCAACAACTGTAAAGTTGATATGTGAATTGCTAAAGTCCTCGCAAGGCTTACTTGTCCACCATGTCCTTACATCAGCAGTTGAACGGATGGGATGTTCCTTGTCAAATACCAGCGCTAACTGCGTTGTGTTGTCTGTACGGATTTCATTCCAGATGTGTTGAATGACCTTGTTCATGTTCAGCATGATAAGTATACGCTTGCGGACTTCATCCAGATTAAACAATGGATTTTTAATCTGGATTTTTTCCGCGTAAATGAACTGCTCAATGATACCGATTAATTGAATCAGGAATATTTCTTTACTGCCTTTCCAGTCGGTCTTCTTCTCCGAATTGTAAATCGTTGATGCAATTCTGAATACAATAGTCTGCATGCGGAATTTCTCTGCAATCTCTTTTAAATCAATTTCAGTTAGTGCAGCCGGATTAGGTTTTCCCGCTATGATAGCGGCCAATTCAGCTTCAGTAATAGCTTCATAAGGATCAAGCTCAAGCGGTTTAACGCTTTCCAAATTTATAGTGAGTTGGGGTTTGTAAACATGATCGATCCTTAATATGTTTGGGAAAGATATTTCATGCTCAGCCTTTTCTTTAATTGGTTCAATCTTTGTTTTTGGCGGGGACGGCGGGGGTGGTGGGCCGTCTGTTCCACCTTCATGGGGAAGGAAGGTAAATGGCACGCCAAAAATATTTACATACTCCGGTTCAAACAATCCCGATTCTTTGTTGACATCATATTCTGTTCTTCTCAATCCGCGACCTACTACCTGCTCACATAACAACTGGCTGCTGAATGCACGAAGGCCCATAATGTGTGTAACGGTCTTTGCGTCCCATCCTTCACTTAACATGCCGACTGAAACAACATTTTGAATCTGTTCGCCCGGTTGCCCGACTTTTCCAACGGTATCGACTTTTAAGCGAAGCAATTCCGCCTGCTGTTTCTGTGTTAGTTTCTTCTCTTTGGGCTTATCATTGTCTTGTTCTTCGCCTTCTTCAACATCAAGTTCAACCTGCTCTGTTTCCGCTTCTGCTTTTTCTAAAATGCTGCTATCAATCTGCAATGTTTTTTCAGGATCACACAAGTCGCCCAACCCGGCAACGGAAAGTAAAAAACTGTCGTGGTCAAAGGAATATTTCAGCCGGCCTGATGTATAAGTTGTGTTTGCTACTGTTATCATAGCCGGCGGAATTTTATGGCCTGCCTTCTCCCAATCGTCTTTTGTGGCTTGCCAGTCTTTACCCAAAAGCATGTAGGCATTCTTAATCAAGTCCGGCAGAGGTTCGCTTTCTTCTGCTTTCCGATTGATGTCGTCTTTTACAGTTGCATCCATGTAGATGTGATACAGGCGTGAACGCAAATCTTTCGATGCAGGACTGCCGTCATCACGAATAACAACGCGCGGAGTTTTTACTAACCCCGATTCAATCGCGTCATTCAGTCCGAAATCACTTACAATCCACGGAAACAATGCCTCTTCGGTTGCTTTCTTTCCTGACGGTGCAAAGGGTGTTGCCGATAGATCAAAGCAGCGAATAATGCCCCTTGCCCTGTTTATCCTGTCCAGCCCTCCTACCCATACCGTGCTTTCTTCAATGTCCTCTTTTTTTACGCCTTTTATCTTGCTTTCTGCCGGAACACGCCATGCATGGTGCGCTTCGTCATTTATCACGATAAGGTTTGTTGACGATGCCATGTCGCCTAAAACCTCACGCACATAAGCTTCATCGCTCTTTGCGCCGCGCTTGTCAACGGTTTTCTTCTTTCCTAATTTTTCTTCACTGTCCCAGGCCAACGTATGCCAGTTGACAATTTTCACCTTGCCCTGCCGTATGGTATCCATCAAACCGGCAGGGACGATGTTAAATTCCTCGTAATAATTATTTTTGTCAAAAGGATTAAGAACACTCAGGCGGTTGCGGACAGTCAATCCCGGAGCGACTACCAAAACATTCTTTGAAAACCTTGTATCCTTGCCGTTGGTAACTTTGTTCAACACCTGCCATGCAATGAGCATGCTCATGACTATGGTTTTGCCTGAACCCGTTGCCATTTTGCTGCACCAGCGGCTGAAAGCGCCGCCATCGCTGGGAATTGAAATGCCTGTTCTGTCTGCTTCCGGAGCTTCGGTGAGCCATATCAAAGTTTCGATCGCTTCCAACTGACAAAAGAAAAAGCATTTGTCTTTTCTTTCTTCCGGGTCACGCCAGTGCTGCAATAGGCGCTTTGTTATGCCCATAACTCCAGGATAGTCCTGTTCTCTCCACTTCTTAACACGGGGGCGCATGGTATTGACCAATTCTATTTCAATGAAGATGCCTGGGTCGTCAAAAGCTCTTGAACTTTCGGAGGCGACAACATACCCCGCAGGTCTTCGTCCACCTTGCAAAATAAACTCTCTTGTTTCGCGGAGATATTCCCAATAGTGCTGCGGCTCTTCGTAAGGTGAATTAATGATAAGCTTGTCAATACTCTTCATCAGTTCACAGAGACTTTTCTCGATAGCTTTCTTGAAAAATCATCTTCCGCATCTAATGACGCAATCATTTCTCCACCAGCATTTGATAATCTTGCAAGGTCGGCGCGGGGTATTGAGCTTTGGTCGGAAAAAATCAGCAAGCTATCAAAGTTGGCCTTTGCACGTAATAGTCTCTCGATAATAATAGTGGTCAATCGTGCTTTGTCCCGGTTAGGAATTCCAAACAGGAATAATGGCGCATATTTGCCCTCTATCCTGTAATCAACAGGATAATCACGTGCGTTATCCATCTCATCATAGAAATAATCCTTTGTGATTTTATCCGCGGGTATAATTTTCATAAGCTGCTCCTGCAAATCTTCGTAAAAAGTTGATTCAGCCCTTGCTCGATTCAGAAAGGTAAGATCATTGATTTTAGTTAGTGCCTGCCCTAATCGAAAGATATTAAAGCCAAGATTCTCCATTTGTGTATCGATAAAAAATTCTCCATTGTCTTCTTCTATAAATGTTTCAGCTTTAATCTGGTTGAGAATGTTTCCGCGCGTTCCTTCCCTGAATTTATCAATATCGTTTTCATAACTCAGGTGCATCATGGTATGTCCCATGTCAGACAATCGTAAAACGCCGCCTGGCATTTCTTTAATATAAATCTGATATGGGTCGCCATCGGGAAAGTTAAATGGTGTTTCCACCAGCAAAAGATTCCCATTTTTGGATTTTATTTTCACGTCTGCGCACATAAGGTCACACAAAATACGCTGCAGCCTATTTATATCCAGGTTCATCATTCAAATAAATTTGGGTTCATGTTATCAGGAGTTGTTTGTATGCCGCCTATGTTGCAGTCTGTAACAAGACAGTGCAACGCGCCATCAACGGTTTTATAGCGGTCTGTTTTCTCCGCAAATCCCTCTGCCTTCCTATTTGCCTTGATATAGTTTTCTGTTGCTAAGTGCATATGATGTATATACCCCAGCGATTCTTTTTCAAGATGATTTGTATGATTGTGATTAGGGCCGTTATATCTTTTCAGGGTTAAAGTTTCTCCATTGGGGGCAATCCAACTAATACCGCATGAAAAGTCATCTTCCATCCCTTCTCTCATATTCTGACGTTTGTAAACTTCAAATTTATGACCGGGTTCATCCAGGGCCTCAACTTTGTAATTCACTTCTTCATGGCCGTCTTTCATCCTGCTTCTTGCATTAGGATTGGTTAATCGCTTTCCGCAAGCAAGCAATTCCTGAATTTTAGTATCTGTAATGCTTTCAAATGCCATAATGATATTAAATTATAAACGGATTATTTTAAGTGATTCAATGCCTCGTGCATCAATGATCTTTACCGCAACAGCCTTGCCAGGCGTAAATGGCAAAGATGTTGTGCCGCCGAATGCCTGTATCTTGTTCTCGTCAATTTCTGCTTTAAGATTTTTCGCCAGCGTTGCCCAGCCTTCTTTTGTCCCTGCCATAGGAAAGAAAACCTGTGACGGGAACAAACTTCTTCCGTCATAATCATGATCCAGCATCCACATGGCAATGTCACCTTTGCCTCCGCTTTCCACAGTCCCAGTTTTCGGGTTGTAGTAATCAAAGCCCTGCACTTCCATCTGATATTTGCCTTTACCGTCTTTGCTTTTGAGTTCACGCATCAACACATCGGGCTGGCCGATAAGCCAGAAGCTTTCATTGCTGCTGCGTTTCTTTTTCAGATCATCGGTGAAAAGGTCGGCATTCATTTGTGCTTTGAGCAGTGTTACGCCGGGCCAGTTGGTTTCGTCAATGTCTTTTGCTGCCTCTTCGTCAAACTGGAAGGCACAGAACAAGACCACTTGGGCTTTAGGCTTCAAATGTTCGGCTTCTTCCAATGCCAGTTCAACAGTGCGCTGTTCCAGCGGAGCATGTTCAGGTCCGAAACATACTAATACCCTCTTTGGCTTATCTTCTTTAGTTTCAGCCTCTGCCTGTAAGTATCGTGTGCCGCTTAGTGTCTCCACTCTTGTAAACTCAATCAGTTTGCCGCCTTTAGCCCTTACACCTGCGCGAAGCAATTCATCCTTCCATTCGCTTTGTCTTAATGTTTCACCGCTTCGTGCAACTGACGTATCGGCATCAATTGGTGTCTCGCTTACAACGTCTTCCAGCAACCTTGCAACAGGTGCCGGTACAGCCTCTACTGTAAAAGGGCCGGTTACTCTTAACCGTTTAGTATCAATAAAAGGCTGATCGTATAATGTTTCCTGCGGTGCGGGCTCGTTGTTGGCAATAGATTTCAGCGTGATATGCGGAACAGTTTTATATTTAAACCCGCTTCCGACTCCTTCATTTGGATATGCCAGTTCAAAGTAATCAAAATTGCCTGTCATCAACCTTTGCTTTGCAAGGGTAATGGATACTCTTGACGTATCACAGGTAATCCATCGTCTTCCCCAGTTCTCTGCCACATAAGCAGCCGTTCCGCTTCCACAGGTTATATCTAACACCAGATCGCCGGGGTCTGTCGTCATGAGAAGGCAACGTTGGATTATTTTCGTAGACGTTTGAACAACATAATCTTTGTTTTGCTCAGACATCTGTTCTGACCACAAATTGTTAATTTCAACAATTGGTGCATCGTCAAGATATTTCTTATACTTTAAAGTATTTCCTACAACTTCAATTCTATTAAGCTTTGATAATCGCTCTAATCCTTCTGGATATTTTACTTTCCAATGGCAATCTAAATTAGGGTTGTATATTCTGCCTTGGTATTCAAACGGCTGGGGAGAATTTGGTGAGCCTTTTGCAGATAAATTACTTTGACTGTATAGTTTTGACCCCACCGGAATAGTTGACGGGTCTTCAAGTTCTTCTCTTGTCAGTCGTCTACAACTGCCATCCTCAAATTCAACAAACTCATAATAACTTGTACCAACTCCTTTTTCTAAATTTTTCCCAAAAAATAAAGCATGGTACTTAATCAAGGACTTATCTTTTGCATACCAACACAAATAGTCCCCGGCTCTCGATAAAGTTGCCGCCGAAAAGCCCCTTGTCGTGGAAAAACTGATAAGACTCACAAAGTTTTCACAGCCAAAGACTTCATCCAGGATTAATCGTACCCGATGTAAATTCTCATCACTGATCTGCACAAACACGCTTCCACTTTCATGTAGAAGCTCTTTTGACAAGAAAAGTCTGTCCCGCAGATATGTAAGATAAGAATGAATGCCTAATTCCCACGTGTCTCTAAATGCCTTTATCATCTCAGGTTCAGCAGTGAGGTCTTCATCTTTACCGTCTTGCACATCGCGTTTGTTGACGAACGGCTGAAAGTTGCTGCCGTATTTAATGCCATAAGGTGGGTCAAAATATAACATTTGCACCTTGCCGCCCATCCCTTCTTTTTCCAGCAGTGAGTTCATCACCAATAAGCTGTCACCGGCAATAAGGCGGTTGGACCAGTTTTCTTTATGCTTGTAAAACTCTATGGCTTCCCGCAGAGGCTTCTTTATTTCAAAAAGGGACGGCTGACCGTTTTCATGTTCTTTGCGTACACTTTCAATTATGCGGCGCGGGTCTATGCGTTCATGCACATGCAGGCTTACGGTGGGAACATCAAAACTGGTATGCTCGGCCTTGCCTGCCCATTGCAATTGAGGGTCAAGGTGAGGGTCATAAGAGTATTCCTTTTTTTTCAGGCCGCCATTGTCGGTGTGAGCATCCACCAAACCCACAGGCGGATTGTTCAGCCGCTGCTTGTCTTTGTGCTCGTATTGCTCAATATGTTTTTGAGAAGTTTTGTCTGAGGTCTTTTTTATTTTTTTAGCCATAACCTGCCAATCTCCCTCCTCTCAGACAGATGTTCAGTTTCAACAATGCCTGGAATATTTATAATCAAAGGTTCTTGTTTATAAAGTAAAAATGGCAATTAAATATAGCATATTCCGCGAGACTTTACCTATCCCTCCGGCCCGCCCGCCAACCTTGGACATTTCAGCAATTTCAGCAAATTTCAGCAAATTCCCTTGACATCCGATAACTTGTTCATAGTCTTATGAAAAATCCCAGAATAAATGCAAGCATTATTTTCAGTTTGACATGGAGGGTACGAAGATGCAAAAATAAGCTTAGAAAAAGGCCCTGCCGGGATTCGAACCCGGAATCAAACGATTAGCAGTCGCCAACTCTATCCGTTTTGAGCTACAGGGCCAAAGAGCAAGGGGCCTTATCTCTGACCTGGTAAGGCCCTCTTTATTTTTGTCCAATTACTTATCTATGATTCATCATCGACATCACCTACTCCAGGCAGGACTTCTTGCTTCCCTGGAAAAGCTCGTGCTAAAAGTCTTTTGAATCTTTCCCAATCTGATGAAGCGCGCATCAGTGCAACAACCTGTAGCAAATGATCTCTTAAGTCGGGTTGACCCAGATCATATGACAGAAATTGAGTGAACTTCCATCTACGCCTCTTTGTTTCAGGCAAAACCGGATTAAGTTCCCTTAGCTTATCTAAGACACCTTCCGGTAATTTCTCATATACAATTTCATTTGTAATTTTTCCTATAAGCGGTGTTCGCTTAACGCCTTCAGGATATTGCCAGTTTCTAAGTCGGTATATTTGTTTGTAAAACTCATTAGGAAATAAGCTTGCCCATGCTAATCTTTCTTCCGTTAGGTATACCGATAATAATTTTGTTAATTCGTCTCGTTCGCGACTCTCTTGATAGCCTGTTATCTCATCGATCAATGCAGTAATGCCGACTTTAGCAAATGCTGACATGATCATAAATAAGTTATCTGCTATTTGATTTTGGCGCGACCATTTTTCAATAAGAATTCCCCTCGTGTCTATGAACATTCCGGCACGCTGCGCGTTTACATATGCCTTACATAGATCAACAAACAAAGTAGCCTCTATTGGGGTAATATTCCCACTTTTAAGACCCGATATTCTTTCAATGTTGCCTGATTCAAGATCATCGAGCCATTTTTTGAGTCCGTCGCTTAAGTAGTCCTGAATCCATTTTGATCTCAGGTTTCTTGCAATGGCAGTTGATCCAGCTCCCGTGAAACCTAATGCCCTGGCAGTTCCTCTCAATGATAAATATCTTTTTTTGTCTTTCGTAACATAACATTCGATCGAAAGATTTTTTTCTTGATCTATAACCCAATCACCCTTATTAATTACCTGAGACTTGCTAATATCTTTTTTTTCCATTGAGATGTCCCCCACTTGCTGTTTTTTTATACTTAAAAAAGGCAGCTAACTATCTGTACTTTTAATATTATTATGGTGGTCCCTTGTTTAATCGTTATTCTACCGCTCTTTGCAATATTGTACGGAATAAATCGTCTGCTCCTAAAAGCCCTTTTAGCAGTTCTGGGTCTTCGCTCATTGTTTTACGAATATGCATCAACATATGACAAGCAGTATTCTTATTAACCTGAACATCACTTGCCAATTGTCTCGCGCTGATTCTTTTTTTTGCATTGAGCATCAGTAAAATGGCAAGGAACCATTTTTGATAATCGACTTTAGTTTTGTGGAAAACGGTCCCGACAGTAACACTAAATGAAGTGTTGCAACTATTGCAATGATACCGATATTCTTTTTTCATTGGCGAAGAACTTGTAGATTTACAATAAGGGCATGTTGGGGTTCCGTTCCATTTGATCTTTTCGAGATAAGCTAAACAGTCAGTTTGATCCGGAAACTTCCTGTAAATCTCCGCTATATTCACACCATTCCCCCTTGCCTATTACCTACCACTATCGCAGACATTATAAAAGCTATAAAACATATTGTCAAGAATAATAACCTACCGTAATCTAAGACATCAAAATAGATATAAAGAAATGGTATCGTGGCATAGTATCTGACATGCCATACAGTGGCAGGCTTACATTCCTAAGTATTCTTGTCTGGTTTAGATAGACCACCGGGCTTGAGCCGATCACATCGACAGATCTCTTTTGTCCTGGTGGGCCTTTAGTCATAATTTATTATGCCATATCCGCCAAACCTTATTTATCCCCCGAGAAATCAAACTAAGACACTACTGAAAAAGTACTGTCCTAAAAACGGTATAAAA
>Ga0181533_1001270_pt1 | contig 32825 bp, 34 predicted proteins | sample PEATcosm2014_Bin_45_FD_119772 | JGI IMG/M metagenome (GOLD analysis project Ga0181533, IMG submission 119772) | Peatland microbial communities from MTU Mesocosm Facility, Houghton, MI, USA - PEATcosm2014_Bin11_60_metaG | ecosystem: Environmental > Terrestrial > Soil > Wetlands > Peat | place...
CACGCAGTACCAGATTATCGAACCTCTCACCCTCGGGTTACTGACCAAAAACATGGCTTTCAAACTCCACGACTTCTTGCTAGTTCCGTTCGTCGTGATGCTACTCGCACACGTCCTCTTCGGTCCTGCCATGCGTATCTATTCTCGCTTCAAGAAACGAGACTACAAGACGGTAAAAGACAGCGTGCGCGCTACGGTGGCTAACCCGAAATGAATGTGCAAGTGGTGCTGTTCCAAATGGCGATTGCTCCCGTCAGAGTGCCCGTATAGGTAGCCGTGGTGGTGGTTTCAAACCCCACCGGCTGCTCTACCGAAGTCGAGGTCTGGTATGTCCGGATGGCATAGCTCTGTGTTGAAGTCGCTTGAATCGTAGAGCTACTCGTCATCTCTTCAATTGCCCAAACGTGATATTCAGTGACGACGCATTGTTCGAGGCCCGACTCTCCTGCGAGAGTGGTGGTTATGGTGTATGTCTTGATGACTGTCTCGGTCGTCGTCAAACTCGCCGTGGTTGTCTCGGTCTGGGTCACAGTTCTTGTTGGATAGGTTGTCGCCACGTAGTAGCCACTCACGCCGAATAGGATACCAACAACCAGCAGCCCTGCCGCTATCGCGTTTGAAACTCCCTTCCGGCGCATCTTGAATGGTTTCCCTATCCATCTAATACGACTAATGGAAGTTCAGGAAGCTCTTCCCTTAGCCGCTCGATGATCCTCTGCTGGGCCAGGATCAGGGCCATGAGAGCGAGCGCGCGCGGACGCAAGGGTAGGGTCTGCCCTTCGATTGCATCTGAACGCAAAAAATACCTTGCCTCTATATACTGCGCACGACCTATAATGATTGGTGAAGTGTATGGAGACAAACAGACTACTCACGAGCGCGGGATCTCTTTCTCTGATCCAATGTCCTCGCCTCTCCATCACACTCTGACCACCACCTCCGTCATCTCCGACGCCACCAACACTTCCTCGACGAGAACCACTTCCTCCTCGACCGCCTCGACACCAACAACTTCCGCTACTACTACGACGACTTCAAGAACCTCAGAATCGATCACCGCACCCACCATGACTGTGCCCAACGACCACCTCCACCACTCCTACCAGCTCAACCACTTCCTCGTGAGGAATCCCCGAGTTCCCGGTCCAGCTCGGTCTCGCTCTTCTGGTCACGGTCGTCATCGTGGCTTCCTATGTTGCCGCCAGCGCGCGCGTGCGCGTCAGGCGGCTAAGATTCGTCTCGCTGTTAACTCGCGTCAGTTGGTGCTTCAGTGTCACGCAGGCGATTGTGGGGTCGAACAGAACTCCCCAATCACTTGGAGGTGAGAAGCCGTGTATGGGTAGTATGTTCCGTTCTGATACAGCGCACCGTGCCCGAAGAAGCAGAAGGATAACGAGACCTCCGAGCTGATGGCAGGGGGGTCATAAACGTAAGTTACTGTCTCAGTCTGGTTCCCTCGTGTGATAGTGCCCGTCGAGTAATACTTGAAATCAGGAGGCACGGCCTCAGCTCCCATGAGAGGGATGAATAAGAAAACGAGCACCGAGGCGAGCATCAGAATCACGACAACACAGATGGCAATCGTTATTTTCTTCATGTGGGAACTTCCACCAGCCAGTCTAAATGGACTCGAATTACTTACGGGTTTGGGCGGCTCGCGTTCTGGATAATCGTCAACCACTTGCTCTCGCCCTCGACCTTGATTCCAGCCTTGGTCGCTGGCGTCTCGCCCTTCAGCCCTTCGTGCGGCCTCACGAAGTTGTGGTAAATCTGATACTCCTTCGCTCGCGCGCGCTAACCCTTAAATGAAAACAGAGTACAGAATTTGGTTGTGAGAAATGAGCGGCCACGGAGGACAATTGCAGTTTCACTGGCACTAAGTGCAGTGATTCTTCTTGTCGCCGCTGCTGTCATCGCTTCATCTGCCCAATTGGCTCCAGAACAAGCGAAACCTCAATTCAAAACATCCTTCATCCCAGTACCCGACTCACCCTCGTCTGCAGTATACGACTCCTTCAACGGTTACGTGTACGTCAGCTACGGCAACGGATCTGCTGGGGGAGTCTCTGTCGCGAATGGAACAACGAATCTTGCGAACATCACACTCGATTCAGGTCCAGGACCGATTCTGTACGATCCATCGAATCACTACATCTATGCGGCCGGGGTCAACAGCCACTACGCTGCCATAATCAACGGGACCGAGATCATAGGTAAGGTGTTTGCCACCTCACCTTCTTCTTTCGTTTACGACCCTGCCAATGGTCTTGTCTATATGGCAAGTCAAACTTCTGGCCCGCAGATTGAAATCATAAACGGAACCAGCCAGATCGGGTACGTCAACGCAGGCCAACCATCGTCAAACATGGTGTACGACTCATACAATGGCTATGTGTATGTGACGAACAGTGAATCAAACACAACCTCAGTAATCAGCGGAACTGGACTGAGATCCAACGTTGCAACTGGTCCAGGCCCTTCTGCTCTCGTATTTGATTCATCAAACGGGTTGATCTATATAGCAGACGAAGGCTATGGATTTGGCCATGAAGTCTCGGTCATCAATGGGACCAGAAATGTCGCCACGATTAACGTACGCGCTAGTCCGTCAAGCCTCCTTTACGACCCAGTTAACGGATATGTCTACGTCAGCAATAACGGTGGTACGACCATCTCCGTCATCGACAGGACAACCAACATCGCCAACGTTTCAATCGGCTTTAGACCATTTTCTGGGCTGCACGAGCCATCGACTGGGTTCGTCTACATGCCAGACCAAGACGGATATGATGTATCGGTAATCAACGGGACTAGAGTCGTCGCCGACATAGCCACTGGTCCCCGTCCAAGTGATGCATTGTACAACCCTTCGAACAACTACGTCTATGTTTCCAACTCGGGGTTTGTGGGGGTATGTTTTGGAGGGTGCCCGTTTCAACCTAGCGACGTCGTGTCGATCATCAAAGGGTCTGCCGTTATTGAGAACGTGACGGTAGGGGAAGGTCCCGGGCCTCTACTCTACGATCCCGGTCATGATTCGGTATACGTGCTGGTTCCGAATGGGATGTATGTAATTACCAGCCCGAATGCTACTTCCACCACTACTTTATCGTCTCTCTCAGGATCAGTTACTATCACCATGATCACGACACCAACAACAACGTCTACCACTACCTCTGCATCGATTACGGTGACGACTACATCAACTTCGTCACTTCAGACGAACACTGACGTAGGGACATCATGGACTCTTGGGATTGTGCTTTCGATTCTCGTAATCCTGAGTGCCTCGGTCGTTCTGGCAGCTGCCTTGCTGCTCTGGAGAAGAGGACAAGTCCAGACGAAGTAGCGCGCGCGCGCTCAGCCAGTTTGAGCCGGGTTAGCCTACTGGCTGCACTTGGGAGGAATCTCCTTACGGCAACGCTGCACGAGATGAGTAGCAAACCGAGAGCCAGCCACCCCACCACCCAGCCACCCAGCCACCCGGCGAGCCGGGAGGAGTTGGCCTCCTTTGGCATAACGGCAGCCTGCTATCCCTGCTGTCCCGGCTGAGCATGCTATCCCTGCTGTCTCGCGCGCTAACGGAGGAGAATCTACGAGCTCTTCCATCCAGAAGTTCGAGACGAGCAAAGTTTCGACAGCGCGCACGCAGCACCCGCTGCTAATCACAGCGACAAAGATATGTGAAGGCGACAGCTTCCATTTGGAACCTGCAATGGCGTCCTTCTTCAACGAAGCTTACCGGGGCTCCCCGCCGTGGGACATAGGGAGGCCGCAGGCAGAGTTCGTCAGAATCGCCCGCGAAGGAGGAATCCGCGGAAGGGTGCTCGATATCGGCTGCGGTACTGGAGAGAACGCCATCTTCTTCGCAGGCCTGGCCCCCGAGGTGTGGGGGATAGATTCGGCCCCCCTCGTGATACAGAAGGCCAGGAAGAAGGCCCTCGAAAGGAATGCCCACGTGAGGTTCGAGGTGGGAGACGCCCTGCATCTCGAGAAGCTCAGGAAGAAGTTTATCACTGTCACGGACTGCGGCCTGTTTCACACATTCTCGGACAAAGAAAGGAGGCTCTTCGCTGCGAGCATGAAGGCGGCGCTGGGCGAGAACGGCACCTACTTCATGCTCTGCTTTAGTGACAGGGAACCCGCGGGCTGGGGAGGACCCAGGAGAGTTGCCAGAGACGAGATATTGGAGACCTTCAGCCGCGGATGGAAGATCAATTACATCCGGGAAGCGAGATTCTCGACCTCGTTCAACGACCAGGGCGGGTACGCGTGGCTTTCATCAATCGCGCGCGCGCGTCAGGCTTGAAACTTCGCCTTGGTCTTCAGAACCTTTGCTAACTTCACGAAGTTGGGGTTGGCACTCTGGTCAACCAATCGGATGGTGCCCTCAGAGATTCTAATCTCCCGCGCGCGCGCGGGTGTTTTTGTTGTCCTGATTGCAGTACTGATAGTTTTGGGGCAAACTTCACTCGCACTCCTTGCAATCGTACTTCTTGCTGTCTTGATTCTCTTTGGGGCTAGGGGAAGGGCGAAAGCAGGATTCTAATCACCCGTCAAACTCACATCGTGTAAGTAATTTGCAAGGTGGCAGCGTTGCAATACTCCGTTCCGTGTGCCACAATCTGACCGTTGAGGAATAGTTCGGCAGTCGCGGTGTTCACACCGGGGCTACAACCGCCGAAGCCCCCATACTCGGAAGCCGTGATGGTTATTGTCTCCCCTTGAAACACTGGCGTAATGTGGATTGACAGCGTGCTGCCGCTAGAACCGGTGTAGGTTTGGGAACCTGCAGTAATCGAATAATCGAACACTCCATTGACTTGATTGAACAGAACCGTCACATTGTTAGGCACAGGGTAGACCGTGGAGGTGCTTACCGAGGTTGTGGTCGTGACTGAGATAGTCGTCTCGACCATGACGACCGTGTTCGACACCGTCACCACCTGCACTGTCTTCTGTTGCAAAATGGAGATCTGTTGGTTTAGGTTTGAGACCTGCTGGTTGACGCTTGAGACCTGCTGGTTGAGGCTTGTCACCTGACCTTTCAGACCAGCGTTCTGGCTTGACAGTGAAGACAGACTAGAATTAGTATCGTGGAAGGCAACGGCGACGGCGAGAATGATAACAATTCCCACGACGATTGTTGCGATGACGGAGGAGTTCCCTTGCATGTTGGAGATACGCTAATGTTGATAGATAAGGCTGAACATCTTGGCGACCATGCCTAGTCGGTCACCAAAACAACGATTCCTGCCTGTGCTTCCGCCTCTTCGTCAGGACATCCGTGGGGTCTGAAGTGGAAATGCAGCGCAGGTTGTCCAGGATCAGCTCGTCGGGCGACATGGCGACCCCCTTCTCGCTTTTCAGCCAGCTGAGGTATGCCACGAGCCGTTCCGTGTATGCAGCCTTGGTCCTGACGTTCCCGTAGCCGCTCAGGAAACGGTCCACGCTCGCACTGGGCCCTAGCTTCTCAACATTGCGACGTACGGCTCTGGCGGCGACGTCTTCCACGGTCATTCTCTGTGCAGTAAAAGCAGGGTTGTCTGCCATGCGGATACCATATTAGTGAGTCTTCCTAGGTTCTCGCCGTATTGGAATCAGAGAGAGCCCGTGATGCGAAGATGGGAGAGATCCTCGCCTCTTTCAACGAATCGTGGGTGAAGTACTGGGAGTCCTACGTAAGGCTACAGGACCAGCTCTATGAGAGCCTAAGGGCAGGGAGGGAAGTCTCCTGGCTTGCAGCGACGGACGATAGGAAGCTCAGCGAAATCAACCAGGTGCAGCGCGAACTTTTCTCGGGAATGCCTCGCAGGCTGGACTACTCCCCGCTCGGGCAGATCTCGCGCAATCTGAACACCGCCCCAACCAAGATCGCGGACCTCGAGGCGGCGCTCGCCCAAGAAGAGGCAGGGTGCAGGAGCCTTGAGGCAGCGATAGCACTCATGAAGGAGAAGGTCGAAGCACTGAAGGAAGCCATGCGCGCAGCCGGCCCCTGAGCGTACATCCGAAGACGAATACCTGACTTCAGGGCGTCCCCCGAGGGAAGGCCCGCTCCGCTCAGTCATCCTCATACGCAGATCGGCAGTCTCGATTCTGATGATGCAGTGGAGTGATCTTATCGAGTTAGGCTTCGGCCCTCATCAACCCTTCACTCCAAGCGTGCCTAGGAGCCGTCCAAACTCCTCGTCAGTGACCCAACTTACTTTCAGATAGTCGATTATGTCCCTCTCCCCCAGCCCGAGCCTTCTAGCCTCACCCAGGGCGACCCGATAAGCCTCGAGTTCAGTCGGCCTGTCGACGTAGGCGTACCGTTTGTCCCACAGTTCCTTCCCTTCCATGTGCTGTCTGATGTGGACGAGCTCGTGGACGACGTCAAGGTAGAGATGGGTCTCATCGCCTTCCTTCAGATACTTAGTGTTGACTATGACCGAGCCCTTCTCGGCGTTGATCCTCATGTAGCCTCGACCATCCTCGACGTCGACCTGGAGCGCCGACAGTACCCTGTCAGTGTTGCTTCCGAAGATCGACTTCACGGCCGCGACCTTCTCGAAACCCCCGAAGACGTCCTTGAACGGGAAGGAACCAATCGGAGCGTTCCTGTTTATGACTACGCCCAATCCCAACTCAGGCTCACTGCCTCCCTCGCGGGTTCAAGCCTGATACTTCACGTCTCATGAGTTTCTTCAGATAGAGTCGGTGGCAACCCCCTTTCGCGTAGAAGCCCTCCACCTTTTCAGAGTCTATCGTCTGCAAGATGAGCAGACGACCCTCGGCGGCAGCCATCCTGCTCGCTTCGTGAATCAGGGAGCCGGCGACTCCCATGCTCCTGTGTTTCCCAAGAGTTCCTACGCAGTAGACACCGAGAAGTCCAGGCGTCCTGAACGCAGCAAGGACGCCCAAGGTCTTCCCATCTCTCTCCGCTGCGAAGAGGGTCACGGAGGGTTCCAATCTGAGTCGGTCCGCAATCAGTGAGACCGAGTCCTGTTTCCCCGTGTTGCCGTAGAAGGAAAGAGAGTACGCGGCTGCCCATTCGGCGGTCCCGACTTCCTGGCCTGACAAGACCGTCAGGCCCGACGCGGTTTTGAAATCTGGTCGGTCCAGTTGCATGACAGACATCCTGTCGAATGTGGCGTAACCGCGAGACTCCAGCATGGCTGCAACCTCCCCGCACTTTTCCTGCACGGAAAAGCAGGATGGCTTCGCTAGGGCTTCGAACTCCGCTTCTATCTTGGGGACGGCCTCCTGCCCGCCTCCACAATCGATAAAGCCAGCTCTGTTGAAGAAGTACTCGTCGAAGTCAGAGGAGAACATGACGTAAGACGTTTCTCCGGCCCAGCGCACATCGGCCCAGTGAGACCACCAGCCAATCTCGTTGAGTTCCAGATCCCTGCTCCTAGCCAATCCCCAAGTCGACCCCCAGTATCTTTCCAGCCGTGCGTACCGAAGCGAGCTTGCGTCCCGCCGTTACGGCGCTCCTTGTGCTGAGCGCAGACACGAGGCCATCGCCCAAGACCCGGAGAGCGAGCGGGGTGTTGAAATCGTCGTTCAACGCGTCGCGGAAGTCTCGCAGCAGTTCCTCGTCACTCTCTTTGAACGCGACCCCCGCCGCATGCATGGCCTTCTCTGCCGTTCTTCTCAGACGCGTGTACCTTCTGGCCGCGGCGTCGATCCCCTTGAGGTCCATGTCCTTTCTGTAATGACGGCCCAAGAGGAACATCCTAAGCTGGTCGGCCGAATAGGTGCGGAGTGCGTCCCTGACCGTGAGCACATTCCCGATCGACTTGGACATCTTCTCGCCCCTCATGTTGACGAGCCTCGTGTGGACCCAATACCTCACGAAAGGCCTGAGGCCCGTGAGAGACTCGGCCTCCGCGATCTCGGCTTCGTGGTGGGGATAGATCAGCTCGTAGGCACCACCGTGCAGGTCGTACTGTGGGCCAAGGAGCGAGGTCGTTACAGCGATGTCTTGGATGTGCCAGCCAGGCGACCCTGTCCCCCATGGGCTGTCAAACTTTCCCTCGATCAGGGTCTCGGGACGCCAGAGGGCGAAGTCGAGCAGGTTCCTCTTCCTGAGAGAGAGCTCGAACGGCCGTAGGGAGAGTTCCCGGGAGGACTGATGGGAGAGCCTCCCGAACTCTGGGAATGTTGAGACGTCGAAGTAGACCCAACCACCGACTACGTATGCTTGTCCCTTCTTGATCAAGAGAGAGACCTGTTCGATCATCTGGTCCACGTGTGCTGAGACCGGCTCGAACCTGCATACGGAATCGGCCTTGAGCTTCGCCATATCTTCGACGAAGTACTTCGAATACTCTTTGGCTAGGTCAAGGGGAGCCTTGCCCTTCCTGCGGGCTTCATCCGTTATCCGCTCGTCTAGGTCGGTGATGTTTAGGACGAAATGAACTTTGTACCCCAGATAGGTCAGGTATCGCGCGACGACGTCATAGAAAATGTACGTGCGAGCGTGACCCAAGTGCATGTAGTCTTGGACCGTGGGCCCGCAGACGAACATTCCGACCTGTCCGGGGCGTAGACTTCTGAAAGGTTCCTTCTTCCCGGTGAGAGTGTTGAAGACAAAGAGCCGGCTCGGCAAGAGATAGTGAAACGCCGACGGACGCGTGGGTATTAGCCTTTTTGAGCTAGCGGAATCTGGCGCTAGTGCGGGTATTGTTCTACGAGAAGAGGATCAGGTCGTTCGCCGGACTGAGGCGGGAGGTACGACGCTTGGACTCCGACGCGGGAATCAGGGTCGTCGGCTCGTACCTGAAGCGCCGTTGCTTCGCGTTCGTTACAAGGTTCGTAGACAGATACACGGTCATGGTCTACGAAAGGACGGGACGCAAGGCCCCTGCGGTCGGCAAGAGAGTCCTTTCCAGGGAGTTCGAGTCTCCGGAGGAGCTGGAGGAATTCCTGCAGAGAATCACGCAGAAGGGAGTCGATGCCTACGTATACTGACCGAAGCGTTCGGCGGAAGAGGGTCTCAGCTTAAGAAGAGGCAACCGGCCAGCGAAGGTACAATGGTTGCCTTGAACGGTCTTTACAGGAGGGTTGCAACGAAGGTGCTGTCTGAGACGCTCGCTGTCAAGAATGGGGAGGCTGTCACAGTGGAGTCTTGGAACAACGGTCTCGAGTTCGCACGGAGCGTGGTGGCAGAGGCAAGGGCGATGGGATGCACCGCGGTTCTGCTTCTGGAGGACGAAGAAGCGTACATAGAGGGAGCAAGCCGGGCACCCAAGGACAGGATCGGGGTGATGGGACGCAACGAGTATGGAATGATTGAGGGAACGGATGCGTACGTGTTCATTCCTGGGCCCCTTCTAGCGGCGTACCAGACGAGAATCAAACCCCAGCTCATGTCAGAATCCACAAAGTACAACGCATCCTGGTACGAAGCTGCAGAGAAGGCCAAGCTCAGAGGAGCCCGTCTGGCCTTCGGGTACGTCGGAGAGGAGATGGCTGGAGTGATGGGCAGAACGGTCCAGCAAGTGGTGGAACGGCAGCTGAGCGCCGCTCTGGTCGATTTCAGTGACATCGCGAAAACGGCGCAGAGGCTCTCTTCGCTCCTCGCTGACAGTTCTGAGGCCGTAGTCCACGCTGGTGGTTCACGACTTCAATTCACACTCAAGGGAGAGACGACGCTTGAGGACGGTGTCGTGAGTCGTGCGGACGTGGAGGCTGGCGACAACATGACCTACGTTCCGCCCGGGTTCGTGTCGAGGAGCGTCGATCCCACCTCTGTCTCGGGGACGCTGAGCATCTCGAAAACTGTGACAAGGCTGGGCTTGCTCGAGGATGCACTGCTAACGTTCAGGAGGGGGAGGCTGACGGGGTGGAAGAGCAGGGGTAGCATGCCGATGCTCACGGAACTCGTCAAGGCTGTGCCTGAGCAGAACCGGAGGATGACCATCCTCAACGTGGGAATCAATCCCAAGATGGGCTACTTGTTTGGACAGGACAGGATGGTGGCCGGGTCGGTGACAGCCGGTGGTTTCGGGTTCATGGCGGTCATCAGAGGGGCGGACCTGACGGTCGGAGGAAGGCATGTCGTGACCGGCGGAGAACTGTAGCTGGCCGTGGGGCCCAGTACCAAGCCGAGAGTCCGACAAGCATTCTGATTAGAAGTGGGCCAAGGAACCGCCACTTCGGAGCTTGTCCCCATCCACGATACCACGCCGATGGCCCAAGGGCGAGACCAATCTGATGAGTCCAGTAGCTTTTTCACAGAGGTCGTTCGACGATATCTCATGAACAGAATACGTTCCGATCTGAAGGAAGGCGACAAGGCACCCGATTTCGAGCTCCCCTCGTCGACCGGAAGGCCAGTCAGGCTCAGCTCTCTGAAAGGGAAAAGCGTCGTCCTGTACTTCTACCCCGAAGACGACACGCCCGGCTGCACGAGAGAGGCCTGCTCATTCAGGGACAACCTGCCCAAGTTCGAAGGCCTCGACGCTGTCATCCTAGGCGTCAGCAAGGACTCGCTGGCGTCACACGAAAGGTTCATCGGCAAGTATTCGTTGAACTTCACTCTTCTGAGCGATGAGGGGCTGGAGGCTCACAAGCTCTACGGCACCTGGAAGCTAAAGAACAACTACGGCAAGACTTACTGGGGAACGGAGCGGTCGACGTTCGTGATCGACAAGAATGGGAGGATCAAGAAGGTGTTCAGGAAGGTCAATGTCGACGGCCATGAGGCCGAGGTTCTGGAGGCGTTGCAGGCCTAGGAACAGCCGGCCATGGACCAAAGGAGAAGTGGCGGCCCTTCCTGGTGGGGTCGCCCTCGTGCCACTTGGCCTCTCCGGAGTCTGCTCAGGAGCTCTCGCCACAGACATGTTTACGGTTCCCACACCGTTTCGACAGGCCTCATTAGAATGGACTCTAGGATGCCGCCTTCTGTGAAGTAATCTCTGATCTGGATGAGAGATTGGGAGGGTTGAGTCCCCGCTATTCTACTTTAGTATCTCGCTCTCGGGAGGCATGGGTTTTATGAGCCCTTCCTTCATCAACAGCTCCGTGGACTCCCGTGCGGACTTTATTATCGCAGAGGCTCTCTGATAGAGTTCATCCCTGCTGGGCTTGATTCTGGCCACGCCCTGATCAATCGATTTCTGGGCGCACGCAACGGCTACGCGAGGATAGACCTCCCATTCGTTCATTTTCGGCATGATGTCGTCTTCATCTATTCCCCGTGCTTCAGCGAACCTCGCAAGTTCCTCCGCGGCGGCCACGCACATGTCATCCGTTACCGTCTTGGCCCTCACATCCAGGACTCCTCGAAATATGCCCGGAAATCCCAGACTGTTGTTGACCTGATTCGGAAAGTCGCTTCTGCCCGTAGCTACTACTCGAGCGCCGCCCTCCTTCGCTTCCCACGGCCATATTTCTGGTATCGGATTCGCACACGCGAAGACTATCGCGTTGTCGTTCATTGTCCGTATCCATTCCTTTCTTATGACCCCTGGTCCAGGTTTGGCTGCTGCCACCACTGCGTCACTGTTCTTGAAAGCTGCAGCAATGTCGCCAGTCCTGCCTTCTGCATTTGTCATTTGGGACAGCTCGTACTTCCAAGGATCGTCCTCTTTGCGAATATCTTCACGACCTGGGTAGATGATGCCTTTCGTATCGACCAGGAGCAAGTTGCCCGGTTTCACTCCCCACCGCGTCAGAACGTACGCGGCCCTGAGGTTGGACGATCCCGCCCCCACCAACGTTATGATACTCTTCTTCGGATTCTTCCCGACAACCTTGAACGAATTAATCAGCCCGGCCAGAACGACCGTGGCCGTTCCCTGCTGATCGTCGTGCCAGACAGGGATTTCCAGGCGTTTTCGTGTTTCTTCCAGAACGCGGAAGCACTTTGGTTTCTCGATGTCCTCAAGATTGATTCCGCCGAAAGACGGCTCGATAAGTTCGCACGTCCTGATTATCTCCTCAGGGTCTTTGGTCTTCAGGCAGATTGGAAAGGCATCGACGCCGCCCAGATACTTGAACAGAATGCTCTTTCCTTCCATCACCGGCAGTCCCGCTTCCGGCCCGATGTCCCCAAGGCCGAGGACGCGCGTGCCGTCTGATACGACAGCAACGAAGTTCCATCGGTTGGTGAGCTCGAACGACTTCTCAGGGGATGCCTGTATTTCCTTGCATGCGGCGGCTACGCCTGGAGTGTACCAAATGGCGAAATCTTGGTAGCTCGTAATGGCACACTTGGGCATGACCTGGAGTTTTCCCTCGTAAAACCTGTGAAGAGGCGGCGCCAGCATAGATGGCTTCTTCGCCTTCGCCAGCAGTTCGTCCACCGTCGGCTTTTTCTCTTCGGGTTTTTGTTTGGGCATCCTATTTTTTGGGTATTTTACACCGTTTAAAAGTGTGACTGCGACTGCGAACCACCTCTCAGGTCGCCCTTGAGGGGGAGGCGATTCTCAGAGTTGGAAACCGTTGTTCCTAACCTGTTTCAGGCGGGAGTGTGTGAGCGTCGGGGTTTCTCTCGAAGGCCCTCTTGCAACCGACGCAACAGAAGTAGACTTTCCTTCCCTGGTATTCGGAGATGAAGGGCGTCTTGTTCGGGTCTACCGTCATTCCGCATATTGGGTCTATGGCCATCTTAGTAACCTCCCGTCTTCCGTGAAGGGGACCATTTAACTCAGGCCCCCCGAGCGACAATCCAGGCTCGAGAATGGCGAAGGACCCCGTCTGCGGAATGCACGTCGAAGAGACTCCTGGGGCGTTGAGAACGGTCCAGAGGGGGATCACATTCTACTTCTGTTGCGACACCTGTCTCCAGATTTTCATCGCCCCCGCCAAGGAGCTGAAGTTCATCAGCCGAACGACAGTGCTGAGCTTTGCGCTCGGGATTCCTATCTTCCTGCTGACCTGGGTCGTCACCCTTCCCGGTTGGGTACCACAGAACCTCCTCCTGTTTGCCCTCGCGACCCCGGTCCAGTTCGTCGCCGGGTGGATGTTCTACAGGGGGACCTGGCATGCAATCAAGGCAAAGGCGGCCAATATGGACACGTTGATCGCGACGGGAACTACAGCGGCGTGGGCCTACAGCACTGTCGTGGTCTTCGCGCCTGGAACGTTTCCGGAAGGGATCTACTTTGATGCCTCGTCCCTGATTATAGGTTTCATACTTCTCGGGAAGCTCTTGGAGCACGCCATGAGAGGAAGGGCGTCTGACGCGGTCAGGAAGCTGCTCGACCTCAGCCCGAAGAAGGCGATGGTCGTCAGAGGAGGGAAGGAGATGGAGGTGGCGGTCGAGGAGGTCGTTCCCGGGGACCTGGTGAGGGTAAGGCCTGGTGAGAAAATTCCGACAGACGGAGTGATAACCGACGGACAGGGCTCGGTGGACGAGAAGATGCTCACGGGAGAGAGCATGCCTGTGGACAAGAGGGCCGGTGACGAGGTGTACGGAGCAACAATCAATCAGACAGGCATGATCACAATCAAGGCGACGAAGGTAGGGAGCGACACGACCCTCGCCCAGATCGTGAAGCTCGTCGAGGAAGCACAGGCGGCCCAGGCACCAGTGCAAAGGCTGGCCGACCGGATTGCGGCCTATTTCGTGCCTGTGGTCATCCTAGTGGCGGTCGGCGCTCTGTTGAGCTGGTACCTCCTAACTGCGAACGGGTTCCTGCATGGATTCACTGCGTTCATCGCAGTGCTCATCATCGCGTGTCCTTGTGCGCTGGGCCTCGCGACGCCCGCTGCGCTCGTGGTGGGCACAGGGAAGGGAGCTTCGAACGGGATACTCCTCAAGGGAGGGGAGTCGCTCGAGCGGGCCAGCAAGGTGGATGTTGTCGTCCTAGACAAGACGGGGACGATTACGGTCGGGGAGCCTTCAGTCACCGACACTGTCTCGCTTACAGGGCTGTCGGAGGCCCAAGTCCTCGGTCTTGCTGCGGCAGTCGAAGCAGGATCAGAACACCCAATCGGAATGGCCATCGTTAGAGGGGCGCGAGAAAGAGGAATCATGGTTGAGCATGCAACTGATTTCCGGGCAGAGCCTGGGATGGGGGTGAGTGCCAAGGTTGTAGGGAGGCAGGTCCTGGTAGGCAACAGGAATCTCTTTGCCGAAAGGAAGATCGAGCTCGAACCTGCCGAAGCCGCGGTTTCTAGGCTGGAGGAAGAGGGAAGGACCGCGATGACAGTAGGCCTAGAAGGAAGTGTCGTTGGAGTCATTGCGGTGGCAGATACGGTCAAGCCTCATGCCAGGGAGGCGGTCGGTTCCCTCAAGGGTATGGGCGTGAGAGTGGTCATGTTGACCGGAGACAACATGAGGACCGCGAGGGCAATCGCAGGAGAAGTGGGAATCGAAGAGGTGGTCGCCGAGGTTCTGCCAGCACAGAAATCTGGGGTTATCAAGAAGCTCATGGAGGAGGGACACACCGTCGCCATGGTCGGGGACGGAATCAACGACGCACCCGCCCTGGCGCAGGCGAACGTCGGCGTGGCAATAGGAAGTGGGACAGACGTTGCGATTGAAACTGCCGGGATAGTGCTGATGAAGAGCGACCTAAGAGACGTGGCAAGAGCACTCCGCCTCAGCAGGGCAACGATGAGCAAGATAAGGCAGAACCTCCTCTGGGCCTTCGCCTACAACACCGTGCTGATACCAGTGGCAGCTACAGGGTTCCTCAATCCCATTCTCGCAGGCGCGGCGATGGCCATCAGTTCGGTCAGCGTCGTCGTGAACTCGCTGACCTTGAACAGGGTCAAGCTCGACCTTTAGGGCGATGAGTAGCGGCGTCGGAGACCACTCGAACCTTTATTTCCCGTCGGAACGGAGCGCGAGAAGGTGAAGTGGTAGATGGTCGACAGGCGATTTGAGCAGTACGTGAAGGACAACCTGGGAAGATTTGCCGACGACATCATCCGGCTATCGTCCCAACCGAGCGTTTCAGCGAGGAAGGAGGGAATCGAGGAATGCGCGGCGCTCGTAGAGAAGATGCTTCGCGATATCGGTGCGACGACCAAGGTTCTGCGGACGGAGGGCGCAGCGCCGCTCGTCTATGGCGAGGTGAAATCGAACCGCTCGAACAAGACCATTCTGTTCTACAACCACTACGATGTTCAGCCTGAGGAGCCGCTGGAGCTCTGGAAGTCTCCACCGTTCAAGCCGGAGATAAGGGAGGGCCGGATCTACGGCCGGGGAGTCTCCGACGACAAGGGGGAGCTCGTGTCGAGGCTGAAGCTCGTAGAAGCTTACATGAAGACCGCTGGGGGGCTGCCCTGCAACGTGAAGTTTTGCTTCGAGGGGGAGGAGGAGACCGGGAGCGTGCACCTAGAGGAGTACATATCGAAGAGCCCCGACCTCTTCAAGGCTGACGGAGTCATCTGGGAATACGGAACAGTGGACCTAGAAGGCAGGCCGATGGTGACCCTAGGTGTGAAGGGGATGATCTACCTGGAGTTCGTCGTCCAGTCGCTCTCGCAGGACGCCCACAGCAGCTACGCGGCCGCGCTTCCTAGCGCGCCCTGGAGGCTCGTCAGACTCCTGAACCTGATAAAGGACGAGAATGAAAGAATACTTGTGCCCGGATGGTATATCGGCGTCGAAACGCTCTCCGACGAGGAGCTGAAAGTCCTGCAGGAAATGCCGTTCGACGCGGAGGCCTTCAAGAAGAACTACGGGACCGGAAGCTTCCTCGGCGGGATGACGGGCGAGCAGGCCAAGAAGGTCCTCGTCCAAAGGCCCACAGCCAACATCGCAGGGATCTGGGCGGGTTACATGGGGCCCGGGTCGAAGACGGTCCTGCCGAAGGAAATCCATGCGAAGATGGACTTCCGACTGGTCCCAGACCAGGACCCGGCAGACCTCCTCAAGAAGCTTCGGCAATACATGGACGCCAATGGCTTCGCCGATGTGAAGATCGTGCTCGAGAGCATGGAGCCGGCCGCGAGGACCTCCTACAAGAACCCGTTCGCGCAGGCCGCCATCAGGACAGCGGAGAAGGTCTACGGGAAGAAGCCCATCGTTGAGCTCTCGTCTCCGGGGACGGGCCCGCTCTACGTCTTCACTCGAAGGTACAAGATGCCGTCGGTCGAAATCGGGGTGTCGGCGATGGACGGAGGCATACACGCCCCGAACGAGAACCTAAAACTCGAGGACCTTCAGAAGGGAATCTGCTGGATTGCGGAGACGATGGAACTCTTCGCCGCTTCCTGAACTACCATTTGCTGAGGTCGCCCTCAAGCAGGCCCAGGCCCAGGTGGACATGGTCGATGTGCCTCGAGAGTTCATCCCGGTCGTCCATGGTCGCCCCACAGTAGGGGCAGACGAGGGCGTTCGGTGAGGCGAGCTCGGGGAGCAGCACGTGCTGTTCGAGTCCGCCGGAGACCATCGCCTTCTGAGTGACCAAGCCGATGAGCTTCCCATTCCTCGTCACTCCAAGCCTCCTTACTCCGAGCTTGGACATCTTGGCAATGGTGTCTGCGACCTTCGCTGCAGAGTCTACTGTGGCAACCGGTGCGCTCATCACGTCCCTGACCTTGGTGACGGATGGGTCCAAGCCTGCGGCGACCACCTTGTACAGGATGTCCCTCTCGGTGACGATTCCGATCGGGTCATCGTCGCGCATCACGACGGCTTCCGTGGCGCCGGCCTTCTGCATCACCCTCGCAGCGTCTGTCACCGGATCGTCGTAGCTGACCCTGACAAAGCTGGTCGACATGTAGTCTGAAACAGGCTGGTCGAGTGACTTGCGGAGGTCCACGAATGCTTGATAGAAGGAATGCTCTACTTAAGATGTATCGAAGTTTAATTCATAAACTGCAGGACGAGAGGCGAGGCGGGTTGAAGGCCGTAGTGCTGGGGTCGGGCCTCATGGGGGGCGTGGTCGCATGGGACATGGCGCGGTCCGAGGGGGTCGATAGCGTGGTCGTCTCGGATGTCGACGAAGAAAGGCTCGCCGCGGTGAAGAGGCGGTCGGCCGGCAGGAAGCTCTCTGTGGAGGTCATCGACATAAAGGACAGAAGAAAGACGCAAAGGTTCCTGAGGCAGTTCGACGTCGCCGTCTCCGCCCTTCCGCACGGGGTGGTGCACAGTTCGGACCTCGCGGCCGTAGCCTCGGGCACCAAGATGGTCAACGTGGCCTTCGAAGACGAACAGATGGAGCTGAACTCGGCTGCAAGGAAGACTGGCGCCTTGTTGATTCCGGGCTGTGGCCTCGCGCCGGGGCTCGGAGGAATACTCCTAGCTCACGCGCTGGAGACACTGGGCGGAGGCGATGAAGGGCACATCCTTGTCGGGGGCCTCCCACAGGTCCCGCAGCCCCCGTTCGGGTACAAGCTGGTCTTCTCAATCGTCGGCCTGCTCCGAGAGTACATAGATGATGCTCGCGTCTTCAGGGACGGCAAGCTCGTGAAGGTCAGGCCTTTCTCCACAGTCGAAAAGGTGGAATTCCCAGCCCCAATCGGGACGCTGGAGGCATTCTGCACGGACGGGCTGGCGAGCCTCGTCTACACCATGAAGGGGATGCGGGTGCTGGACGAGAAGACGCTGAGATGGCCTGGCCATGCCGAGAAGATGAGCCTTCTGCAGGAGTCGGGGTATTTCGCAAAAGACAAGGTGAAGGTGGGGAGCGCAGAGCTGTCGCCCCTCGAGATGTCCTGGGCGGTCCTGGGGAAGAAGCTGAGCGAGGGGGACCCGCACGACGTGACTGTGATGCGGGTCATCGCGCGGTCGGAGACCGGCGAGTTCGCCTACGACATGGTAGATAGGTACGACGACAGGGAGAAAGTGACCTCGATGGGAAAGACGACGGGATACACGGCATCGATTGTCGCGCAGATGGTCGGGTCAGGGAAGATCAAGGGGAAGGGAACGCTCGCCCCTGAAAGAGCGGTGGAAGGCCCCCTCGTGGAGACGCTACTCTCCGAACTTGGAAGGAGAGGCGTCAGCATCACTGCAAGGAGGCACAGATAACCTCATGCGTGAACGCGAAGTGCATTCTGTGGCAGCTGTAGAATTTTGGGCTGCAAGCAGAGGAGGAATGGGCCTCAGGCGCCTACAGCGCAGTGATTATCATGTAGGAAACGGCTGCAATGACTGCAGAGGCCGGGATGGTAATCAGCCAGGCCCAGATGATCTTTCTTGCGACGCCCCACTTTACCCTCGAAGCGCCCATGGTGGACCCTGAGCCCATCACGCTGCCGGTGACAACATGGGTCGTGCTGACAGGGATGCCGGCCAATGAGGAACCGATTATTGCGACCGCAGACGCTGTTTCGATTGAAAACCCGTGAACGGGGTCGAGCTTGGTCATCCTGAAGCCGAGAGTCTTCACGATTCTCCAGCCTCCGAAGAAGGTCCCGAGAGCGATGGAGGTGGAAGCCAAGACAGCTACAACCAGGGGAACGTGGAAGGAGGGTATCCAGTTCACAGAGACGAGGAGGGCGGTCACCACTCCCATCGTCTTCTGCGCATCGTTCGTTCCGTGGCTAAGGCTGACCAAGGCAGAGGAAACGAGCTGGAGCCGCCTGAAGTATCGGTTGACGATGTGGAGAGGTATAGTGAAGAAGGCCTTGATCAGAGAGGTCATGAGTAGGAATGCAAGGACGAACCCGATGATGGGTGCGGCAACCATGAAAGCGAGCGTCTTGTCCAGCCCACCCCAGATCAGCGAGTTCAGGCCTGCCTTGAGCACCGCGACGCCCACGAGACCGCCAATCAGGGCGTGCGATGAGCTGGACGGAAGGCCGAGGTACCAGGTAATAAGGTCCCAGACTGTGGCGCCGATCAAGGCGGCGAAGATAAGGTTCGGGTCAACCACCGACGAGCTGATTATCCCATTTCCAATCGTAGTCGCGACCGCAAAGCCGAAAATCAAGAATGCGATGAAATTGAAGAAGGCGGACATCGCCACGGCGGCCACCGGCGGGAGCACCCTCGTTGCGATGACTGTCGAGACGGAGTTGGCGGCGTCGTGGAAACCGTTGACGAAGTCGAAACAGTATGCGGCCGCTATTATTCCGAGCACGTAGACGGCCAGGAGGTCCACTGCGCTCGCCTAGGTGGACCTGATGAGGATGTCCCGGAGGAGGAGGCTCAGGTCCTCGCAGCGGTCTGTTACGGTCTCCAAGTGCTCGCAGATCTCCTTCATCTTGAGGATGCGGATTACATCGTCGCTTCGGAAGAGTTGGACCAACGTCTCGTTCAGGAGGTCGTCGGCCTCGTTCTCGAGCCGGTCTACTTCGATGCATCTCCTGTCGATTTCTGCTTTGTCGAGCTTCCTCATCGAGATGAAGGCCTGGTGAATCTGTTCCACGGAGGCGCGGCAGATTCCCGCGAACTTGATCAACGCTTCTGTCGGTCCCGTGACCTCGTAGAGCACAATCTCGTTAATGACGGCGTACATGTAGTCGAGCACGTCGTCGTAGAGAGAGGCGAGCTTCGTGATGTCCTCCTGGTCGATTGGAGTGATGAAGCTCCTGTTGACCTTTTCATAGATCTGGTGTACGATATCGTCCCCGACGTGCTCAATCTCCTTGAATTCCTTTCTGCGCTCTTCCATTCTGTCAAAGGACTTCACAGCGTCTTCGAGCTTCGTCGCACCAAGGAGGACGTTCGCCGACTCTTTCTCGAGGATGTCGAAGAAGGCCTTGTCCTGCGGAATTAACCATTCCCTAAGGCCCATGCCCAGCCCGACCTCTTCGCGGTGCTGTATTATCCTTTCTCGGAGGAGGCCTCTATCTATCCGTGGGCTCTCGCGGTGCGTTCGTGTCTCCCGTCTTCGCGCGTCTTATATCGACACGGTTCTCCAGGGTCATGGGAAGCTGCAACAGATTGAACACCGACGGCAGCGAAAGGCCTGGCAGAGGAATGAGATTCGGCTGGCTCCTGGTATGCCTGATCCTTCTCGCGGTCCTCGCATTCGTCATCGCCCTGACCGTGCGCGTCTTCTTCCCACCCGCGACGACACCCTATCATGACGGCCGCTTCTTCCTATTCTTCTTCCCGTTCGGGATTCTCCTCTTCTTCCTGATAGTCTTCGCAATTGCCCGGCTGATCTTCCGGCCGTGGGGAGGGGGATACAGAAGAGCATACTGGCGCCACCACAGCGAAGCAACAGAAATCGTGAAGGCCCGGTACGCAAGAGGAGAAATCACAAAGGAGCAATTCGACCAGATGATGAGAGACCTGGAACAGCACGCTTAGCTCCTGGCTTTCCCGCTTTCCTCAACTCAGCCCCCATCTGAACTCAGACGCGAACCGATTTAACGCTCTCCCCTGAAGCGGCTTCCTGGGTTGAACCAGACCACAATCAGAAGAGGAAGGCGGGCTGATTCGGCGGGTTTTCTGAAGTTGCTGCTGGCTCTGGCTGAATTCGAACACCTTGAACCTCCCTCTGCAGATGGACAGAGGAGGATCATTGTTGACATCTTTGAGAAGAAGAGACTGAAACTATTCATGGCATCGGAGCGAGGGAAACTCGTGGGCTACGCCCTGTACTTTTACACCTACTCCTCCTTTCTCGCAAGGCCCACCCTCTATCTGGAGGACCTTTTCGTCCTTGAAGAGCACCGCAGAAAGGGGTTGGGCTTCGCACTCTTCCTTAGGTGCATCGACGAGGCGGTCAAACAGGACTGTGGCAGGATGGAGTGGGCGGTTCTTGGTTGGAACAAGAAGGCGATTGGCTTCTACAAGAAGCTCGGCGCGAGGAGGCTGGACGAGTGGCATTTCTACAGGCTTACGCGTAATGAATTGAGTCAGGTTTCCCGCGGAAATCCTAACGCAGCCCGGTCCCTGAAACGAACGAGGCAGGGCCAAGGGCCTCCCCCATCTAATAATAGCGGTCTAAAATACTAGTCATCTTCTGCCTCTGCTCGGTAGAGGAAATTGGAAAAGGTCCTGCTCTTCGAAGAGGCTGTCGGCTGTGACAAGTTTCTGCTAGGCGGCAAGGGGTACGGCCTGGCACAGATGACCGCAATCGGGCTCCCCGTGCCTCCAGGTTTCACGATAACAACGGAAGTGTGCAAGCAGTTCTACGCCCAGGGCGGCAGAATCCCGACCGGTCTCTTCGATGACATCAGACGGAAGGTTCGGGAAATCGAGGCCAAGACGGGCAAGAGGTTCGGCGACAGCCAGAATCCACTTCTCTTTTCCGTGAGGTCTGGCGGACCCTTCTCGATGCCCGGGATGATGGACACCATCCTCAACCTCGGGCTCTCGGACGCGACGGCCGAGGCGCTGGCGAAGAAGACGGGCAACGAGAGGTTCGTGTATGACTCGTACCGCAGGCTCATCCAGATGTTCGGAAAGGTGGCCATGGGCGCCGGCGGAGACAAGTTCGAACACGAGCTGGAGGAGCTCAAGAAGACGTCGGGGGCGAAGGCGGACACGGAGCTGAGGCCCCAGGAGCTCAGGAACCTCGTCGAGATCTTCAAGAAGATTGTAAGGACGGAGACAGGAAGGGAGTTTCCGCAGGATCCCTTCGAGCAGCTGGAAATGGCCGTGACAGCGGTCTTCATGTCATGGAACAATCCGCGAGCGAAGGAGTACAGGCGGTTCTACAAGATCAGTGACGACCTCGGGACCGCCGTCAACATCCAGACCATGGTCTTCGGCAACATGGGCCCCGACTCGGGCTCGGGCGTCGGCTTCACGCGGAACCCCTCGACCGGTGATAGGGAACTCTACGGGGAGTATCTGGGCAACGCACAGGGAGAAGACGTGGTCGCAGGAGTTCGGACGCCCGTCAGCATCGAGAGCCTTGAGCCCAGACTCCGGAAGGAGCTGGCTGATCTCGCTTTTCGGCTGGAGAAACACTTCAGGGACATGCAGGACTTCGAGTTCACCGTCGAGGGGGGGAAGCTGTACCTGCTCCAGACGCGCAACGGGAAGCGGACAGCCCAGGCGGCGGTCAAGGTCGCCGTGGACATGATGGAAGAGGGCCTCATCGGATCCGAGGAAGCCCTGATGAGGGTCGAGCCCGAAACGCTCGACGCGCTCCTGCACAGGCGTCTCGACCCGACAGCGGCAGATCAGCCGGTGGCGAAGGGGCTCAACGCCTCCCCCGGCGCGGCATCGGGAAAGGTCGTCTTCGACACGGAGGAAGCAGCGTCGACTGGGGCAGGTAAGAAGATAATCCTGGTCAGACCTGAGACGACGCCGGAGGACATCAAGGGCCTGATTGCCTCCCAAGGGGTCCTCACGGCAAGAGGAGGGATGACCTCCCACGCAGCCGTAGTAGCCAGAGGAATGGGCAAGCCGGCAATCGTGGGATGCAGCGAGATAGAAATCACCCAGGACGGGACCGCTTTCACCACCAAGAGCGGAGAGAGAATCGCCAAGGGAGAGACCATCACCATCGACGGAACCTCTGGGAAGGTGTACAGGGGCGAAGTGAGGATGGTGGACCCCGAGCTCTCGCCCGAGTTCTCCAAGCTCCTGGAGAAGGCCGATTCGATTAGGAAGCTTGGGGTCTGGGCCAACGCCGACACCCCCGAGGCTGCGAGAAGGGCCCGAGAGTTCGGAGCGGAAGGGATAGGCCTCTGCAGGACTGAGAGGATGTTCAACGCTCCCGACAGGCTTCCAATCGTCAGAGAAATGATCATGAGCAAGGACGCAGAAGAGAGGAAGAAGAATCTCTACAGGCTCTCCCCATTCCAGCTCGCCGACTTCAAGGGGATCTTCTCGGCAATGGGCGGAAGGCCGGTCGTCGTACGCCTGCTCGACCTGCCGCTCCACGAGTTCCTGCCCCCGATAGAAGAGCTGATTGTTGGGATCCAGCAGATGAAGGAAGAAGGTTCCACCCCGGCGCAGCTGCAAGCGAAGCAGGCGGTCCTGGACAGAGTGAGGCAGCTGGCCGAGCACAACCCGATGCTCGGTCACAGGGGGTGCAGGCTGGCCGTGACCTATCCAGAGATCTACGAGATGCAGACCAAGGCTATACTCCGCGCGGCAGCAGAACTCATGCGGGACAAGGGTGAGACCCTGAACGTCAAGATAATGATCCCGCTGGTCGCACACGCCGGGGAGTTGAGGCTCCTCAGGAAGGTAATCGAGGGCGCCGCCTCAGAACTCTTCAAGGAGATCGGGACGACGGTCAAGTTCCAGGTCGGAACGATGATCGAGACGCCCAGAGCAGCCCTGACGGCCGACGAGATAGCCAAGAACGCTGACTTCTTCTCCTTCGGGACCAACGACCTGACGCAGACAACGTTCGGGTTCAGCCGGGACGACGTGGAAGCGAAATTCATTCCTCAGTACATCGAACTCGGCATACTTGCCTGCAGCCCCTTCGATTCGATCGACACGTCAGGCGTAGGCAGGCTCGTCAGGATGGCGGTCGAGGCAGGAAGGAAGACGAAGCCGAGCCTCGAGGTCGGAATCTGCGGGGAACACGGCGGTGACCCGAAGAGCATCGCCTTCTTCAACGAAGCAGGCCTGAACTACGTCAGCTGTTCCGCGTTCAGAGTACCGATAGCGAGGCTGGCGGCCGCGCAGGCCGCAATCGGCAAGAAGGCCGCGTCGTCGACCATCTAACGCAAAGAATCGTCTTCGAGTCCAGTTTCAATTATCAATACTGAGAATCCGCTACCCGTATTAAATACGCGAGAACGAGGCAACAAAATCATGGGTCAGACTGCAGGACTGGTCCAGAAGTCGATGGTGATCATCGACTCGGAGGTCTGCAAGGGGTGCAGCCTGTGCGTCGTCTCGTGTCCGCAAAAGAACCTGAAGCTCTCGGAGTCGCTGAACAGGATTGGATACCATCCAGTCGAGTTCCATTACCACGGCGAGAAGGGTGACTGCACGGCGTGCGGACTCTGCTACTGGGTCTGCCCCGACTTCGCGATCGCAGAGGTGAGGAGGCTAAAGCAGTGAAGACCGAGAAGGAGTTCGTGAAAGGAAACGAGGCGCTCGCCCTTGGAGCGCTCAAGGCTGGGATGAACGCCTACTTCGCCTATCCCATCACGCCGTCGAGCGAGATCCCGGAGACCTTGGCCAGGGAATTCAAGAGTCCGGAGTATCCCGAGTTCAAGATATTCCTCCAGGCGATGAACGAACTCGAGGCAATCAATATGGTGATCGGCGCCGCGTCGACCGGCGCTAAGGCGATGACTGCGACGTCCGGGCCCGGTTTCAGTCTGAAGCAGGAGGGCATATCCTACGCAGCCGCAATGGAGATCCCGTTCCTCGTGGTAGACGTCAACAGGGCTGGGCCCGGCCTCGGCAACCTCGGTCCGGAACAGAGCGATTACTTCCAAGCGACGAAAGGTGGAGGGCACGGTGGATACAAGACCATCGTCCTAGCGCCGAATTCGGTCCAAGAGATGGCGGCCTTCCCGGCCCTGGGATTCTCGCTCGCATTCAAGCACAGGACTCCCGTCTTGATGCTCGTTGATGCTTTCCTAGGACAAGTGAAGGAGGACATAGTATTCCCCAAGATTGCTCAGGAGAAGTTCGAGACTCCCTGGGCCGCTACAGGTGCGAGGGGAGCAGAGAGACACCTGATTCTCTCGCTGCACCTGGATTTCGAAGACCAGAGCAAGCACGCCGAGCACCTCAAGAGCAAGTACGAGGAGATCGATATGGCGGAGCAGAGGTCGGAAGAATATCTGACCTCCGACGCCGAAGTGGTGCTGGTAGCCTTCGGAGTGGTCTCAAGACTATGCAGGCGTGCGGTCAACGAGCTCAGGGCAAAAGGGGTCAGAGCGGGACTCTTCAGGCCTGTGACGCTCTCACCCTTCCCAGCCAAGGGATTGAAGTCGCTGGTGGACAGAGGGATCAAGAAAATCGTCGTCGTCGAACTGAACGTGGGGCAGATGGTCTTCGACGTCAAGCTCGCGGTCGAAGGGAAGGCTTCGGTCGATTTCATTTACAAACTGGGCGGCTTCCTGCCGACCTCCGCAGACATCGTCCGCAAAGTGGAGATGATTTCCAAATGACAACCTTGCAGGACAAGGCGACAGGCGGATACGAAGTCAAGCTCGGGAGGCTCCCGACGCTGACGGGGAAGCCGACACACTACTGCGCCGGGTGCGAGCACGGGGTCCTCACCAGGTTGATCGCCAATGCAATAGAAGAGCTGGGAATGAGGGAGAAGACCGTCCTGGTCGACTCGGTGGGGTGCAGCGTCTTAGCCCACGACTACATCAACACTGACGCCATCCAATCGCCTCACGGGAGGGCACCGGCGATAATGACTGGGATCAAGAAGGTCAGGCCGGACCTGCTCGTCTTCGCGGTGCAGGGGGACGGGGACGCGGTAGCGATAGGGCTCTTGGAGCTGATCTACGCGGCCAGCAGAGGCGAGCCAATCACGGTCTTCCTGGTCAACAACGCAATCTACGGCATGACCGGTGGACAGATGGCTCCGACGACCCCTGCCGGGATGGTCACCACAACGACGCCGAGGGGGAGGGATCTGAAGGACACCGGCCCAGTGATGGACGCAACCAAGCTGCTCTCGGGCCTCGAAGGGCCCTCATACGTCAAGAGGGTCTTCCTGCCGGTCACCCCAATCGGGTCGACTGACCTCTACAGCGCAAGGGGCTCCCTCGAAGGGGCAAAGAGCGTCCTGAACGCGTTCAAGGTCCAACTGATGGGAGGCTTTTCTTTCGTTGAGTTCGTCAGTACCTGCAGCGTCAACTGGAAGATGTCCATTCTCGAGTCGAAGCGCTACTCGAGCGAGGTCCTGGCCAAGCTCTTTCCACCTGGCCTCTACGTAGACAAGATGGGAGTCGAGAAGAAATGAAGATCGAAGTCATCGCCGCGGGCCAAGGCGGGCAGGGCGTTCTTGAGCTCGCGAACTACATTTCGTACTTCCACATACTGAAGGGGAGGCATGCAGCCTGCACGCCTTCGTACGGGCCGGAGACCAGGGGAGGGAAGGTTAAGTGCTATGTGGTCGGGTCCGACGAACTGATCGATTCGCCCATAGTCGAAGAGCCGGACTTCCTCATCGTCATGAACATCCCGTCAATGGACTACGTGCCGATGCTCAAGGCTGGGGGGACGCTGGTTGTCAACAGCTCGCTCGTTAGTCAAGCACCGAACAGGGATGACATCAAGGTCTGTTGGGTCCCGGCAACGCAGCTGGCTGCTGACCTGAAGGAATTCTCACCCGTGGCCGGGCGAGACACCTCGATAGCCGCCAACTCGGTCGTGTTCGGCGCGTACCTCGCTCTCACCGGGGAAGCGCTGCAGAACGAGCTCGGGACTGTTAAGGAGGTCTTCGAACACTTCTTCACGGACCGCAAGGCTGTGTTCATCCCTCTGAACGTGCGGGCCGTGCAGAGTGGATACGCATTCATCAAGGAAGGGGGAAAAGAGGCACGCCCCGTTCCAGTGGCTGACCGAAGTCCTTCTTAACCGCCAACGCCCGGAGTGCACGGCTATGGAGACCGGCCTGAGCGCGGCCGAGACACCTCAGCGGAAGCCTGCCAGCGGGCGCAGGAGGGCGGGACCCATGGTCTTCCTGCTGGTGATGGCGCTAGGCTATGCCGTCTACGCTGCCGACAGAACGGTCCTGCAATCAGTAATCACGGCAATGAAGCCCGGGCTCGGACTCACCGACGTCCAGAAGGGGCTGCTGCTCTCTGCCCAGTACATGGGGGTCTTGGCGGTCGTCCTCTTCGCCGGGCACCTCTCGGACAGGTTTGGCAAGTGGAGAATCATCCTCATTGGTGTGGTGGTGTTCTCCGTCTTCACGTGGCTGATCGGCTTCGCCGCCGACTTCACGCAGGCCTTCGCCTTCCGAGTGGTGAGCGGCGTCGGAGAGGGCATCTTCTGGCCCGTGGCCATGTCTGCCGTGGCCAACTACTTCCGCGAGAACAAGGGACTCGCCCTGGGAGCGTTCTACGTCGGCTTCGACGCAGGCGGGGCGGGAGGGAGCACTATCGGGGGGCTGAGCCTCTCGCTCACTTCGGGCTGGCGAACCGCCTTCTTCGTGGCACCGCTGCTGGGGATAGCGGTCGTCGCCGGGCTCTTCGTTGCGAGGAGCGCATTCTCCGCGGCGGACACGAAGGTGGGGACTCTTGCTCTCGGTCGGGACGCCCTTGCCCTGGTCAAGAGGAAGGAAGTCCTGTTCATCATGCTGTTCGCCTTCATGGCGACGTATCCCATCGCCGTCTGGCAAAGCTACCTGACTACCTACTGGAACTCTGTGAAGGGAGTGGACAAAGCCATAGCCGCGTACGGCTACGCTGCGGTCCTGGTCTCCGGGGCCTTCGGGAAGGTGATCCTGGGGAGGGCGTCAGACACCTGGCGGAGAGACAGGATGCTCGTCGCAATCTCGGCGGTCTCGGCCTCCCTGTTCGCCCTGTTCTTCTACACGAGCAGCGTGTACGTGGGGTTCGCCCTCGCGCTGGCGGTAGGGTTCGTGAGCTCCGCCCTGTTCCCCATAATGCAGGCTCTGGCATCGGACTCGTGCGACGGGAAGACAGGGACGGCGTTGGGCCTTACCACGACGTTCCAGTCCGTTGCGACGGTTCTCTCGCCCGCTATAACATCGATGTTCTTCTCGCAGGGAGCCTGGAAAGCCATTACACTGAATGTGTTGGTGCCGATGATCCTAGTTATTCTCGTGGCGCTCTTCCTGAAGGATTCCAAGAAGGTGAAGAAGCCACAACGCGAAACCAGTGCAATCAGTTCCGTTTGAGTCAAAGGACCTTCGCTATAGGCCATGTCCTTCACCAAGGTCGGCAGGGTCATCTCGCGCGCGCAAGGGTTGGCCGAGGTCAGTTCACTAATGGGAAGGCCCTGGGGAAGGTGGACGTCTCGACGGTCAAGGGAGCGACAGCAATCAATGCCGTCGACCCAGCTTAGCTGATGTTGGCGGTCGCTTTGCTTCTCCCCTGCCAGGCGTCAGTTCCCATGCTAGCCATGCCGCCGGAGAAATGACGGCATACGCGAAGAGCGTCCCCCACCAAATTCCGACGGCCGAAAAGAGGTACCTGGCCGCCACACAGTATGGAATGATGGTGAGGATGCCGGTCCTCATGAATGATTTGGTAAGGGAACGCGAGAACTCCACACCGTGGGCTCGACTGGTTGCGTAAAGTGACGAAGACCAGATTGCTGGAACGCCAGCAAAGGCGCCGGCCACTAGCGGCCCACTGAGAGCGCTTATGGCTACCACCACCGAGACAACGCAGCCACCCAACGCCCCTCTCCAGAACATCCGTCCGACACTGAATCCCGACGGGACGCGCGCCACATCCTCGATTCCGATCCTCCTGTGCACGAAGAAGACGACCGACGAAGTCGCGACGCCTCCAGTGAGGGTGAACGTGAAGCTGGCGGGGGCCAAGACGGCGACGAGCACAGACGCCAGGAACCAAAGGACGAGGGCGACCAGCATCCGTCGTCCGAATCGCATCTGCTTGGGGATGGCGTAGAAGAGCAGGAAGGCGAACGTGACGCTGAACGCCAGGGGCAAGAGCGTGGTGGCCTCAATGGCCGCGTTTTGGGACTGAGTCGCGCCGATTAGGAGCAGGCTGACGACAGCCGTCGAAGGCAGCCCCCCGACGAATCCGGCGCGACCAGCTCCGTAGGCGTCTGCAACGCTGGTAACAGTCGCAACGACGAGCCACCCCGAGCCAAAGGCAAGCAGCAAACGGAGGGGGAGTAGGTCTGGAATCACGCTCGGCTGGTGTCTCCAACCTATTCGGTCGACTTAAGCCTTCACCGGAATGTTTGGAAATGAAGGTGTCGACTGGGGCCTATCGAGAGAAGGAAGAAGTCTAGGCGTTGCCCAGCTCTTTCTTGAACGTATTCTTCAGGTCCAGTCCCCAGTCGTCCAGGGCCTCCAGTTTCCCGAAGAAGAACCTGAGAACAGGTGGTTCGGAGACGAACTTTAGTCCCTTCACCAAGTTCCTGTGATTGTACAGCCACACTATCCTGTCGATCGCATAGTCGATGTGGGACACGCTGTAGACTCGTCTGGGTATGGCCAACCTCGTCAGCTCAGCGTCTGCGAAGACATCCTTTCCATCTTTGTCTCTGTCCATGGATATTGTTCCTCTTTCCATGCTCCTTATTCCAGAAGCTATGTACAGCGCCGCTGCGAGCGCGCCCGCGGGATACTCGGACTGTGGGATGTTCGGCAGGAACCTCTTTGCGTCAAGGTGGCAGCCCAATCCACCTGGCGGGGTGACGACGGGGATGCCTGCTTTGACGAGCTTGTTGACGAAGTACTTGATCTGCTCCACTGAGCAGCCCGCGACGTTCGGGTCGACCATTTCTCTCATTCCGACAGACATGGCGCTGATTTCTCTCATCGACATGCCCCCGTAGGTGATGAAGCCTTCGTAGACGGGCAACCAGGGCTTTATCAGCTCGAACAGCTTCAGGTTGTTGGTCGCTATGCAGCCGCCTCTGACGCTCGTGTTCTTTCTTCCGCTCATGTAGTAGACGTCCGGAATGCTGCACATCTCCTTCACTATTTCCGCAACCGTCTTGTTCTCGTACCCTTTCTCCCGTTGCCTGATCATGTATGCATTTTCAACAAGCAGGCTTCCGTCTAGGACCATAAGGAGATGGTTCTCAGTGCAGATTTGTCTTATCTCCTTCAGGTTCTTCATTGAGAAGGGCTGTCCGCCGATGAGGTTGGTCGTGGCTTCCATCCGCACGAAGCCTATCTTGTCTACGCCGTACTTCTTGATGACATTCCTCAGCTTGGTCGGGTCCATGTTGCCCTTGAACTGGTTCGAGCTCTCGGTCTTCAGCGCCTCATCGTAGTAGATCTCCAGAACCTTCATTCCCTGGAGCTCAATGTGGGCCTTTGTCGTGGTGAAGTGATAGTTAGTTGGGACCACTCCGTCGGGCTTGGCGAAGACCTTCGCCAGGAGGTGTTCGGCCGCTCGGCCCTGGTGGACGTTCATGACGTGCTTGTAGCCTAGCACATCCTCCACCGCCTTCGCGAACTCGTAGAATGTCATGCTTCCCGCGTAAGCGTCGTCCACCTTCATCATGTTGGCGAACTGGTTGTCGCTCATGGCATTGACTCCGCTGTCGGTGAGCAGGTCCAGGAATATGTCCTCCGTCTTGAGAAGGAACGTGTTGTAGCCCGCTTCTTCCATGGCCTTCAACCGTTGCTCCACGGGGACCAGCTGGACCTTCTGCACCATTCTTGCCTTGTGCATCTCTATCGGGATTTCCTCGCCTGTGGATAATCTGATGGACATAATTCAGACGTCATGCCTTGCACACGTGTTATAATGCTTTCGGGATGAAGCCCACCCTTCATCCAAAACTTAATAGACCAAAAGGGGCAGTGATTCAACGATGTGCATAACCCGGGTCGGAAAGGTCACGTCCACATCGAGGGGGAGGGCATCGGTGGACTTCTTTGACGGGAGGGCCTTGGATGGGGTCGACGTTTCGATGGTTGCAGCCGCCCGGGGCGACTTCGTGGAGGTCTTCGGGAACCTAGCGCTCTCCGTAATCACCCCCTCGGATGCGAAGAAGCGGAGGGCGGCATGGAAAGAGATCCGTGAGGCGGCAATCGTCACCTTGCCCAAGAGAGACAAAACACGTTGAAAGAAAAGGGAATCCTCCTCCACGCGAAACATGCCTTCATGCCGAACAGCTTGGGATACTGTGGACCCGATGACAGGGGGGTCATTCTGCAGCACCTCGAGGAATCGAAGGGCGGCGAGGACCTGACATCGACGCTGAAGGAGTTCGAGGCGGCCTATCCCTTCCTCAGACTAATCGCCAGAACCACTGGCAGGGATGTCTTTGACTACGCAGTTCCTGAGGCGTACTGGATCGGAAACGGCCTGCTGGACCGGGTTCCCGTCCCCGACTTCCACAGCTTCTCCCACAGGGAGTTGACGGGCAGGGATCCGAAGGAAGTGAAACGGGTCTTCAAGACAGTGGACACGGCCGCCCGCCCGCACCACACGTTCTACGTGATGAACACCTATGCCAGCTCGAGCGTTTCCGACGGACCGAACCTGAGCAACACCAACATGAGGAAGATCGCGCAGATGATTGACAACTGCCGGGTCTCCTGGGGCGAAGTGAAGGGCGTCGGAGCCAAGAGCCTCCAGGTCGAGTACCGTCCCGTGATTCAGGAAGACGGCCGACTGACCCTTTCGAAACCCAAGCTCAAGAAGGTGAGATACAACTCGGAGGTGACGCCCTTCGGCTCTGTCAAGAGGGGGGACCCCGTATCCCTGCACTGGGACTACGCCTGCGAAGTGCTGACCCCGAGACAACTCGTCAACATACAGAAGTACACCATGCTGGACATCGAAGCAACAAACCTGCTGCTAACCTCATCCGATAGAAGCAGATTCTAGGGAAGCCGTCAGGACTCCAGACTCTCCAGCAGCTTGAGCCGCTGGACCTGGGCCTTGTCAAGACTCTCGAGCGACTTCTGGAGACCAGTCAGTTGGTCGATGTTCTTCCTCGATTCGTCGCAGAGCCGCTTGTAGGCTGCTCTAGCAGCAGGCGTCTGCGCTTTGCTGGCGAGACCCTCGTAGCTGTCGGCTAGGTCGTCTTCGACCCCTATCCAGTTGACCAGGGTGTCGATGGTCGCCTCCAGATAGCCCGTCTTGACCGTCTCTTCCACCTTCTTTGCTTCCTCGGGGGTGTTCACTTCCACGATGAGCCGTTCCTTTCCCAAAGACGAACAGCACCGCGGAGTCTCAGGGGTCTATAAAGGTAGACGAAAACTCACAGGATGAGGCCCAGAATGAAGGCTGGGATGAGACCGGAAATCACGCTGAGCGCCAACAGGAACGAGGGTGGCAACATATCTCTCGAAGGCCTGTTCGTGACCGGGCCCGCGGACTCGGAGAAGACCACAGTGTTGATCACCCTGTAGTAGTAGACGATCGAGAGGACGATGTTTGCGATCACAACGATGGCTACCCAGGTGAAAAGTGGAGCCGAAGCTAGAAGCAACGACTGGACGATGAGTATCTCGCTCCAAAACATTCCGAAGGGCGGTGATCCGACCATTGCCAGCGACGACGCAGTGTAGAGGACACCGAGGGGCCTGTTCTGTCTTCCTGCACCCTTCAGTTTCTCTAGATCCGCGTCTTCGAACTCCTTCCTTCCCCCGACGCCGGTGAGCATGAAGAAGTTGGCCTTCACGAGCCCATGGTTCCAGATCTGGAAAGTGACAGCAACTAGACCCAGCACAGAGAAAGTCGAGAGCGCGGCGAGCATGTAGCCCATCTGGGCGATCGAGCTGAACGCAAGCATGCGCCGCAGGTTGCCCTGTCCGAGCGCACCGAAGTTCCCGACCAGCATCGTCAATACAGCGAGCGCGACTAGAGTAACCTGGATCCCCTGGAGAACAGAGCCCTGGACCGCAAACGGCTGGATCACCTTCAGCATGGCGAAGAGGAGGGTCTCGTCGACTACCCTCCCGTTAAGGGCACCAATTTGGGCGGGTGCTGCCCCGTACGCGTCAGGTAGCCATGTGTGGACCGGGAAGATTGCTACCTCCACCCCAATGCCGATGAGGATCATCAGGAGTGAAACGACGCCCAAGGGACCGTTAGAGGCGAGAAGTAAGGGCAGGTCGACCAGACGGATGCTCCCGATGCTCGAGTAGATCAGCGCGACCCCGAGCAGGTAGACTAGGCTCCCTGCCCCTGCCAAAAAGAAGTACTTCATTGTCGCCTCGAGCGAGATGTCGCGCCGTTCGAATGACACCAACCCGTAGGCTGCTATGCTTAGACCCTCCCAGAAGAGGAAGAGGGTCAGGAAGTCGCCGGCTGAGATCACCCCTATGGAGCAGCTGACGAGCAGCATCAGGAGGGCGTAGAAGGTCCCGATGTTGTCCTTCTGAGTCAAAGTAAGGGCCGTGTAGACAGTCACGGCGAAGCCCGCGAGGAGCACGGTCAGGATCACAAGGTTC
>Ga0181533_1001271_pt1 | contig 32789 bp, 29 predicted proteins | sample PEATcosm2014_Bin_45_FD_119772 | JGI IMG/M metagenome (GOLD analysis project Ga0181533, IMG submission 119772) | Peatland microbial communities from MTU Mesocosm Facility, Houghton, MI, USA - PEATcosm2014_Bin11_60_metaG | ecosystem: Environmental > Terrestrial > Soil > Wetlands > Peat | place...
ACCATACATATTCATATTCCGCCATTGCGTGAAAGAAAAGAAGATATCCCTGTATTAATAGATCATTTTATAAAGGAAGAATCAAATAAACTTCATAAACCTCTTAAGCCAGTTTCTGAGCTTACTTTAGAAAGGTTAATGCATTATTCATTCCCGGGTAATGTCCGCGAACTTCGGAATATGATTGAGAACGCTGTACTTCTTTGCCAGGGACCGAAGATTACCTGGGATCATTTCCCGGTTATTCGCCAATCAAACCCTGCCCCTTTTCTAACACATTCTACAGAGGAGAATTATAATCTCGCCGCTCTTGATAGTGATATCATTTTAGAAGCTTTAAACAAGACAAAATTCAATAAATCAAGGGCTGCTGCTCTTCTTAATATTTCCAGACAAGCACTTGACCGCAAGATTATGAAATTAGGAATCATATTTTAATTTTCGATAAAAATTCCCCGAATATTTACATTGTCAATTTGCCCGCCCGATTCCGGACACTTATCACCATTATTATACTATCCCAATCCAATAACTTATTAGCATGCCCATTTCCGGGCAATGAATACTTCATGGGTGATATATTATATAGTATTGATTATTAGCTCCTTAATAGAACGCGTTCGGCATTTGATACTCAAAATTGTGCCCAGTCTAAATTCAGGCAGTCATCCCGATAAATGAACCATTAAGTATACAAACAAGATAATCACTGGTTTATAAAATCCGGCACAGACTTTGCAAGGAAGGGAACATCATTGAATAACTACATCTTTTAAGTCACTTTAAGGGTAATTTGAAATACAGAAGAATAATAATATTTTCCTTATGTCTTGTAATTATCAGATATGTCCAAATCCGGTTAAAAATTATTTTACCATCAAACCGGTTAATCCGGATTATGATCCCATCACATTATCAATATTTACAAAGGAAGGAATACTGTACCAGGATTTCGAATTCAAACATTCAAGTGAGGAATGCGATTACCTTGTCGATATCAGGAACTTACCCCCAGGCGAGTATTATCTTCTTATTCATACTGATAACGGCGATGACATAGAAACTTTTAAAAAAAATTTATAATCAGCTTGACATGGAAAGAAAGGAGGAAATTAGATTCAATACTCCTTCAGTATAGATTCAGTATAAATTCGATTAGAATTCGATCAAATACCAAAAATTATATACAATAGTATTAAACCACAGTCATTGAATACTCTACAAACAATTTTTGTGTCATGTCGATTTGTCCGTCTGAGTCTGCAATTTATCATTCTTCACCTTAAAGTGATACATCGTGATAATTCGCGGTAAAAATGATCTGCACTACTGATTAATAAATGTTTATTCGTGAGACTCAAATTTTCTGAACAAGGTGAAGTAAAATTTGTTTGTCGAACAATCCCGCCGAAAGCGGAGAGTAAATACTCCGCTGCTCTGCGGCCAAATTTGAGTCCAGGGCTTGCCCTGGGGTTCATACCCGTGATTTTATTTTTGCTTCATTGAGCCCAAATTTCTATTGGTATGAGTAAATCTGGTTATTGGTTTTATGCAGAGATAATCCTCAGATTCAGTAACAATCTTGATTGTACAATTTATATCTTTATGACCAAATACCCGCTGTCGGAATGTTTTAGTTATAAAGCAAATAATAGCTTTTATTAAATCCAAGATCTAAATCAGTATCCAGACAACGATGATCCCGGCAATACCCAGTAAAATGCTGCCATACCATAACCATTTCTTACGGGTAAGTGCGGATATGGCACAAATCGCGATGGCTATCTGGAATAATGTGACGCCTTTTGCGAGGGCATTGTGATGAACGAGGTACCTTGCCGATCCTTCCTGCTTTTCTGTTGCATCCTTTTTGATTTCCTGCTGCTCATCCTTATAACGTTCAGCATTCTTCGCATCCTTGGCATCTGATTCTTTTCCAATTTGCTTCAGCAATTCCATTTTACTTTCCAGTACTACAGATTTAATTCCTTTGGCCTGGTAAAATGACCACTGGTCAGAAGCCTGTATCTGTTCAATCATTGCTTCATTTGCATAATGACTGGCAAAAAGTGCTGTGATTGCAGCAAGAACAGACAGCAACGCTGCTGTGAGAGCAACCATCATGATCCATTTTTCCTGGCTGTGATGAGCTTCATGTTCAAGCTCTTCATGAAGATGTTCTGTTGGGACTTCAATTTCTTCCGGCATAAGATAAAAGTTTGATATATGATCAGCAAAATTAAAATTATAATAAAGTGCAAGCAATATTCATCAAAATTTTTCAGAATTTCGTAATCATAAATCAGGAATTAAGGTCGCATGATGGAAATAATACCCGATCCCATTTTCTCAGTTCTTCCGGTTGTATTTTCCGAATTCGGAACTACTGCCGAATTCAGATCTGCAATCAGGATTGGCTCGGGTCATATCAATGACACCTATAAGATCAGGACGAAAGATCCCGGTTTGAGTTATATTCTCCAGAGAATCAATTCTTCAGTCTTTAAGGATATCCCTGGCCTGATGCAAAATATCGGAATTGTCACCCGTCATCTTGAAAGTAAGATCATTTCGGGTCATCCTGATGCCGTTTCTTTTGTCGTTTTACGGGTAATACCCACCACTAGGCAGAAGCTGTTTTTCATGGATGAGCATCAGAATTATTGGCGCCTTTATAATTTCATTGAAGATGCTGAAAGTTTTGATGTTGTTGAAAATCCAGAATTGGCTTACAGGGGTGGCAAGGCATTCGGATTATTCCAGTACCTGACTTCTGATATTTCCTCTGAAGTGCTGAAGGAGACAATCCCCTTCTTTCACGACATTGACAAAAGATTCGATAATTTTAGCAGGACAATTCAAAATGATCCTGAAAATCGTGTAAAAGATCTTTTCTGGGAAATAGGATTCGTAAAAAGCCGGGAAGAGGAAATGAAAACCATTCAAAGACTTGTCAGGGAAGAAAAGATCCCGGTCCGGGTTACTCACAATGATACCAAATTCAATAATATCCTTTTCGATAAGAACAAAAATGCCGTCTGTATCGTTGACCTGGACACGGTCATGCCTGGAACCGTCCTTTATGATTTCGGGGATGCAATCCGTACGGGGGCAAATCAGGCTTGTGAAGATGAAAAAGACCTGGAAAAAGTGACCATCGATCTCAATCTTTTTCAGGCTTATGCTTCGGGGTACCTGGAAAAAGCAAAAAAGTTTTTAAATCAGCAGGAGATTTCCTATCTGGCCTTTTCTGCAAAATTTATGACCTTCATTATTGGTCTGCGTTTTCTGACAGATCACATTGATGGCGATCATTATTTTCATGTCAGTTTCCCTGGTCATAACCTTCAAAGGGCCAGATCCCAGTTCAGGCTTCTTGAGACCATGGAAGAAAAGTTTGACCTGATGAAGGAGATCATTAACTCAATCATAGAGGAGAAATAGAAGCTCGGCTTTTTTCTGATTTATTCACCAAATGATAAAACTTTTCCGTTTCTGGTAACAGAAAAAACCGTAAGTTTGATCACTGAAAACAACCCTCTTTATGCTGAAAAAAATTGCACTTTCCACCCTCTTGATTTTATCTTTTTTCTTGCCGGGAATGGCAGAAAATGAGATTGTTTCAATTATCCCTAAGCCCGTTAAGATGAAAATGGGAACCGGTAATTTCCTTATCAGCGACCGTACTTCCATGTACTTTATTACCGGAGATGAAGAGGCAATGAATATTGCCAGGATGTTTTCAAACCAGCTTGAAAGGGCAGGAGGTCCTGTCCTTACAGCCCATGGTACTGACGGGAATTACCGGAATATTGCAGGAATTGTTTTCATTATCATGAAGAATAGCCATATTCCTGCAGAAGGCTATTTACTGAATGTTACAAAAAACAATATTATCATTGAGGGAGGAAGCGGTGGCGGATTATTTTATGGGTTGCAAACGCTCCTTCAGCTTCTCCCACCCGAAATATTTGCCTCTAAAGGGCTTCAAACTGGCATCACCTGGAATGTACCTTGTATCACAATTCAGGATCACCCAAGGTTTCCATACCGGGGAATGCACCTTGATGTTTCACGTCATTTTTTTCCGAAGGAATTTATCCTGAAGTACATTGATCTGATTGCCTCTTTCAAGATGAATACTTTCCACTGGCACCTTACGGATGATAATGGCTGGAGGATAGAGATTAAGAAATACCCTAAGTTAATGGAGACTTCTGCATGGCGTGTCGACCGTGAAAACCTGCCCTGGGATGACAGGCCGCCACAGAAGGCTGGGGAAAAGGCAGATTACGGAGGGTATTACACACAGGATGAGATCAGGGAAGTGGTCGAATATGCAAAGAAAAGGTATGTAACGATCATCCCTGAGATTGAAATGCCGGCACATTCAGTAGAAGTTCTTGCTGCTTATCCCCAGCTTTCCTGTACAGGCGGACCATTCACAGTCCCCCCCGGAAAGTATTGGCCGAATTCCGACATACTATGTGCAGGTAATGACTCGACGTTTACGTTTATAGAAGATGTGCTCACAGAGATCTTTAATCTCTTCCCCTCAGAATATATCCATATCGGTGGTGATGAAGCAGATAAATCACAATGGAAGGCATGTCCCAAATGCCAGGCCCGGATAAAGGCTGAAGGCCTCAAAGACGAGAAAGAGCTGCAAAGCTATTTCATCAAACGCATTGAAAAATTCGTTGTCTCAAAGGGCCATAAGTTGATTGGCTGGGACGAGATCCTGGAAGGCGGACTGGCTTCTGAAGCAACGGTAATGTCCTGGCGCGGTCTGGAAGGCGGCATTGCTGCAGCACACCAGGGTCATGATGTAATAATGACGCCAGGTAACTATTGTTACTTCGATCATTACCAGGCCAACCCAAAGACAGAACCCAAAGCCATAGGAGGGTATACCACCCTGAAGAAGGTCTATTCCTATGAACCGGTCCCCCGTGAACTTTCAAAAGATCAGTCAAAATATATTCTTGGTGCCCAGGGAAATCTTTGGACTGAATATATCCCGACTTCAGAACACGCTGAATATATGGCTGTTCCCAGGATGATAGCACTCGCTGAAGTTGATTGGACTCCCAGGAACCTGAAGAACTGGAATGATTTCCGTGCCCGCCTGGAACCCGAATTCAAGAGATTAGATCTTCTTCATGTCAACTATTCCAAAGGTTCTGATAAAGTTGTGGTCACCACCCATTTTGACAAAAAGACCCATTCAGTGAAGTGCTGGTTTGAATCTGAGCAGCCAGGGATCCCGATCGTTTATACCCTCAACGGAAATGATCCGACACCGGAATCGCCCGTCTATACTGGACCTTTTGAAATCAAAAAAAATGCTTACATCAAAGCCGGTTTACTCCGGGAAGGTAAGATAAGAGAACTTACAGAAAGGACTTTTATCAGCCACAAGGGCATTGGTAAAAAGATCCGGTACCTGGAACCATATAACTATCGTTATACCGGTGGAGGAGATGAAGCATTGCTGGACGGGCTGCGCGGAACCGTCGATTTCCAGGAGGGTAACTGGCAGGGATTCCTGGGTAATAATCTTGATGTGATCATTGATCTTGGCAGCATCCAACCGGTAAAAACGACCTTCATCACATTCCTTCAAAGTACTAAAAGCTGGATATTCTTTCCTGATTCAGTAACATTCTCCCTCTCCTCCAATGGGAAGAAATTTCATTCCATCAATGAGCAATTGAACACAGACTCAAAAAAGATCACCGAAAATGTCATAAAGCAATTTTCCCAGACTTTCCCCAATACCCCCGCCCGATATATTCGCGTGCGTGCAAAGAATGCAGGCGTCTGCCCTCCCTGGCATGAAGGTAAAGGGGAACCATGCTGGATATTTGCTGATGAGATTGCAGTATTCTAAATGCCGGATGTCAGCTAATGGATGAGGGTGTTAGAGCGGAATAATTATCAGTTACACTGTTAAAATGTCCTTTTCTTTTCCCTCCAGGATCTTGTCAACCTTGTTAATGTGTTCATCGGTTAATTTCTGAATTTCTTCCTCCAGTTTATCGACCTCATCTTCAGGTAATCCGTCTTTCTTAAGTTTCTTTGCAGTTTCATTGGCGACTCGCCGGATATTACGGATGCTGATTTTTGTATTTTCCGTTTCAGCTTTTGCCTTCCTGACCAAATCTTTGCGTCGCTCTTCTGTCAATGCGGGAACAATAATGCGAAGGATCTCGCCTTCATTTTTCGGATTAAAACCAAGGTTGGCAACAAGAATTGCTTTTTCAATCACTCCCAGCATACTTTTATCCCATGGCTGAACGATAATTTGGCGGGCATCCGGAGTGCTGATATTGGCAGTCTGATCTATGGGGGTCATGGTACCGTAGTAATCAATCCTGACTCCTTCCAGCATTTGAGGACTTGCTTTTCCTGCCCGTATTTTCTGAAGTTCTTTTTCGAGATGGAGGAGTGCAATGTGCATTCCTTCCCTGGCTTCCTCTAATGTGAATTCTATATCTTCGTGCATATTGTCAAATGCTTAATTGCTTAGTGATTCAATTATCAGTTATCATTTATCAATAAATCATTGAACAATTGTCCCGACTTTCTCTCCCTTGATGATCTTTCCAAGATTTCCTTTTACATTCATATTAAACACAATGATGGGCAAGCTGTTTTCACGGCAAAGTGTAAACGCTGTCAGGTCCATGATCTTCAATCCTCTCTGATAAGCTTCTTCAAATGAAAGCGAATCGTACTTCACTGCCTTAAGATCTGTTTCAGGATCAGCAGAATAAACCCCGTCAACACGGGTACCTTTCAGAATGGCATCTGCTTTGATTTCGAGGGCGCGCAAAGCCGAAGCAGTATCTGTCGTAAAATAGGGATTGCCCGTGCCTCCGGCAATAATGATCACAAATCCCTTGCTTAAATACTTGATTGCTTTTGAGCTGCTCATGAGTTCACAAACGGGGTCAATGGCTAATCCTGAAAGTATCTTGGATGGTACTGCAAGACGTGTGAAGGCATCCTGTAAGGCCATGCTGTTGATGACGGTAGCCAGCATGCCCATATAATCACCCTGAACACGGTCTGTACCGCCTGTTGTTCCCTGAAGCCCCCGGAAAATATTGCCTCCTCCGATCACTATTGCCACTTGGATCTTTTCATCAACTGCGGTTTTTATCTCTTTTGCATAATCCATAAGTCTTTCCGGGTCGATACCATACTGCTGTCCACCCTGCAGTGCTTCCCCGCTTAATTTTAACAGGATACGTTTGAGTTTCATGATCGATCTTTTTTATTGTCCGACTCCGTGACAGTTTTTATATTTTTTACCGCTTCCACAGGGGCAGGGATCGTTTCGTCCCACCTTTTTCTCGACACGCACCGGTTGAGGTTTCTGTTTCTCCTGTGTATTGGAATTGGCTTGTGACAGCATGTCTGAGCGTTCTTCCCTTAAGCGGCTGCGGTCCATTTTTCTTGGCCGTTGTGCTTCATGTACATTTTCTACCTGGATCGGAACGTCTGCCTTAATAAGGAAGGAGATGATCTCCTTGTTTGTTTGCTGGACCATTGTCTTGAAAAGCTCAAATGACTCAAACTTGTAAATCAGCAAAGGATCTTTCTGCTCATAGGCTGCATTCTGAACTGACTGTTTCAGGTCATCCATCTCCCGCAGGTGTTCCTTCCAGGCATTGTCTATCATACCTAATACAATGCCCTTCTCGATGGATAATGGCACTTCTTTCCCTTTATCTTCAATAGCTTTGCGGATGTTTGTGATAACCTGCAGTGTTTTTATTCCATCAGTCACGGGAATGGCAATGTTCTCATACTGGGTTTCATTCTCAAAAACCTGCTTTATGACAGGGTAAGTCTTTGTTGCGATCGCATCATTCTTTGCCTTGTAACGCTTGTAAACATGCTCATAAAGCCTGTCTGCCAGTTCAGCAGTGTTTTTCGACTGGAAATCATCTTCCTCAAATGGTGAATCAGTGGCAAATTCCCGCAGGAGTTCCAGTTTAAAACCCTCGACATCATTATTGTCCTGATAGTCGAGAACTGTCGTTTCGCAAACATCGAAAATCATATTGCTGATGTCCACTGCAAGACGTTCTCCGAACAAAGCATGGTGGCGTTTTTTATAAATGGCATCACGTTGGATATTCATGACATCATCATATTCAAGAAGTCGTTTGCGGATGCCAAAATTGTTTTCTTCAACTTTCTTTTGTGCCCGTTCTATTGATTTTGTGATCATGGAATGTTGGATGACTTCCCCTTCACCAATACCCATCCGGTCCATGATCCTGGCAATCCTGTCAGAACCGAACATACGCATCAGGTCATCTTCGAGGCTGACAAAGAACTGTGAACTGCCCGGATCGCCTTGGCGCCCGGCCCGGCCACGTAATTGCCTGTCCACACGTCGTGATTCATGTCTTTCTGTACCTATAATGGCAAGTCCACCAGCCTCCACCACCCCTTTACCCAATTTAATATCGGTACCCCGGCCTGCCATGTTGGTAGCTATCGTAACAGTTCCTGCAATACCTGCTTCGAGCACAATATCGGCCTCTTTCTGGTGAAGTTTTGCATTCAGCACATTATGCTTGATGTTTTGGCGCTTGAGCATACGGCTCAGCAATTCTGATGTCTCAACAGAGGTAGTACCAACCAGACAAGGCCTTCCAATGGAGATCAGGTTTTCGATCTCTTTAATGACAGCATTAAACTTCTCCCGTTTTGTCTTATATACCAAATCCTGACGGTCATCACGGATTACCGGTTTATTGGTAGGAATAACAACGACATCTAGTTTATAGATGTCCCAAAATTCACCGGCCTCCGTTTCCGCAGTCCCTGTCATCCCGGCTAATTTCTTGTACATCCTGAAATAATTCTGCAGTGTGATCGTGGCATAGGTCTGCGTAGCAGCTTCCACTTTCACATTTTCTTTCGCTTCAATAGCCTGATGAAGGCCTTCCGAGTACCGTCTTCCCTCAAGGATACGACCAGTCTGTTCATCGACAATCTTGATTTTGTTTTCGATGATGACATATTCGACATCCTTTTCAAACAATGCATACGCTTTAAGCAACTGGTTTACAGTGTGAACCCGCTCTGATTTGATCGAATAATCAATCATCATCTGGTTCTTTTTTTCAAGTTTTTCAGATTCAAGCAGGTTAGAATTTTCAAGTTCTGCTAATTCGTTTCCGATATCAGGAAGGATATAGAATGTAGGATCATCATACGATTCAGTCAACAAGTCGATCCCTTTGTCGGTCAGTTCAATGGTATTGTTTTTTTCATCAATTACAAAATAAAGTTCATCATCGATGATATGCATATTCTTTGATTGTTCCTGCATGTAGAAATTCTCTGTTTTCAGAAGAAGTGCCTTCATGCCGGGCTCACTCAGAAATTTAATCAGCGCTTTTGTTTTCGGAAGTCCATGATAAGAGCGGAGTAATTGTTCACCGGCTTTTTTCATATTCTCGGTATTGCTCTCATCTCCGCTCAGCGATTTTGCATCGGCCAGTAATTTTGTCACGAGGTTCCTTTGTGCGTTGTATAATTTTACGACATTGGGTTTAAGTTCCTCAAAAGCCTGATTCTCTCCTTGTGGCGTGGGACCTGAAATAATGAGCGGTGTCCTGGCATCATCAATCAAAACTGAGTCGACTTCATCAACGATGGCATAGTTGTGCTCCCGCTGCACCATATCTTCGGGATTACTGGTCATGTTATCACGCAGATAATCAAAGCCAAATTCGTTGTTTGTTCCAAAAGTGATATCAGCGTTATATGCATTTCTCCGTGCCTCCGAATTGGGTTCATGCTTGTCGATGCAATCCACTTTCAGGCCATGAAATTCATAGAGAACGCCCATCCATTCCGAGTCACGTTTTGCAAGGTAATCGTTCACCGTAACAATATGGACTCCTTTTCCGGGAAGGGCATTGAGGTAAACAGGAAGTGTTGCCACCAGGGTTTTTCCTTCACCGGTAGCCATTTCCGAGATCTTTCCCTCGTGAAGAACAACGCCGCCGATCAGCTGTACATCATAGTGAATCATATCCCACCGGATCATATTTCCGCCTGCAACCCAGCTGGTACTGTACCGGGCCTTATCCCCTTCAATTACTACATTTGCTTTCACAGCAGCAAGATCACGATCCCTCTGTGTGGCAGTAACCTCAACATATTCATTCTCGACGAACCTCCGCGCTGTATCTTTCATTACGGCAAAAGCTTCAGGTAAAATCTCGTTAAGAATTTCCTGGGTCAGTTCATAACTCTCTTTTTCAAGTTTATCAAGCTGCAGGTATAGTTTTTCCTTTTCATCAATTTCAATTTCATCAGAAGTCAGACTAATCTTGACATCTTCAATCTCCTTTCCCTTTGCTGAAATATGGTCTGCGATCTTTTGCTTGAACTGGACCGTTTTCTCCCTGAGTTCGTCGTTGCTAAGTTTCCTGATTTCCTCATAGAATTCCAGGGCAGAGGTGATGTAGGGCATTATCTCTTTAATATCTCTTTGAGATTTATTCCCCAAAAATTTCCTAAAAAAATCCATCATAATTCAACTGATAAATCAACAATTGCACAACAAAAGTAAGCAAATTCCAGTGAAAAGCCTTTTCAGCCTCTGAATTTTACGGGTTCAAAAGTTTCTCCAATGATGACTCAAGGCCGCCGTCAGGCAGATCAGCCGGGTATTTTATGATCTTTCCCTGGCTATCGATCAGTATAAACAATGGGAATGAACGTACATCATAGTCGCGCAGCAATTCAATATCATTTCCCAAATGAAGAAAAGTCCATGTAAAATCTTTTTTAAGGTTAAGAAATAAGATCATTTTAAGGAATTCCTTATCAGCAGAAATACTGACAAATGACATGCGATCATGATATTTATCATAAAGTGGCTTAAGCGACTCCATTTCGCTGAGGCATGACTGGCAATAGGTGGTCCAAAAGCCCACAAGCACGGGTTTTCCTTTAAAGTCGCTAAGGGAAACATTTCTATGGTTCCTGTCCTGGAGTGTAAACCCTGGTGCTAAACTCCCGCACCGCAATCTGGTCAGGTATGTCATGATATCTTCCGCAATCAGCTTATTATCGACGAATTTACTGTCCTTAGCAATTGAAATCAGTGCCTTCTGGATATTCTCCTGTGTGTACAATGGATCGTCATACATTTCCATCAGGTTCCTGAGCAGCACCAATTCACGTAATTGAGGTTTTCTCAGCAGCGTATCAGATTCAAGTGCTTTCATCAGGGCAGGATAACTCGCGGGGCCACTCAGGAGCTCCTGATAATTAATAAACTTCAATGGCCTTGAAATCGTGGTTATGTATTTCGAGAAGAACTCTCTGAAGAAATCCATATATTCTACATTGTCATACAAGATGGGAGAGCTGGAAAAATATTTTTGTATCATCATTGATTTCCCCATCACGTTGGCAACCTGCTCGAGTGACCCAAGCTTGTATTTTACATAGTCTAAAAAATAGGCTTTTTTCACATCCGGAAATTTCCGTATCATTTTTACCCGGAAAGTATCCAGCCGGGCTTTATCTTTATTCCTGTATAAATAGTTGAAATTATCCAGTACGAATTTATTGTACTCAGTATTAAATGCCTCGATCAGCGTATTCAAATCATCTGGTTTGCTTCCCTGAAATGTAATCTCAAGACTTTGCGCCTCTTCAAAAGGGTTTATTTCCTGGATCTCATTGTAATCCAAAGGAGCTATTGACAGGTTGTATAATCTGCCTGGTTCAAGAAAGAGCTCACCACGATGAAAATCGATATTCAGGAAGACATAAATAATTTTATCGGTATTGACCAAAAGGGTAAAAGAGGCAGCAGAATCAATAATAGTCTCTGCCAGTGTCTTCTCCAAGCCTGTCAGCAAATCTGCAGAAGTGATCACCTCTATTTTCTTTCCTTCTGCTCCTGGCGCCATCCCGGTGATTTTTACAGATTGGGCAAAGGGAAGAAAAGGAAGAAGGAAGAGAAAAAATAGCAGGAAGGTCTTCATTCAACTAAAGTTTGTGATGTAATGCAAGATTATAAATATTATAATCTTTTTAGTTTTTCTGAATTGACATACTCGTCAATTTCCCGTGAAATTTTATCAGGGACGAAAATGCTGACATCACCCCCATTCTTAATTATATCCCTGACCACTGATGAACTGAGCGCAGCAAATTCCGGCGCGCTAAGAAGGAATATTGTTTCTATTGCCGGGGAAATGACTTTGTTTATCTGTCCAACACTCCGTTCAAATTCAAAATCCGCTGAGGTTCTCAACCCGCGCAAGATATATCCGGCTTTCATCCTCTTGCAAAAATCAACTGTAAGACCTGAATACTTTTCTATTGTTATCTTAGGTTCACTACAGAATACCGATTCCAGCCATTTTAACCGGTTTTCCATTGGAAAATAGGTTTGTTTTTCAACATTCTCACCCAGTGCAACGATAATTTCATCAAAAACCGGAAGTGCCCTGTGGATGATAGATTCATGACCTCTTGTGATGGGATCGAATGATCCCGGGAAAACTGCGATCTTTTTCATTAATAATGCATTTCACAGACAAACTTACGTAAAATAAATCTAATTCGATCATATTCACTGACAGACCAGTCATGAATTAAGACTCATCAGGTATTCAGAGTGATCTATTTCAGAAGCAAGCAGTAAATGTCCTATTCAAAGGTTACTGAAAATTGAAAAATCTTTGATCTCAGACTCGCAATGCCATTTGTATAAATGTTGTTTTCCCGTTTTAATTGGTCAAGCAGTCCGTACATCATTTTAAACTCAAGTGCCAGTTTAAACCATTCATTATAAAAATCGAAACCGACACCGGATTCCAGGTAAACATCATTACTGTTAAACTTGACGATCTTCTGATCAGCATTCCGTTCTTCCCGTTTCTTTGCCTGGGATGCCAGGTCGATGGTATATTGAGATCCACCCATCAGGTATGCTCTGAAATTTCCATATCGGTCAGATTTAAATTTGACTTCCAGGGGGAAATTCACATAAGTTGAAGGAACATCCTTTGTTATAGTTCGAATATAATTGCTTTCATCCTTATAGAACCTGATTGTATAAATAAGCTGACGGTCACCAAATGAAAGAGATGGAATAAACCGAAGATCAAAATTTTCACCCATTCGCATATTGCTGACAATACTGATGACAAAACCGATTTCAGGAGTTGATGTGATCGATAAGATCTTGGCCGAATCAGGTAACGGCAGGATATCGGGAATAAATGTTGAATCGAAATTATGGGTGGTTAAATCTTTAATCGGTCGGATGGTAACATAACTCAGATTAGCTCCCAGGACAAATCCAAAATGAAACATATCCAGGTCATATGTCGGCATGTTCAGGAGAAATTGCTTCTGTCCATATCCTTTTTCTGACAATGAAAGATAACAAAATAAAAAGGAGACGATGATAATCCGGACAGGTTTCAATAATTGAGAGGGGATTAGTGAGCAATATAAACGGATCAGATGAACATTTATTTTATTGAAAGGATTGATGCCTGTAAGAGTAATGATTATTGTAAGAGCAATGATTATTTTTCTCCCGTGTAGATAGTGACGATGCTAAATGTAAGAGTTCTCTGGGTAACCTTTTTCATTCCAACTTTTTCCAGGATATTGATAAAATCTTTCCCCGATGGAAAAGCGGAAACAGATTCAGGCAAATAGGCATAAGCCTGCCTGTTCCCGGAAACCAACTTCCCGATGAGGGGTACAAGATATTTAGCATAAAAACCATACAATTGCTTCCAAGGAAAGGATCCGGGATGCGAAAATTCAAGAATCATCATCACACCTCCGCTTTTTATGACACGTTTCATTTCAGTCAGGCCTTTTTCCGGGTTTTCAAAATTCCTTACACCAAATGCTACTGTAACGGCATCGAAAAATTCCTCTGGGAATGGAAGAGCTTCGGCATCGCCTTCCAGAAATATTAGCTTGTCCTCTAAATGTTTTCGTAAAACTTTTTGTTTTGCTATTGTGAGCATGTCCGCTGCAAGATCGATCCCGATAACTTGTTCCGGTTGCATGTTACAAATGAGAATAGCCAGATCACCAGTTCCTGTTGCGACATCGAGTATCCGTCTGGGATTGTAATGAGAAAGCTGGTTTACGAATTTTCTTCGCCAATTAAAATCAATGCCAAAAGAAAGAAGATGATTCAGTATGTCATAACGCCCTGAAATGTTATTGAACATCTTTTGAATATGATCTTTCTTTCTCATAGGGATTTGCTCATGGATAAAGAAAAAAGGGATCATCCGAAAACCGACAATCCCTTTAAAACCACTAAAACCAGTATTATGCTCCGAGTACCAGTCTCTTGAAACCGGTGACGCGAAGATCTTTATCATTTTCTGCCAGGAACTGACGAACTGTTTTTTTAGTGTCCCTCACAAAATCCTGGTTCAGAAGTGTACTTTCCTTAAAGAATTTCCCAAGTTTTCCCGTTGCAATCTTTTCCAGCATTTCTTCTGGCTTTCCTTCCTGCCGTGCCTGTTCCATGCCTATTTCAAGTTCATGGCCGATGACTTCCTTAGGAACATCTTCTTTGTCGATGGCAATGGGATTCATGGCAGCCACCTGCATGGCTAATTCATGAGCGATCTCAGGTACATTTCCTGCATCTTTTTTATTCAGACCCACAAGGGTTGCAAGCCTGTTTCCATGATGGTTGTATGAAGAAACGAAAGGAGCTTCCAGAAATTCATAATGAGCAATCTGGATCTTTTCACCGGTTTTTCCCAGCATCTCATTCAGCTTTTCTTCTACACTTATCTCATTCATTTTCATAGCCTTGATGGCATTGATGCTGTCGGGACGGATTTTGATACATATGTTGAGCAGATCATGAGCGAATTTTTTAAAGTCATCAGTTTTGGCGACGAAATCCGTCTCGCAGTTCACCATTATCATGCCTGCATAGGTATGATCATCACTGGTTTTCGAGATGACAATACCTTCATTTGCGTCACGGTCGGCTCTTTGTGCAGCAACTTTTTGACCTTTTTTCCTGAGATAATCAATAGCTTTATCAAAATCGCCTTCTGTTTCTTGAAGTGCCTTCTTACAATCCATCATTCCGGCACCGGACATTTGACGTAATTTATTAACTTCAGCAGCAGTTATAGTTATCATAATAAATTTGTGTAATCAACATTGACTAATATAAAAATTGAAATCCTGGTACCTTATTTCTTATTTGATTTTCCGGCAGGTTTGCTGATTCTTTTACGGGGAGTCTTTGGCTTTTCCTTCTCCTCATCTGAAATGATCTTCAGCTTGGTAACTTTAGATTCCACGAAATCTTTCTTCGCAATCTTTATCCCTTCTTCTTCTTCATCTAAATCCATGACATCAATACCGGAAGTGCGGGTTCCGAATTCATCTTCAGCAACCTCAGTTTTGCCTTCGTGTTCTTCTTCAGCAGCTTTTTTATCGCGATCGAGTTTACGCTCAACAAGTCCTTCCTCGATGGCATTTACCATAGTTCCGATAATAAGGGAGATCGATTTAGAAGCGTCGTCATTGGCCGGGATGGCAAAATCGACCTGTCGCGGGTCAGAATTCGTGTCGACAATGGCAAATGTGGGAATGTTCAATTTCTTTGCTTCAGCAACAGCAATGTGTTCTTTCAGGATATCAACAACAAAAACAGCGGCTGGTAGACGGTTAAGATCAGCGATGCTGCCAAGGTTCTTCTCCAGTTTGGCACGTTCGCGGGTGATCGTCAATCGTTCTTTTTTTGAAAGGTTGCTGTATGAAGGACTGTTCATCAATTTATCAATGGAAGTCATTTTTCTGACAGCCTTACGAATGGTGGCGAAATTTGTGAGCATCCCTCCAGGCCAGCGTTCAGTCACATAAGGCATATTGACTCTTTTTACATGTTCGGCGACGATTTCTTTTGCCTGTTTTTTTGTAGCGACAAATAATATACGTTTACCCGATTTCGAGATCTGTTTAAGGGCAGAAGCTGCTTCATCCATTTTGGCCAAAGTCTTGTAGAGATCAATAATATGGATGCCGTTCCGTTCCATAAAAATATAAGGGGCCATGCTCGGGTTCCATTTCCTCTTCAGGTGACCAAAGTGAACACCGGCATTCAATAATTCATCGAAAGTTACTCTTGACATAATTTCTTTCCTATAATTTTAACGTTTACTAAACTGGAATCTTTTCCGTGCTTTTTTTTGTCCGTACTTTTTCCTCTCAACCATACGTGGATCTCTTCTTAATAATCCTTTTGTTTTTAATGTCGGACGGTACTCTTCGCTGATCTTGCATAGAGCACGCGAAATGGCAAGACTCAGGGCCTCTGCCTGGCCGGTAATTCCACCGCCATCGAGGTTGACTTTTATATCATATTTTCCTAAAGTGCTTGTGATATTGAAAGGTTCGACAACCTGGTATTGCAAGATCACCGTTGGGAAATATTCTTTATAATCACGGTCGTTGACCGTAATCTTTCCTTCGCCTTCTTTTAAATAAATCCTCGCTACGGCAGTTTTTCTTCTGCCGAGAGTCATAATAACATCCATATTATCTGATTGAATTTAGGTTGATTACTTTGGGTTGCTGTGCCTGGTGAGGATGTTCAGGACCTGCATAAACGTACAGGTTACGAAATAATTCACTGCCTAAGCGATTTTTGGGAAGCATGCCTTTAATGGCTTTTTCCACGACGGCTGTTGGCTTCTTGGCAAGTAGCTTGTTTGGCGATGTGAATCGTTGACCCCCGGGGTAGCCTGTATGGTGAACATATTCTTTATCCGACATTTTTTTACCCGTGAGGATGACTTTTTCGGCATTGATAATGATCACATTATCGCCACAGTCAACGTGTGGTGTATAATTGGTTTTCAACTTGCCCCTGAGTAATCGTGCTGCTTTGCTCGATAAACGTCCAAGTACCTGGTTCTCTGCGTCAATAAGCACCCACTCCTTATTTACCGTTGCAGAGTTGGCACTTATTGTTTTGTAGCTTATCGTATTCATGAATTTCTATAGGTTGCTAAATCATTAACATTAATCCCATCAAAAAGGGGTGCAAAAATAAGATTAAATTTTTGATTAAACAAATAATCCGGAGAACTTTTGGACATATCAACCAACCACATTAATAATGTGCATTTCATGCTTGCCTGACAGCAAGCAGGTGACCATTAATATCAAAATTATAAACACATGAAGGTGAAAGATGATTTTGTTTAAATTTACGTTTATTTTTGAGTTATTCAATAAAATAATTTCCAATGAAGCAAATAATGTCGATCCTGTTTTGGACCGGTATTTTCGCTGTGGCAATGGCTTCTATCGAAAGCGCGGTGGTGGTATATTTACGCGCGCTTTATTATCCTGAAGGGTTTGCCTTCCCATTAAAAATGATGGATCAGGATATACTGATCACGGAATCGCTCAGGGAAACGGCAACAATAATCGTGCTTTTTACCATAGGAGTAATTGCAACTAAAAGCTGGATCACTCGTTTTGCTGTTTTTATTTATGTCTTTGCCATCTGGGATATTTTTTATTACATCTGCCTTGTTCTCCTTCTTGGTTGGCCACCTTCCATTTTCACCTGGGACCTGTTGTTTCTTCTCCCGGTCATCTGGGTCGGACCGATGCATGCACCTGTAATAAATTCATTCACCATGATCTTATTGGCAGTGATTATCCTTTATTACCATACAAAAGATAAGACTTTTCACCTGGTATTCATTGAATGGGCACTACTGATCACCGGATCTCTTATAATTATCTTTGATTATACCCAGCCGTATATGGGCTATATGCTCCACCGGTATTCGATATCCGGGTTGATTCATTTCCGGCGTAATCCGGCTTTACTTGAATATGCCTCTGGGTTTAAACCAGTTACATTCAATTGGGTCATATACGTTATTGGGCAACTTCTTTATTTCTGGACGATCTGCCATGTGATAAAAAGAATGAGGAAATAATTACCAGGCCAGCACTTATACATTTTTACTAATTTTGCGGAACCAAACTCATTATTCTGTAATTCTGTGATCCTCTAATTCCATTGAATGTCAATCAAAGTAAACGCCATAACTAAAATCTACGGGACCCAGAAAGCCCTTGATGCCGTATCATTTGAGATTGCTCCAGGAGAAGTAGTCGGACTGCTGGGACCCAATGGAGCCGGTAAAAGCACGATCATGAAGATCCTCACTTGTTTCATTCCTCCCACTTCCGGGGATGCCAGTGTATGCGACTTCGATATCCTTGAACAGTCTATTGATGTAAGAAAAAAAGTCGGTTATCTTCCTGAGAATAATCCTCTCTACATTGATCTTTATGTGGAAGAGTTTCTTTCTTTCATTTATGGGATCAGACATTCTTCATCCCCTAATCCGGAACGGATTGCCGGGATTATTGAGTTAACAGGACTTCAATCAGAAAAACACAAAAAGATCAGCGCATTGTCCAAAGGATTCCGCCAGCGTGTCGGCCTTGCACAAGCTTTATTGCATGATCCGGAGGTTCTGATCCTCGATGAACCGACTTCAGGTCTCGATCCCAACCAACTTCTTGAGATCCGGTCACTCATCAAAACCATTGGCAGGGAAAAAACCGTCATGCTTTCCACACACATCATGCAGGAGGTTGAAGCCATCTGCGACCGGGCAATTATAATCCATAAAGGAAAGATAGTTGCTGACGATTCCACACAAAACCTTCACCATCTTACCTCCTCCTCAAATGTCGTAATGGTGGAATTCAGCTCGACAGTGGATGCAGGATTACTCTCAAGGATCAATGGGGTAAAGACGGTTACTACATTATCGTCGTCCAGTTTCCAGCTTACTGCACAAAATTCACTGGATATCCGTCCGGATATTTTCAGATTTGCCGTCGATCAAAAGTTAACTGTTCTTGCAATGCAGAAAGAAGAACTTCGGCTGGAAGAAGTCTTTCAGGAACTGACCAGGGATTAGATGGTGAGGGGTGAGTTTTTTTATCTCAGGATGAAAAAAAATATTAATTTTGCCAACAGCTAAGTGGAAAGATTTGATTGATTGCAACCACTGGAAAAAAATGCTAAAACAATATTTCCCCCGTCAATCTTCAGATCCGGTTTCTTCTTTGCATCTAATACAAACTAAATAAAACTTAACATTATGGGATATTTATTCACATCCGAGTCCGTATCCGAAGGACATCCGGATAAAATTGCCGACCAAATCTCCGATGCGTTACTTGATGAATTCTTAAAATGGGATCCCGAATCCAAAGTCGCATGCGAAACATTTGTCACGACTGGGTTGGTTGTTTGCGGAGGTGAAGTAAAAACCGAAGGGTACGTGGACGTACAGGATACTGCCCGTAAAGTAATCCGCCAGATTGGCTATACCAAAGCCGAGTATCGTTTTGACAGCGATTCTTGTGGCGTAGTTTCTACTATCCATGAACAATCAAAGGATATAAACATGGGCGTTGAGAGGGAAAAACCTGAAGATCAGGGTGCCGGCGACCAGGGAATGATGTTCGGTTATGCCTGCCGTGAAATGGATAACATGATGCCACTCACGAGTGAACTTGCACATATCCTCCTCCAAGAACTTGCGAAGATCAGGAAGGAAGGAAAGCAGATGAAATACCTTCGTCCCGACAGCAAATCACAGGTCACGGTTGAATATAACAATGAAGGCCAACCCAGTCGTATTGATACTATTGTTATCAGTACACAACATGATGATTTTATCAGACCTGAGAAGACTACGCCAAAAGCTGTTGCATTTGCTGAAAAAGAAATGCAGGACTTAATCCGGAAGGATATTATTAAATACCTGATACCCCGCGTTCAAAAGAATCTTCCTGCCCGAATCAATAAACTATTCAAGGGAGATTACAAACTTCATGTCAACCCGACCGGGAATTTTGTTATTGGGGGCCCTCATGGGGATACCGGACTTACAGGACGTAAAATTATTGTCGATACCTATGGAGGACACGGCGCACATGGTGGAGGCGCTTTTTCCGGTAAAGATTCATCTAAGGTAGATCGTTCAGGAGCATATGCTGCCAGGCATATAGCTAAGAACCTAGTCGCTGCAGGTGTCGCCAACCAGGTTCTTATCCAGGTTGCATATGCCATAGGCGTTGCCCAACCAGTTGGCTTATATGTCAATACTTATGGAACCGCAATGGTGAAAGATAAAAAAGGGAAAATATTATCTGATGGTGAGATCTCAGCAAAAGTGAAGAAGATTTTCGACATGCGTCCATATGCCATTGTCCAGCGTTTCGGATTGAAGAACCCGATCTTCCTGAAAACCGCCACTTATGGTCATTTTGGAAGAGATACTTTTTCAGAAGAAGTAGATGTTTACTACCCTGTAAGTGGATCAAAATCAAGGAGGGTAAATGGGAATGGGAAAAAAGATATTTACAGGAAAAAAGTGGAATTCTTTGCCTGGGAAAAGCTTGATTACATCGATAAAATAAAGAAAGAATTCGGGTTGAAATAATCCTTCCTGTCATGCCACTGGAAATCGAGCATAAATACCTTATCAGGAAAGATCTCTGGTATGCGGTTCATAAACCATCAGGTATAAAAATAAGACAGGGTTACCTTTTATCGGATCCGGGAAGAACAATCCGTATCAGGATATCCGGAACAAATGGATCTCTTGCCATTAAAGGTCCTTCACGGAATGCTACGCGCGCAGAATATGAATATCCCATACCAGTGAATGAAGCAGAAGAACTTCTGCAGTTATGCACCACTCCGATATTAGAAAAAATCCGCTACCGGTTGGAATTTGAAGGGAAGACATGGGAAGTTGATGAATTTTTCGGAGAGAACGAGGGCTTGATCGTTGCTGAGATCGAGTTGTCTTTTACAGAAGAAACCTATGTTAGACCTCCTTGGGTCGGCGATGAAATTACCAACAATCCCAGGTATTATAATTCTAACCTTGCTTCTGATCCGGTATCAAAGTGGAAATATCCTCTTTAATGTTTTACGATGAGTTTACGTGTGACAATAGACTTTCCATCCACATCAAGGGAATAAAAATAGATTCCTTCCGGCAGGTCACTGATATAAACAGACGACCTTGTTTCTGAGCTTGAAAGATCTGATCTTCTAACGACTGTCCCCAGTAAGTTTCGGATGATAATACAGCCTGCATTTGAACTGTTGATAGAATAATCAAAAGTCACTTTACTATCGGCAGGATTCGGATAAGCGCTTGATAAGATATTTTTTGCTGTTTGATTGGAGACTCCTACTTCAAGGATATCATAGGCAATTTTAACACAAACTGAATCGGAGTTGTTGGCCTGATTAAAGAATACGTACCTGATAGTAGAAGTTCCTTCAATTCCATCCGGGCTGTAATGACCCGAAAAGTCAGAAGAATCTGTAGCATGCGCATTTATCGTCAAAGGACTTGGTGAAACATACACATTGGGAGGAAAACATGCTCCCCAGCAAAAAGTGTTAATAGTTCCGGTAATTGTATCGATCACTACTTTCTTGACTTTCACTTCAATGGCAGCAGACGTTGTATTCTTAACGAATATATACGATGTGATTTCTGAATCATCAACATGTCCATGCAGCGTAATGGTAGAATTGTTGGCTACTGCGCCGGCACTATCAGCCAATGCCAATGATTGTGAATAACCATAAGAGTACATACAGATTGTAAAAAAAATGAAGAGTAAAATTTTTTTCATATAAATATTATCGTTTAAGGATGAAAGTTTATTTTAGGGTACAAAGGTATGGAATTTCTTTTCCTCTTTAGAAGGTTTTCTTTGAAATTTTTCTTTAATCGTTGAAAGATGTAAAAATTTACTCTAATTTTGAACAAGAATTATTTTCATAACCTTAAAATCTGTCAGAAATGAAAAAAATAATACTTTATTTATTTTTCTTAGCTATAGCCTCTTTTGGCTTTAGTCAATCGCAGCGGTTAGTGATGTTTGAAGAATTTACGCAGGCCAGTTGCGGCCCCTGCGGACAGGATAACCCCGCATTTGATGCCTTGTTGTCTCAAGATTCAGCCATGTGCACCTCCATCAGATACCATACGAGCTGGCCTGGTGTTGACCCGATGAATGCACAGAACCCTACAGATGTGGCAGTACGGGTATCTTACTACCAGGTTTCTTATGTTCCCTATGTCGTAATGGACGGTACAGGAGAGGGCGTACCACCCTATGTTACCCAGGCTATGATTACTGCTGAATATGCCGTCCCTTCATCTTTTACACTCTCCATACGCCAGCAGCTTTCTTCCGGACAAGACACCATTTATTTTACCATGCTTGGTGTATGCACTGATTCTGTAACCGGGAATCTGGTTGCACAAAACGGAGTGATTGAAAAACACATTCATTTTAATACACCTCCGGGCTCAAATGGAGAGACGGATTTTTACAATGTCATGAAAAAGATGGTGCCGACCGCAAATGGAACTAATCTGCCAACTTCTTTTCAATCCGGAGATTATTTCATTGTCCAGGGCTCCTGGAAACTGGCAAACGTATATCAGATAAGTGAACTCGCTGTAGTTGGATTTATCCAGAACAATACGAACAAGGATATTTTGCAGGCAGCCAACAGTGACACTAATGCACTTACAATGCCCTATAATGATGATGTCCAGTTGATGGCAGCCACGAATTACTCGCCTACAAACTGTTCGGGGAGTGTAGCTCCTGCAATCACCATCCGCAATAATGGAAATTACACTGTGACATCCATGACCATTAAATATACCGTAAACAACGGATCTCTTGCAACATACACATGGAATGGGAACCTTTTGACACTCCAGCAGACTGTGATAAATCTTCCTGCTTATACATTTTCACCACAATCGTCGAATACTCTTCTGATCTATGCCGACAAGGTCAACGGCATCAACGACCAATATCCAAAAAATGACACAATCACCGCTACCATTGCCAGCGCTCCTGTGACAACAAACTATGCACTCCTTTATTTGCATACTGACAATTTACCTCAGGACATCACCTGGAATCTTAAAAATTCCTCAGGTACAATTGTTGATTCCGGGGGACCTTATGCATTACCTAATCATTCCTATGTTGATACTGTACATTTAAATGGAGGGGGGTGTTACACTTTCACTATGTATGATTCAGATGGACAAGGTATTTGCTGCTCAAACAGAAATGGCGGTTATGAGTTGGTCTCTTCCACAGGTTCAGTTATGAGACAGGGCGGATCATTCGGATATTCGGATCCCACTGAGATTAAACAGAACTGGCCTGCTTCAACTGAACAACTTGAAAAGTCAGGTATGAAAGTTTACCCCAACCCTTTCAGCCAAGAAGCAAACGTTGCTTTTTACCTGGTGAATCCTGAAAATGTTATTCTTTATCTTTATAACTCAACAGGTCAGGTGGTTAGGACGTATGATAAGGGGAATTTCCCTGCAGGAAACCAGAAATGTACACTTGATGCCAGTAACCTGCCTTCAGGCATTTATTTGCTGAAGATGCAGGCCGGAAGCCAAGTACACATTTGTAAAATCTTTGTAAACAATTAGAAATCAGCGGTTGTGCATTATATGCACTTCAATGGCACCAACTCCATATTTTTGCATGGGGGCATCGAATACTTCGATGCCCTCTTGTTTTTTTAAATAATCCATGAGGACTTCCCTGAGAATGCCATTCCCGACACCGTGGATAAAAGTCACTTTCAGGAAACCATTTGCAATAGCACTTTCAAGGCATCTGACGAAATAATTCTTCTGGTACTCCAGGATCTCGACTTTCTCAAAAACTGATGGATCATCCACAAGCTCATCTATATGCAGATCAACCTCGGCTTCCTTGTCTCCCGTATTATGCCGCAAGATAAATTCGTCTGTATTCACTGTCGTTTTTCCAGCTAAGGCAGAGGTTGGCTTATTGGGTTCCTTTATATCGGTATTCATGGATATTGTTGCGATTTTCAATAAAATCCCTTTACCTGTGACATACATGGAATCCCTGTAGTTTTGTTTTGTATAGAATTTCTTTCCGGTGATGGAAAAATCGATGTTGAAAGGACGAGGCACTTCAAAGCATCTTTCCTTATGAAAAAGGAACTGAAAGCAACCATCGGTCCATAATGGAAGGTCATCACGTTGTATTGTGGCAATAAGAAGCCGGGTGCCTGCCCCCATTGATCCGTAATCGATTCCCGACCAATCGCTATCATTTTTCCGGAAATAATTATAGAGTAGATCATATGAAGTGTTGTTGACAAGGAATACATCCAGGAAACCTGTTATCAGCCATTTCTGGTCATGTGGAACAAAAACCACGAAAATATCTTCTGATCTCTTTGAATCTATTACACTTCCTGGAAGATCTTCCGGACTGCCGGAAATATGTTCTGCAGAAGTAGTTGTTTCAGATGTATCCTGCATTTCAAATGATTCATTGAAAAACTTTGATCCGGAACCGACTGGATCAATCACCACCAATTCGCTTGCCTGGACCGGGATCTCAAATCCTCCTTCGATCGCAACAGTAACTAACCGGCTATCAATGATCTTACGCACAACTCCCCCACCGGTAGCATTAAGGAATTTAACTTGGTCTCCAACTTTTATTCCCATGAAAAATGATTCAAGAACAGATTCAAATAAACAGAAAACTCATCCATCAAAGATACGGTTTCCTGATATGATATGAATTTATACTTAAAAAACTTGAGTTTGATGTAAGAAATATTAATCCGAATTCGACGGATCAAAATTCTCAAAATATTCATAACAAATTCTTGATTTTTGTTTTTTATTATCGTATATTTGTATCTGTAAAATAAGTTAATAATTCTGAAAGCATATTTTATGATTTTGTTACTTAAGTATCATTTGAATCATGAATCTTTTCAATCTGCTATCCGGAATTCCGGATCATATATTCATTTCAAGTGCTTATTTATGTAAAATTTCTCCGCCCTGTCTCCGCCTTCTGTCCGCCCTGTGTCCGCCCTTCTTTCGTTAATCTCTTTATCTAATCTCGATTATGGAATTGATGTCCTTAAAGAGCACTAAAACATAGTTTTTTTTTACCAATGACCCGGGAGTAAAAGCCGCCTGCCTTCCGAACGTTTTGTTTAAGAATACATTGAAGTGCTTTATGGCATTACTGTACTGTTTACCTTTAATTATTGATTTCTCTTGATCCTTATTTCGAATTCAAGTTAAAAGAATCAGTTTAATATTTTTTTGTATCTTGCAGCCATTATTAACCAAAAAACAAACTTTATGAGGAAACTTACTTTTCTTCTGTTATGTTTGTGCATAACAGCATTGAATTCCTTTGCGGGTGGCTACCAGGTTGGTTTGAACAGCCAGCGAAACATTGGCATGGGACTGATCGGGACATCCCTTAGTTATGATGCCAGTGCCCTGTTTTACAATCCAGGGGGAGCACCGTTTATTGACTCTAGGTTCAGTTTTTCAGGAGGACTTAGTTTCCTGATGGGGCGTACAACCTTCCAGGGTGCAGATGAAGTCTACCAGGAACATATTAAACATCAGCTTAATACCCCATTCACATTTTATGCAGCCTATAAACCCATTAAAGATCTTAGTGTAGGTATTGCTGTTAATACACCTTACGGATTGAGCATGGCATGGCCCGACAACTGGGAAGGACGTTACCAGATTCAGAGCGTAACTTTCAAAGCTATCACAATACAACCGACCATTTCTTACAAATTCGGGAACATTGTCGGTATCGGGGCGGGATTTGTCATCTCTTACGGTAATGTTGACCTGACCAAAGCCGTGCCTGTCAATGGTCCGGATAGTTCTGACGGTAAAGTGGAAATCAAAGGCAGTACCGTTAATTACGGCTTTAATGCCGGCATTATGGTGCATCCTGTAAAAGGGTTAAGTATTGGCGTTGATTACCGCTCAAAGATCAATATGTCATTAAAAAATGCCGATGTAACATTCACAGTTCCTCAATCTTTGGAAACGAGTTTCCCTGCCAACAAAGTGGATGTCTCCCTTCCCCTGCCTGCCAACCTGGATCTTGGTATATCCTATGAGATCAATGATCATTTCATGATCGGGCTCGACCTGAATTATGTATTCTGGAATGTTTTTGATTCGCTTATTTTCAATTTCCAGACACCTACATCAGCTGTTCCAGCCCACCAGGCTGCTCCAAAACTTTACAAGAGCATGCTGATCACTCGTCTCGGTGCCCAATATAAGATAAACCAGATGTTCACCGTCAGGATAGGCGGGTATTATGATCCATCCCCTGTTCCCTCTGACTGTCTGGATCCGATGTTACCGAGTTCAAATGAGATCGGACTTACGTGCGGATTATCGTTCTTTCCATTCAAGGGATTCAGTATTGACGCATCTTTTGAGTACCTGATGGGGACCCAGCGTTCGGGGACTTCCAGTCCGGACGACACCCCGGGAACACATAACTTTGCAGGGACTTACAGCACGGCTTTCTATATGCCCGGGATCGGTTTGACCTATAATTTCTAACCTTAAAATTGCATTCATCATGAAAAAAATATTTCTAATCTTATTATCATTTGCAGTATTTACTGCCTGTGAGCGAAAGATCAGTACCTTCTCGGTCACCAGTGGATCAGCCAATTTTAGTAAATATGTCTGTCTTGGTAATTCACTCTGTGCCGGCTATGCTGATGGTGCACTTTATCATAACGGCCAGGTTTATTCAATTCCTAACCTTGTCGCTGGCCAGTTACAAATGGCAGGATCCGGGAATTTTGTTCAGCCTCTGGTCACCAGTGAATTTGGCGTAGCATTTACAGGTTCGGGAACAAAGTTGAAACTTGGTTATTCAACTGATTGCAGGGGTGTTACTTCTTTAGGCCCTATTGCCGATATCGGGGCAGAAGAACCTCTTGGACCTGTTGGATATGACGTCAATAATTTTGCAGTACCCGGAGCCAAATCATTCCATCTCCTTGCACCCCATTACGGAGATCCCCAGGGATTAATGACCTATCCTCCCACAGCAAACCCATATTTCTACAGGTTTGCTAAAACAGCAGCTTCTTCCGTCCTTGGCGACGCTTTGACAGCCAGTCCCACCTTCTTTTTACTCTGGATCGGGGATAATGATGTCCTTTCCTATGCTCTTTCCGGCGGAACAAGTGATACCATCACCAGTCCTTCATTTTTCCAGTTGGTAATGGGAGATATTTTGCAGCAACTGACCGCTGCTAGCGCTAAAGGAGTTATTGCTACCATTCCTGATGTAACAGCAATACCTTACTTCAACACCATCCCTTATAACGGACTCGTCCTGACACAGTCTGAAGCCGATTCAGTAAATATGGCGATGACACTTTATCAATTACCATACCATTATACAGCAGGTGCAAATCCCTTCCTCGTTACAGACACCACCGCCACGAATCTATTCAAAGTCAGGCAAATGAAGCCCGGAGAACTGGTTCTTCTGTCTATCCCGCAGGATTCACTGAAATGTGTTGGAATGGGAATCATCAGCAGGCTGACCGAACGTCCCTACCCGATTCCCAAGAAATATTTCCTGAGCCTTAGCGATATCAGTAAGATACAGGCAACAACAACTGCTTATAACCAGATCATTAGTGGATTGGCCACAAATTTCAAATTGGGAGTTGTGGACATGAATACCAAGCTGAAAGAATTGCAATCAGGGATCGTATGGGATGGTATCTCGCTGAATACGACTTTTGTAACAGGGGGCGTCTTTTCACTTGACGGGATTCATCTGAATCCACGTGGTTGTGCGTTGACTGCAAACTTCATTATCGATGCCATCAACAATACATATAAGAGCACTATTCCATATGTTAATGTGACAAATTACCCTGGTGTAATTTTTCCATAATTATTTCCAACAGTATTAAAAAGCCATTCCCCTTAATCCCGGAAATGGCTTTTTTAATGGCAACCTAATGGCCATATAACAATATTATTATCAATTATCAATTCCCCAGAAACCTCAGCATCTTCCAGATAGCTCTGCCCCGATGGCTGATTCCGTTTTTCAAGTAGGGCGGCATTTCAGCAAAAGTCAATGATTGTCCACTTGGTACAAAAACCGGGTCGTATCCAAAACCTTCTGTTCCTCTTTTTTCTTTCAGGATCTTACCGTCAATACGACCTTCAAACAGATATTCTTTTCCCCCTTTTATCAGGCATATAACACACCGGAAACAAGCTTTCCTGTTCTCTTTTTGATCCATCTCCGCCAGCACTTTCCTGATATTATCCTCAAAGTTGCATCCTTCACCTGCATAACGGGCAGAATAGACACCGGGCCTCCCGTCAAGGGCCTCGATAAAAAGGCCGGTATCATCCGCAAAACAATCCATCCCGGTTTTGTCATAAATGAAATGGGCCTTCATGCCGGCATTCCCTTCAAGGGTATTGCTGGTTTCAGGAATATCCTCTTCAATGAAAACGTCTTTCAGGCATAAAATATTAAACTGACTGCCGGCAATCTCCCGGACCTCTCTGAGTTTATGAATGTTATTGGTAACGAAAAGTAGTTTTTCAGGCATCAGGTAATATTTATGGATTCATCAAACAAGGGGATGCAACGGTCTGATATTTTATTATTGAGAAGGAAATCAAAGACATTCATTTATCATCCTGGTATAGAATTCTTTCATCGTCCACCCGTAGGCCTGGACCATTTTCGGAACAATACTCTGTTTTGTTAATCCGGGAACTGTATTTACTTCCAGGAAATAAAATTCATAGTTACTGTAAATGTAATCGAATCTGACGACCCCACGACAATTCAGCTTCTCATAAAGATGTATGGAAATGCTCCTGCATTTTTTAGCAATATCGTCCGGAATATTAGCCGGGACCACTTCCTCAGCCATTCCTTTCTTGTATTTTGCCTCATAATCGAAAAACTCAGTCTTAGAAATGATCTCTGTCACTGGAAATGCAACGATTTTCGCTTCCGACCGGGCTACTCCACAGGTAAGCTCGCGTCCAGGTATGAAATCCTCAACAAGGATCTCTTCATCTTCATTAAATGCTTTTTGAAGTGCTGATTCCAGCTCTGCAGCACTATTTACCTTTGACATGCCAACACTGGATCCTCCGTTGTTTGGCTTCACAAAACAGGGGAATGCGATTTCTTCCCAAACGACATAGAGCGGATCTTCAGTACGACGGAACAGATGAACAGAATTAGCCGTCCTGACACCCAGTGATGCGACGACTTTCTTGCAAAAGCTTTTGTTGAAAGTCAATGCAGATGTCGTGACTCCACTGGAAGTATATGGAATTCCTATCATATCAAAGTAACCCTGAAGTTTGCCATCTTCCCCGGGTGTTCCATGGATTGCATTGAAAACAACGTCAAACCGGATCATTTTTCCATCATGAAGGATTGTAAAATTATCTTTATCCACAGGAATTTCCAGCCCGTCAATCTTGCAAATCCAACCTTTTCTGCTGATCCTGACAAGGAATGGAATGAATTTTTCCCGGTCAAGATTTTGAAAAACCTCTTCCCCGCTCTTCACAGAAATATCATGCTCACCGGAGTCTCCCCCACATACAATGGCAACATTCAGCATAAGTATAGTAGTTTTGAAGTAACAAATTTATTACAAAATTGCTGAAACGCTGAAGAAAAAATATTTTTCAATAATATCCTGATATCAGGTCATTATTTTATTGGATTTTAAAGGTGCAGTAAAATCACGGGCTATTTTTGTGAATCTGATAAAATTCATGTAGGTTTGTAAAGAAATACAATAAATCAAAGGATTCCCGGTTAATTAAACAAAAACGGAAAGATGGATTTTTTCCGCTTTTTATGGTCGAAGAGATTTCTCAAACATTTTTTGGGAATGATCATAATTATTAGTGTGCTGGTGTGGATAGCGCTTTTCGCACTGAAGATCTATACCCGTCATGGAAAATATTATATTGTTCCTGATTATACCGGGAATAAGATTGACGAGGTTATGAACGGGGAAGACGCCTCGATTTTTAATTTTGTAGTGATCGATTCGGCTTTTGACCTGAATAAGCCTAAAGGGACTGTTCTTCATCAGGATCCTTATCCTGATTCAAAAGTCAAAGAAAACAGGAAAATATATTTGACAATTGTTTCCTTTGTCCCGGAAAAGATCAGCATGCCTGACCTGAAATTTCTGACATTACGTCAGGCTATCAATACGTTGGAAAGTTACGGCCTGAAAACCGGAAAGATACTTTACATTCCAACCTTTGATGCAGATGCCGTTCAACAACAGCATTACAATGGCAAAGTTATTTTGGCAGGAACAAAGATTAATAAAGGATCGGTAATTGACCTTATCGTGGGTATTGGGTCTAAAGGGCAGGTCGAGGTTAAAGACACGATTGCGGCACATGATTCCACCATGTGAAGACTGAGTGGTGGGTGGTAAATAGTTAGTGATGATAAGAAAGTGTTGATTTGAAAAAATTAATAAAATAAAATTGTTATTGCTAATTCGAAATTAATTCATATGCGATCGATATACATTAGTATTCTTCTCTTCATTGGATCCGGACTTTTTGCACAGGAAGTGGTTACCGGGCTGCAATTCAACCCGGTTGTCAAAATGCAATATCTGAAAAATAAAATGTTAAAGTCAGGAAACGAAAACGACACCATTCCAATTACACTGCCATTTTACGATGATTTTTCAACCAGTAAGATATTTCCTTCTCCACTTCGCTGGATCGATAGTGACGCTTTTGTAAATACAGATTACCCGGTTTATCCTATTGATCTTGGCGTTGTTACATTGGATGCCATTGACGATAGTGGCTCTATGTACATGGATGCAGTCAGAGGGCCTGATGAATTCATTGCCGACCATCTTACTTCAAGATACATTCGTCTGGATTCAGTTTTTTCACCTGTACCCAAAGCATTAAGCCCCTCGGATTCGGTCTACCTGAGCTTCTATTTTCAGCCACAGGGACGGGGATTAGCCCCGCATAATACTGATTCACTAGTTCTTCAGTTTCTTTTGGAGTCACACCACGACAGTATTTCACCTGTTGATACAACACCTATTCCCGACCGATGGAGGGAAATCTGGTCAGTACCGGGTATGTCGCTTGATAGTTTTTATATGGTAAATAACCATTACTTCCTCCTGGTAATGATACCAATTACTGATCCGACTTTTTTCAAAAAGGAATTCCGGATGCAATTTTATAATTATGTAAGCCTCGCTACAAATGAAGAACCAAGTTGGGAAGGTAACTGTTGTCAATGGAATATTGACCAGGTATACCTGAATTATGGGAGAAACATGAATGATACGATCCACAAGGAAATTCGTTTTATTGAGCGGCCTCCTTCCTTACTAAAGAATTATCAGTCAATGCCGTATGCTCAGTTCTGTAACAACCCTTCAAATGAGATGACAGATTCGTTGACAATGCTCCTTACTAACAGGGATTCGACTTCGCATGCCGTAAAATATTCCTATAACGTAACTCAACCTGGTGGCAGTTTCACCGCAAATTATCAGAGTCCTGTTATTAATCTTCTCCCTTATACCAAATATGCATTTGCATATATTACCTATCCTCCTGTACCCTTCACTTTCCCTATTTCATCTGACGACAGCAACTTATTCGAGGTAAAACATATTGTCCGTGACCTGACACCGGGATCCACACTGGCAGACACTATTATTGGTTATCAATCCTTTAATGATTATTATGCATATGATGACGGGACCGCGGAAGCCGGTTATGGACTCAAGGGAACCGGTGGTGAGATGGCCTACCGTTTCAAGCTAAACAAGTCCCCGGATACCTTAAGAGCCATAAGGATCTATTTCAATCACACGCTGGATACGGCTAATATACAGCTTTTCTATCTTACTGTCTGGAATGACAACAGCGGCATTCCTGGTGATACAATTTACTCCCGGGCGGTGATGACTCAATATCCCGACAGCCTGGACAAGTTTACCAACTATCTTCTGGAAAATCCTGTCCCGATCAGCGGCTCATTTTACGTTGGAACGATTCAAACGACTGATGACAATCTCAATATCGGACTCGATACCTATAACAACTCAGCTGCGAATCTTTTTTACAATGTTACCGGAAATTGGGAAGCCTCCGCAATTACAGGCGCGCCGATGATAAGGCCGGTAATCGGTAAGCCGCTCCCGCTTGGAATTGCAAACCTGGCATTAAATAAAGGGAACATGAAGGTTTACCCGAATCCCTGTTCTACGGGAATGGTCCATATTGCCCTAGATGGATCCGGGAGTATACAGAATAAGGAAAACTGGAATATAATCATTTCAGGTCTGACCGGGCAGCAGGTTTATTGTACCCAGGGAACAGATGTTATAGATGTTTCAGGACTTTCTTCAGGAATCTACTTTGTCAAAGTTTACAATTCGATGACTTTTCAGAATTTCATTTCCAAACTGGTCCTCATGAAATGATCTTTTAAGTCCCTATAATTCCGACCTATGACCCTGAACAGTCCAAATGTTGACGAGAATACCGAATTATACGAGCATTTCCGGTTTGTCGTTGACCAAGGTCAAAGTCTTGTTCGGATCGATAAATATCTTGCCGATAAAATAAGGAATGCATCTCGTACGCGTATTCAGAACGCTGCACATGCCGGAAGCATTCTCGTAAACGATGAAGCAATCAAGCCGAATTACAAGGTCAAACCCGGAGATGTAATAA
>Ga0181533_1001273_pt1 | contig 32739 bp, 21 predicted proteins | sample PEATcosm2014_Bin_45_FD_119772 | JGI IMG/M metagenome (GOLD analysis project Ga0181533, IMG submission 119772) | Peatland microbial communities from MTU Mesocosm Facility, Houghton, MI, USA - PEATcosm2014_Bin11_60_metaG | ecosystem: Environmental > Terrestrial > Soil > Wetlands > Peat | place...
CACCCGCTGCTCCGGCGACAAGTAACTGAACATATCCGCTTGCTGATGATCGATTCCTCGCATGATCTCTTCTTACACAATCACGCTGTGGAATTAAAGTGACTTTTTCAGCAACCTGCTAGATACCTGAAAGCTTCGTAATTGCTCAGCAATATCTTGTTGCGCGGCCCGACGCAGCATCCCAGAATGCACCGGCATCATCGCGGCAATGCCGACAGCAAAAGTAGTCGGCACAACGCATCTCATCGTTTCGAATATCTGTTCTATAGTGTCAGTGAAATATGGTGCGGTCGGAACATACTCCTTGCCGGGAATGCTGACAATAACCGGAAGCAACTCTGGAGCCAAGAATATTATTTTTACCAAGCCGCTGTCATTGTACACTTTGGCATGTGTGCTGAATGCGTATCTGCGCAACTCTGGCTCCGTAAGATTGGCCAGCTTGCCTTTGGAGAACTGGTTAACAATGAAGTCACGCAATGATTCTTGCAAGTTTATAGTAGTACGCAAAATCCAAGCCGCGCCTTCATCGTCGTTCCTTAACTTGCTGTTGTCGTTAAAAAGCTTGCAATAGTATTTCCCGTATCCGATAGGGTATCCGCCATCTCCCCAAGGCCCCAAATACTCGTCTATTGCTTCGTAGAAAGTCCACAACTCGGCCGCGCCCGGATGTCCGGCGATGATTGATGTGAGTCCTTCCTGCAATGCTCTTACGTTTTCCTGAGTAGGCTCAGCATTCTTTGCTGGCAACTTGAGGGGCATATCAAGCCTTCCCGCGGTGCGCAACGTTACCGAGACGGTTATGCGCTGGTTGCGTTAATTGCCTTGTTTGCTCTAGCCATACGCCACACGATAAAGGAATGGCGAAATCTTCTGAAGCTTCACCTCTTCAGCAGGAACACCACCGTCACAATCAGCCCGATCAGCAAAAACACAATCAGCAGCAGCAGCAGCGGAACATACTGCTGGAGTTTCCCGAGAGGCGCGCCGGCGGCCTGGGCCGGAGACGGCGCGGGCGCAGAAACCTGAACCGGCGAAACCTGAACCTGCGGAACCTGAACCGCGGGCATCATCGGCATCCCCGCCCCGCCGCCATATCCCATCCCGCCCGCCTGCGGAAACGACCCCATCCCCGCCTGCGGGAATTGCGGCATCATCGGCATTTGCGGGTACACCTGCATCTGAAGCTGCGGCATACCGGCCGGCGCCGCTGCCGGGGCTGGTGCCGCAGCCTGCGCTCCCTGTTTGGCCTGTGCGTTCCGCAGTTCCAACTCGCGCATCCGCGATGCATCGAGGATGCGCGTCACTTCGCTCGGGCCACTCGAGGAAGGCGCCGCCGGTCCGCTAGAAGGGCCGGCCTGCGAAGCCGTGCCCGCAAACTGCCCCGTGAAACCTCCGCCCGAGGGGCTCTGGGACTCGTCCACCGGCTCGTCGAGCTTCCTGAGCAGTTGTGTCATCCCCATTCCGCCGCCTCCTGGCAGCTCATGGGTGGGGGTCGGCGCTGGTGCCGGCTCGTTGTACATCGGCGAGGAAATGCTCACGCCCTCGCTCTGGTACGAAGGCGTGTGTGCGAACCCGGGCTCCCGGCCCGAAGCCCCAGAAACAAACGGATCTGCCGGCGCGGAAGAAACGCTGGCCGGTCCACCGGAAAAAAGCCGGGTCAGCGGCCCCGGTTCCGCCTGCGATGACGCCGGATTTTGAGGGGCGCTGAACTCCACGGGCCCCGCGGCGGGTTGTTCGAGCGAAGAAAACAGCCTGGTCAACTCGCCCGGAGGCTTCGACCCGGGGTTTTGCGCCGGGCTCGAAGCAGGTTGCGGCGCCGGCGTGGCGCTCGATCCCGCTGCGAACCCACCGGAACTCGATAAGGATCCAAGCAGAGCGGTGAACCCGTCGGAGGCGGACGCCTGCGGGCGCGGCGTATCCGGCTTTATCGCGGGCTCCCGGTACGCGCCCAATGGGGTGCTGTTAGGCTTCCCCGGCGGGGGAGCCGCCGGGTCCAGCGTCTGCAGCAGCATTGTGAAACTCGCATCCCGCTCCGCGGTTCTTTTCGCTGACGGCGCAGACGGTTTGGGCGTCGGCGCGGCTGGCTTGGGCGGCTCGGGTTGAAGGCCGCGAAGCAGATCGGTGAATCCCGAACCAGATCCGCTCCCCGGCCCGCTGGCAGACCCGCCGGCTTGGTCCCCGCCCCCCGGGCTCTTGGGGTCCTGCGGCTCCCACAGCCGTTTTCCGCTTGCATCAGCCCGGCCAAAAACCGCCGTCGCCCCCGTGCTCGCCGGCGGGGAGCCTTCGTCCTCCCAGGGAAAATCCGCTTCATTCTTGCCCGGATCCGGTTTCGTTTCGTCCATAAGCCGGTCCTTTCCGAGTATTACCGATTATGATAAATCAACAATAAGCAGGCAATTGTTCGCACCGGACATATTCGCATTGAGTATAATCACCCTGTCATAAACAAGGCGACACCAATGCGGACAAAGTGCTGCGCGCCCCGGGATTTGACACTCAGGGTTAGGCTGAAATCCTGTGATTAAGGCGACTATGAACAAGGGCCCCGCAGGTTGCCCCCATTGATTTCACATACTTTTTCACCGGGCGGTCCTGACATATGAAGTTCCTCTCTCGGGTGGTCTGGCACGAAGGAATGCATCTGGGACCCCATCACTTCCAGATGCAAAGCCGGTACTTCGAAGACAGCCTCTGGTTTCTCAATTCCAGCCTGAATTGCGCTCCCTTTGGGTTTCTCCATCTGGAGGTAGACCAGGAGGAACTACGCAACGGAAAAGCTGTCCTGAACCACGCATCCGGGATCATGCCCGATGGACTCATCTTCGACACCCCCGACTCGGATGAGGCGCCGGCGCCAGCTCAGCTTAACCAGTTGTTCACCCCGATGCAGAGCAACCTCGTTCTCCACCTAGCGGTTCCCCGGCATCGCGATGAAGGCGGCAACTACAACCTCGCCGAAGACGGCACTTCGCGCTACAGAGCCATTGAACGGGAGTTTCGGGACGACACCCATGGCATCGGCGAGTTCCGGGTCTCTCTCGCTCAAAAAAACCTGCTCCTTCGCGGTGAATCCGAAACCGCGGAGAATATGGTTTCAATGCCGGTAGCCCGCATCCTGCGAGATGGTGGCGGAGGCTTTGCCTGCGATCCCGCATTTATTCCGCCCGCGCTGAGAATTGGCGCCTCCGAATCTCTCCTCTCCCTCCTTCGGCAACTGGAGATTTCCCTGGACGAGAAGATCGCGGTCACCCGCAGTGGCAGGCTCGCTATGGGCCGGTTCGAGTTGGGAACCTCGGCCCTCGACGTAGCCAATTACTGGTTCCTGCATTCGTTGTGCTCCGCGCTGCCGGCGCTGCGCCATCATCTGAAGGAGCGGCGCAGCCATCCGGAAGCCGTCTATCTGGACCTTTGCAGGCTCGCCGGAGCGCTCAGCACCTTTTCGCTGGAGGGTACCCTCGACGAGATTCCCGCTTATGTGCACACCGATCTAACCTCAACCTTCAGGCAACTGGCGGCGGTCATCCGCGGCTATCTGGACGTAGTGGCGCCGTCCAACAGCGTAACCCTGCAGTTCCGCTCCACCGATCCATACTTTTATGCCGCCGAAGTCAAGGACGAGCGTTGCCTGCGCCGCTCGCGGTGGATCTTCGGAATCCGCTCCAACATTGCTGAATCGGCCTTGCTTTCGCAGACGCCCAGACTGGTGAAGGTCTGCTCGGCTTTGGGCGTGCGCAGGCTGGTCGAGCGGGCACTGCCCAGTATGGCGCTGCTGCACCTGCCCGTGCCGCCCTCTGCGCTGCACGCCCAGGCCGATATGCACTATTTCTCCATCTCGCTCGACGGACCCTGCTGGGAACATATTCTGCAGACCCGGCAGGTCGGCGTCTATTTGCCGGCCGAACTCGGAAGCGCCGTATTCGACGTGTCCATTATCCTGGAGAACCCATCATGAACATCACTGGACAGGCGCCTCTGCCGCCAGCCAGGCTCAACAACCTCGCCCTGGCCTTCCAGGAAGCCATCACCGTCATTCTTCGCACCCGCTTCCATGTCCAGCGGGTCGAAAACACAGATTCGTTTCGCGCGGTGATGCGGAAAGTGATCTCTTCGGCCGCCAAAGAGTGCGGGAACATGGGCTACAGCCCCGACACCACTAAGATGGCCGTTTACGCGATTATCGGATTCCTCGACGAAAGCATCCTGAGCTCCCGCGATCCCATTTTCAACGACTGGCACAAGACCACCCTGCAACAGGAGATGTTCGGCAGCCAGGTCGCGGGTGAGTTCTTCTTCCGCAATGTTGCCGATCTTCTCAATCGTTCCGGCTCCCCCGAAGTTGCCGACGTGTTGGAACTGCATGCGCTCTGCTTGCTGCTCGGATACCGGGGCAAGTACGATCAGGGCGACGCCACCGAGGTTCACGTCATCCTGCGCCGCATTCGCGACAAGCTGGCGTCGATTCGCGGCGAGTCCCCCTTGTTCCGCGTGCCGGAAGCGCCGCGCGCGCCTTCGATTAAACGCTCCGATCCATGGGTGCGCAGATTGGCGGTGACGGCAATAGGCGCCGCCATCGTCACCGCCGTCTTTTATTTCGCGTACATGTTGCTGCTGGGCCATGCCATTCCCTTTGCCGCCCAGAGCATGCTCAGCCACGCGCCTTCGGCCAGCGCCGGGGAGGTCGCGGCAGGGATGGAGATTGCAGCATGAAATGGAAGCGGATATTGATCGGCACACTCTGCCTTCTGGCTTATCTCGCCCTGATTGTCTGGCTCAGTTTTGTCCTTCACTTCTCCGGTGTGCAGCTGGTTCTGTTCTGCACCATCCTCGGCCTGCTGGGTCTGGCGGCGCTGCTTATCACGTTCTGGTATCTCGGCCGCCTCGATCGCGCCAATTCGCCCGATGCGGCCGACTCCAGCCCCGACAGCGTCAACCTGCACGCGCTCCTTCGCGATGCCGGGGAACGGTTCCGGTCGGCTTCAAAGTCCGGCCCCAGGCATCTCACCGAGATGCCCCTGCTGTATGTCATCGGCGACGAGAACTCGGCCAAGACACAAACCGTGATCCGGTCGGGACTCGATCCTGAGCTGCTGGCAGGAGCGGTCCAGCAGGATCAGGCTGTCATACCGACCCAACTCGTCAACCTCTGGCTGTCCGGCAGCTGGCTGATCGGCGAGGCGGGCGGCGCCCTGATGAAAAAGAAGTCGCTCTGGGCACAATTCATTCGCTCCACGATGCCTGCCAGGCTGGGCTCGGCCTTCTCCTCTGACAGCCGCCTGCCCGCGCGCCTGGCGCTGGTCTGCGTCAGCATCGAAAGATTGCTGGCGCCCAACACCACCGAACAGATTCGCAGCCTGGCGCAAAGCCTCAACGAAAGACTTCGCCAGCTCTCGCGGACGCTCGGCATCTCCCTGCCCGTCTATGTGCTTTTCACAAAGCTCGACACCATCGGGAGTTTCGCCGAATACGCCGTCCGTCTCACCGAAGAAGAAGTCAAGCTCCCCGTGGGTTCGCTGCTCCCCGCGCCGGGATCGAACACTGGCCTCTACTCGGAAGAAGCCGCGGCGGCGGTGAGCAGCCAGTTCGATCAATTGACCTGCGCTCTCGCCGAGTTCCGCATCGATGTGCTTTCCCGCGGCGGTCAGCTTCAGGATCTGGCCCGCGCCTACGAGTTTCCCCGCGACCTGCGCAAACTGCGGGCGGGCATCGTCTCCTTCCTGGTCGAGGTCGCCCGTCCCAGCCAGATCGGCGTCAATCCTTTTCTGCGCGGATTTTTCTTCTCCGGCATTCGCGCCCACATGGTGCAGTCCGTCTTTGAAGTCGGACCGGCGCCGGCTGTCTCCCACGAATCTGTACCGGACACCGGCGCGACCCGCGTGTTTTCCTTTGCCGGCGGTCAAAGCAACCCTGCGCCGGCAAGGCCCTTTCAGGGTTCTTCCACACGCAAAGAGGCACAGTGGGTCTTTCTGCCGCAGCTCATGTCGAGAATTGTTCTGGCGGACAAGGCCGCTCATGAGGCAAGCCGCGTCAGCAGCCGCACCTCAATTCTTCGTAGGCTGTTGCTCTCGACCGCCATCGCCGCCTGCCTGGTGGTATTGATTTTCGCAACCTTCTCCTTTTTCAATAACCGCGGTCTGGAGAACCAGGTTACAGCCGCGGCCAACTTCCAGGCTGTTCCTCCGGCGGCCGGCGCCTTCGCCTCGCTCGCCGATCTCGAAAAGCTCGAAACCCTGCGCTCGGCGCTCGACCAACTCGAGATGTATAACCGGGACGGCGCTCCCGCCCTCTACCGCATGGGCCTCTACCGCGGCAACGATCTGTTGCCCTTCGCCTGCCAGGCCTACTCCGACCGATTCCGGACCCTATTGCTTGGCCCGGCGCAATCCGGCATCGTCACGCAGTTGAGTGGACTTCCACCTGCTCCCGGAAAAGATGACAGTTACGTGGCCACATACCGCCCCCTCAAGGCCTACCTGATCACGGTCGGCAATCCCAACCCGGATACACCCCAGGACACCACGAACTTTTTGCCCACGGCGCTTCTTTCGGCGTGGAGCGGGAACGCAACCACCGACCCCGAACTGGCCCAACTGGCGCTCCGCCAGTTCGCCTTTTACGCCGCTCATCTGGCCTCGCCGGGCTCCTGCATGGCCGCCACCGGCGGCTCCGCCAACCAGGATGCCGTGGCCCGCGCTCGTACCTACCTCGGCGGGTTTGAGGGCTTCCAGAATATCTACCAAAGCATGCTGGCGGCCGCCAATCGCACCTTTCCATCGTTTTCCTTCAACAGCAAGTTTCCCGGCTCGGCGCAGTTCATCGTCGACGATTACACCATCCAGGGTGCATTCACTCACGATGGATTCCTCTTCATGCAGAATGCCATCCTGCACCCCGATGCCTATGTCGGCGGAGAACAATGGGTGCTTGGTCCGGCTTCCTCCGGCCCCATCGACCGTGCCGCGCTGGCCGCGCAGCTTACCACCACCTACAACGCCGATTTTCTGCTCACCTGGCGCACCTATCTGAGTCGCGCACAGTTCACCGGCTATCAGAGCCTGCCGGACGCTGCGACGAAGTTGGCCGCTCTCGACGGCGATACTTCTGCCGTGCTCGAATTGCTCTCCCTGGTCTCCGCCAACACCGCAGTCCCCTCCTCCGATCTCGCGCAGGCTTTCCAGGCGCCCCAGTCCGTAGTTCCCCAAACCGGCCCCGGCTCACGCCTGATCGCCGCCCCGAACCAGCCTTACATCCAGGCTCTTCAAGGTATTGAGGCCGCTGTCAAAGGCGTGCTTGCCAACCCCATGAGCGTCAACGATCCAGCTGCTTATGGACCGATCGGCCAGGCTGCCGTCAATGCCGATCAGACCGCCAAGGCCATAAGCATCGCCTTCATCCCCGACCGGCAGGCCAATGTCGACAAGACCACTCTTGCCATCCTTGAAGCTCCTATCCAGGACGCTGAAGCTCTCGCCGCCCAGGCGCCGGCCCGCGCCGCCGGCGGCGCCGCCAAAAACTTCTGTTCCCAGATTGCTCCCATGTTGGGCAAGTTCCCATTCAATCTGCAATCTTCGCAAGAGGCCACGGCCGATGAAGTGGCCCAGGTATTCGCTCCGGGCCAGGGCGCCTTCGCGCAGTTCTATAACGCATCCCTCCGCTCGTTGATTACTCAGCAAGGCACGCAGTTCGTCCCGGCAGCGGGGTCGGCAGTCAAAATCAATCCCGCCTTCCTCGCATTTCTCTCTAGCTCGCAGAAGATCTCCGCCGAACTGTTTGCGGCCGGCAGCAATGTTCCCTCGCTCGACTTCTCCCTGGCCGAGGTCAAGATCTCTGGTTCGGTCGAAGCCAGCCTGAGCATAGACGGCAAAGAACTACAAGGCGGAGGCCAGTCGGCAAGCTTCCACTGGGTGTCGCAGCCCAACAGTACCATCACGCTTACCACTCCACAGGATACGCGCACCTTCTCGCACTCCTGGTCCGTCTTTCACTTCGCATACGCAGCGGCCGAACCCTCGCCGAACCGGCTAAAATTTTCATTCAGCCTCAACAACCAGGCCCCCGAGGTGGTTTACTTCGATGCCTCCGGGCCGGGAGCGGCTCTGCTCAATCCGGAGTTCATGAAGAACTACCGTTGCGTCTCAGTTGTGGGACGATAACCGTGTGCCGCTTGACGGTATCACCCGAGGATGAAAGCCTGCAGGAGCCCGGCGCCATTCCGCAGCGTCAAGGAGTCAGCAAACGCCATGGCAGATGAACCCGATCACGTAACCGACCAGCCAGATTCCTCTCCGTTCGATCCTGAAACTCCCGGCGATCCGTTCCCGTCACAGGAAGCTTCGGATACGCCGGACTTCGGTCCAGCTCCGCTACGGTTCTACGTCTCGGCACACACCGACATGGGCTGCGTCCGAACCAACAACGAAGACGCTTATCGCTTCGACCATGAATTGGGAATCTATGTCGTGTGCGATGGCATGGGAGGAGGACCGAGTGGCGAGGTTTCCAGTGCCATTGCGGTCGAGACCATTGTCGGTCATTTCGCCGCCTCCCATGCCTCCGGCGCCGCCGTTGGCGCACGCCTGCTGCAGGCAATCGAGGCCGCAAATACGGCAGTCTGCCTCGCTGCGCAGACCCCGGAAAACAGGGGAATGGGAACCACGGCAGTCGTCGCGGCCTTGAACGGCGATGAAGTCATCATCGCAAACGTCGGAGATAGCCGCGCATATATGATCCGCGGCGGCCACTGCACGCAACTCACGGTCGATCACTCTTACCGCAACGAACTGATTCGCAAAGGACAGATCAGTATCGACGAGGCCATGAGCGTTAATCTGCAGGGTATGGAGTCGGTCATCTGCCGTGCGGTGGGCGCCGCAAGCAGCATCGAACCGGATTTCTTCTCGGCCCCGATGGATCACGGTTCCGCCATCCTGCTGGCCACCGACGGCCTTACGCGCTATCTGCTCCAAGATGAGATCATGGCTGTGATTTCGGAATCTTCGTTCGATTCCGCCTGCCTCAACCTGGTCGAAGAGGCCAAGCAAAGGGGCGGAGCGGATAACATCACTTGCATGTTACTTCTTGCCGCCGCCAGCAAAGCATAACCCTGTCCGTCGCCAAAATTCAATCCACCCCAAATTGCATCTGCTGTTAACCATTAGGGGAACAAACGGCGAGCTAATAATCGGCGTCAATGGCGGCGTTTCCGGTCGGGTAAGAACCCGTCGGAGATCGCGGATGAAGAGTGCGCAACAAAACACACAAAGCTTCAACGGCAGACGCTGCTTACCGTGGACAAAGGAACGGAGTTTGCTTCCAAAGCAATGAACCTGCGGGCCTACACCAACAGCGTGCACCTCGACTTCATTCGTCCACGACGGCCGGTGGAGAACGGTTACATTGTTGCGGGCTGCAGCATCGGAATGAAAAAGTATTGCCACATGTTCATTCCCGCAATGGAGTGAACTCTTTAACCTCGATTCTCAACCACACCTACTCGCCAGGCCCCAGGGGCGTGCTGTCTGAGTCGGTGTGAACGTGCAGCAGTCACCCGGCGCAGCTCCGCATTTGCCGTCGCCTGAGCATTCAAATTTGCTAACGGATTGTCGAAATTAAACCCAAATAGCCGAGGGTTCTCCCCGATCACCGCGGCAGACACGATATAGAAGACATAGTCATACGTTTCCTTGGGAATCTTGTCCCTATGCTTCTGCAGCAACATCCAGAAGTTCCTGTCCCTAGGGTTCAGCGGCATGCTGCGAACCAGCGGCAGCACGGAATCTTCGCCCCAGTTGTAGCATGCCATTACCAACAGACCGGAACCTTGCGCGTCGCTTCCGTATAGATCTTTCAAATAATGGGCCGCAGCGACAGTCTCCCGCTGATAGTTATGCCGGTCATCCAGGGTGTCGGGCCGAGCCATATCCACAAGCGGTCCAAGATGCAACCCATACTTTAGGGCCGTCTCTGGAATGAACTGCCACATTCCCTTGGCGATCCCTTTGCGGGTCGGAGGTCCACTGATGTAGGGATCGAAGTCACTCTCCTGCAATGCCAGATAAAAGTATTGCGGCGGAAGTCCCTCGCTCAGAAGCTCCTGGGAAATGGTCGCTGTATAGTTATTCGCACGGGCCCTTGTAATCGCCTTCTCCAGCCGGCCCGATGACTGCCAGTACTTAATGTACTTGTTCACTTCGGCCACGAAATCCGGAGGCATATCCAGCTCGCACTCTCCGAATATTCTGGCCACGCGAAGCACCAGCCGATCCTGCTCCGACATCTTTGAACTGTAGACATGCAAGCTAGCGAGATAGCGGTTATAGCTGTCCTCCATCTCCCCGCGCTGAGCTTCAATCCTCTTGAACTGCTCAACGCCCTGCGGGTTATTCGACCCCTTTACCGCATCCTGCAGATTGGCGATCTCGATATCCAGGTTCTTCATTGAGTAGAAGATATCCTTTGCGGCCGATCGTTGTTCTGTCACCTGCTGGTGCTCGTATAGCGCGAAGCCACCCAGGCACACCATCACACCGGCCAGAGCCAGGATCACTCGTCCGTACTTCCGCTTCTGTTTCTTCTGAACCTCGGCAAATACCGTTCGGATCAGCATCGTATGCTCACCTGCCGGGCGCTTCTGGTCGCCTTTTCCGAAGTAATGCTGAGCGTACTCAGACTTGACCGTCTTCAGATCGGCCGCAGGACGAAGCACGACAACCGGTCTCTTGATGCGGAATCGGACCTCGGGCCCGCGAATGCCCAGACGAACGACCATATCTTCCTTCAGTTGCACGCGTGGAACCCGGCTACCGTCGACGTAGATGCCATTACTGCTATTAAGATCGCTCAACCACCATTCGCCATTCTCGATCGAAACGCTGGCGTGAATCCGGCTGACAAACTCGTTCTTGATGCAGACATCGCATTGCTCAGTGCGCCCAATCTTGAATGACGTTTTGAATGCGTAATCTCTATCGAGGGTATCGTCAGCTTTGACTTTAACGAGGACCGTAGTCGACTGAGGATCATCGTATTTTGGGGAATCCTGCATGGCTAGCCTGGTACTAAACCACCGCGCCACATCTTGACTCTATATTTGGTCCAGAAGTCATTCATGAGCGAGGTCTTCGGTTTCTTATTGTACGTGCCGAAGCAAAAATGGTTCTTGTGCACTTTTGGTGAACCTTGGCTGGTACTTTGCCGGCAGGGTGAGCGGGACTTTCACCTTATGCTGTCAAACTTTCACGTTATGGGTGCACCCACACTAAACTTCAGCCTTGTGGGGCCACCCACACCAAGTCTGGGTTGACGCATAAAGTGAAAGTCTCGGACCTTATTTTTCAATCATATCCGGGCTTCAAACCCCCATAAAGTGAAAGTCTTTGACCGCATAAGGTGAAAGTTTCGCCGTCAATTTACGCATAAGGTGAAATTTCCACCAAGCCATATATAAACTACTTATAATCAATTATTTACGCGGATACATAATCTCGCAAAAAACTGCTCTCTGCAGTCGGGTACCCGGGAGCGGTTGACGACCAGGGTGACGCCCTTAAGGGGATTTGGAGCCCTTGGGCTCCGCAGCAGCTCCAGCCGCTGCTTTAGCAGCGTAGTCCTTCACTGGACGTGCCATGGCTGCCGGAGTGGGCCTCAGACAGCCTGCCTATCGGTCATGCTTTCTGATTAAACGACCCCCATCCATTGTATTCAATGGCAATGAGCCGTTTTCGATACGCGATTACGTCAGCGGGTCTGCCGAGGCAGAAATCACCAAGAAAATAGAGGACATCATGGGGCTTTGCGCAGGCATTCAGTCGATACACGACAGCGTCATTCATCTCTTGCGTGCCTGCAAATGGACGATTGCAATACCGGATGACATTGAAGTGTCCAAAGTGGAAGTCGGCTGTGAACCAGATGTCAAGCATCGCTTTGATTATGTGAGAATCGACAGGATGTCAGGTAGTCACGCGGGCTTTGTCGTGAGTTGTTCAAGAACAGCCTGAAATCGCCGGGTGATCTGGTCTGCGGTCTTAATTGGTGAATGGAGTGAGGCCGCCAGGGATTCCAATTCGGGACGCCATGTAGCGGGCAGATGCGGGGCAATTGGTGTGTTCCACGTACCGCGAAGACGTTTTCCACGGCGATGCGGGTTTGGGCATAGTCGAGTTTTCCCAAAGCGCTCGACGAAGACGTTGTCGCGCCAGCGGCCCTTGCCGTCCATGCTGATCTTGATGCCTTCTTCTCTTAGCAGCCCGGTGAAGGCCTCGCTGGTGAATTGGCTGCCCTGATCGGTGTTGAAGATCTCCGGTTTGTCATTCCTGGAAAGGGCTTCTTCCAGCGCCTCGATGCAGAAGGAAGCCTCCATGGTGATCGACAGCTTCCAGGCCAGAACGCGGCGGCTGAACCAGTCCACTACTGCGGCCAGATAAACGAACCCACGCGCCATCGGGATGTAAGTTATGTCCATCGCCCACACCTGGTTGGGCCGCGTGATGGCCAGGCCGCGCAGCAGGTACGGGTAAATCCTGTATCCTGGCGCGGGTTTGGAGGTGTTCGGCCGGCGATAGCTGGCCTCCATCCCCATCCGTCTCATCAGCGTGCGCAGATGACGGCGGCCTACCTCCAGGCCTTGATGGCCGAGCAGATCGCGCAGCATCCGGCTGCCCGCGAACGGGTAGTTCAGATGCAACTCGTCAATCTGGCGCATCAGCCACAGATCCTCGGCGGAGACCGGACGCGCCTGGTAGTAGACCGTGCTGCGGCTGATGCCCAGCGCTTCTGCCTGCCGCTTGACGGGAAGATCGTGCTCGGGATCGATCATCGCCTTGCGCTCAGCAACCCGGCCTTGGTGAGCGCCCCTTCTAAAAAATCATTCTCCAGCGCCAGGGCGCCAATCTTGGCATGCAGCGTCTTCACGTCAACCGCCTCTTGAGCCGGTCCAGCCTTCGCCTCCCCGAAGACACCCGCCGCGCCCTCCAGAAGCTGGCCCTTCCACTGCGTAATCTGGTTGGCGTGAACGTCAAACTGCTCGGCCAGCTCGGCCAAGGTCTTCTCGCCGCGGATCGCCGCCAAGGCTACCTTGGCCTTGAACACCGCCGAATGGTTCCTGCGTGGACGTCTACTCATCGATTCTCCTCTTCTCAGCCATCTTAGGCTGCCAAAGAACAGAACCTCCACTTAAACCCCTGTCCGAATTTGTTGAGCCGGCTCTGAGTCAATCAGCAGAATGTCCAGGATGTCGCGGGCGCGGCCGGCGGAAGTCGGTCCCGTGCATGCGTGCAACTTTTAAGCAACCTGTTCGCTGAGATTGAGGCAGCGAATGGGCGTAGTAACGGAAAGACCCATCTCTGTTAGACCGGTGATGGCAGGGTCCACGAGGTCGGGATCTTCGGCCCCGGCTGGACCGATATCCACATCGACGGTCTGCCAGCCGCGCGTTCTGTATAGGATCGCAACTTCGACGCGCACAGTGTCGGCGAGTTCCATGTGACGAGGTTGAGGGCGCAACCGGAAGGTGAAGTCATCGAAGCCAAGCCCAAGGGCGGCGGCAAAGCTGGATAGCCGATAGGCCCTGTCTCCGTCCAAGCCCAGGTCGAGATCCTTGGTAGCACGAGCGGCGCCGGCGAAGCGAAGCTCCATTGCCACGCCGCCCTTCAGGTAGTAGCGGCTCAGGATGCCGTCACGGATTGCACGTTCCAACACTCCGCACATTGCCAGAAACGAAACCCAGCGACGCAATCGCTCCTGGTCCAATCCTTGTTCCCGCGCAACGCGCGCGAGTGTCTTTTCCAGGCGTTCCTTGGGAACAGGATTCACAGTTGGGCCTCGTTACGCCGGGCGGGATTTTCACTGAGGCGATGAGCAAATTGGTTCACTTTACGTTTCAAACGAGTGGCTTCGGAATTGTTGATGTAGCCAGCCCGTTTCGCGTCGGCCACAGCCTGCCGGGCGAGTTCGATGCGACCTGTAGTGTTCAGGACATCCGCAACCGTCTTTGCGATTGAGGTTACCGGCAGGCCCTCGTACAGAGTCACATCGAGTGGTTCCAGGTCGTCGCGATGAATGGCTATCCATTTGGGCCTCACTCGGCGGAGCCGGGCAGCCTGCGGGACGGTGATATGCACGATTGGCGGGTTCGCATCGGAAATTCCATAGATGGCGAATGCGGTCTCGTGAGATAGGGCAACATCCGGATTCTCCGGTCCTTGACTCGCTTCGGCCCAGAGAATGGCCTCCCGATATTGAGAGAACTTGGACTGCGGATAATGGGCGATCCGGTAAACACCTCGCGCGGCACGTTCCAGCCGGCCGCGTTGCGTCAATCGGACGAGCACGGAATCGAGGATGCCGGCATTGCGAGCCTGTTTCGAGGTCAGCAGGCCGTCGTTGTCTTCGGCAATCGCAACCAGTTCGTCCATGCGGGAACGAGGCATATTGCGAGTATGATCTTCGCTCAATGCAATGTCAATATCATTCCATTATGGAACTAAATCGACAGTCCGAGCGCGCATTGCGGGCTCACGTTTGGATGGTGCGCGAATCACAACGCCATGCACCATTCGTTTCCATTTGGGGCTGAGCGCGCGCTGGGCCGAAGTCAATATAACCAATCTAGAATGAACGACTTTCATTTTATGATGTACGGACTTTCACCTTATGCCGTCAATTTACGCACAAGCTGAAATCTCCACCAAGCCACATCTCTGGAAGAAAACAAGATATTTATAATCATCTACTTATAGAAAGATAAGGCTACAGTCGAATCGCTGACGCGCGGATGATCGCATACGAATCTGGAGGGAGATCTGACGATGAGAACACGATCTAATAACCGAGCAGGATCGCGTCATCAAGGGCGGTTGCAACGCATGCGTGTGCGTCCGCCGACCTTTCGCAGTCCACTCCGTGTTGTTCCCGTGATGATCCGTGGTCACAGAACACCTTTTCTTGCAGCAGAAATCGGCCTCAGGATTATCTCCGCACCAAAGAATCGTACATCCGTTGCGCCCGGATCGGGTTTTGGCAGAGGACAGGTAATCAGTGGCTCAATCGTCTGGCTGCTGGCTTCCTCTGAATTATGTAAAAATGCGGCACGTCATGGCGTAATTCCCATTCAAGTACCTTTTGCATTGCCTGTTTACATTTGTACGCCATAGCTCCTGTCCGTCACAGCGAGTTGGACCCTGCGGTGTGCGATCATTTTGGTGTCAAGACCCTGGTGTATGCGGACGGGACCCAGCGTGAACAAAGTCGATAGCGAACTTTCGAACTCCGGGGCGCCCGTCGCGGAAGTGCGTCGGCTGCTAGAAGAGAACGCCCGTCTACGAAGCCTCCTGATCACGCACGGCATACGAATTCCTGAAGCTGCAAAATCCACTGCTGAGCCCACTCACGTCTCCAATCCTGCACCCGAAGGCCGGAATCCGGGAGTGGCCACGGCGGAACAGCGAATCGCTTTGTTCCGCAGTCTCTTCCGTGGACGTGACGATGTCTATGCCATTCGCTGGGAGAGCGATGACGGGCGATCTGGGTACATGCCCAAGGCGGACCGCGACTGGAAATCGTATCTACGTGCCAAAGACGAGGATCGCAAGAAGGTTGATCGCCTGACCCGAAAGTATAGGCAACTTACCGATGACGCTGTTCGCGGACATCTTGTTGGGGAGCACACGATCGGGCTCTACCCGCTCCTACAGGATGAGACATGTTGGCTGCTTGCGGTCGATTTTGACAAGAAGACATGGCAGCAAGATGCTACTGCGTTTCTCGCGGTTTGCCGCGAACTCAACGTGCCAGCGGCACTGGAACGCTCACGCTCAGGAAACGGTGGCCATGTGTGGATATTCTTTGAGCTAGCAATCACTGCCTCAACCGCGCGAAAACTTGGCTGTGCAATCCTCACCCGAACCATGGAATCTCGCCACCAGCTTGGGCTGGATTCATATGACCGATTATTCCCCAACCAGGACACGAGGCCCAAGGGCGGGTTTGGCAACCTCATTGCCCTTCCGCTGCAAAAGTTTCCGCGTGCAAACGGGAACAGCGTTTTCATTGATTCAGATTTCCGCCCATATCCCGATCAATGGGAGTTTCTGGCAAGTGTTAAGAGAATGTCCGCCGACGCCGTCGAAGCCGTAGTTTTTGAATCGCAAAGGCGCGGAGACCTCATCGGTGTCAGAATCAGCATTGCCGAAGACGAAGACGTTGATCCCTGGATGCTACCGCCGTCACGAACGAGAGCGGAGCGCCAGATAACTGGGCCTTTCCCAAAGCAAGTACAACTTGTTCGGTCGAATCTTATATATGTCGAGAAAAATGGACTGCCTTCCGCAATGTTGAATCGGCTCCTGCGCCTGGCAGCATTTCAAAATCCGGAGTTCTATAAAGCCCAGGCTATGCGGCTTCCCACATTCAACAAGCCGCGAGTAATCGCATGTGGAGAAGATCTCGCCAACTACATCGCATTGCCGCGCGGCTGCATAGCCGAGGTCGTGCAATTACTTGAAACGCACCACATCAAGGCGGTGATGCGTGATGAGCGGTTTGCAGGCCATCCGATTGACGTGGAGTTCTCCGGCCAGTTGCGTCCGGCGCAACTCGATGCCGCAGCTATGATCGCCAAACACGACGAAGGGATTCTTTGCGCTCCTACCGCTTTTGGAAAAACCGCTTTGGCGGCATGGATAATCGCCGCGCGGAAAGTGAATACTCTAGTGCTGGTACACCGTCAGCAATTGCTCGATCAATGGCACGCAAGGTTGGCAATGTTCCTCAACCTCCCAGCCAAGTCAATAGGCCAGGTTGGCGGCGGAAAGAACGAGCGTAGTGGTTTGGTAGACATTGCCATCATCCAAAGCACTCACGACAAAGCAGGAGTGAAAGACTTTGTCGCAGAATATGGTCAGGTCATTGCCGATGAATGCCACCATCTATCTGCATTCACTTTTGAGCAGGTCATGAAACAGGTAAAGGCGAAGTACGTCCTCGGCCTGACGGCAACTCCTGAGCGCAAAGATGGACACCATCCCATCATTTATATGCAGTGCGGCCCAATACGATACAAACTCGGTGCACGCTCGATGACAGCTGCCTCACCGTTCGAGCATGAGGTAATCCCACGATTGACAGAATTTTGCTTGCCGCCCGAACAGGCTGACACAACAATTCAGGAACTGTACGCCGCGCTCGTGGATGACAACACCCGAAATAAAATGATCGCCGACGATCTGCTGCGTGCAGTCCAAGATGGATGCTCACCGCTGCTCCTCACCGCTAGGACCGAGCACCTGAGGTATTTCGAGACAGCTCTCGCGGGTAAGGTAGAAAGCACATTTGTGCTGAAAGGGGGCATGGGGAAGAAGCAACGGCGGTCGATAGCAGAGGCAATTGCAGCCGTGCCGGAGGACGCGCCAAGAGTCATCCTGGCAACCGGCAGTTACATCGGGGAAGGCTTTGACGATGCTCGGCTGGACACGCTGTTCCTGGCAATGCCAATTTCATGGAAGGGCACGTTACAGCAATACGTCGGACGCCTTCATCGGCTTCACGACGCGAAGCGCGTTGTCAGAGTTTGCGACTATGTCGATTCCAATGTCCCCATGCTGGCGAGGATGTACGCGCGGCGATTGAAGGGTTACAGCGACATCGGCTACAAGATTTGCAATACGCCCAATGAGGTATTTGGACCGAAACTGCAAGCTGCCGGCCTGGAGAAACCGAATGCGGCGCTTCTCGGCTGAAATGGAGAAATATGACAGAGGAACGGAGTAAGCCCGTGGTAATCCACATGGATATTCGCAAGCTGAAACCTGAGCCGGAGACCAACTTGCCGTCATTGAGCAATGCGAAGCTGGAAGCACTGATTGAGGAAGCAGTGGTAGACGCTTACAACGAAGATGAACAGAAGGTGGGTTTGCTCACTATGATGCAGGAACATCTCGCGTTTCCATTTTCGGTGAGTATCCTCGGCGTTAAGGCCACCGTGGAGAAGGTGGAGATGATGCACGATGGCCGGATTGTGGCGGTTTGCCGGCGAGATGGAGTCAAGCAGAGAATTGAAATCCTTGATCTGCCGCTGCCGAAGCCCGCACCAGCAGGCGCACAATGGATTGCGGCTTACAGCCATTGGCGCAGAGGGTTCTATGTGAGCGAATACCAATACTACGACTTCAAAGCAATTGATCGTGAGCTGACAAAAGCAGAAATGACCGCGCTGCGGTCTATTTCCACGCGCGCCGTAATTACCTCGACGAGTTTTACGAATCACTACGAGTGGGGAGACCTGAAAGCCGATCCACTCAAACTTCTGGCAGAGTATTTCGATGCCTTTGTCTACGTGGCAAATTGGGGGACGCGGGAGTTAGGCTTTCGCTTGCCGCAGGAATTGGTTGACTCGAAACAACTCAAGGCGATGCTCCCAGGCAAGACCGTGAGCGTACGAAGCTCTGGGAAATTCGTAATTGTTGCGTTTGAAAGTGAAGTGGAGCCCGATGACTGGGACGATGGCGCTGGCTGGATGGGCTCGTTGATGTCTTTGCGCTCTGACCTGCTTCGCGGCGATTTTCGCTGTCTCTATCTCGGATGGCTTCTTTGCGTGCAGAACGAGGAATTCTCAGGAGATGCATTGGAACCTCTGGTGCCTGATGGCCTGCGCAAACTGTCAGCGCCACTCGATTCGCTGGTCGAGTTCCTTGGAGTCGATGAGGACCTCGTGGAGGTTGCCGCCGCCGCTTCAGCGCCGCTGAGTGCAGGCCCGTCCCGCAAAGAGCTTGCGGCCTGGATTCGAGACCTGCCCGAAAAGGATAAGGATGACCTGCTCGTAGCTGCGGTATCGGACCCCGGCGAACGATGGAGAAACGAACTTCTGCACCGCTTCCAGCATCAAAACGCCCTTGTATCCCCTTACGGCACAATACCGCGACGTACAGCCAAAGATCTCCTGACGACAACTCGTGCGCGTGCGGATGAGAGAGCGCGGCTATTGGACGTAAAGCGAGCGGCGGTTGCAGCGCGGCAAAAAGCGAAGGACGAGGCTGATCGCACACAGTACCTAAACCATCCGGCGAAGCGTGAAAATGCGGCCTGGAGTCAAGTAGCGACGCATATCCAGAAACGGCAACCGAAGGAGTACGACAGGGCCGTCATTCTGCTGACAGACCTGCGTGACCTCGCTGTTCGTTGAGGCCATGAATCAGTATTTCAGTCGGCACTGGCCAAGCTCCGTAAGACCCACGCAGCCAAAGACACCTTTCTTCGCAGGCTGACAAAAGCGAAGCTATAGCCGGGGGCCGCAGACCCTTGTTTATATTTTAGGACAATGCAAAATATGCGAATAGATCGTAAGGTGAAGTCATCGAAGCCAAGCCCAAGGGCGGTGGCAAAGCTGGATAGCCGATAGGCCCTGTCTCCGTCCAAGCCTAGGTCGAGATCCTTGGTAGCACGAGCGGCGCCGGCGAAGCGAAGCTCCATTGCCACGCCGCCCTTCAGGTAGTAGCGGCTGTCGCCAAAATTCAATCCGCCCCGAATTGCATCAGCAGTTAGCCGTTAGGGGAACAAACGGCGAGCTAATAGTCGGCGTCAATGACTGCGTTTCCGTTCGGGCAAGAACTTGTCGGAGATCGCGGATATTGAAGGGAGCGCATCAAAACACACAAAGGTCCAACGGCAGACGCTGCTTGGCAGCCACAATTTCGCAGTGAATTGATTGCAATAGCAAATCAGGCGGCGAGGTCGTAGCGATGGTGGAGGCCTCCGAGCCTTGGAATACAGACAACGTTTCTGCTAGCCCTGTCACCCTCGGCCGCTTCGCGGCCCAGCGGAGTCTGCTTGTCCAGGCCCAGATGAGTCCGGTCTTCGTGATAGTAGTGGATGTATTCGTTCATGAGGCGCTTGAGATGGCGTTCGTTCAGAACGATCACGTGATCGAGCAGATCCCGGCGGCAGGAACCAGCGAAGCGTTCCGCCACGCCGTTCTGCCAGGGGCTTCGGAAGCTGGTTCGCTTGGGCTCAATGCCAAAGCTCTTAGCGGTGTCGATCACTTCCTGATTGAAGTTTGCGCCGCGATCAAAGATCAGATATCGCGGTGCCGAATCGTACGGAAATGCCTCGCGGAGCTGCTGAACGACCCATGTGCTTGTTGGATGCCTGGTCACGTTGAATTGCAGAATGCGCCGCCGGTCGTGAGCGATGACAAAGAAACAATAAAGAACGCCAAACGTGAACGTCGGCACTGTGAAAAAATCCATTGCGGCGATCACCTCGCGGTGATTGTTCAGAAATGCTGCCCATCGCTTTGCCGGCTCAGGATCTCTGGGCGCTCTTCGCATCCAGCGCAGCACCGTACGCTCACAGATATCGAAACCAAGCATCTTGAGCTCGCCATGGATCCGTGGCGCTCCCCAAGTCCTGTTCTCGGCAATCATGCGAAAGATGAGCTCGCGCAGTTCCTTGTTCACGCATTTTCTTCCCGCACGCTTGCGATGCCGGGAGAGCCAGGTCCAATAGAGCTTGAAACCAGCTCGATGCCAGCCAACAACGGTCTCGGGTTGAACGAGGATCAGAGCTCTCTGCCATCGCGGCCAGAATCGCCGCAACATAACCCAGAGGAATCGGTCGGCATTGGGAAACCGTGGCCGAGGGCGATGTCGCGCGAGGACCAACACCTGCTGTCGCAACGCCAGGTTTTCCAAGAGAAGATGATGGCGTGTGCGTAGGGACCGTGCGAGCAGAATAAAGAAAAGCCTCAACAATCGGGCCATGAATGGGTTATACCAAACAAAGCACAGTGGAAATCTGGCCGAATCATTCTCCGCCGAGTTCAGATTGAAGCGGGTTTCCTTCGATTGCCTTAACGGTTAAGAAGCGCTCGACAGCCGCCCGGATTTAATTTTGTCGAGGGACCAACCGCACTCTCTTGGCGTGGGATAGTCCTGGCCTTCTTATTAGCGATGAAGGCAAAGACTACACATCTCTTGTGCGCAGAATGGGTCGTCACAATCCAATCCCAAGTATGTATAGGGCTGGCCAGAGGGAGCAACGCGAAACATCGTGCTTGCCCAAATTTACGAAGACCCTGTGTTTCGGAAGTCGCATCGCTCTTATTTTATTCAACTTGCAGATTTTTGCGCTTACGCATTGTTGCGCAGTGAACGACAGATCGCGCCCAAAAACAAATATGGCCTCCCGCGGGCGTTCGATCTGCTCACTGCGATATGCACCCCGCAGTGTTTTCGCACAGACCCACTTGGCCTTGGAATAGTGCGGGTCTGATTTTTCAAACTGAGACACTACCCCCAACTCCGCTCAGCGTTTAACCAGCCCTGATGGTGGACGATCTTCAGGCGCCGAAGCCCACTCTTTGTTTGGCTTGCTGCCCATGCGGAAATGTAGTACTCCCCCGGCGAGAATGTTATCGTGTGTGAACCAGGAACGGGTCAACTCTTTGCCGTTTAATTTTGCGCTCTGGATATACATGTTTTCATGCGAGTTATTCTCCGCGACGATTGTGAATGCGGTTCCTTTTTGCGTGTTATGAATGGTGGCTCGATTTACCAGCGGACTGCCGATGACATACACGCCCGTGGCGGCGTTTACCGGGTAAAAGCCCAACGCCGCAAATACAAACCAACTCGCCAACTGCCCGCAATCATCGTTGCCGGGAATACCCGCAGGCGTGTTGTTGTAGAGCGCCGCCACCTTACGAACCCAATATTGCGTCTTCCACGCCGCGCCCGCAAACGGATACAAGTAGGGAATGTGATTGCTAGGTTCGTTGCCCTGAGCATCCTGCCCGACCATTCCGGTAATGTCCGGCCGCGAATCCAATACGAAGGATGGGGCGGCGAACAGGGCGTCAAGCTTGGCGATGAACGGCGCATCTCCGCCATATAAGTCGATCAGGCCCTGTACATCGTGAGGGACGCTGAAGCTGGCTTGCCAGGCATCGGTTTCAACGTAATCTTCGTATTCCTGATCGGGCCGGAAGGGATCGCGCCATTTGCCATTTTTCGTCTTACCCCGCATAAAGCCGGTCACAGGGTCAAAGACATTCTTGTAGTTCTGGCCTAACTTATAGAACATGGCCGCGTCATCATGCTTGCCGAGCAGCTCAGCCATCGCACCCGCGCACCAGTAGTCGTAAGCAAGGTCAAGGGTGCAGGAGACCGACCCAGCTTGCAAGTCCATGGGAGCATAGCTGTATTGACGAAAATGCTCCTGCAATTCCCTGTTGCCTTTGGCGGTCGCTCCCACCAAGGCGGTGTCGCGAATTGCGGCGTAGGCGGCCTGCGCATCGAAGTCGCGGAACCCGCGGACATAGGCTCCCAGAATCATGCCCGCGGCGTGAAATCCGGTCATGCTCCATGTTTCATTCCCCCACAAGGGCCACATGGGCAGCGCGTGCTGATCAAGCTGTGTATAGTCGGCCAGCAATGTGCGGACGATGTCGCAAGTCCGATGCGGCTGCGTGAGCATGATGAAGGGAAACTCGCCGCGATAAATATCCCAGATTGAAAGCGTGGTATATTTCGTGAACCCGGGATCCGGATGATTCTGGCGATCCTGCCCCCGATAGGTCCCATCCACGTCGTTGAATGTCGCAGGGGCTACCAGGCCGCGGTATGCCCCTGTGTAGAACGTCTGCGCAAGCGACTTGCTTGAAAGCTCCGCATCCAGGACTGACAGCGCCTTGTTCCAGGCCTGTTCGGTTTGGTGAACCACTGCATCGAAATCCCAATGCGGGATCTCGTCGGCCAGGTTCTTTCTGGCGCCTTCAATGCTCGTGCACGATATGCCGACGCGGATCGCGAGCGGGTCCGCACCCGGTGCGTGGCTGAAGATGGCTTTCACATCCGGGCCCGAGTACAGGTTTCCAACGAAGGCCGCGCTTGTTTTCCCGTCTACACTGATCTCGACGGTTGTGGCCGGGCGAGAGAATTCCATGACGAAGTAGATCTGACGATCACTCGACCACCCATGGTTGGATCGTCTGCCGCTGATGCGCGAGCTGCTTTCAATATTCAACTCCGCGTGGTAGACCTTGCCTCCGAGGCCATGAACCAAATCTACAATTACCCCCTGGCGTGTTTCAGCCGGCAACTGGGGATAACTATATCGGTGCATGCCGCAACGAGTGGTCGCGGTCAGTTCCGCCTTCACATCCGGTGTTTGGAGATGTACGCCGTAATAGCCCGCACGAATCACTTCCCTCTCGTGAGCGAAAAAAGAACGGTACCCTGGCTCCGATCCACTGAAAACCCAGCCCGAGTCCTGTCCAAGTGCATCGATCTGCATCTGGGCCAGATCGTCGGGGATGCGAGCGTCCCAGGCCCAGTTGCGCCCTTCGACCATCGGCATCACCAGGATGTCGCCGAGGTCGCCAGCTCCAGCACCCTGCACGTGGGTATGGGTGAATCCCATGACCACATTGTCCGGATAGTGATAGCCCGGACTATGATCCCATCCATAATAGTCTCCTCTCGCATTCCATTTAGGCTCGGGTGGCCCCGCCGTGTCCGGGCTAAGTTGCACCAGTCCGAATGGCGCCACGGCTCCGGGGAACATGTGCCCACGCCAGCCCGTGCCAATGACCGGGCGCACATCTAGAAGCGGGTTCCGACCGGCCTTGTTTGCGGCAGGAGCTATCGTTTGCGCCGCCGCATCGCTTGCCTCAATGATGCCGCACACAGGGACCAAGGTACCCGCCGCCGCCGTTGCAAGCGTTTTCACAAAGTCGCGCCTCCGCAACTTCAACAACGCTTGATTCATCGCATTCCTCCCGGAATCACCCGCTGATTTCCTGGCTTCTTCGGTTCAAGACATACGTTGTAGAATGACCTGCATTTTCTGCTCGCACAAGAGAGTGGTGACCGGCGGTCGCTCCGGTGGAAGCTCTTGGGAGGATGCTTAGGGATGGTCCGCAACGCGCTCATTTGAAGCTTATTGCAATTCCAGAGTAGGTGTAACCCGGAACCGATGCGCTATAGTCGATGCGACCAACAGGGAGCAGCGACCTTCACGAATCCGATAAGGGCATAGCAACTCTGGAATCGCTGTAGCCAGTTGAGACGTAAGAGTTCGCCACCGTCACCTCGGAAGACAAGATAGATCTCTGCCTCACCCGCCGCATTCTTCAAATGACAGGAAACAGTGCTGTAAGATGTCCAACTTCCGGTCGGCGAACCCCGGCACGTTCCGAGGAGCCTCCCATGGATGTTCTTCTCACGGATTTCGATCATATGGCCGTGCGGATTCGCGGAGGCAACGCGAAATGACATTGGGCTATTGGCGAACAAGTTCTTGACGTGTGGATAAGTCAGATAGCTTCCTGAGCGAATATTGCGAATCTCAAAACCTCCTTCCGGACACTCCCTCATTGTCACATTTTTCGGCCAAAAAAATAATCTTCCGCCTCCAGTCGCGCTGCCCCGCGTCGTATTGTCCTAACCGGGCGCGGCAACTTCCGCAATTTCTGGAGGCATCGGAAAGGCCTGAATTACCGGCTGCCATTGAAAAACGGCGTGGACCCGAGGGCCCACGCCGAGGTAAAGCAAAAAGCAGTCACCTTAGAAATCGGCTCGCAAGGATACCTGACCGGTACGCGGTCCGCCGAGGTCCGATGTATTGACGCTGGTGATCTGCCCGAAGCTGGTAGAGCTGAGGCTCAGGTTGGGGTTGCCCAGGTTGGTGTGATTCAGGACATTGGTGAAGGTGCCTTCCAAAGAGATCTTGAACCGCTCATGTACCGGGATGGTCTTCCTCAAGCCACTCGACAGGTTGAACATGTGGGGACCTTCCAGGTTGCCCTCGGTGGCGTTGCCGAAGCGCCCGATGGGCAGTGGAACCGCACCCTTGCCGCTGCCCGTGGTGCATGAAGTGCCAACCGTCCAGGCGGGGTTGCCGGGGCAGGTATAGGCGCCAGAGTTGACCCAATTCAAGCGGGTCCTTGCCCCTCCGATAGGAACTGTACTCACGCCCGCAACTCTGTCGGGGTGCTGGTTAATATGGCCGGGGTCCCAGCCAGCCGCGCTTGAAGTCAGCCCAGAGCCGGTGCCGGAGGGGTCGGCTTGGCCGCTCGAGAAATACGGCGTCAGGTGGTCCCCGGTCTGCCAGAGCAGAATATAGGAAAGGTTCCATCCGCCAACAATCATATCGGCAGCCCGCGACATGCCGGAGCCGAACATCTTGCCCCGGCCGATCGGCAGATCATACACCCCGGTCGTATTCCAGCGCAGTCTGCGCGTTCCGTAGACATCGCCGAAGTCCGCGTGACGGTCCAGAATCGAGGTATCACGGCCCACGCCGGTTTCCCCAGCGAACTGCGTGGGACTAACTCCCTGGTTGTCGCACAGATTCTTGGTCCAAGCGAAGTCGGAATGGAACTCCAAGCCGTGCTGCAGGCGGTGGCTGCCGCTCAACTGTAAAGACTCGTAGCGCTGGTTGCCGCCGGGAATGTAAGTGTAGACGCGGCCCCAGTTGGGGAACCGCCTCGCCGACGCCGGCTGGTTGTAGGCAGAGACCGTGGAAGAAAACGGCAGCGTGTTGTAATCCGGCGCCCACTGCAGTTCGTGCGATGCGGAGCCAATGTAGGAGATGCGCCCCGCGTAGCCCGAGCCAAAGTCGTGGTCCACAGTCAGATCCCACTGTTCGGTATAGGGATCCCTCCAATTGACGGCGGCGGAGGTGCCGAAGTAGTCGGTGCCGTAGGCCGGCGTGAAGACCTTGGCGGTGGCTGCTGCGTCGATAGCAGGCCACTGATAGGCGATGGCATAAGTCGTGGGGTTGTAGGTGTTGGTGTACTGCTGGCTATAGGACTGCAGTGTGCCGGTCATTCCGTAGAAGGTGCTGCCGCCCACGGTGTCGTCGTAGATGGCGAAGCCGCTCCGCAGCACCCACTTGTCGTTGTTGGCGAGTGGACGATAGGCAAAACCAAGGCGCGGCACCAAGATGCGCTTCGGAGTCGTCCTCAGGCCGTCGGGTAAGTTGGCCGTGTAGCTGCTCAATACTGGCATGCACGGGGCGCCGTTGATGGTGGCGGAGTTGGTCGTGCGCAATCCATCGGGATCGCAGGCATTGGCGCTTGTCAGAAAGTTCTGCGCCAACTTGCTTTCCATGCCCTGGGAATAGAGTGCTTCCCCGGACAAAGCCACGCTCGGGTCGAAGTTGCCAATGTCGCCATACCGGTCATGGTAGGAGGGATGCAATTCGTAGCGCACGCCAGCGGTAATCGTCAGCCGCGGATTGAAGCGCCATTCGTCCTGTGCGTAGAAATCGAAGTACTGCGAAAGACCGTCGTTGTCCTCCTGCACCACGTCGTAGAACGTCTCATAGGGAAGCCCGAGCAGGAAGTCCGCGAAATCGACGCCGCTAAAGAGGCCCTTGCTGTTGCTGGTGTTAAAGGTGTAGGTGCCGTAGTTGTCCGCGCCGTTAAAGCTCAGCCCCGAGATCGTCTCCAAGTGTTTGAATTCGCCGCCGGCCTTCGCGGTGTGGCGGCCCTTGGTCCAGAGCAGCTCATCGAAGTAGTCGTAGGTGAACGACCTGCTCGGGCCGTCCAGGCGGTCGGCGTTCAGGCTTTGAATGTGGTTGAAGGCCATCTGCGGAATGCCGTTGTAGTACAGGTTCTGCAATCCCACCCAACCCTGCGCCAGGGTCCAGGCGTGGCCGTCGAAGCTGTCGTACGAGCCGGAAATATACCGGGAAAATGCAAACCCGCCTGTGTTGATCAGCTTGGGCTTGATGGTCCAGTTAGTATCGATTCTCAGCACCTGGCTCTTGTTGAGGGTTATATACGAAGGTATATTCAGAATCTCCGCGCTGGTAGTGGGGAAGTTCTTCCAGGTGTACTTGCTCCAGACAAGGAACTTCTGGTTGGCCCCGAAGTATTGATCGCCGCGGATATCGAACTGGTTGGAGTGGGCGCTGTTATCGACATTCGCGTGGTAGTTGGCGGTACCGTTGTCTGTATACGCTGTAGGATCGCCGATATTCGGATCGGGGTAGAACGTCTTGAGAGTGTTGGCGGCTATCGAGCTGATTGCCGTGGAAGGGATGGTTGTTCCCCAACTGGCGCCGGTATATGGGTCGGTCAGGCCGCCGGCGGGCCAGACGGTCGATGTGTACTTGGAGAAGTTGCCCGTCTTCATCAATGTGCTGGGAACGACTTCATTGATTGTCGTTTGAGACGGATGCCGCCAGCCCTCGTAGGTGCCGAAGAAAAAGGTCTTGTTATGGCCGTTGTAGTAGTGAGGAATCACCACCGCCCCGCCTAGGCTTCCGCCGAAGGTTGTGCCGGTCACGAGGGGCTTGACGGTTGTCGTCGGATAGTGGTAAGCAATCGCGTTGAACAGGTCACTCTGGGAATAGATGAAGCCGGAGCCATGCAGAGTATTGGTTCCAGCCTTGGAGGTAACCACTATCTGGGCTGGGTCCGCGTACTCGGCACCGGCCAGTATACCGTCGGCGCGGATTTCCGAGATCGATTCGGTCGACGGGAAGGAATTGGGGAGGTAGCCGGCGCCGCCGGCGGCGCTTCTGGTCGTAACGCCGTCCACGGTTATGTCGGTCTGAAAAGGCAAAGCGCCCATCAGCGAGATGCCGGAGCTGTCGTTCTGCACCCCGGGCAGGAAGCCGAGAATGCTGGCCGCGCTGGTGCCTGAGGCGCTGGCGCGCGTGTTCACCGGCAGGCTGATGACATCCGCGGAGGTAAATGTGCCGCTGAGGGTCGGGGACTCTTTTTCAATGGTGTTTATTTGATCGGCATTGACGCTGATCTCCTGTTTTACCGCGCCTACCGTAAGCTTCGCGTCCAGCCGGAGTTCCTGGCGGACAGCCAGCACCACTCCGGAGACGGACCACTTCTCAAAACCCGGCATGGAAACCGTCAACGAGTAGCGCCCCGCTACCACGTCCATAAAACTGTATTCGCCGATACCGCTGGTCTTGGTTGAGCGGACCCCGCCTTGGTCCGTGTTGGTGAGCGTGACGGTTGCGCCGGGAAGTACCGCACCCGAGGAGTCCGTCACGGAACCGTTGATCGCACCTTGCGTTTGCTGCGACTGGCTCTGCGTGCAGGCCAGCAAAAGCAGTAGACCCAAAACTGCTATGGGCCGCCGCAGAAACCATTGCTGGCAAAGATCGATGAACTTATGCATGGATGCCTCCTGATGTGATAGTTTGGCTAACAGCTGAAACTGAACATAGAACCAGCAGAACTGCTGTCCACGTCCCGAATACAAATGATCGATTGCGCATATTACGTGACCGATCCTGTAATATCAGATTGAGCAGGTAGGGTTGAATTCCCTTACCTGCGCAGAGGATTATCAACGCATGCGAGAACATTTCACAAGCCTTCTTGTAAAATATCTGTTAAAATATCTGTCATTACAGGTGAGCAATGGCAAAGTATACGACGGTTTTTGAAGCACTCGAGCGTGCAATCTTGGAGGGTAGGTACGCGCACGGAAAGCGCTTGCCGAGCGAGTCCGAACTTTGCCAGCGTTACAAGGTGTCCCGCCCGACAGCAGCGCGAGCGTTGCGCGAGTTGCAGGAGATGGGCGTAATCACTCGCAGGGCCGGCTCAGGCAGCTTTTTGACCCAAGCGCATAAGCCCTCAGCTTCGACATCGCGAGTCCTCGGCCTCTTTGTGCCTGGGTTGGGCAATACAGAAATTCTGAGCCCCATTTGCGGCGAGATCACACGCTTCGCGCAGTCTCTTGGCTGTAGCGTGCGATGGGGGGATGCGGAAACGCCGATCACATCCAGCGATGAGGCCATGCGGCTTTGCCAGCAATATATCGAGCAGCCTGTGGATGGAGTCTTTTTTGCACCAATCGAGTCGATACCAGACCGCGAACTTTGGAATCGACGCCTCGCTGATGCATTTGTTCAAAGAAAGATTCCGATTGTGCTGCTTGACCGAGATCTTGGGGAATTCCCTTCTCAGAGCGAGTTCGACCTGATTGGGATAGACAACGTCGTCGCCGCGATTACGTTGACTAATCACCTCCTCGAGCATAAGCGAGACCGCATTTGCTTTGTGGCGAAGCCTCACTATCCTTCAACCACCGATCTGCGGCTCCTGGGGTGTCGCGAAGCAATCCGTTCCTTCGGTGTGCGGCACAAATATCGACTTGCTCATTTCGGTAACCCCGGAGACCCGGAGTTCGTCGCTCGGCTGATGGAAGTTTCGTCGCCAAACGCAATAGTCTGTTCGAATGACCAAACAGCAGCCATCCTGATGCGAACCCTTACGCAACTACATTTCTCGATCCCGCAACAAGTAGCCGTGGTTGGATTCGACGACGTGCAATATGCCACGCTTCTCAGCCCAGCATTGACTACGATCCGACAACCGTGCAGTGAGATTGCGCGATCTGCGGTCCGAACTCTACTCGAACGAATTAGCAACCGAGATCTTCCTCCGCGTCACATTCAACATTGCTCGGAATTGGTGGTCAGAGAATCCTGTGGCACGCATTTGATCCAAAGTGACTGATTCTGCACGTGCCGGCAACAGGAATGTCTGCGCCTGGCCCCGCGACAGCAGCCACGGCTCGAAAGACAATTAAATTGCCTAATAGCAACAATTTTGACAGCTCGCTGGAAGACGGTGTCTGTTTCATCCTGCTTTAACTTCGAAAGACGCCAATCTGCAACTTTCAATCTCCCGGTGCTATGCTTTGTTGCATCATGCGCCTTCCAGGAATTGCCTTTCTCTTCTGCGCGGCTGCTTTTTGCGTTGCTCCGGCTCTGGTAGCAGAGACCGGCGTAACCGCCGTTCTTCCCAATGGCCGCGAGATTCACCCTGTCGGCAATTGGATAACGCTGGCTCCTTATCCATTTGCACTTGCGATGAAACCGGGAGGCGGCCAGATCGCCATACCGTCCATCGGTTTTCCGTTTGCGCTTAACGTGATCACCGATCCGACCAGTGCTAACCCCAAAGTGCTGCGCATGCCGGCCGGGTCAAAGAAGGATCCCGCCATCGAAGTCCACGCGGGCCTCGCGTACTCGCCCGATGGGACTCTGCTTTATGTGGCTACCGGCGACTCCGGAAAGATTCGCGCCTATCGAACCAGCGACTGGAAGCCTGCGGGCACTGTTTCACTTGACGGTCCGATAGCGGGGAAGGTTTCGAGCGGCAGCTTTGCGGCCACGCTCACCGTCTCCGCCGACGGCAAAACGATCTACGCCCTCGACCAGGGAAACTGGCGGATTGTGATTCTGGATGCGGCAAAGCTCGAGCGGCTGGCCGAGGCGCCCACCGGCAACTATCCTTTTGGCCTGACGCTCTCTCCGGATGGCAAGAGACTTTATGTCGCCAACACCGGATTGTTTGAGTACAGCACGATCCCCGGTTACAACAAAGAGGACAAGCTGGGCTCCGGGCTTCATTTTCCGCCCTTCGGCTATCCGTCGAAGGCCGCACGCGAAGGTGCGGTGATTGAGGGCAAACAGATTCCCGGCCTGGGCGACGAGAACTCCGATCGCGGAAGCTCGCTGTGGACCTATGGCGTACACAGCCGCCGGCATCCCTCGATTACTGCAAAGTTGCGGCTTGGGGAAAGAATCACCGAAATTCGAGGCGGGATCAGCGGCGGCGCCGCACCCACCGGTCTTGCGGCCGGAAGCGATAGCGTGTTTGTCACGCTTGCGCATGACGACACGCTGGTGAAGGTGAGCGCGGACGGGAGAAGGCTGCTGGCGCAGACACAGTTATCGCCTTTCACCGGGCCCCGTTTTCAGGACAGCAAAGGCCGGCCTCTGCGCGGCGTGATGCCGAGCGGCCTGGCGGTGCGCGACGGCCGCCTCTACGTGGCCGAGTCGGGCGTCAACGCGATTGGCGTGGTCGATACCGCAACCCTCCAGGTAATTGAACATATTCCGGTTGGCTGGAACCCCTCGGCCGTGGCGCTCTCGCCGGACGGCAAGATACTTTACGTGGTCAACACCAAGGGCAAGGGCACGGGACCGAATGGTGGCAAACAACACGACCCCAATATGCCTGAATACATCGGCGATCTCGAAATGGGCAGTCTGAGCGTGATCGCGCTGGCAGACCTGGGCACACCCGATTCGCTGACACAGGCCGTGATCGCTGCCAACACTGCGGACATTACCGGCCAGCCCGAGCTTCCCCATCTCAAGCACTGCTTTCTGGTGATACGAGAAAATCGCACCTACGACGAGGTGTTGGGCGATGTGCCCGGCGCCAACGGCGACCTGACGCTGGCCCGTTACGGTCTCGACGGCTGGGCCGAAGAGCTGGGTACCGCGACGCATCTCAGGGTCACTCCCAATTTGCATGCGCTGGTTGGCCAGTTTGCCATGAGCGACAACTTCTATGTCGACGGCGATGTTTCCAACGACGGCCATCGCTGGTTGATGGGCATGAACCCCACGGCATTCTTCAATACAGCATGGACTTCCGGCTACGGCGGGCGGCGGACTCATTCTTTCAGCGCTGCCCAGCCGGGGCGAAGAGCGGTCTTCGGCGATGCCGACTCACCGATGCCGGAGGATGAGCCACAATTCGGATCGCTCTGGGAGCATATCGCGGCCAGCGGTAAAGGACTGCTGAACTACGGAGAGGGCCTGGAGATTGAGGGCGACGACGAAGTGGCAGGCGCCGAGCCAGAGGGCCAGCGGCTGTTTCTCAATGCGCCCATGCTCGAGCCGGTCTTCGAGGCTACCGACCGGCAGTATCCCACCTTCAACCTCGGCATTCCAGACCAAGTGCGCGCCTCGGAGTTCGCGCGGGACCTTGGACAAAAGATTGCGGCGGGCACGGTGCCCGCGCTCATCGTAATCCGTCTGCCCAACGACCATACGACAAAGCCGCGCCCAGGGGACGGGTACCCTTACCGCGCTTCCTATGTAGCCGACAACGATCTCGCCCTGGGACGCATCGTGGAGTTCCTGTCAAAGACCTCCATCTGGAAGGACTCTGCGGTTTTTGTGACCGAAGACGACGCCCAGGGCGGAGTCGACCACGTGGACGCGCATCGCAGCATCCTGCTGGTGGCCAGTCCCTGGGTAAAGCCAGGCGCCATTTCGCACCGGCACACCAGCATGGGTTCGATCACCCGCACCATTGACGAACTTCTGGGGCTCGGCCCCCTAAATCTCGAGGATGCGCTGGCAGGAGAGATTACAGGCATCTTCGATAGCCAGCCGTATATGGAGCCTTTTTCGTCAGTTCCCTCTGACCCGCGCGTATTCGATCCCGCCAAGGCGCGGATCGCCAGGCCGAAGACCCAAGAAGAGGCAGACGCCCTGCACAACATGGACGATTCCAACGAGATTCGCAAGGGAATGCAAAAGTCATCCGGCACGCTGATTAAGCCGAAGGGTGACGATTGACCAGCAGCAGGCCAGAATTTAACAGAGACCGAAGGGCAGGGACAGAGACGTGTCGGAGATCTCGCTGAAAATGAGCTGTTTCCTGGTTGTCGTTTGCTGGGCAACAGGCGGGAATGGCCATCCGTGGACTCCCGGACGCGCTCGGAATGAGAATTTCAAGACATTCGGCACCAGCGAGGCGGTCGCGTGTAGACTGACCCTGAACTGGAATGCCAAAATGGAAATTCCGAATGAGAAGTTCTCTGTTTCAACAACCGTCCGTGCCGTCTTAGGCTGCCTGAGCCGGATGGCCAAAACCGCCAAGAGAAGCCGCTCTATGCGAATTTTTCGGACCGCTCTTTCGTCACAAAAAACACAAGAAAGAACAAACGATGATAGCCAGAC